>Ga0207414_1001172_pt1 | contig 10025 bp, 12 predicted proteins | sample PonA231FremontCA_2_FD_187269 | JGI IMG/M metagenome (GOLD analysis project Ga0207414, IMG submission 187269) | Marine sediment microbial community from Fremont, CA, USA - Pond A23 Sediment 1 (SPAdes) | ecosystem: Environmental > Aquatic > Marine > Unclassified | place: USA: Fremont, California... | reverse complement strand
ACTCAACCCTTCTGCTCATATAATTATCCACCTTTGCAATATTTTCAGGCTCATTATTTTTTAAGCGCCTAACATTAACTGCAGGAGATGTTATGAAATTAACCTGCCAGGGTTCAGTCAACAAATCATTAGAGCTATCTCTAATCACAGGAACTGAAGGTGAGTATATTAAATGATCAGTATAAAGCCCTGACTGCATTTTTTTGTTAGCCCTATAATATTTCTCGCCCTGGCTTATCTGGGTTGCATACAGACAGGATTTTCGAGAAAGACTTTCTTCCTGAGCCTGGCTCCCCTTTAAAAATCCTCCTCCTGGGTTAATTGCCGAAGCAAAATTTAAAACAGTTATATTATTAAAATTCTTATCAGATAATTCTCTTGCAGCTGCTAATGAGCCTTTATTTTTGACTTGAATATGCTGGGTATAGCCAGACCCCTCTGGCCCCTGATTTTCAGCTAATTTCTGCCTCATCTGCATTCTTAAGGCCTCTGCTTCTTCAGGAGTAATAACCTCAGTATTATCAATAGCAATATTTAGTGATTCAGTTATATCAACTCTTCTGCCTTCAGGATTTTCATAATAACCTTTATCAATAATATCCAGAGTTTCTTCAGCCACCTCTTTTAATTGACTTCTCATTATGACACCTCCTATCTCAACCCTTATTTTCATTATATTTCTAAATACAGAATAATGCAACTATTAAATTAACAAAAACCAGCCGCATTATAAATACGACTGGCTCATTAGTTCAATTACTATTAATCTCCAAATCTATCTGATTTTGCTTTAGCTGCATTAATTCTGCTTATGGCTCTGTTTAAAGCAGCTTCAGCCCTGGCCTGATCAAGCTTGGATTGTTCTTCCCTTAATCTTCTTTCAGCCCGTTCCTTTGCTTTTTTAGCTCTTTGAAGATCAATTTCATCAGGTAGTTCCGCTGTTCTAACAATTAAATTTATCTTATCAGGTTTAACTTCTAAAAATCCATCACTAATAGGTATTGGAATCTCTTTGCCATCATTTTTAACCCTGATCACCGAATTTACTAATGCCGTTACAAGGGGTGTATGTCCTGGCATAATACCTATATTACCATCGATGGCCCTTGCAATCAGCATATCTACCTCATTACTATATACAACTCTTCTTGGAGTCGTTATATCTAATTGGACTTTGGCCATAATTATTCACCGGCTTCCAATTTCTTCGCTTTCTCAATAACTTCGTCGATTCCACCAACCATATAAAATGCCTCTTCTGGCTTATCATCATGTTTTCCATCCAGAATCTCTTTAAAGCCTTTAATTGTCTCTTCTAAAGGTACAAATTTACCAGGTACATTGGTAAACTGCTCGGCAACAAAGAATGGTTGAGATAGGAATCTTTCAAGCCTTCTAGCCCTATTTACAACAATTTTATCCTCTTCAGATAACTCTTCCATACCAAGTATAGCTATTATATCCTGGAGATCATTATATTGCTGCAAGATCTCCTGAACCTGCCTTGCAACATCATAATGTTCCTGACCAATAATTCTCGGCTCAAGAATCTGAGATGTTGAATCAAGGGGGTCAACTGCAGGGTAAATCCCTTTCTCTGAAATTGAACGGGATAAAACAGTTGTTGAATCTAAATGGGCAAAAGTCGTTGCAGGTGCAGGGTCAGTCAGGTCATCTGCTGGAACATAAATAGCCTGTACAGATGTGATAGAACCCTTATTAGTTGATGTTATCCTCTCCTGCAGGGCACCGACATCCTGAGCCAGGGTTGGCTGATAACCTACCTCAGAAGGCATTCTACCTAATAAAGCTGAAACCTCCTGGCCGGCCTGGATGAAACGGAAAATATTATCAATGAAAAGCAGAACATCCTGTCCTTCCTGATCTCTAAAATATTCAGCCATTGTCAGGCCAGTAAGTCCAACTCTCATTCTGGCTCCTGGGGGTTCATTCATCTGACCAAACACCAGGGCTACCTTATCTAAAATATCAGCTTCCTGGAATTCACGATAAAGGTCATTACCTTCTCTAGTTCTTTCACCTACACCAGAGAATACTGAATAACCACCATGCTCAATAGCTATATTATTAATTAATTCCTGAATTAATACAGTTTTACCAACTCCGGCACCACCAAAGAGACCAACTTTCCCACCTCTTGAATAAGGTGCCAGCAGATCAATAACTTTTATTCCTGTTTCAAATATTTCTGTGCTAGTAGACTGTTCTTCATATGATGGTGGGTCTCTATGAATCGGATGATTCTCAGCAGCATCAACTTCACCCTTCTCATCAATAGTTTCACCTAAAACATTGAAGATTCTACCTAAAACTTCATCTCCAACTGGAACAGTAATTGGTGCATCCTGGTCAATTGACTCCATCCCCCGGACAAGTCCTTCAGTTGAATCCATTGCAACTGTACGAACTCTATTATCTCCAAGCTGCTGCATAACTTCACAGGTTAAATCTATCTCTTGTTCTTCATCTATAATTTTAACAGCATTATAGATATCAGGTAATTTCCCCGGGGGGAATTCCATATCTACAACCGGTCCAATAACCTGAATTACTTTGCCAGTTTCATTCTGATTACTCACGCTAAATTCCTCCTTTGTTACAACTAACAATAAATTTTCTATTATAAATCAAAATTATTTTTGTGCTTCTGCTCCACTGACTATTTCATTAATCTCTTTGGTAATAGCAGACTGTCTTGCCCTATTGTATGATAGAGTCAACTCATCTATCATCTCAGTAGCATTTTCAGTTGCTGAATCCATTGCTGTCATTCTGGCGCCAAATTCACTGGCTTTAGATTCCAAAATTGCAGCAAAAATTATATTATTTAAATACTGGGGAAGTAATTCATCTAAAACTTCCTGGGTAGATGGCTCATATAAATAATCTACCTGAGAATCATCTTGAGATCCAGCCTCACCTTGCTCAGCTGTTGTTCTCATCTCACCCCGCTCACCAGGGGGTATAACAGGTAAAAGGGGTAACTCATATACAGTCTGATTCAAAGGTGAATCAAAATGAGTATAGATTAATCTAACTTCATTAATTTCTTCTTCCAGATAAGGATTTAAGATATCATCAGTAATTGATCGAGCAAACCAGAAATCTGGATAATCATCAATATTAATATATTTAGTTAATATATCCTGATCATTTCTCAAAAAATATTTATAACCCTTTTTCCCAATTGGCAGTACCGGCCCTGGATTTTCTGAAAGAGAAAGTTCAGACTTTTTGAGCACTCTTGAGTTATATGCACCACATAAGCCTCTATCACCAGTCACCACTATATAAAGAGTTGAATCATTGGCTGATTCTGGGGCTTTTAGCAGAGGATGATCTTCAGTCTCCTCAGTATTCTTAACTATATCTTCTAAGATTCCCCGGGTACGATCGAAGAAGGGCCTTGCTGCTTCAGCCTTTTCCTGGGCATTACGGAGCTTAGCAGCTGCTACCATTTTCATCGCCCTGGTGATTTTCTTAGTATTTTCAACACTATTTATTCGTCTTTTAATATCTCTCATCGAATCCATAAATTACTCACCTCTATTCTCTACCTCAATGATTAACCAGCTAATTCATCATCTTCTTCATCTGATTCTTGAATTTCATCAACTTCGCCTACAATACTTTCTTCTTTAATTGAGAAAGTATCAACAAATTCAGTAATAACCTCTTTTAATGGCTCTTCAATCTCATCAGTCATCTTACCTACCTCAACAATATCATCAAGCAGGTCTCTATAACTTGAGCGACAGTAAGATAATAATTCTTTTTCAAAACGACGGATATTACTTACTGGAATATCATCCAAGTATCCATTAGTCACCGCATATATTATAACTACCTGTTCTTCAACAGGCATTGGTTGATTTTCATCCTGTTTAAGTACTTCAATAATTCTTTCCCCCCGGGCCAGCCGTCTCTGGGTAGATTGATCAAGGTCTGAGCCAAACTGGGCAAAAGCTTCTAGTTCACGATACTGTGATAAATCAAGTCTTAATGTACCGGCAACTTCTTTCATAGCTTTTATCTGGGCATCTCCACCTACACGGGAAACTGAAATACCAACATTAATAGCCGGGCGTACACCTGAGAAAAACAACTCACTTTCCAGGTATATCTGGCCATCAGTAATAGATATTACATTAGTCGGGATAAATGCAGAGACATCCCCTGCCTGGGTTTCAATAATCGGAAGAGCTGTTAGAGAACCTCCACCATAATCAGGATTTAACTTAGCTGCCCTCTCCAATAAACGGGAATGGAGATAAAATACATCGCCAGGATAAGCTTCACGGCCTGGTGGTCTCCTCAATAAAAGGGACATTGCCCGATAAGAATCAGCATGCTTGGATAAATCATCATAAACCACTAAGACATCTTTCCCCTGATCATGCATGAAATGTTCTCCCATGGCACAACCAGCATAAGGAGCTATGTAACGCAGTGGCGCCGGCTCACTGGCAGTTGCAGACACAATAATCGTATAATCCATTGCACCTTCTCTGGCAAGCCTTTCTCTAAGCCTGGCAACATCAGATGCTTTCTGACCAATTGCTACATAAACACAGATTACATCATTATCCCGCTGATTAATAATTGTATCAACAGCAATAGCAGTCTTACCGGTCTGACGATCACCGATTATTAACTCCCGCTGACCACGACCAATCGGAATCATTGAATCGATAGCCTTTAAACCAGTCTGTAATGGAACCTTAACAGGTTCTCTAGTAATAACACCAGGTGCCTTAAATTCAGTTGGCCTGGTTTTGTCTGTATCTATTTTTCCTTTACCATCTAAAGGCTGACCTAAAGCATTGACAACTCTACCAAGCATATTTTCTCCAACTGGAACTTCAATAACTCTTCCAGTTCTCTTGACTTCATCGCCTTCCTGAATCTTTTTCTCATCACCAAGAATAACGATTCCAACATTATCTTCTTCAAGATTTAAAGCCATCCCATAAACATCATTTGGGAACTCTACAATCTCCATTGACATACAATCTTCTAAGCCATAAACATGAGCTATCCCATCACCGACATCTAAAACTGTTCCAACTCCAGTAGTTTTTAAATCACTACCGTAATTTTCAATTTCTTTCTTAATAACCGCACTAATTTCTTCCGGTCTGAGTTTCATTTGATTCCACCCCTAACTTACTAACAGGTATTTGTTCTAACCTTTTCTGTAATTCTTCAAGTTCTGACTTAATACTTCCATCAATTACTTTATCGCCAATCTTAATTCTAATACCACCAATTAAATCCTTATTAACTACTGAATTCAATTCAATTTCATAATCTAGTATGTCTGCTAACTTTCTTCTTATCTGTTCAATTAAATCATCTGGAAGTTCAATTGCAGCTTGAAGTTCAACCTCTAAAATTTTACTAAATTCTTTTAACCTTAGCTCAAAATCTCTGGCTATGGCATTTATAAACGTTATCCTTCTCTTATCAATTAAAAGCTGACAGAATTGAGCTGTCAATTCTGAGATCTCATCTTCTATTATATTAAGAAATACTTTCTTTTTTTTATCAACTTCAATCCTCGGATGATAAAGCAGGTTTTTAAAATCAGCAGACTCTTTGATAGTATTTCTTAATAATTGAAGATCCTGATTTACTTCTTCTAATTGATCTTTCTCAGAAGCCAATTCAAAAACTGCTTTCCCATACTTCTTGGCAATCTCATTTTCTATCATCCGACTTCACCTAACCCTGAATCCTCTATATCTTTAAGATATTTATTAACTAACTCAATATGATCCTTCTCGTCCAATTCTTCAGAAAGAAATTTACTTGCAACTTTTAATGACAGACCGGCTACTTCCTGTCTTAAATCATCAACTGCTTCTGCTTTGGCCTGTTCAATTTCTGCAAGATTTTTTTCCTTAATTCTCTGAGCTTCATCTTCTGCAGCTTCAATAATTTCTTCGGCTCTCTTATCACCCTGAGCCTCAGCCTCTTCGATTATTTCCTGAGATTTCTGTCTTGCCTTCTTCAATTCAGTTTCTTTTTCTTCCTTTAGTTTACGAGCTTTTTCTTTCTGTTCTCTAGCTTCTTTAAGATCATTCTTTATTTTAGATGATCTTTTATCTAACATTTCAGTTATAGGCCCAAAAAGAAATCTTTTTAATAGATACAGTAACACTAAGAAATTAACTACTTCCCAGAGCATTGTAATATTAATATCTACCAACTCATGCTCACCTCCTGATTAATTTAAACATAATATACTTGACTGGCTGACAGTATTTTATTTATTATATTAATTATATTATAAATGCGAAGCCGGCCGCTAAAGACCGGCTTATATAAAACAGACTATTATTAAGCAGCAATAGTAAAGATCAATACAATTGCAATAACCAGTGAGTAGATACCGGTTGACTCAGCAACTGCCTGACCTAAAAGCATAGTTGTAATAATATTACCCCTTGCTTCAGGCTGACGGGCAACTGATTCAACAGCTTTACCTGCAGCATAACCCTGACCAATACCAGGACCGATACCTGCAATCATTGCAAAACCAGCACCTAATAATGCAGCAGCAGTAATTATTGTATCAATGACTTCTGGAGAAAATTCAACCATTTTTAATTACCTCCTTTCTGGATATCAAATCAAAAACTTAATTCAGACTACAATTTAACCATCCCTGGCAACAGCAATATAAGCAATTGCTATCATACCAAAAATTAATGCCTGAACAGCTCCAACAAACAGATCAAACCAGGCGTGGAGCGGTACTGGCATAACCCAGGGGGCAGCCTGATAAATTAATGTAATAATAATTCCACCACCTACCATATTACCAAATAGACGGAAAGAATGAGAAATTGGTTTAGCTAATTCACTAACTACATTTAAAGGAAAAAGAATAAATACTGGTTCTGCAAAACCCTTTAAATAACCTAATGGACCATTTTCTTTTATACCTTCATAATGACTAATCAAAAATACTACCAGTCCAAGCCCAAGAGTTGTATTTAAATCTGATGTTGGGTTTTGGACTACCGGGATAAAGCCGACGAGATTTGAAAGACCAATAAAAGCAAATATTGTACCAATAAAAGGTAACAATCTTCTCCCATGGCCTGGAATCATCGGTTCTATTTGATCCAGTATAGCAGTCACGAAAAGTTCAGCCCCATTTTGAAGTCCGGTGGGTACTTCTTTCATATTTTTAGTGGCAGCCCAGGCTATAATAATTAAAACAACACAGACTACCCAGGCCCAGATCAAAGTATCTGTAACCGGCAATGACTGATTACCAAATAAATATGTGACTACCTTTGGTCCTGGATCCATCATAATAAAACCCCCTTCCTTCTTTTATAACTTTTCTACTAAAATTTCTACTCATCTTTCATGTAATTTTGCCAGCCAGTTCTTACCATTTCTATAATAGCGGATCCGATAATTGTAAATTTAAGAATTAACAGGCCAATTGCTGCTCCTAAAAAACTTAAATTTTGATTATTAAAAGCAACAAAAAGAACTATAAAATAAATAAAATAATTAACAAAACTCCGATTGCGCATATATTTTTCAGCCTCAGATGATCCAAGTTCAATAGCCTGTTGACTCTGAACCAACTTTAATCTAAATAATAATAGACTGATACTCATCCCAAAAATCAGACCTAGAACAGCATCTAATTCCTGGCTAACTGCCGCTGAACCTATTAAAAAAAATCCAACAATTAAAACCCTCTTTGTTAATAACTTAACAACTTCTGTCGGTTCTTTTGCAAAAAAATTATCCATTAATCCATGAGCTCCTTAACTACCTGATATACAGAATAAAAACCAGCACCTACCCCAATAATTAAGCCAATAATAGAAATTACTGGTTCAGTATTAAAGCGACCATCCAGCCAGGCTCCTAGAAAGTAACCAATTCCTATTGAGACAACCATTAAGATTCCTATATATGTAAGTAGACCTAAAGCTTTCATAATCTGCCCTAAGTCATTCTTATTCATCATGGTTATCTCTCCTTGTATATATTCTATATAAAACAACAAAATCCTGCTTTAATAATTTAAATCACAATATTCAAAATGATTTAACTCTTTTCCTGATGGAGAGATCTACCTTCTTTAGGAAGTTCAACGGTAAATATTCCTAATCGATAAAAACTATACAACAAAAATATAAAGGACATGATTAATAATAACATTCCATTTTGAAAATTTAAGCCATTAATCACAATTGCAATAGAACCTAAGACAATACTCATAATATAAACAATTAAAACTGACTGCCTGTGGTTCCAGCCAAGTGCCAGCAAGCGATGATGTAAATGACCATGATCAGCTCTACTGATTGGTTTTTTATAATAAATCCGTCTAATTATAGCAAAGGTCGTATCAAATATCGGGATACCTAATGCCAGGACCGGGACAAATAAGGTCATGGCAGCTGCACTTTTTAATGCACCTATAATAGAAACTGATGCAAGTATATAGCCGATCATCATTGCGCCTCCATCCCCCATAAAAATTCTGGCAGGGTGAAAGTTGAACTTTAAGAAACCAAGTAAACTACCTGCTAATGCAGCAGTTAGAATAGCAGTGATAAGCTGACCTTCCTGAAGACTGACGACAAATAAGGTTGTCGCTGCAATAATAGAAACACCGGCCGCCAGCCCATCAAGGCCATCAATTAAATTCACTGTATTGGTCACTCCTACAATCCAGATAATAGTAACTGGTATAGCAAAGAAACCAAGATAGATCATACTGTCTGCAAAGGGATTACTAATAAACTCAATAGATATACCAGAAAGTACCAGCACAGTTGCTGCCAGGATCTGGCCTAAAAATTTAACAGCTGGTCTTAATTCATAAATATCATCAATTACACCTATAAGCATAATTAAACTTCCACCTAATAAAATTCCAGTCCGATCAGAGGCAGGTTGACTGCTAAATAAGACGGCAACAGTAAAACCTAAATATATGGCAATACCACCAAGATTAGGTACTGGCCATCTATTAATCCTCCGCCTGCCTGGTTTATCAACCGCCTCAAATTTAATGGCAAAACGCCGAATTATCGGTGTACTTATATATGTAATTATTAATCCTATTAAAAATACTTTTAGATAAAGCAGCATTATAATAACCCCTTATAGACTATTTAGTTCCATATAACCTATCTCCAGCATCTCCTAAACCAGGTACAATATAGGCATGATCATTTAACTTTTCATCTACAGCACCTGTAAAGATATTAACATCTGGATGCTCTTTTTGAACTCTTTTTATTCCCTCTGGTGCAGCTACCAGACACATGAATTTTATAGTTCTAGGATTTCTCTCCTTGATAAATTTAAGAGCTGCAGAAGCTGAACCTCCAGTAGCAAGCATTGGGTCCACAACAATAAGATCTCTTTCATTAACATCAGTTGGTAATTTACAGTAATATTCTACTGGTTCTAATGTATCAGGATCTCTATAAAGCCCAATATGACCAACTTTAGCAGTTGGTATTAATTTAAGAATACCATCCAGCATTCCAAGGCCTGCCCTTAAAATCGGAACAATCCCAAGTTTTTTCCCAGCAATTTTATTTGCCTTCATAGTCTGAATAGGTGTCTCTATTTCAACTTCCCTGGTTGGCATATCCCGGGTTACCTCATATGCCATTAAAGTCGAGATTTCATCAGCTAATTCTCTAAATTCTTTTGGTCCAGTATTCTTGTCTCTAATAATTGAAACTTTGTGTTGGATTAATGGATGATCAACTACATGTAATTCACTCACAGTAAATTCTCCCCTCATATTAATAGTATTCTTCTTAAAAGTGCTCAATCCTTCTCTCTTAACTCAAATTTCTTCAAATTTTTCAATAAAAAATTTAAATTCTTTTTTATTTCATCTCTAGTCTCTCTATATACTTCTATAGAAAGGCCAAAAGGATCCTCAATATCTTTTCCGTTATTTTCTTTTTCATTTAACTCTTTTAAAGTAAAAATTTTATCTG
>Ga0207414_1001169_pt1 | contig 10044 bp, 9 predicted proteins | sample PonA231FremontCA_2_FD_187269 | JGI IMG/M metagenome (GOLD analysis project Ga0207414, IMG submission 187269) | Marine sediment microbial community from Fremont, CA, USA - Pond A23 Sediment 1 (SPAdes) | ecosystem: Environmental > Aquatic > Marine > Unclassified | place: USA: Fremont, California... | reverse complement strand
CCAGCCCGGTGAGCAGGGCCACGCCGAGCCCGGTCCAGCGACTGTAGCCCACGCTCATCAGGCCAAGCGCCACGATCAACCCCTCGGGCATGTTCTGCAGCCCGATGCCGATGGTCAGCGCCAGGCCGCCGGAGATGTCGCCCGTGCTGTAGCCAACCCCCACCGCCAGCCCCTCGGGCAGGTTGTGGATGGAGATGGCAAACACAAACAGCCAGATCCGCTTGATGCGAGCAGCCTCAGCGCCACTCTGCTTGCCCACGGCAAAGTGTTCGTGGGGCAGCAGCGTGTCCAGCAGCAACACGCTCACGCCACCCAGCCCGATTCCCAGCGACACCACCAGCGCCGCCCCGAGCACATTCGGCACGTAGCGCTGAGCTTCGATAATGGCGGGCTCCGCCAGGGAAAAGGCCGTTGCGGCCAGCATGATCCCGGCGCCGAAGCCGAGCAGCGAATCCTGGACGCGAAAGCTGACGCGCCCCAGCAGCAGCACCGGCAGCGCCCCCACCAGGGTAAACAGACCGGCTACCAGGCTGGCCAGAATGCCCAGCTGCACCCGGCCCAGGCCGTCGATCCACGCCAGCCCGTCGGCCGACTGAAGCCACCAGGCAAGCAGGACCCCGACCATCGCGAGCAGCGCTGCCGGCATCAGCCAGCCGCGGCGCAGGGTTTTCCATTGATCCGTGGTCATCGGTCACGCTCCCTGTCTCGCCCATGCCACTCCTCAACGCGAACGTCTCCTCGGGGTGGAGACATTCGCGTCGAGCAGCCATACGGCAAGGCCCGCACGAGCGGTATGGTTCAGCGTACGATCATCACCGACATGTTGGCATGATGCACGACGTGCTCGGCATTGGGGCCCAGCACGTAGTCCGCGAACTTGCGCTTGTTGTGCGACGCCATGACGATCAGGTCAATCTCGAGCTTCTTGGCCGCCTTGATGATGGCCTCCCAGGGTGAGCCATCCACGATGACGCTCTGGGCCGTGATGTCCTCGGGGACATGTTCGCGAATGAACTCGTGCTGGGCATCGGAAATCGCCTGATGCGCCTTCTTGCTGAAATCCTTGGGAAAGTAGGACCCCACCAGCGGCATGCGGTAGTCCGGCAGTACCGTCACCACATGCAGCGACGCATCGAAGCTGCGGCACAGCGCCAGCGCCGTCGGCAACGCCTTGCGCCAGGACGCCTCCTCGTTGAGATCCACCGGCAGCATGATCTTGTGGTACATGATGCTCGCTCCTTCAGGAAGAGGATGCAGCGATGCGGCGGTCCCGCCGCCGGCGCTGCATCACGACAATCAGCCCAAACACCAGGAAGGCTGGAATCCACATCAGCTCCTTGGTCCAGCGGTCCACCGGGGCGAGCACCTCGATGATCTCCTGGTCGAAGTCAAAGCCCAGATCGGCCGCCTGACTGCCATACGCCACCATGTCGACCACGGCGCGATCGTCTTCAACGATCAGCTCCAGCCCCAGGTTTTCCAGACGCTCCTCGCCGCTCTCGCCCTCCGGCACGGGCAGCGTCATGTAGGTGGTCATGGGATCACCGTAGTCGTCGAGCCCCGAGATCTGCAGGCGCAGGGACGCGTCCTCGTCGACCTCGCCCAGCGCCTCGACGAACTGCGACGGCGGCACCGACTGGTAGGGGTCATGAATCCTGTCCATCCAGAATCCCGGGCGAAACAGCGTGAAGGCCACCAGCAGCAGCACGAGGGATTCATACCAGCGGTTGCGGTCCAGCATGAAGCCCTGGGTGGCCGCGGCGAAGATCAACATGGCGATGGTCGACACCACGAAAATCAACACCCCCTGGAGGAAGGAGACATCGATCAGCAGCAGATCGGTGTTGAAGATGAACAAAAACGGCAGCGCCGCGGTACGCAGGCTGTAGTAGAAGGCCTGGAAACCGGTGCGGATCGGGTCCCCGCCGGATACCGCTGCCGCCGCGAAGGAGGCCAGGCCGACCGGCGGCGTGACGTCGGCCATGATGCCGAAATAGAACACGAACAGGTGCACCGCAATCAGCGGCACCAGCAGGCCGTTCTGTGCCCCCAGCTGAACGATCACCGGCGCCAGCAGCGCCGAGACCACGATGTAGTTGGCCGTGGTCGGCAGGCCCATGCCGAGGATCAGGCTGAGCACCGCAGTGAGCAGCAGGATCAGCATCAGGTTGCCCATGGAGAGGGTTTCCACCACCTCGGCCAGCACCAGCCCCACGCCCGTCTGGGACACGGCACCGACGATAATGCCCGCGGTGGCGGTGGCAATGCCGATGCCGATCATGTTGCGGGCACCGGTGACCAGGCCATTCCATAGATCCATCACGCCCTCGAGCAGATCAGCCTTCGGGGCACTGCGATGGCGAAAACGCGAGGTGATCGGGCGCTGGGTCACGATGATGAAGATCATGAACGTGGTGGCCCAGAAGGCGGAGAGCCCGGGCGACAGGCGCTCGACCATCAGACACCAGATCAGCACGATCACCGGCAGGATGTACTGCAGGCCGACCAGCACGGTGGGCCGCGTCTGCGGCAGGACATAGATCGGCGTATCCGGATCGTCGAGTTCCAGTTCCGGATACCCCGAGGCCAGCTTGAGCAGCGCGACATAGACTAGCGTCAGGCCGACAGCGATGACCCAGGGCGTGGCGTCACCCAGCACCGGCTTGAGCCAGCCCAGGCCGTAGTAGACCACCAGGGCCGTGATCATCATCAACAGCAGACCACCCAGGAAACCGATCACCTTGCGCACCAGCGGCTTGGCCGGGTTGCTGCTCTGCAGCCCTTCCAGCCCCGCCTTGAGCGCCTCGAGGTGGACGATATAGATCAGCGCGATATAGGAAATCAGCGCGGGCAGGAAGGCATGCTTGATCACCTCCACGTAGGAAATGCCCACGTACTCGACCATCAGGAAGGCCGCAGCCCCCATGACCGGCGGCATGATCTGGCCGTTGACCGACGAGGAGACCTCCACCGCGCCGGCCTTCTCGGCCGAGAAGCCGACGCGCTTCATCATCGGCACGGTGAAGGTGCCGGTGGTCACCACGTTGGCAATCGACGAGCCGGAAATCAGGCCGGTCATGCCGGAAGCCACCACGGCGGCCTTGGCCGGCCCGCCCTTGTAGTGGCCCAGCAGGGAAAACGCGACCTTGATGAAATAGTTGCCGGCGCCGGCCTTGTCGAGCAGCGCGCCGAACAGCACAAACAGGAAGACAAAGCTGGTTGACACCCCCAGCGCAATGCCGAACACGCCCTGGGTCGTTAACCACTGGTGATTGATCAAACCGTAAACGCTGACGCCGCCGTGCGAGAGAATGCCCGGCATCCAGGGGCCGGCCAGACTGTAGAGAAGAAAGACCGACGCCACGATGGCCAGCGGCGGGCCCAGTGCCCGGCGAGTGGCCTCGAGCAGCAGCAGGATCCCCGCCACCCCGACGATCACGTCCTGCAGGATCGGGGCCCCGGGGCGCTGGGAGAGCTGCTCATAGAACATGAACATGTAGGCGCCGCAGAAGGCGGCGACCGCCGCCAGGACCCAGTCCTGAAGGGGGATGCGATCGCGCGGCGAGCGCTTCAGTGCCGGGTAGGCCATGTAGGCCAGGAACAGCGCAAAGGCCAGATGAATCGAGCGGGCTTCCGTGGCGCTGAAGACGCCGAAACCCAGGATGAAGGGTAATGGAGACGCGATCCATAGCTGGAAAAGCGACCAGACCGCGGCGATGCTGACGAGCAGCTTGCCCGGCATGCCGGCCGGTTTGCGAGCGCCCGTGTCGGTTGAGGCCACCATGTCCTCGAGATCGACCTCGGCGCCCGCCGCTCTCTTGTTGTCCTCAGTCATAAGCGTGTCCTGCTCTGAAACGTTTGACCTGGGGTCCCGGAAAATGTGATGCCGTTGGGCATCCCCAAAGAGAATGCGCGGCCCCCTTGGGTGACCGCGCATTCTTCACCGAGGTGAGATCACCTCAGGCGTGCCATGTTACTCGATCCAGCCCTGCTCGCGATAATAGCGCGCGGCGCCTTCGTGCAGCGGGGCTGACAGGCCGGAGGTCACCATCTCTTCCTGATCGAGGTTCTCGAACGCCGGGTGCAGGCGCTTGAAGCGATCGAAGTTGTCGAACACCGCCTTGACGGTCTGGTAGATGATCTCGTCGTCGGCCTCGGCGGTGGTCACAAAGGTCGCCGCCACGCCGAAGGTCTCGACGTCGTCAGGATTGCCCTTGTAAAGGCCGCCGGGAATGACCGACTTGGAGTAGTAGGGATACTCCTCGACGATGCCGTCGATATCCTCGTCATTGAGCGGAATCAGGCGTGCATCGACGGTCGTGGTGGCTTCCTGGATTGAGCCGTTGGGGTGGCCCACCACGTAGACCATGGCGTCAACGTTGTTGTCGGCCAGCGCCGCTGCCTGCTCGGCAGCATCCAGCTGGGAGGCCAGCGAGAAGGTATCCTCGGTCCAGCCCTTGGCATCCATCACCACTTCCATGGTGTTGCGCTGCCCCGATCCCGGGTTGCCGATGTTGACGCGCTTGCCCTGCAGGTCGTCGAGTTCTTCGATGCCGGAGTCGGCGCGCGCCAGCAGCGTCAGCGGCTCACCGTGAACGCGAAAGACCGCCCGCAGCTCCTCGAAGGCATTATCCTCGAAGTTGCCGGTGCCGTTGTAGGCCTGGTACTGGACGTCGGACTGGGCGACTCCCATGTCCAGCTGACCGGACTTGATACCGTTGATGTTGGCCACTGAACCGCCGGTGGAAGGCGCGTTGCACTTGATGTTGGCCTCTTCTAGGCGGTTTACCAGGCGACAGATCGACTGGCCGACCACATAGTAGACGCCGGTCTGACCGCCGGTCCCGATGGTGATGAACTGCTCGTCATCCTGGGCCACAACGGGGGATGCAAACATCGCAGCCCCGAGGAGAGTACCGGTAAAGGCAGCAGCGGAAAAAGCATGACGCTTCATGAACACACCTCTTGAGTAGAGCAAACAGGTTCCGATAGGGCAGCCTTGGCAAACGACCGCTAACGGCTTGGCAGCCTATTCTACTTTAGCGAAAAAAGCAGGCGCCAGGTGGGGCGTTCCCCCATGACACAAAGTCTAGACGCCAAGTCACGCTAAGAGAACGTTAATTTTCGCCCCGCCACTGGCAGGGGCCTTTCCAAGGGCCTTTCCAAGGGCCTTTCCCAGGGCCTGTCACCCGTGGTGTGAGTCAGCGCCCGCTCGCCTCACTGGCGTTCGCTACACTTGCGGATCAGCACGGCGGTCAAGCGCTGCAGTCGCGGGGCGCCAAGCAGAATCAGCACGAAGGCGATCGGCCAGGCGATGTAGAAGGCTCGCCACCAGCGGCCGACAAACCCGACCCCCAGGCCGGTATTGACCCAGGTAATGACAAAGGTCATCAACGTCACCATGTAGACCGACATCAGGACGGCAAACACCAGCGGGGCGAAACGCGAGGGAAACAGCATCGACGACTCCAGACAGGGCAACGATCAGCGCTTAGACTGCCCCCATGCTACGACAGCACTGCGGCGTCATCTGCACGGTGCGCCCATCGGTCGCAACGCGGGACCCTCACAGGAGTTTGCATGCAGATACTCGCCGGCCAGATCGCCATCCCCCGCACCCGCAGCCGCGGGGAACAGCTCAGCCACCTGCGCCGTGTTGCCGAGCGGATACGGGGCGCCTGCGCTGAAAAGACCCCCGACCTGGTCGTGCTGCCGGAACTGGCGGCCCAGGAGTACGGCGAGGATGCCTTCGCCTGCCTGGCGGCGCTGGACGACGACCTGCACGGCCCGGTGGTCGAGGCCTTCGCCGACCTGGCCCGCGAGCTCGGCACCACCATCGCCTTCGGCGTCGCACGCCGCGCCGGCAAGCGGCGCCATATCAGCCAGGTGGTGGTCGACCCCGACGGGCACCTGGCCGGCGTCTACGACAAGCTGCACTGCGCCCAGTTCGGCGCCTCCGGCGAGGCGGCCTATTTCGCCCCGGGCGAGCGGTTGCTGGTCACCGAGATCGCCGGCTGGCGCGTGGGCGTGATGATCTGTTATGACCTGCGCTTCCCCGAGCTGGCCAGACGCCTGGCCGACGAGGGGGCGGAGCTCATCCTGCACCCGGTGGCCTTCACCCGAGACTTCAGCTTCGCCAGCTGGCATGCCTTCGTCACGGCGCGCGCCATGGAAAACCAGCTCTACTGGCTGAGCCTCAACCGTGCCGGCAGCGCCTGGGGCCATTCGCTGCTGTGCCCGCCGCTGGTGGATGATGAGTGCGTGCCGGAACTCTTCGGCAGCGGCGAGCAGTGGCGCTGGCTGACCCTGGACAAAGCCGCAGTGGCCTCGGCGCGCCAGCGACTGCCGCTGGCGCGCGATCGGCGAGGCGACCTTGAAGTCCTGCCACGGTGGCAGCCAGACTGAGGCTCACCAGCCAACAGGAGATCAGCGCGATGGGCACCATCGAATGCGTTCAAGGGGATATCACCGCCCAGCAGGGCTTTGATGCCGTCGTCAACGCCGCCAATGCCCAACTGCAAAGCGGCGGTGGGGTGGCCGGCGCCATTCATCGGGCGGCCGGCCCGGAACTCGAAAAGGCATGCCGCCCGCTGGCGCCGATCCGGCCCGGCCAGGCGGTGATCACTGATGCCTTTGCGCTGCCCAACCGGCGCGTCATCCACTGCCTCGGGCCGGTCTACGGCGTTGACGAACCCGCCGACGAACTGCTCGCGGCGTGCTATCGCCACGCGCTTGAACTGGCCGAGCGGGAGACACTGCGCGCCATTGCCTTTCCCGCCATCTCGGCCGGCGCCTTCGGCTACCCCGCGCCGGAAGCCGCACGCGTGGCGCTGGCCAGCGTGCTGCAAACGCTGCCTGACTGCCCAAGCATCGAGCGCGTGCGCTTCGTGCTGTTCGATGCCGACCAACAGGCCCTCTTCCAGCAGACGCTGGACACCTTGGAGAGCGGCCTGGCCTAGCCCAGGTTGTAGCCCAGCATGCGCGGCAGCCACAGCGCGATCTCGGGAAAGAGGGCCACCAGCAGCAGGGCGCTCGCCATGGCCGCCACGAACAACAGCGCCCAGCCAACGGTCTGCTCGAGGCGGACCTTGGCGACTTCTGTTGTCACCATCAGATTGACGGCCACCGGCGGCGTAAACTGACCGATGGCGATGTTCATCGCCAGCAGGATGCCGAACCACACGGGATTCCAGCCGAAGTGCTGCATCACCGGAATCAGGATCGGCATCATGATCAGATAGATGGAGATGGCATCCAGCAGCATGCCGGCCACCAGTACCGCCAGCATGATCAGCACCAGCAGCAGGGGGCCGCTGTTGGAGAGCCCGATGATCCATTCCGCCAGATGGCGAAACGTGCCGAGCATGGTACCGGCCCAGGCGAAGATGCCCGCCAGGGCAATGATCAGCATCACTACCCCCGAGATCACCGCCGCCTCGCCAAGCAGCGACCAGAGGTCTCGCCAGCGCATCTCCCGCGTCAGCAACAGACCCACCAGGGCACCGTAGGCGACCGCCACCACGGCCGCCTCGGTGGGCGTGAAGAGCCCGCTGCGCAGGCCGCCCAGGATCAGCACCGGGGCGAATAGCGCCGGCAGCGCCTGCTTGAAGCTCTCGCTCACCCGTGGCGTCTCCGCCCCCGCCACGGGCGAACCCCCTGCCCCGCCGCTGCCTTCCCAGCCATAGCGCCGCGAGACCAGCAGCGCCGGCCCCAGCAGCGCTAAGCCGGCCAGTATTCCGGGAAACAGCCCCGCGGCGAACAGCGCCCGCAGATCGACCCCCGGCACCACGATGGAGTAGAGGATCAGCGCGACCGAGGGCGGAATCAGGATCGCCGTGGAGGCCGAGGCCGCAATCAGGGTGGCCGAGAACGGCCGGGGGTAGCCCGCCTTGGTCATGCTCGGCAGCATCACCATGGCCACCGCCGCGGCATCCGCTGGGCCCGAGCCGCTCATCCCGCCCATGATCATGCACACCAGCACCGCCACCAGGGCGAGGCCGCCGTGGCGCGGGCCAATCAGCGCCTGAGCAAAGCGCACCAGGCGCGCCGCTACCCCGGCGCGCTCGAAGATCAGGCCGGTGAGGATGAACAGCGGGATGGCAATCAGCGGGTACTTGGCGATGCTGTTGTAGGTATTGGTGCCCAGCGTGGCCAGCATGGCCGGCGACAGCCCACTGAGAATTCCCACGGCGCCGGCCAGGCCCAGCGAGAAGGCCACCGGTACGCCACTGATCAGCAACCCGGCGAAAGCCAGCAGCATCCACAGGTCAGGCGTCATCCTCGAGCCTCCCGCGCAGGCGATCGCGGGTCTGCTGCAGCTGGCGCAGCAGCATCAGTCCCGAGAGCAGCGGCAGCCAGGCGAGGTACCACCACTGCGGCAGGCCCAGGCCCGGCGACAGCGAGCCCCACTGCAGCTCCTGCCAGGTCATCCGGGCGCCGAACCAGGTGATCAGTCCCAGCACGATAAGACCGCAGGCGCCCTGGAAAAGGATCAGCGCCCTGCGTGCGCTCCCGGGCAGGGCACGCTCCAGCAGCCCGATGCGGATATGGCCGTTGCGGCGCAGCGCCACCGAGGCGCCGGCAAAGGTCAGCACCACCAGCAGAAATACCGAGAACTCCTCGGTGAAGGCAAAGGATCCGCCGGTGAGGTAGCGCACCACCACGTTGGCCAGGCTGATCAGGCCAATGATCAGCAGCGCCAGCGCCGCCAGCAGGCGCTCGAATCTTGCGTCAGGACGGTTCATGGCAGTCGGGGCGTCATGTCAGTCAAGGCGCCATCGGCCCTTGCGGGGCCGATGGCACGGGCGTCGGGGGGATAGGGGAACGAGGCGATTCACTCGCCCTGCATGTCGGCGCGAGCCGCCTCGACCAGCGATTCGCCGATGCGCGGCACCCACTCGTCATGGACGCCGGCGGTGGCCTCGACGAACGCCTGGTGCTGCGCCTCGTCGAGCTCGGTGACCGTGACGCCACGCGCCTTGATCGCCGCCAGGCGCTCGGGCTCCTCCTCGCGGGTCATGGCGATCTCCCAGGCGCCGGCCTCCTCGGCGGTTTCCCGCAGCAGGGTGCGCTCCTCCGCGGAAAGGGAATCCCAGACCTGCTGATTCACCGCGAATATCAGGGGGTCATTCATGTAGTTCCACAGCGTCAGATGCTCCTGCCCCACCTGGTCGATGCGCGCCACGTCGAACACCGACAGCGGGTTCTCCTGACCGTCGACCGCGCCGGTGGTCAGCGCCGGCTTGGCGTCAGCCCAGCTCATCTGGGTGGGGTTGGCGCCCAGTGCGGTGAAGGTGTCCTGGAACAGCGGCGAGCCCACCACGCGAACCTTGAGGCCGTCGAGGTCGTCCGGCTCGTCGATAGGGCCGCGGGAGTTGGAGAGCTGGCGAAAGCCGTTCTCGCCCCACGCCAGGGGCACCACGCCACGGGACGCGATGGCGGAAAAGACCTGCTCGCCGGCCGCACCGCCGGTCACCGCATCCACGGCCGCGACATCGGCCATGAAGAACGGCAGCGAGAAAAGATTGAGTTCCGGCACCTGAGGCGACCAGTTGATGGTCGAGCCCACGGCGGCGTCGACCAGCCCCGAGCGCATGGCGGAAAACTCCCGGGTCTGGTCGCCGTTGACGAGCTGGGAGTTGGGGTAGACCCGCAGCGTCAGCTCGCCGTCGGAGCGCTCGGCCACCAGGTCGGCCCACTTCTCGGCGGCCTGGCCCCAGGGGAAGGCCTCGGAGAGCACCGTGGAAACGGCGAGCTCGCGGGCCTGGAGCGTCGACGAGGCCAGCAGCGAAAGGGAGAAAGCAGCGGCACCGGCCAGCGTGGCGGCCCATCGGGTCGAAGTGCGAGAGGTGATCATGGCGTGTCCTGTGGCTCTTGTTATGGATCACCGACCGGACAGGCCTGCTCTGCCCTGCCCGGCTGGCGGTAAGTGGCGTCGGCAACGCCTGGTGAAAAGATGCCCTGTCCCTGGCCGGTCGTGCAAGGCGTCGCGTGGCCGTCGCGGCGGCGGGGGTTCAACGCAAGGGCGTGTGGGGCCAGGCCGGC
>Ga0207414_1001168_pt1 | contig 10048 bp, 9 predicted proteins | sample PonA231FremontCA_2_FD_187269 | JGI IMG/M metagenome (GOLD analysis project Ga0207414, IMG submission 187269) | Marine sediment microbial community from Fremont, CA, USA - Pond A23 Sediment 1 (SPAdes) | ecosystem: Environmental > Aquatic > Marine > Unclassified | place: USA: Fremont, California... | reverse complement strand
CGAGGGCGATCCTGCCCAGGTAGGTGCTGATGACGAGGAGATCGACTACCTGCTTGCGGTCGTCAATGCGCACTTTCGCACTCAGCTAACGCGGGACGCGGTCATTCGCACGTTCTCCGGGGTGCGTCCGCTGTGCGACGACGAATCCACCGACCCGTCGGCCATGACCCGTGACTACACTCTTGACCTGGATCTACAGGGTCCGCCGCTGCTCTCGGTGTTTGGCGGCAAGATCACCACCTACCGCAAGCTCGCCGAAGCGGCACTCGCCGAGCTCGCGCCTTATTTGCCCGGCATGACTGGCGCCTGGACAGCCACCACGCCACTGCCCGGCGGCGACATCGGCGACCAGGCGAGCTTCGAGATGCAGCTGCTGGCGACATACCCGTTTCTGGATCCGGTCCAGGCGCGACGCTACGCACGCAGCTACGGCTCGCTGTGCCACACCTTTCTCGCCGGCAAGGCCTGCCAGGCCGACCTGGGCCCGGCCTTCGGTGCGGGTCTGACCGCCGCCGAGGTGGATTATCTGATCGAGCATGAATGGGCGCGCTCGCTGCAAGACATCCTGTGGCGGCGCACCAAGCTGGCCCTGCACCTCAATGCGGTGCAGACGCGGCGCCTGGCCAACTACCTGGAGGAGCGCCAGGACGAGCACGCCGGAACGATATCGCCCCCAACGGCGTCGCGCACGCCAGTAGCCTCGACGCCGAGGCGACGCAGCGCCTGACGCGCGGCACTCACAGCGCCGTGATGCTGGCCGGCGCCAGCGACTCGCGCTGGCGATGGCGCGAGAGCGCTTCCCCTTCCAACGCGGTCAGCAGAATCTGCAAGGTATCGCCGTGGCTGACCAGCAGCACGGTTTCCCCCGCGAGGTCTCGTTCGAGATCGGCGATAAGCGCTGTCGCGCGTGCGGCCACCTCGGTCACTGCCTCGACGCCGGCATGGCGATGCGCCGAGTCCTGTGCGTCATGGGCCCAGACCTCGGCGTAGCGCGCGTCCCCCTGCCCCTCGAAATCGCCGAAGTGGCGCTCGCGAAGCCGTGGCTCGACCCGCAGCGGCAGTCCGAAATGGCGCGCCACGCGCTCGGCCGTCTCTGTCGTGCGGCGAAAATCCGAGTGCAGAATGCGGCTTGGCGTCGCCCAGCGCCACTCGGCCAGCAGCCTATCGAGCTGCGCATGACCGCGCGGTGACAGCCCAAATTCCGCAAGCCCGCGCTCGGGAGTGCTGATGATCAGCCCCTGCTGATTGGCCAGGCTATGCCCGTGGCGCATTAACAGGTAGCGGTTACGCCGTTGCCCCGTTGCGCCGAGGAAAGTGTTTGACATGGTTTTGTCACAAACCCTAGATTGAAGGGGTTATTCGGAATCCCTGATTTATTAAAGGGGCTCTGAACGCCTGCACAACAATAATCCCACGAGGCCTGCCATGATTCACCCTCCCCTTCGATTCACCAAGCCTGGCGTCGCCCGTCTGGCGCTCGCCTCCCTGCTGCCACTGGCACTGCTGGGCGCCACCCAGGTTCACGCGCAGGATGACTGCCCGCGCGGTGCCCTGGATGATATCTACTGTGACGCCAACGGCGACATGGTGGCCGACCGGCCTGATGACAAAGATGAGTGGGTCAATCCGGACACCCTGATCTTCGCCTATACCCCGGTTGAAGACCCCGCGATCTATTCCGACATCTGGCAGCCCTTCATCGACCACCTCGAGGACGTGACCGAACGCGACGTGCGCTTCTTTGCCGTGCAGTCCAACTCGGCTCAAGTCGAGGCCATGCGCAGCGGACGCCTGCACATCGCCGGCTTTTCTACCGGTCCAACGCCGTTCGCCGTCAACCTGGCGGGCGCCGTGCCCTTTGCGCTGATGGGCTCGGACGATGGCCAGTTCGGCTACACCCTGCAGCTCTACACCCACGTGGATTCCGGCATCGACGAGATGGCCGATCTCAAGGGTAAGCGCGTCGCCCACACCTCGCCGACCTCCAATTCCGGCAACCAAGCACCCCGCGCGCTGTTTCCGGAAGAAGGCATCGTGCCCGGCGAGGACTACGAAGTGGTCTACTCCGGCAGCCATGACCAGTCGATGCTCGGCGTGGTGGCGCAGGACTACGACGCCGCCCCGGTCGCCTCGGAAGTGGTCGATCGCATGGCCGCACGCGACCTATACGACCCGGAGGACGTCAAGATCATCTTTGAGTCCGACCGCTTCCCGACGACCTCCTACAACTATGCCCACAACCTGCATCCCGACCTGGTGGACAAGATCAAGGAAGCGTTCTTCAGCTTCGAATTTGCTGGCACTGAGCTCGGCGAGGAGTTCGACGGGGTCGAGAAGTTCATCCCCATCAACTATGAAGAGCACTGGAAGGTGATCCGCACCATCCAGAACGCCAACGGCGTCGAATATACCCCCGACAACCTCCAGTAATTTTTGCACGCCAGCGGCGCCGGCCTTTCGGGAAGGCCGGCGCCGCCGTGTTGGCAAGCTATTCTCGACGGACCCCCCATGCTAGCGATATCCAATCTGACCAAGCGCTACGGCCGCGATGAGCCCGTGCTCAAGGGGCTCGACCTGACCGTGGAAGGCAACAGCGTGGTGGCCATTGTGGGCGCCTCGGGCGCCGGCAAGAGCACCATGCTGCGCTGTATTAATCGCCTGGTCGAGCCCACGTCCGGCTCGATCACGCTCAACGGCACCGAACTGGTCCATCTCAAGCACGGCGAACTGCGCCGCGCTCGACGCAAGATCGGCATGGTCTTCCAGGGCTTCAACCTGATCGACCGCCTCACCGTGATGGAGAACGTGCTGGCCGGCCGGCTGGGCTACGTCAACCTGTTCCAGGCCGTCACCCGTCGCTACCCAGCCGCAGACATCGACCGTGCCTTCGTCCTGATGGAACGAGTGGGCATTGCCCACTACGCCAACAAACGCGCCGACGCCCTATCCGGCGGCGAGCGCCAGCGCGTCGGCGTAGTCCGCGCATTGATGCAGGAGCCCGAGGTGCTGCTCGCCGACGAGCCCACCGCCTCGCTCGACCCGCGCACCTCCGAGCAGATCATGGTGCTGCTGCAGAGCCTGGCCAGCGAACTGTCCCTGCCCGTGCTGATCAACATCCACAACGTAGCACAGGCACGCACCTACACCGATCGCATCGTCGGACTGCGCCACGGCACCATGATCTTCGACGGAGCCCCCGTCGACTTCGACAAGGACGCGCTGGACGCCATCTACGGCGGCATCGAATCGCCGGATGACGAGACCACCGGCCCGCTGACCCACGCCGCTGCGCCATCCCGGGAGAGCCGTCATGACGCGACCTGATGCGGGCGGCAGCGCGCCTGCGCGGCGCTGGCGCAAGCCGCCATTCATTGCCAATCCGCTGCTGCGCTTCGGCCTGCTGGCCACGCTGGCCATCTATCTGGTGTGGGCCTTCGGCTCGCTGCCGTTCAACTGGGAGCGCATCAGCGAGGGGCTACCGCGCGCGGCGCGCATCTTCGGCGGCGGCATTCCGCCGAGCTTCTCGCGCTTCGACCTGCTGCTGACCGGCTTCACCGAGAGCCTGCAGATTGCCATTCTGGCCACGCTGCTCGGCGTGCTGCTGTCGATCCCCTTTGCGGTGATGGCGGCGCGCAACGTCGCACCGCTGCCTGTCTATCTGCTGGGACGCGCGGTCATCATCATCTCGCGCAGCTTCCATCCGGTGATCGTCGCCATCCTCTTCGTGGCCGCCGTGGGCTTTGGCCCGCTGGCGGGGATACTCACCCTGACGCTCTACTCCATTGGCTTCGTCGGCAAGCTGCTTGCCGAAGAGATCGAGGAGATCGACTGGGGGCAAGTCGAGGCCATGCGGGCCACCGGGGCCGGTTATCTGGCAGTGCTCTACTATGCGGTATTTCCCCAGATCCTGCCGCGCCAGGTCGGGCTCTCCATGTACCAGCTCGACAGCAACCTGCGTGCCTCGGCGGTGGTGGGGATCGTCGGCGCAGGCGGCATCGGCAGCACCCTGATGAACGCCTTCGGGCGCTATGACTATGATTTCGCCTTTGCCATCCTGCTGGTGATCATCGCGGTGATCCTGGTCAGCGAGGGCGTAAGCGGCTGGGTAAGGAAGAAGATATGGTAAAGGACGCCGACCTGCTCGCCGATCGTATCTGGCGACGCCACAACCCCCGCGAGCAGCTCATCCGCTATGGCGTGATGCTGGTGACGCTCATGCTGGTGGTGTGGGCCGTGCGCGACATCGACATCTTCTGGCCCTGGGTGTGGGATGCGCCGAGCCAGATCTCCAGCCTGGGGGGGCGCATGTGGCCGCCGGACCCGAGCCGCCTGGGCGAGATCGTCAATGCCATGATCGAGACCGTGCATATCGCCACGCTCGCCACCATGATGACCATCTTCATCGCCCTGCCGGTCTCCTACATCGCCGCCCAGAACACCACGCCCAATCGCGCCTGCCTGTGGCTGGGGCGCTTCATTCTGGTGGCCAGCCGCTCGGTCAATACCATCATCTGGGCGCTGCTGTTCGTGGCAATCTTTGGCCCCGGCGTGCTGGCCGGGATACTGGCCATCATGTGCCGTTCGGTGGGCTTTATCGGCAAACTGATGGGCGAGGCGATCGAGGAGATCGACCGGCGCCCGGTGGAGGCCATGCAAGCCACCGGCGCCTCGAAAGCCAAGGTCATCGCCTACGCCATTGTCCCCCAGGTGATGCCGGCCTTCTTCGCCATTGTCATCCTGCGCTGGGACATCAATATCCGCGAATCCACCGTGCTCGGCCTGGTCGGGGCCGGCGGCATCGGCGTGATCCTGCAAGGTTCCATCGATACCTTCGCCTGGCAGACGGTGGCCACCATCCTGATCGCCATCGTGGTGCTGGTGCTGATCGGCGAGGCCCTCACCGGCCTGCTGCGGCGCAAAGTGCTATAGCCGGCGGCAACGCCGCCGGCGACATCACTCGGGTAGGCCGCCGCGGGTCAGGGCCGCGGGGTCGAGCAGCCGTTCGAGCTCGGCCCGGGACAGCTCGGTTTGCTCCTCGGCGACCTCGATGATCGGCCGGCCGGCCTGATAGGCCTGCTTGGCAATGGCCGCGGCGGCATCGTAGCCGATCACCGCGTTCAGCGCCGTGACCAGAATGGGATTGCGCGACAGCGGCTCCTCGAGCTGTTCACGGCGCACCGTGAAGGTGGCAATGGCGCGGTCGGCCAGCAGCCGCGACGTCTGGGTCATCAGGGTGATCGAGGTGAGCAGATTGTGGGCAACCAGCGGCAGCATCACGTTGAGCTGGAAATTGCCGCTCTGTCCGGCCACCGTCACCGCTGTATCCAGGCCGATGACCTGAGCGGCGGCTTGGGCGGCCGACTCCGGAATCACCGGGTTGACCTTGCCGGGCATGATCGAACTGCCCGGCTGTAGCGCCTCGAGCTCGATCTCGCCGAGCCCGGCCAGCGGCCCCGAGTTCATCCAGCGCAGGTCGTTGGCGATCTTCATAATCACGCAGGCCAGCCCCTTGAGCTGACCCGACAACTCCACCGCACCATCCTGGGCGCCGAGACTGGCGAAGAAACTGTCGTTGGGCGAAAACGATAGCCCCGTCTGCTCGCTCAGATCGTGCGCCACACGCGCGGCGAACTCCGGATGGGCGTTAATGCCGGTACCCACGGCCGTGCCCCCCTGAGCCAGCCGGCACAGTCGCACCAGGGCGCTGTCGAAGCGCTCGATGGCCTGGCCGAGCTGGCTCGACCAACCGCCCAGCTCCTGGCTCATGCGCAGCGGCATGGCGTCCATCAGGTGGGTGCGCCCGGTCTTGACCACATCGTCGAGCTCCGTGGCCCGCGCCTCGATGGTCTCGCGCAGGTGCACCAGGGCCGGGCGCAGCTGGGTGGTCACCGCCAGTGCCGCGGCGACGTGGATGGCGGTGGGGATCACATCGTTGCTCGACTGCCCCATGTTGACGTGGTCATTGGCGCCGACGTCGCCTCCCGCACGGCTGGCCCGCCGGGCGATCACCTCGTTGACGTTCATGTTGCTGGAGGTCCCTGAGCCGGTCTGAAAGACGTCGACCGGGAACTGGTCGTCGTGCTGGCCGGCCACAATCTCCTCAGCGGCGGCGACGATGCACTCGGCACTCGCCGCGTCGAGCAGTCCCAGTTCGCGATTGACCCGAGCCGCCGCCAGCTTGATGCGTGCGATGGCGTGGATAAAGGCCGTCGGCATCGCTTGGCCGGAGACCGGGAAGTTGTTGACGGCGCGCTGGGTCTGGGCGCCATAAAGGGCCTGGCTGGGCACCTCCAGCTCGCCCATGCTGTCGCGTTCGATGCGATGATCGCTCATGTCCGGCTCCTTGGGTGGTAACGGCTGTCTTTCTCAACATGGTGGCCAGGCGACGGCCTTGCAAGCATGAGAGATTTTGGCAGACGCAGATGTTGCACCGCACAAATCGCTCTGCTATGGTGCACTGCAGCAGAGACACAGAAGGCATCGGCAGACCGCCACGGCCTTCGAATCGATCCGAAACTCCCTGGGAGGGACTTACGATGCAAAACTTCGATACCAAGCAGTTCACCGAACAGTTTGAATCCATGCTTTTCGCCCCGGCACGCGCCTACGCGGCACTGTCCGTGGATTACACCGAAAAGCTGGTCAATGCCCAGCTCGACGCCACCAAGGCCTATACCGACACCGGCATGGCGCAGCTGCGCAACCTGCTCAACGTCAAGGATGCCGAAGGTCTGCGCTCCTACATGGAAGGCCAGCAGAAGGTCGCCAAGGACCTGACCGAGCGCCTCAAGGGCGACGCCGAGAAGGTTGTTTCCATGCAGCAGGATTTCGTGCAGCAGAGCCAGAAGCTGACCGAAGACAGCGTCAAGCAGGCAACCGAGACGGCCACCAAAGCCGCCAAGTAAGCCACGGGCGCCGGTCCTGCCGGCACCTGCTTGAACGTGACAAGGGCCGCCGATCGTTGATCGGCGGCCCTTTCTCGTTGAGCGCTGACGTCGTTGAGCGCCGACAACCAACGCTGGTGCAGTCCAAGGCGGCCCTAGTGGGACGCTCTCTCCCCTCGGCACGGCTCCCTGCCATCCTCCTCCTTCCTGCCCGACGCCCTTCGGTGCGATTGCCACCGGAGCGGTTGCCTAGTGCGTTGAGCGCCCTACCCAACCGGCATCGATAGCCAGGCGCATCCAAGCGGCACATCAGTGTGAATATGCGTAAGCAATCGCTGACAGATCGTATCAAAAAGTCAAAGAAGTGAACGATTGTTACATACACCGTTCAACGCAGCGTCTACGCTTTTTTGTGTTGATCCGCCTACCCTCACGGCGTGATCACGCAAGCGACAAGGAGCGCGCCAAGATGCCAGGCCTGACCTGCCCTGGCGCAACGCCAACCCAGCGTCATAGCGGCCGCTCCGCGGTGGCGCTACTACCACGACTGTCCCCGACGACGAGGAGCTCACGACCATGGCCCCGCTCACCCTTCGCCCTCTGAGCGCCAGCCTGCTGGGCAGCGCACTCGCGGCCGTGCTGGCCGTGCCCGATCTGCAGGCCGACACGCTCGAGGAGATTCTCGAACGCGGCTCCATCCGCATCGCCGTCGCCAACGAGCGCCCTTACGGCTATCTCAACGAGGCCGGCGAGGCGCTCGGCGCCGGCCCGGAAGTGGCGAGCCGCATACTGGCGACGCTTGGCATCGAAGAGATCGAATGGGTCGCAACGGAATTCAAGAACCTGATGCCCGGCCTGGAAGTCGGCCGCTTCGACATGGCCGCCGCGGAAATGGCCATCATGCCCGAGCGCTGCAGCCGCGTGCTGTTTTCCGATCCCAACACCTCCTATGGTGAGGGGCTTCTGGTATTGGCCTCAAACCCCAACGGTATCCGCGCCTATGAGGATTTCGTGGAACGCCCGGACAACATTCGGGTCGCCGTCCAGGCGGGCACGGTGACCGAGGCGATGTTTAGCGAACTCGGCGTCGAGGCGGACAGGGTGGTAACGGTGGAGCGGCTCGAGGAGGCCGTTGATGCCCTCGTCCGCGGTCGCGCCGATGCGTTCGCCGCCACCGGCATGACGGTGGCCAGCCTGGAGGAGACCCACCCGCAAGTAGAGGCGGAGTTCAACTTCCGCGACCCGGTGATCGATGGCCGCGAGGTTCGCTACTACGGCGGTTTTGCCTTCCCGCCCGATGCCCAGGATCTGCGCGATGCGTTCAACGAGGCACTAGAGGAAGAGAAGCGCCACGGCGAGTGGCAGCAGACCCTGGCGCGTCACGGCTTTCTGACCAAGGACATCATCTACTCCTACCGCTTCGACGCCGACCAGCTGTGCGGCGGCGTCAGCCAGGCGCTTCTGACTACCAGCCCAGCGCCTGCTTGACGAAGGGAATGGTCAGCTTGCGCTGGGCAGAGAGCGAGGCGCTGTCCAGCGCCGCCAGCGTCTCGAAGAGCGCATCCAGACGGCGTGGGCCGCGGTGCAGGATATAACGCGCCACTTCATCGGGCAGCTGCATGCCGCGACCGCGCGCGCGCAGCTGCAGCGCCGAGAGCCGGCCGGCGTCGTCGAGCGCCTGAAGGTGGAAGGTCATGCCCCAGGTAAGGCGTGAGGCCAGGTCGGGCAGCGCCACCGGCAGCTGGCGGGGCGGCGCTTCGGCGGCAATCACCAGGCGCTTGCCGGCATCACGCAGGCGATTGAAGGCATGGAACAGCGCCTCCTCCCAGCGCTTGCGCCCGACCACGCGCTCGAGGTCATCAATGGCCACCAGGTCGAGCCGTTCGATCTCCTCAAGCATCAGCGGTGGGAAGTGACCCAGCTCCGCCAACGGCAGATAGAGCGCTCGACGGTCGCCGTCGGAGGCCGCATGGCAGGCGGCCTGCAGCAGATGGCTGCGTCCGGTGCCGGCCGCTCCCCAGACGTAGAGAAAGGGCTCACCATGCTCGTCGAACTGATGAACGAGCCGATCCACCAGGGTCGCATTGGGCCCCGGATGGAAGTTAGCGAAGGTGGCGTCGTCGCGCAGGCCCACACTCAGCGGTAACTGCGCGGGTGCTCGCCTCATGGCAATTCCTCGTCGTGGCGGCGTTGGTGGCCGGCGTCATACAGCGCACTGCGCTTGTAGTGCTCGTGCAGATAACGCAGGACCACCATTATCACCGCGGCCACGGGCAGCGCCAACAGCACGCCGGTAAATCCGAACAGCTGGCCACCGGCCAGCACGGCGAAGATGACCGCCACCGGGTGCAGGCCGATCTTGTCGCCAAGCAGCTTGGGCTGGAGTACCACGCTCTCGACCAGCTGGCCGAAGCCGAACACTGCCGCCACGCCAAGCAGGATCAGCCAGTCGCCGAACTGGAAGAAGGCGACAACTCCGGCCACCGAAATGCCCACGATCACGCCCAGGTAGGGCACGATACTAGCAAGCCCCGCCAGCAGGCCAATCAGCAGGCCGAAGCGCACACCCAACAGGGTCAGGCCGACAGCGTAGATCGCCCCCAGGCAGAGCATGACGATCAGCTGGCCACGCAGAAACGACGACAGCACCTCGTCGCATTCGCCGGCCAGGCGCACCGCCGCCGGCTCCCAGCGGCGCGGCAGCGAGCCGCGCAGCTTGGCCACCAGCAGGTCCCAGTCCAGCAGCAGGTAGAACGTCACCACCGGAATCAGCGCCAGGTTGCCGATCCAGGCGACCAGCGCCAGGCCGGAGCGCGAGGCCTGGGCAAGCAGGCTCGCCGCAAACGTGCCGGTCTCCTTCCAGTTGTCGAGGATCGCCTGGCGCATCTGGTCGATATCGGTCGAGAGATCGAGACCGGTCAAGGCCTGGAGGCGAGGCACGAGGGTCTGCTGCAGCCAGTTGAGTACCGCCGGCAGCGACTCCATCAGCTGGCCAAGCTGGCGCCCCAGGATCGGCACCACCAGCAGCAGGGTAAACACGATGAACAGCGTCAACAGCAGGAACACCAGCGACACCGCCAGCCGCCGCGACAGCCCACGCGCCTCGAGGCGGTCGGCGAGTGGGTCGCCTAGGTAGGCCAGAATCATGCTGACGAAAAAGGGCG
>Ga0207414_1001163_pt1 | contig 10076 bp, 12 predicted proteins | sample PonA231FremontCA_2_FD_187269 | JGI IMG/M metagenome (GOLD analysis project Ga0207414, IMG submission 187269) | Marine sediment microbial community from Fremont, CA, USA - Pond A23 Sediment 1 (SPAdes) | ecosystem: Environmental > Aquatic > Marine > Unclassified | place: USA: Fremont, California... | reverse complement strand
GAATGATACATTTGTAGAAAACTACCTGTTCGACCCGGAAGACTCTGACGGCAATCTAACCGACCCGGACGTGCCTGACGGCATTGCAAACAGAACGTGCCTGGTGCCTTTCGTCTATCTGCAGGAAATTATATCAAAAATATTTGAAGGATATAAGCTGTTTGGAAGTTTTGTTGAAAATGCAGAATATAAGCAGTTGCTTACTTATAACAATTATTCATTAGATGGTATTGAAGAAGGCTATGACATACAAGCAGATACAGCTTATCACCCTTATGATTCAACTGAGATAGCTTTTGAAAACTATACCACAGGATCACACATGCAAGTAGTTCATTCATGTTACTCATGTCGCTTTAAAGTTATAATACAGCAGAAGGGGTATCATAAAATAAAATTTCATTTTGTTATTGATGATGGAGATATCTCTCAGGATCCAACGTATACATTAGGTGTGGTATTTGAATGGAATGATTCATCAAATGATATCACCCGGGAAATAACTCCAGAGAAGACAAGGTTTACAGTTGATTCCGAAATTACTTTTTATGCGACTCAGGAAGATGCTGATAATGCACATGAATTTTATTTTACCTTTTACCGAGAAGTACAAGATCATTTAGATTATACTTTTGTAGTAAGCGAACTTAATATAGTTAACTACAGTCAAGCGAATCTGAATCGGTTCGCACGCCAAATTAATTTAGCCAACCATGTGCCGACTAAAAATGTTAATGAAGCGCTGATTGAATTGAAATCTCTTTTCTCAATGCCGGTTTTTATCAATAACATCACAAAAACTGCCCAGCTCTTTCTTTTAAAGAACATATACGACACAGGCGTTGTGGACATAACAAGCAAGGTGAACACTGATTATCAGTTTGAGCTGAACAAAGAAAAAAACAAGATTTTGAAGTTCGACATCTCAGATGATGATTATTATGATGAATTCAAAGCCTACGATCATTACAATAACTTGGGCAACTATACAACTTTTGATAGCATGCCTGCCCCTGAAAGTAGGAAAAACATTACCTATCTAGCCAGTCAGAATGCCATCTACAAAACGCAGAAAACCGATTATTACGGCAACGTTTGGAAACATTATACCGATATAGCGAAGACTATAGAAGCACATAGCACGGGCAAAAAAGAAGACATGGAACTTTCTGCCGGTCCGCTATTAATGCGCGGCGTGATAGTCAATAAGGAAGATTATTACACCGACAGTCTTTTCCCGCTACCTAAAATCAAGCAACGCGGTATATCAATTATATATGATAGTGGTAAGCAGGAACAGGATTATCCTATACGGCTATTCAACTGGATAGGAAAGAAAACGTTCACAGGAAATGGCGGGGGTACAAGATACTATATAGCTTCCACTTCAACAGAATATGACCGCGACGGCAACCAGGTGAGTCCTTTTTCATTGCACCTGAACGGAGACAACGGCATACTGGAATATTTTCACAGGCCGTTTCTTGACTTCATGAGGCAAACAGAAACAGTTACTGTAGACGCTAATCCGGATTTCAACGTGAAGGATCTCCTGGACATGATCGAAGTCATCACACTGCCCCAGGATGATGAAATTGAAAATCAAAAACGCTGGGTAATGATTGACAATGTGAAGTATCTGCCGCGCAAAATGGACGTGGAAATAGATATGAACGGCATTGCAACGGTACAATTCGAACTAATCAAAAAGGCTAATTAACATGGCTAAGCAGAAAGTACAATTCACAGGTGTTAACAAAGAAATACTTACGTGGAAAAGCAAAACCACGGCGGCGCTCAAATCGCAAATCGGGATGCTGACCAGTGAAGGAAAAGGGGAGCTCATTAGCAACCTGCGCGGGTATGTTGACCACGACCCGGATGGAACAATATACAGGGTTGCCTGGAAATTTCCCAAACATGGAATTTTTCTTATCCAGGGAACAGGCCGCGGATATATTTTGGAAGATGGCAAAGTGATTCGTGCTGTGCGAAAAAACAACTCCGTTCAGCGCATTGGCAAAAAAATAGAGCGACAACCAAAGGACTGGTTTAACCCGATTATTGAAGCACGCATCCAGGAATTATCTCAGAAAGTTTCACAATACTACGCTGACAAGGCAGCGGAGCAAATTGAAAGCATCTACGCATCAGGAACAAAAAGAAACTATAAAATATAACAACCATGGCACAAACAACAGACCGCAGGATTAATCTCTACATAAACGGCAAACAGGTTCGAAATAACATCAAATCGATTGCCGGGGAATATAAGAAAACAAAGAATGAGCTTTCAAAATTAACAAGGGGAACGGAACAGTATAACCGAAAGGCCGCTGAAGTGAGAAAGCTGAAGGGCTATTTGGATGAGCATAATCAGCAATTACGGCAAACACGAACTCGCTGGCAAAAACTTGGAGATCAGCTTAAACAATTTGCACCTATGCTGAGTTTAGGTGCTGCAGCTTTGGGCGTGAGAAGACTTGTACGGTTTAAACAGCAACTTGAAAAAAGCAGACGTGAAGTTTCACAACTTACAGAAGTGACCGGGGAATCGCTCGATACTGTCACTGCAAAAGTGCAGTCTATTGCTGATACATATAATCAGAATTTTCAGGATGTGTTGAAATCTGGAAATGCTTTGGCTAAAAGCATGAAAATAAGTCATGAAGAAGCCTTTGATGTCATACAGGAGGGATTTGTGGCCGGAGCAAATAGTTCCGGAGAATACTTAAAGATGTTAGAAGAATATCCGGCCTTATTGAAAGAAGTAGGACTTAATGCTGAAGAAACTAACGCGCTTATAACACAGCAAGTCAAACAGGGTGTTTTTTCAGACAAAGGAATTGACGCAATTAAGGAAGCGAACATCAGGCTTAGAGAAATGCCAAAAGCAACAGAAGAAGCACTCGATTCGATTGGTTTGAGTGCAAAGGAAATTCAGAGGCAACTGGAAAGCGGAGAAAAATCGATGTTTGAAATTATTCAGATGGTATCCGGCAAACTTTCAGAATTACCGCCACAAAGCCAAAAGGTTGGTAGAGCTATTGCTGATATCTTCGCAGGACCGGGTGAAGATGCCGGAATTGAATACATAAAAACACTTAAGGATGTTGATACGAATATGGATAACATAATGGAATCAACATCAAAATACCAGAAACGGCAACAAGAGCTCATGGAATCTAATGAGAGACTAAACAAATCTTTTAATGATGTTTTCGGTTCTGCGGATAGTTCTATTGGTCGGTTGAAGGCTACATTCAATAACTTGATAAGCCAAGTGATTTCAGGTTATAAAACTATAGAACAAATTAGAAGAGAGAGTATGGAGGGAACAATAAGTAAACTCCTGGAGAGAGATAGGCAAGAAATAGAAGAGGAAGGAGAGTCTTTTGTTAGAAACCTTGAAAATCAGATAGAAAAAGAGCAAAAGCGTATTGATACAGGTATCGAAAATATACATACATTGGAGTTAGAAAAGGAACATTATGGTGAAGTGAGGTCTGCAGCAAAACACCTTAGTGAAGAAGAAAAAGAAGCTCTGAAAGAAAATCTGAAGCTGAAGAAGAAGAGATTATCGGAAGCAAAAAAATATATAAGGACACAGGAACTTCAGGTCGACAACACTGAAGAGCAAAAGGAAAAAGATAAGGAAGCCAGTGAAGCCAGAGAAAAAGCATTGAAAAAAGAGGAACGCCTGGCCGAAAAAATTAAGGAAATAAGAAGGGATTTGAAGCTTTCCGGGATGTCCCCGGAAGCGAAGGAAATACAGGAAGTTCAATGGAAATATGATAAGCTTATCAATGAAGCTGAAGGTTACGCAGATAAGCAAAAACAACTTGAAGAGTATAGAGGGCAGGAGATACAAGCAATTCGTGACAAGTACGAACAAAAGCGGGTAGAAAGCAGAAAAGAAGCCCAGGAGAAAATTCAAAACGTGTTGATGACTTCAAAAGAGAAGGAAATCAACGAGGTTGTAGAAAAATATGAAGGATTAATTGAACTTGCCAGGAAATATGGATTTGACACTGCCGAACTATATAAAAAGCTTAACCAGGAATTAGACAAAATTGCTGACGAACATAGCACCGAAGGTCCAAAACGTGATATGTTTGGCATGACAGAACAGGACTGGTCAAGCCTGCAGGATAAAGTAAGAGTTGCTCAGCAAATGGTTGGTGAAGTTTCGATGGCATGGGGCGCTTATAATCGTATGCGTCAGAATCAAATGCAGGAAGAACTCAATCAATTCGAAAAAACTCAGGAAAGACAGGAAGCTGCACTTGAAAGAAGACTTGAAGCTGGTATAATCAGTGAAAAAGAAGCCAATCAGCAACGTGAGCAATTAGAACAGGAACTCAATCAAAAGAAGGCAAAACTTGCAAAAGAACAGGCACAGCGTGAAAAATCCATGAAAACCTTTCAGGCAATTACAGATACCGCTGCAGCGATTGTGGGTTATCTTGCAGATCCGGGGGGTCTCCTTGGTATTGCTTTATCGGCAATGGCAGGGGTAACCGGTGCCGCACAGGTGGCAGCGATACAAAGTCAGCCAGTACCTCAGTATGAAGAAGGCGGACGCGTGAAGAAAAACCAGGTCATTGAAGTTGCTGAAGGAGACAAAGAAGAAGGAGTGCTCTCAAATAAAACACTAACCGATCCGGAAACCGGCCCGATGGCAAATTACCTGTTAGACAAACAGGCAGGCATTTCAACACAAATGCCGGACATGGGGGCAGTAGACAGGGCAGCGGATTACAACAACTACAAAAAAAACGGGGGTTCGTTTCAGCAAAAAACGGAAAACCATTATCACTATAACAACACAGATAACGAGCTGAAACAAGGCGTCAACGAAATGGTTCAGAATCAAAGGGCAACTAACGACTATCTTCGTGACCCGAATAACCGCCGCGCATACATCAGTAGCGACATTCAGAAAGAACACGATGAAGAGCAACAAATACTGGATGAAATCAATACTGCAAATTAGGTATTGCATATCTGGGAGAAATGATTATTTTAGTATAAAAAAGAGCTATGAAAAAACTATTATTAATTCCAGCCTTATTAATACTCATACAATGTTCACCTGTGGATCAGTATATGGGGAAAAGTTTGTATTCAGTTCAATCTAAACAGGTGGATGATATAAGGGGTGATTATGAAGTGAATGAATTCTATTTTTACAAAGATGCTGGTTTGACGACTAGCTATTATGTATCGATCTATGAGGTAAAAAACAATCCCAGAATAAATCCTTATTTTGTATCTCTCAAATACAGGGGCAGCGATTGGATACATATAAATAATATGTACATCAAAACGGATGGGAAGGTATATGAACTGACCGATTCAGATCCTGAAAAAATAGTAATAAGTGCGGGGCAGGTTAATGAAATAATGAATATTCCCATAGGAGAAGAGTTATTGGAAAATATGAAGAATGCTGACAATCTTGAATTGCAGTATAAAGGTGAGCACGTTGCTCTTGATGCTGAAACAAAGGAGAAACTTCAAAAATTTCTGAAGGGAAATAATAATAAATCTCTAAGGTAAAATCGTATGATTAAAAAGGTTTTGGAAAATCATTAATTAATCTCTCGTTAACCATTAAATTTCTCTTTTTTAAATAAGTATCCGTCACTGAAATATTCGAATGCCGAAACAAATCCCGAATGTCTTTAGATGAAAAGCCGTTGGCAATTAACTTGTCAGCGGCTGTGTCTTTTAGGGCATAAAACACAACTTCCTTTGAAATGCCGATTTGATTCGCAATTTCCCTGAACCGCTCAGCTATCCGTGTAGGAAATGTTTTTCTCTGGGCAGGTATTAATCCGTGCCCACAGATATAAAAATCATCTGGCTGGCCATCCAGGTAACTTATTAATTCCTGGTGAAAGAAATCCGGGATGGGTATAATACCTATTTGTTTATTTTTCGACATCTCCCCGCTTATATGAACAAAGCCTTTATTTAAATGAATGTCGCGCACTTTTAAGCGGCATATCTCTGCCGGTCTCAATCCACAACAATAAGTATACATTGAAAGAATGTACATTTTATAATCATGTTTTTTAACATAATCTATGTATGTATTCAATTCTTTATCTGAAAAAGGCCGTTTCGAGGTTTGCGTTTCCGGCAATTTGTCAACCGCCTGAAAAGGATTTTTGTTGATATAGTTGTTTTTCACCAGGGTGTTGAAGAAAGTTCGATAATCCAGGAGATAATTATTAACAGTTTTCGCCTGAATTTTCTTTGTCATAATAAGGTGGTTCATGAAATCGTGTGCTTTTTCTTCTGTGAAATCAAAGATATAAGACTTAAGCATCTGGCCGGCCTCGAGCCATTCCTTTAAAACATTCATCCTGTGCCTGTATTGCGGTATGCTGCGAGGCCTAATGAATTTCGATTTATAAGTCATCACAAAATTCAGCGCTTCTTCGATAGTCGTGTATTTCTTTTTGTTCTCACTATTATCCGTCCAGGGATTCCATCCATGATCCAGTTTATTATTAATGTGATTAATCAGTCGTTTCGCATAGCGCATCCGGTTTTGTTTTGATTTGATGTGATTAAGGTATATTCTCTTCCTTTCCAGCTTACCGGATTCAGGATGTTTTGCATAGAAATACACATACACTCGACCATTACTCTTACCCATTTCAGCGTATCGAAAACCAAGAAAATCAGTCATTTTGATAATATTTTGCGTTCTTAAATTTTTGTCTCATTTCTGGCGCAGCAAAAAAGTAAAATTTAAGGGAAAGCCGGCATATCCGTCTTTCCCTTCTTAAAGGTAGCGAGAGAGAGACTCCCAAAAGCCCCGTCACAAAAAGCTAAACAGCTAACAATTATTGACTTATATTTTTTTGAAAACCCGGTAAAATACATCTTGTGGCGCGTAGCTGGCGCAATTATGCCCCACCTGTTTGATTCCAATACAGCCATATAATCAGCATTATAACTATACATTGTTATTATTCTTTTAAAAGTTAAGCAAATTAAAATGTTTCGGACATTAAAAAGAAGACCGGGCACCACCCCGGCCTTCCACCACTAACCACCACAGACACTACAATCTGTGATGGAAAAGAAAGCTTTCGAAATATATAGGTTACATTTCATCTTCATCTATAATTTTTGCCAGCTCAAGTTTATCAGAACATACACTTCGTTATCCCGCTGAATTTTATTAGTTTTACTTTCGCCACCACCTTTGATGAGTTTTAACTGGCTTCTTTCTTTTTAATCTCATCGATTTGATTCCGTAACCATTCGACTTCCGCCCAGGCACGTTCTTTATCCTTTCGGCAATCTTCCAATGCCTGGCGAAGGTCTTCATCTCTTTGTCCGTATTGTGGTGAGGGTTCTCCTACCGAACCCTGTGTCTTTTCGATTTCTCCTTCTTCTTTTAACAACCAATTTGCATCAAGGTCTGGTAAAAAGTCAAGCAAATGCTTTATTGGAGTCAATCCAATACTATCATTTCCCTTTATAAAAGAACTTACATATTGTTTACTCCAACCACTATGTTCGGCAAAATCTTTTTGTGATTTATTGAAATGTTTTAAAGCTTTGCCAAATCGTTCATTTAATTTCATTATAGTAAAAACTTTGAAATAAGTCAGTAATTTACTTGACAATTTAAAAGTAAATGCCTTACTTTGTATAAGTAATCTATTAACAAATATAAAACGAATCCTAAACAAATACAATACTAAAAAATAAGTATGAAAAAATCAGAACTTCAAAAACTAAGAAAAAAGCTGCCACACAGGTACACAAAAGAATTAAGCAAAAGAACCGGTGTTAATCGTGAGCTCGTTGTAATGATTATGACAGGGCAGAAAAAAGATTATCATGGTGTGATAAAAGCAGCGGCACAGTGGGCAAAGGAAATTGAAGAAGAAGAGAATGACATCAGGCAAATAATTAATGATTCAGATTCGTAAGCCCCGGCTTTCGCCACTAACCACTAAACACTACAAAAAAGCCCGCTCAAATAAGGGCGGGCTTTTAAAAAACGGAACACTAAACTTTAAATATTATGGAACAAAGAAAAGAAGAATTATTGAAATTTAATAACCGTATTATCCCTTACACGGTTGTTGACGGCGTTACTTACATTGCTATTCGCCCTATATGTGATGCTTTGGGCGTAGATTATCACAGGCAATATAAAAACTTAAAAAAGGATAAAATTTTAAGTGGCGTGTTGTCTGTACAGCCAACACGCGACTCTGAAACCCGCATGAGAAATTACGTTGTATTGCCAGAAAAGTACATTTATGGATGGCTATTCAGCATCAACTCTAACGTAGCCGCGTTACAGGAGTACAAGAAAAAAATGTTACGATGTGCTGTATAACTATTTCAATGGCAGTATTATACGCAGGAATGAGCTTCTGAAAAAGAAGGCTAAAGTGCTCACGGAAATGAGAAGCCTGGAGGAAGAATTAAAAGACAATCAAAAGTACCAGGAACTCAATCGGCTTAAAGGGGAAATGCTTAGCATATCAAATCTTCTGAAAAAGATAGACGAACAGCAGGCAAACAGGCAGATGACTATTTTCAATAGTTAAAACCTTCAACCACTAACCACAAAAACCACATGACTATGACACAACAATCACGTATCCCAGCCGGGATTAACAAAACAGACAATCGCTGTGAGATATACGCTCACAACGGCAAACTGTACGGAACGCTGAAAGGCAAAAGCTTGACATTTGAGGAATTGCCTGCGCACATTAAGGACTATTACACGCAGGAGTATTTCGATGACGTAGATGCCCAGATTAGCATAAAAGAAGATATGGGCATCATCGGTTTTCAACGTGCATTGTACACATACATACTTTGCAACCACGGCGGATTTGACTTCGAACCGGATTACGATCCGGCGATAGCCGAAATCAAAAAAGAATACTGGCAATGCGGCAAGCGCTTTCAGTGTGCCAGTGAAGGTAAGGTATGCAAACCCTGGATAATGACAAACTACAACTTATCAATCAGGGAAATTGAAGTGATTAAGTACATGGCCAAAGGCTTAACAGATGCAGAGATAAGCGCAAAAATGAACCTGGCCACAACAACAGCACAAACTCACTCCAGGAACATCAAAACCAAACTGGGAATGCACTCACGCAGTGCAATAACTTCATTCGCAAAGGAAAACAATATCGTATGATACCAAATGTTTCCACAATCCTGTTCGGCATTATGGTGATTGTTTTCATTGTAATCATATACAGGACAGACAAACGAATACAGAAACAAAACCGGCACGTCATTGCCGGACGTGAAAATCAAATCAAAACCACTAACCACCATGGACAAAAAAATAATAGTACAACTCATTCTCCCCGTTAGAGGAGATGAACGAAGCGTTGAAAAAGCAAAAGCTGCAAAAGCCTATTACGAAAAACGAGGCTTTGAGGTCGTGGATCCGCACGTTATTGCAGCGGCAGTCACTGACGAAAACGGCGCAGAAAATGAAGCAAAAACACAGGCATTCTGTAAGTATCAACTGGCCGATGCCGATTTGGCCGTCCTCTTACCCGGATGGCAAAACAGCGAAGGTTGCCAGAACGAAATCATCTTCGCAACCGCTCACGGCATCCCGCTATACTTTCACAAAAGCAACATCCGTGTATTTTTCAACACTTATCAGAAAGTTGAAATTGAAAGCCAGCGCCCCGGTGATATCATCACCCCTGAAGTAATGTGCAACGAAAAGGAGGCAAACAATGGCAAATAAAATAGAATGGCTACAACTACCAGGCTACATTGCAGAAACCTGGAACCCGGTTACAGGATGCACAAAAATATCCGAAGGCTGCGCAAATTGCTGGGCCGAAAAGATGTCAAAAAGAATGGCCGGGCGGTATGGTTATCCAATATCTGAGCCTTTCGCCGTTACGCGGCACAGGGATAAGTATTTCGAACCTTTCTCCTGGAGAAACCCACGGATGGTTTTCGTAGGTTCCATGGGCGATTTATTTCACGAAGATGTTCCCTTCGACCTTATACATGAATTATTTGATATCATGGAAGATGAAGAAAAC
>Ga0207414_1001160_pt1 | contig 10106 bp, 13 predicted proteins | sample PonA231FremontCA_2_FD_187269 | JGI IMG/M metagenome (GOLD analysis project Ga0207414, IMG submission 187269) | Marine sediment microbial community from Fremont, CA, USA - Pond A23 Sediment 1 (SPAdes) | ecosystem: Environmental > Aquatic > Marine > Unclassified | place: USA: Fremont, California... | reverse complement strand
GCCCCCGCCGTGCCAGAAACACTTTTCGTCCCAGAAAAACCCGGTTGCCATCAAAGCCTCCCCTTTGGCGTCGGCATCGAATATTGATGTCCGGCGCGCGAATGTAAACGGGCCAGCGCGGGAAATGCATGACGCGGATGGGAAAGGGTAAATGACGCACCCGGATATGACACACCTGCGCCACGAGGGCACGCAGATCGCCGTGAGGGTCACGCCGAAGGCATCGCGCAACCGCGTTGTCGCGGACGCTGAGGGCGCGATCCGCGTCTATGTGACCGCAGCGCCGGAAAACGGCAAGGCCACGGCGGCGGCCCGGGCGCTGCTGGCCGGGGTCATGGGCGTGCCGAAAACGCGCCTGTCCCTGATCCGGGGCAGAACAGCGCGTGACAAGGTGTTTCGCCTTGATTGAGGCGCGCGCGCCTAGTCCTGGCCGGTGTCGGGATGCAACTTGTAGGCGCCTTCGGGCAGGTTCAGCGCGGCGCCCAGGTCGCGCTGCTGGGCCGGTGAGAGGGTCACGGTCTGGACGCGGTCGGTGCGCGGATCGTATTGGGTGACCGTGACGCATTCGGCAAAGGCCGTGATGATCACGTCCTCCTGCAGGGGCACCTCGCCGTCATCGACAAGGGTAATCACCGTGGCGTCGAATTCGTGTTCGATGGTAAACATGCCCCAACGGTACGACAGATACGCCGCAATGCAAGAGAATCGCCCACAGGGCGGACGGAGAAACATGAGATTTGCATCCAGGATACTGATTTCACTGATCGTGATGGCGGGGTTGGCCGGTTGCGTCACGCCCGTCGCATCCCCCACCATGGGGGTGCAACGGACGGTGGCCGCGCCCGCGCGGCTGGACCCCGAGGCGGCCGCGCGGCAGTTCACGCGGGTTGTGGACGCGGTCGAGCCCGTGGCCGAAGCCGAATGCCGCGCACGGGCACCGCAGCTGGGCTGTGATTTCCGGATCGTGGTGGACACGCGCCCCAACCTGCCGCCGAACGCCTTTCAGACCGTGGATGACACCGGGCGCCCCGTGATCGGCTTTACAATCGCGATGGTGGGCGAGGCGCGCAACGCCGACGAGTTGGCCTTCGTGATGGCGCATGAGGCGGCGCATCACCTCCGCGCGCACATCCCGCGCCAGCAGCGCAACGCGACCGCGGGCGCGATCGTGCTGGGGGGCCTGGCGGCGCTTTCGGGGGCCGATGCGCCGGGCATACGCAGCGCCCAGGACCTGGGCGCGAGCGTGGGCGCGCGCTCTTATTCCAAGGATTTCGAACTGGAGGCCGACAGCCTGGGCACGGTGATCGCGGCGCGGGCGGGGTTCGACCCGGTGCGCGGCGCGGAGTTTTTCGCGCGTATCCCCGATCCGGGCAACCGGTTCCTGGGCACGCATCCGCCCAATGCCGCGCGAATCGCGGCCGTTCGCCGCCGGGCGGCGGGCCTGTAGATGCGCGGCGAGGCGGAGTGACGTGATGAAGACGATCGAGAACGTGGTGAATGACCGTGGCTCGCGCTACGCCGTCTCGGGCGGGGCGGCGGCCAGCGACGAGGACGTGACCGCGTTTCTCAAGCGGCTCAAGCGCAACAAGAAATACGCCAAGGCCACCCATAATACCTGGGCGGTCCTGTCCGCCGACGGCACCGCGCGCAAGGGTGATGATGGCGAAAGCGGCGCGGGCATGGTCATCGTGCGGATGCTTGAGCGCGCCGGGCTGCACGACCACGTGATCGTGGTGACCCGTTGGTATGGCGGCAAGCATCTGGGCGGCGACAGGTTCCGCCACGTGCAGACCTGCGTGCGCGCTTATCTCGACGAGATCGGGCAACCCATGGCCGATTGACACAGGTCAAGGCGCAAGGCCGCGCGATATGGTCCCCTGACAGCGTCCACCATGGAGGTGGCCAACCTGCGGGAGGGCAATGCAATGTATGAAAATCAAACCGTTAAGAAGCACGCAGCGCTTGTGGACCGGATGGCCACGGCACTGGGTGTGGACCTCGAGGAAGAGGTGATGGCCGGGCGTCTGGATTACGACGCGCTGCCGGATCTGGTGTTGCGTTGCACCGGCTGCTGTCAACCTGACGCCTGCGCGGAATGGCTCGATGACCAGCACGGGAGGGCGGCGCAGGCGCCGTGTTACTGCCGCAACGCCGAAGCGTTGGAGATACTGAAAAAGCCATGAGCATCAGAGGGCAAGGCAGATTTCGAAGCGGGCAATATCACCCCCTCAGGACATTTTCGAACGGTCGGGAAAGTGAGGTATGACATGGGAAAGATGGAGTATCTGGGCGATCTGGACTGCCATTTCTGGTTAACGCGCTCGATGGCGCGGTCGCTGGGCCTGAACCTGAGCGAAGCGATGAAGGCGGGGCTGCTGCATGCGGACCACTACGCGGAAATGGTGGCGCGGTGCCGTAAATGCACCCATGTCGGCGACTGCCAGCTCTGGCTGGCGCATAGCGGCAGCGAGGCGGCCCGCGCGCCCGCGTTTTGCGCCCATGCGCAGATGCTCAATACACTGAAAGAAAAACAAAACGAGGAACGACACCATGAAAATTCTTGAGACCTTCAGCCGCCGCGCCGATGTCATGGGCCGGATGGCGCAGACCCTTGGCGTGGATTTCGGCGCGCGAATCGCCCGCGACCACGGCGTCGCCGAGCAGTATCGCAACGCGGTCATGCGCTGCGCCAGTTGCACCCACGAGGCCGAATGCCTGAACTGGATGAACGGGCACAAGGACGCCAAGGAGGCGCCGAAATACTGCAAGAACAAGGACTTGCTGGATAATCTTTCGCCTGATTGATCGCCGGCGGCGATCACGGCTGGTCCGCCGGGCCACAGTCCGCGCGCGCCACACGCGCCAGGTGCCGCCGATAGAGCACCGGCGCCAGAACCCGGTCATAAAGCAGCGTTGCCAGGGCATGAATGCCCGGCAGGCCAACCAGAACGGCAAGCCAACGCCAGCGCGGCATGCCCCGCCACAGCGCCACGAAGGCGTTGACGCCGCTGTGAATTTCATCGCCGTTCATGACATGCAGGCGGCGCGCCGCCTGATCGGCGCTGACGCCCCAACGGGCGAGGTCCGCCTTGTTCAGATCCTCGAAACGAATGGGCAGATCACGCGCCCGGGCATGGGCGGCGTAATGGTCGATCTCGGCGCGGCAGACGGGACACCGGGCATTATACAGGACGCGGATTTCATCGTTCATGCCGTGCCAGTTAACGCGCCGCGCGTTCAGGGCAAGATTGGCGGATGCGCGGAAACGGACGTTTCGGCGCGCGAAGCGTCGATTCGCGCGCCGTTCGCGGCGTAGGCCATGTCACGGGCCATATCGAGACCGGGGCAGGTGCTGGGTACGTGGATCATGGCGTGGGTAGATCATGGCGTGGGTAGATCATAGCGCGGAATGAGTGCCATCGCAGAGCGGGGCGTCGCCGGTTTGCTTGCAGCCGCAGAAGAACACCTTTTGCGTCGCCGTGGCGGTGTATTTGACCGGACCCTGCGCGGTGCCCTTGTGCGAGCCGTCGCAGAATGGTTGCCGCGCCGATCGTCCGCACGCGCACCACATGTATGTCTTGCCCTCGGTCACTTCGACGGGGAAGGGTGCGGGTTGCGCGATTTCTGGGGTGTCGGTCATGTCGCTGGCTCCTGTCAGGTGGCTTTGCAGTCCGGCGGAGCCTAGCGCAGGCGGGCAGGGTTTCAAACCGGGGGCGGGGCGATGGCCCGTCCTTGCCGCGGCGGCTCAGGTCGTCAGGCGGCCCCACAGGTCATACTCGCCGGCCTCGTCCACCTCGACGGTGACGATGTCAGCCACCGAAAGCCCCCCGGTATCCGCGTCGATGAACAGGCATCCGTCGATTTCGGGCGCGTCGGCCTTGGTGCGGCAGGTGGCGATGCCGTCGCTGTCGATGTCGTCCACGATCACGTCATGCCTCTGGCCCACCTTGGCGGCGAGTTTCGCCTCGGAAATCGCCTGTGCCTTCCGCATGAAGCGGTCCCAGCGGTCCTGCTTGACCTCGGCGGGCACGTGATCGGGCAGATCGTTGGAGCGCGCCCCGGCGACGTTTTCATACTGGAAACAGCCGACGCGATCGAGCTGCGCCTCGTCAAGCCAGTCCAGCAGGGTCTGGAACTCCGCCTCGGTCTCGCCGGGATAGCCGACGATGAAGGTCGAGCGCAGGGCGATATCGGGGCAGATGTCACGCCAGGCGGCGATCTCGTCAAGGGTTCTCGCCGCCGCCGCCGGACGCGCCATCCGCCTGAGCGTGTCGGGATGGGCATGCTGAAACGGGATATCCAGGTAGGGCAGGATCAGCCCCTCGGCCATCAGGGGGATCAGGTCGCGCACATGCGGATAGGGATAGACGTAATGCAGCCGCACCCACGCGCCCAGCGATCCCAGGTCGCGGGCCAGATCGGTGATATGGGCGCGGTGGCCGCGATCGGTGGCGTGGCGGGTATCCACGCCGTAGGCCGACGTGTCCTGGCTGATGACCAGCAATTCGCGTACGCCGCTGTCCACCAGCTTCTCTGCCTCGCGGATCACCGCATGGGCGGGGCGGCTGGCCAGCTTGCCGCGCATGTCGGGGATGATGCAGAACTTGCACTTGTGGTTACAGCCCTCGGATATCTTGAGATAGCTGTAATGGCGCGGGGTAAGTTTCACGCCCGAGGCGGGCAGCAGATCGACGAACGGGTCGGGGGCCGGAGGCACGGCGGCGTGTACCGCATCGAGCACCTGTTCATACTGGTGCGGCCCGGTCACCGCCAGGACGCTGGGATGCGCGCCGGTGATATACTCGGGTTCGGCGCCCAGGCAGCCGGTGACGATGACGCGGCCGTTCTCGGCCAGCGCCTCGCCGATGGCACCAAGGGATTCGGCCTTGGCCGAATCGAGGAATCCGCAGGTGTTCACGATCACCGCGTCGGCGCCGGTGTAATCGGGCGAGATGCCGTACCCCTCGGCGCGCAGGCGGGTCAGGATGCGCTCGCTGTCGACCAGCGCCTTGGGACAGCCGAGCGAGACCATGCCGATGGTCGGCTGGCCGCTGCGGGGGGTGCCGGCAAGCCGCGCCTTTGGCGCGAGGTCGGGGCGGAGGTCTGGTGGATTGCTGGACATGGGGCGCATATAGACCAGCGCGCGCGCCACGGAAAGGCCCTTGCGGCCGGTCCCGTGCGATGTCCGCCATCGGCCGCGTCGCGCCCGCGACGAAACCCCCTATCACGCATTGCCGAAATTGCCCTAGGATGGAACGCGCAACAGTTGAAGGCAGGTGTATCATGCGTTGGATCGTTCGTCTGATCGGGTTGATTGTCGTCGTCGCGGCGGTCGCGGTGGGGTCGGTGTTGCTGCTGCCGGGGGATCGGATCGCGCAGGTGGCGGTGGACCAGATCCGCGCCCAGACCGGGCGCGAGGTGACGCTGTCGGGCGGCACCGAGGTGAGCTTCTATCCGGTTCTGGGGGTTGCCACCGGGCCGATCGAGATCGGCAATGCGCCGTGGTCGGATGCGGGGCCGATGATGCGCGCCGAGGCGCTCAAGGTGGGGGTGGACCCTGTCGCTCTGGTCCGTGGCGATATCCGCATCACGGGGCTGGAGTTGCGCAGCCCGCGCATATTGCTTGAGCGCGCCGCCGATGGGCGCGTGAACTGGCAGCTTGGCGTCGAGGGCGTGGCGCCTTCGGGCCAGCAGGGCGCGCAATCGAGCAAGCTGGCGCTCTACCTGGACCGGGCGCTGATAAGCGATGGCGCGCTGCGCTATGCCGATCGGGGCACGGGCCAGGAAACCGTGATGAAGGGGCTTTCGCTGGACCTGCGCTGGGCCGATTACGAAGGCGCGGCGGAATTCGACGCGGGCCTGCGCCCGGCGGGGGAGGCGGTGACGCTGAGCGGCCGCATCGCGCGGTTCGCGCAGTTCACCGGCGGCGATGCTTCGGATCTGAGCGTGCGGGTCGCGGCCGCCGGGGGCGAAATCGAACTGAGCGGCCGCGCCAGCCTGGCGCCGATGATATCGGCGCGGATCGAGGCCGAATTGCCCGACACCGCTGCCTTCATGGCGGCGCTGGGGCAAGCCGGCGTTTCGCTGCCACAGGGGCTGGGCCGGCGCGCGGCGCTGAGCGGCGATCTGAGCCTGACCCCGGACGACATGCGCCTGAGCCTGCGCGAGGCGGCGCTGACGCTCGACAACAACCGCCTGAGCGGCGCCGTGGACGTGTTCACCGCGCAGACGCCGCCGCGCGTGGTGGGACAGATGAGCACCGATGCGCTGGACCTGTCGGCGCTGGGGGGGGGCGACGCGCCCGCCACCGGCGCCGGGCGCGCGGTCACGGCGGGCTGGTCAACCGCGCCGATCGACGCCAGCGCGCTGTCGCTGTTCAACGGCGAGTTCGACCTGCGCGCGGACTCGGTGCTGGTGGGGAACCTGGCGCTGAACCGCACGCATGTGGGCGCCACGCTTGACCGTGCGCGCGCGGTCGTCACCCTGCGCGACGTGGCGGCCTATGACGGCATCCTCGGCGGCGAGGTGGTAGCCAACAACCGCAGCGGCCTGTCGGTGGGTGGCGACCTGCGCGCACAGGGCGTGGGCCTTCAGGGGCTGCTGAGCGACATGGCCGGCCTGAACCGGTTTACCGGCGCGGCGGATGCGCAGGTGTCGTTCCTGGGCGTCGGGGGCAGCGTGGACGCGATCATGCGGTCGCTTTCGGGGCAGGGCGCGGTGAACACCGGGCGCGGCACGATCCAGGGGATCGACCTGGACAAGCTGTTCCGCTCGGGCGACGTGAGCGGCGGCACCACTGTCTTCGACAGCCTGACCGCCAGTTTCACCATCGAGGACGGCGTGCTGCGTAACGATGACCTGCTGATGAGCCTGCCGGTGATTGCCGCGCGCGGCGAGGGCCGGATCGGGCTGGGCGCGCGCGACCTCGACTACCTGTTCACGCCCCGCGCGGGCGGAACGGATGGCACCGGCGGCGTCGCGATCCCGGTGCGGATCAAGGGGCCATGGGCCGATCCGTCGATCCGGCCCGACATGAAGGCGCTGATCGACGAGAACCTCGAAGAGGAAAAGAAGGCCGCCGAGCAAAAGGCGCGCAAGCAGCTCGACGAGGCCGTCGAGAACAAGCTGGGCGTGACCCGCGAGGAAGGCGAAAGCATCGAGGACGCGATCAAGAACAAGGCCGAGGACAAGCTCAAGGACGCGCTCAAGGGGCTGTTGGAATAGGGCCGACACCCCGCCGGGCGTGCCTCGGCACCAGAGGGCCGAGGGCGAAGCGATGTCCGTCGCCTGTTTTCCGTGCGGGTGCCATGAGATCACGTTGGCGCCGATTGGCCTGTGGCGAATTGGCCTGTGGCGAAGGTCGAGGCCTGGCCCCAATGCGCGGTTGCGCGGCGCCTCTAAAGGGTGGCCAATGTCCGCAACCGGCCATCTTGACCCGTGTCTGGCCAACCCGTGCCGCTGCCGCGTTCAGAACCACTGCCCCGGTTCCATCAGGCCGAGGTCCAGCAACTGGCTGGAATGCCAGTCGAACGGTGTCGAGTTGTGCCAGTGGAAGCTGTGTATGTCGAAGCTCGATCCCGGGTTGCGCTTGAGCGCCTTGGCGGTTCGGAACGAACAGATGGCCGCCGTCAGGTTGTGGTGCCAGGGGCAGGAATAGGTGTTGTACTCGGCATCGTTGAAGGTGTGATCGGGCAGGAGCCGCAGCCCCTCGCGCGCGCGAAACAGGGCGATGCGATCGATCCGGCGGCGGGTTACGGGCACGTGTTCCTCGTATCGCCAGCGCAGGCCGCCGTAGAAATCCAGCTGGTTGGGCAGGTGCGCGCCGGTGTCCGGGTCGGCCCGGCCGAGCGCGTAATAGCCCGAGCGGTCGATATGGGCGTCATCCAGCGCGACGGCGTTCGGGTGGCGATCAAGGTCGCCGGCATAGAGGTCGATGACGTAGGTCATCATCGCGTCGCGCTTTTCCTCGGTGTGGAAGGTCAGCATCTCGCCGATGGTGCGGGTCTCGCAAAACGGGTAGAACAGGTATTCGGCGTTGAAACAGTAATACATCCATAGCCCCGGCGCCGCCGCGATCACGCGGTTGACGGTGTCGGGCACGGCATTGTCGGCGGCGGTATCAAGCGCGATGCGATGCACGTCGGCGCGCGCGGCGAGGGCGGCGTCGAAATCGAACATCTCGGGGATGAACACCAGCACCTGCCGGAACCCGGCATCGAGATGGTGGCGCAGGGTGCTGTCGATCTCGCAGTTGTCCTCGACAAAGATCATCGCGACCGGCCCCTTGGCCAGGGCCGCGCCGGGGTTGGCCAGGAAATGCCGCAGGCTGTCGTGTTTCATGCCGGTCTCCGGGGTGGTTCCGGACGCAGGGTCCGCCAATTCGCGGCGCATTGCAAGACAGGGCGAATGTGGTGTAGGCAGGCGCGCGAAACCGCGACAGGACCAGCCCCATGAGCGAGCCGAAAAAACTCTTCATCAAGACCTATGGCTGTCAGATGAACGTCTATGACAGCGAGCGCATGGCCGAGGCCCTTGGCGGATCCGGCTATGTCGAGACGCAATCGCCCGACGATGCCGACATGATCCTGCTCAACACCTGCCATATCCGCGAAAAGGCGGCGGAAAAGGTGTATTCGGAACTGGGCCGGTTCAAGGGCCTCAAGGCCGGCAACCCCGATCTGAAGATCGGCGTCGCGGGCTGCGTGGCGCAGGCCGAGGGCGAAGAGATCATGCGCCGCTCGGGCCTGGTGGACATGGTGGTGGGGCCGCAAAGCTATCACCGCCTGCCCGCGATGGAGGCGCGCGCGCGCGGCGGCGAAAAGGTGCTGGACACCGATTTCCCCGAGGATGACAAGTTCGAGGCGCTGAAAACCCGCCCCAGGGCGCGGCGCGGACCGACCGCGTTCCTGACCGTGCAGGAAGGCTGCGACAAGTTCTGCGCCTTCTGCGTGGTGCCCTATACCCGCGGCGTCGAGGTCAGCCGCCCGGTGGATCGCGTGCTGGACGAGGCGCGCGACCTGGTCGAACGCGGCGTGCGCGAGATCACCCTGCTGGGCCAGAACGTCAACGCCTATCACGGCGCCGGCCCCGGCGGCGAAGACTGGTCGCTGGCGCGGCTGATCTGGGCGCTGGACGCGATCGACGGGCTGGAGCGGATCCGCTTCACCACCTCGCATCCCAACGACATGAGCGATGACCTGATCGCCGCGCATGGCGAGTGCGCCAAGCTGATGCCCTACCTGCACCTGCCGGTGCAATCGGGCAGCGACCGCATCCTCAAGCGGATGAACCGCAAGCACAGCGCCGAAGAGTATATCCGCCTCATCGAACGGATCCGCGCGGCACGGCCCGATATCCTGATCTCGGGCGATTTCATCGTCGGCTTCCCCGAAGAGACCGAGCGCGATTTCGAGGACACGATGGACCTGATCCGCGCCGTCGGCTACGGGCAGGCGTTTTCGTTCAAGTATTCCACCCGCCCCGGCACCCCGGCGGCGGAACGCGCGCAGGTGGACGCGGACGTGGCCTCCGAACGGCTGTCGCGGTTGCAGGCCCTTATCACCGAGCAGCAGCGCACCATTCAGGACGCGATGGTGGGTCGCGAGCTGGGCGTCCTGTTCGAAAAACCCGGGCGCATGCCGGGGCAGATGGTGGGCAAGTCCGACTACCTGCACGCGGTCCACGTGGCCGATTGCCCGGCCGAGGCGGGGCAATTGCGCCGCGTGCGCGTCACCGAAAGCGGCCCCAACTCGCTGGCCGGCGTTTTGGTGTGAACCGCGCGCCTCAGCCGTCGGTGAACGGGTCGGGGGCATAGCCGACCCGCGACAGGTACAGGCCATGCGGCGGGCAGACCGGCCCGCAGGCGGCGCGGTCGCGCGCCTCGAGTGCCGTTTTCACCCGGACAGGGTCCCAAGCGCCGACGCCGACCCGTTCCAGAGTGCCCACGAAACTGCGCACCTGGTTGTGCAGGAAGGACCGCGCGCGGACATGAAACCGGAATTCCATGCCGCCTTCGGGGCGGGGGTGCTGCTCGATCTCCAGCGCGTCCAGCGTCTTGACCGGGCTGTCGGCCTGGCAGATCGAGGATCGGAATGTCGTGAAATCGT
>Ga0207414_1001159_pt1 | contig 10110 bp, 8 predicted proteins | sample PonA231FremontCA_2_FD_187269 | JGI IMG/M metagenome (GOLD analysis project Ga0207414, IMG submission 187269) | Marine sediment microbial community from Fremont, CA, USA - Pond A23 Sediment 1 (SPAdes) | ecosystem: Environmental > Aquatic > Marine > Unclassified | place: USA: Fremont, California... | reverse complement strand
TTGAGGAATTTCGGCGCCTCCCCCGACGCCAGGTCGGGCGCGCCATCGCTGATCCCGCGCAGCAGGTCATCCAGCCAATCCTGGTCGGCGCGGGCGAAATCGCGCAGCACGTATTGCGCCACGGCGTCCTTGTGCCCGGGATGCCCGATGCCAAGGCGCACGCGCGCGAACTCGGCCCCGATATGCGACTGGGTCGACCGCAGCCCGTTATGGCCCGCATGCCCGCCACCACGCTTGACCCGCACCTTTCCGGAGGCAAGATCCAGTTCATCGTGGAACACGGTCACTTCCGCCGGCGTCAGCTTGTAGAACCGCACTGCCTCGCCCACTGATTGGCCCGACAGGTTCATGAATGTCGCGGGCTTGAGCAGCACCACCTTCTCGCCGGCCAGCCGCCCCTCGGCGACATGGCCCTGAAACCGCGCGCGCCACGGGCCGAAGCCGTGATCCGCTGCGATCCGGTCCACGGCCATGAACCCGATATTATGACGGTTGGCCGCATATTTGCCCCCCGGATTGCCCAACCCCACGAAGATCAGCATGCGCACATTCCCCTGCCTGAACCCGATGCAGTCCTAGCGCGTTTCGCCGCGGTTTTGAACCACCCCGCGCCACGCATGGAAAAGGGGCGCGGCCCATGCGGCGCCGCGCCCCCCTCACTGTCCCCCGGTAACGGGGTTCGGCGGAGATCAGTCTTCGCTGCTTTCGCCGGTGTCTTCGACGGCTTCGGCCTCTTCGCCTTCTTCCTCTTCGTCCCCTGCCGAACGCAGGCTGGACGGCGCCGACACGTTCGCGATCACGAAATCACGGTCGATGGTCGGCTTGGAACCCTTGGGCAGGTCCACGTCGGAGATGGTGACGGTGTCGCCGATCTGGAGCTTGGACAGGTCCACGGTGATGCTGTCGGGGATATCACCGGCAGTCACGCGCAGTTCCACCTCGGGACGCACGACGGTCAGAACCCCGCCCGCACGCAGGCCGGGGCAATCTTCCTCGCCGACGAAATCGACATGGATGAACAGGTTGATTTTCGTGGTGCGGCGCAGGCGCATCAGGTCCAGGTGCGTCGGCAGGTCCTTGACCACGTCGCGCTGCACGTCGCGGCAGATCACGCGCACGTCCTCTTGGCCGTCAACCTTGAGGTTGAACAGGGTGGACTTGAACCGCCCATCCTTCAGCCGCTTGATCAACGCGTTGTAAGGGATGTTGATCGGCAGAGGGTCTTTGTCCCCGCCGAATACGATACCCGGAACCATGTGCGCGCGGCGCGCTGCACGAGCGGCGCCCTTGCCCGTCCCCGTGCGTTCCTGGGCGTGAAGATCAGGAATTTCTCCAGCCATGTCAGTCTCCATATATTGGGGCGGGCATCCTCCAAGGCTGTATGCCCGCGTCAAGGCCTGCGCGTATAGACCAGACCACCGCCATTGGAAAGAGGGCACAGCCGGTTTTTTCGCACGTCCCGGCGCTCAGGCCAACAGGTGCCCGCCGGCCGCCATGATCCGCGCATGCAGGGCAAAATCATCGGCCCGCACGGCGCGCAGGCGCGCCTCCACCTTTGGGCTGATCGGTGCTTCCGCCTCGGGCGAGACGTTGCGCTGCGATACCTCGATCCGGCGGCCGGTGCGCTCCTCCAGAAACCGATGGAACACCTGCAGCTTCTCGTAGGCGAACAGATGCTCGACATGCACCGCGCCATCGTCCGAACACAGGAATCCGTGCTGGCTGCCGATATCGGCACAGGTCGGCGGATCATCAGCGATCGAGGCCAGGGCGAAATCGTCGAAATTCATGCCCGCGGCGCTGCGCGGGGTGCCACGGCGCTCGGGGCGCTGGCGATACCTGTACCAGCTGCGCAAATGCTCCAGCGGGTCGCGCATCACCGCCGCGCGCTCGGGCCGAAGCCCGTGCACCTGCGCAAGGTAAGGGGCGAAATGCCGCTCGTAGGTGCGCAGGTTCATGTGCTTTAGATACGCCTTGTGCGCCAACACGATATCTGCGCGCGAACGCATCGAGACGTGGTAGGCCGTGCTGCCGGTCTTGGGCACCGCGAACAGGGTCAGATTGGCATCGACAAACACAAGCATCGCGGATCGGCCTCTCAGGATATGCCATGCAGAGTGCCGCCCCCGCGCCGGGGCATCAAGCCCTCAAAATCACTCTGTCGCCGCTTGCGACCCGAAAGATCGCACGATGCCCGGACCCGGGTGGCACGGCTACTGCCAGTGCCCCTCGAATTTCTCCGGGACCAACAGGATATCGCGGTCCAGCTCATCGATCCGCCGCCGCCCGCACAGGGCCATGGACACGTCCAGTTCCTTGTGAATCACCTCCAGCGCTCGGGTCACGCCGGTTTGGCCCATCGCGCCCAGCCCGTAGGTGAAGGCGCGGCCGATATAGGTGCCCTTCGCCCCCATCGCCATCGCCTTGAGGACATCCTGCCCGGAGCGGATGCCGCTATCGAGATGCACCTCCACCTGGTCACCCACCGCGTCCAGGATCGCCGGCAGCGCCCGGATCGAGCTGAGCGCCCCGTCCAGTTGCCGTCCACCATGGTTCGATACCACGATCGCGTCGGCGCCGACCTTCATCGCCATGCGCGCGTCCTCGGCGTCAAGGATTCCCTTCAGGATCACCTTGCCGCCCCATTGTTCCTTAAGCTTGGCGACCTTGTCCCAATCCAGCGTCGGGTCGAACTGCTCGGCCGTCCACGCCATCAGCGACGAGGGATCGGAGACGCCCTGCACGTGGCCCACGATATTGCCGAAATCGCGCCGCTTCGCGCCCAGCATGCCGAGGCCCCAGCGCCACTTGGTCGCAAGGTTCAGCATCGTCGGCAGGGTCAGCTTGGGCGGCGCCGACAGCCCGTTCTTCAGATCCTTGTGTCGCTGCCCGAGCACCTGCAGATCCAGCGTTATCACCAGCGCCGAACAGTTCGCCGCGCGGGCGCGTTCTATCAAACGGCTCAGGTAATCCTGGTCCTTCATGGTGTAGAGCTGGAACCAGAACGGCGCGCTGGTGGCCTCGGCCACCTCCTCGATCGAGTTGATGGACATGGTCGACAGGGTGAAGGGCACGCCAAACGCCTCGGCGGCGCGGGCGGCCTTGATCTCGCCGTCGGCGCATTGCATCCCGGTCAGCCCCACCGGCGCCAGAGCGACCGGCATCGTCACGTCCTGCCCGACCATCTGCGTCGCGGTCGAGCGGCCCGACATGTCCACCGCCACCCGTTGCCGCAGGCGGATATCGTCGAAATCGCAGGTATTGTCACGGAACGTCTGCTCGGTCCAGCTACCGCTTTCGGCATAGTCGTAGAACATGCGCGGCACGCGGCGCTGATACAGGCGCTTGAGGTCGTCGATATTGGTGATCACGGGCATATCTCGGGCCTTTTCCGGCTTAACTGGTCCGAATTTGTTACCCGTTCGGGGGCTGTGCCGCAACGCGAAAACGCCGTTGCACCCGCTCCGCCACGCGCTAGCATGGCTGCACCCGCCCCCGCACCGAAAGGCCCAGCAATGTATTTCGACGATCTGCCGGTTGGCTACAGCTTCGAAACCGGCGCACGCACCCTTGATTTGGCCGAGATCACCGGCTTTGCCGGCACATGGGATCCGCAGCCCTTCCACGTTGATGCCGAAGCCGCCGCCGCCTCGCCCTACGGCGGGATCATCGCCAGCGGATTTCACACGCTGCTGACCGCCTTCACCCTGACGCTTGAGGCGGACATCTGGAACGAGGCGTCGATGGGCTCACCCGGCATGGACGAGATCCGCTGGCGCCAGCCCGTGCGCCCCGGCGACAGCCTGCGCGTGCGCGCCGAGGTGGTCGACGCCAACGTGTCGGCCTCGCGTCCCGACCGCGGACGCACCGCGATCCGCTACGACGTGTTCAACCAGGAGGACGCGCTGGTCATGCAGTTCACCGCAACCCATATCCTGCGGCGCAAGCCGGAAAAACACGCGCCCTGACCTTGAAACCGCGCCCGCAATGATCGAGCGTGCCGTCACTCCACCAACGCGAAAGGCGCCTTAGCATGAGCATCATCCTGATCGGCGTTCTGGCCAGCCTCGGCGCGGGGCTGATGACGGGGGTCGGCGCCATCCCGGTGCTGTTCGGCAAACACGTCTCGCGCCGCAACAACGACATGATGCTGGGCTTCGCCGCGGGGGTGATGATCTCGGCCTCGTTCTTTTCGCTTATCATACCGGGCATCGAGGCGGCCAAGCTCATCTACGGCACCGTCTTCGTGGCGGCGCTGCTGGCCGCGGCCGGGATAGCCGCCGGCGCGGCCTTCGTCGCCTTGCTCAATGAAACGCTGCCGCATGAGCATTTCATCGTCGGCCCAGAAGGCGCTGATCCCGGCGCGCTGCCCCGGATCTGGCTGTTCATCATCGCCATCACCATCCACAACTTCCCCGAGGGCATGGCCGTCGGCATCGGTTTCGGTGGCGGCGACGTGGCCAACGGGCTGTCATTGGCCACCGGCATCGGGCTACAAAACGCGCCCGAGGGCCTCGCCGTGGCGCTGGCCCTGCGGGGGCAGGGATACGCCAAGTTGTCATCATTCCTGATCGCGCTGGCCACCGGCCTGGTCGAACCGCTGGGCGGGCTTCTCGGCATCGCGATGATCAACGTGTCGGTCTACGTGCTGCCGCTGGGGCTGACCTTCGCCGCCGGCGCGATGCTCTACATCATCAGCCACGAGATCATCCCCGAAACCCACCGCTACGGGCACCAGAAATGGGCAACCACCGGCCTGATTACCGGGCTGATCCTGATGATGCTGCTGGACGTGACATTGGGGTGACAGGACAGCGCTGTCGCCCGGGCGGGCGACAGCGAGAAATCATTCGGTTGGCACGCCCCGGCTCAGGCGCGATGCGCGCCGCTCGCCAGCCCCGCGACGAAGTCCAGCACATGCGACACCGGGCGGCCCTTGGCCAGCTCTCCCACGATGGCGCTGCCCACGACGCAGCCATCGGCGACACCCGCGATCGCCTCGGCCTTGTCGGGCGAGTTGATGCCGAATCCCACGATCACCGGCAGCTCGGTCTGCGACTTGATGCGCGCGACTTCCGGCGCCACGTCTTCGGCCTGCGCCTCGGCCGATCCGGTGATCCCGGTGATCGACACGTAATAGACGAAGCCGCTGGTGTTCTCCAGCACCTTGGGCAGGCGCTTGTTATCGGTCGTGGGCGTCGCCAGCCGGATGAAGTTCAACCCCGCATTCGCCGCCGGAATGCACAGTTCGTCATCCTCTTCGGGCGGCAGGTCCACCACGATCAGCCCGTCGATACCGGCCGCTTTCGCGTCCGCGACGAAACGCTCCACCCCGCGATTGTAGATCGGGTTGTAATAGCCCATCATCACGATCGGGGTCACGTCGTCGCCCTTGCGGAACTCGGTGGCCATGTCCAGCGTCTTTTGCAGGGTCTGCCCCGCGGCCAGCGCCCGCTGACCGGCCAGTTGTATGGTCGGCCCGTCGGCCATCGGGTCGGTGAACGGCATGCCCAGCTCAATCACGTCCACGCCCGCCTCAGGCAACCCCTTCACCAGTTCCATCGAGGTGTCGTAATCGGGGTCTCCCGCCATCACGTAGGCAACAAAGGCTTTCTTGCCCTGCGCGCGCAGGTCGGCGAATTTGGCGTCGATACGGGTCATGATGCTGCGTCCTTGCTGATCGGATTGCCCCGATGTGCCGCAAAAGCGCGCCGAACTCAATCTCTGATGCAGCCTTGCGTCGCCCTTGTCACGCCGCGTCCCCCGCTTTAAGAGCGGCGCAAACCAAGGAGGGCGCGAAATGGGTTTCAAGATGGGCATCGTCGGGTTGCCGAACGTGGGCAAGTCCACATTGTTCAACGCGCTGACGCGCACCGCGGCCGCGCAGGCCGCGAATTTCCCCTTCTGCACGATCGAACCCAACGTCGGCGAGGTCGCCGTGCCCGACGCGCGCCTTGACACGCTGGCCCGCATCGCCAGCTCTAAAACCACCATCCCCACGCGCATGACCTTCGTCGACATCGCCGGCCTGGTCAAAGGCGCCAGCCGCGGCGAGGGGCTGGGTAACCAGTTCCTGGCCAATATCCGCGAGGTCGACGCCATCGCCCACGTGCTGCGCTGCTTCGAGGATGGCGATGTCACCCATGTCGAGGGCCGCGTCGACCCGGTGGCCGATGCCGACACCATCGAGACGGAACTGATGCTGTCGGACATGGAAAGCATCGAGAAACGCCTCGCCGGGCTGGCCCGCAAGATCAAGGGCGGCGACAAGGATGCCGTGCAGCAGGACCGCCTGCTGCGCGCCGCGCTTGCCGCACTCGAGGATGGCCGCCCCGCCCGCACCGTCGCGGTGGACGAAGACGACGCCAAGGCATGGCGGATGCTGCAATTGCTGACGGCCAAGCCGGTGCTCTATGTCTGCAACGTACCCGAGGCCGACGCCGCCGCCGGCAACGCCCAATCAGTGCGCGTCGCCGAAATGGCCGCCGCGCAGGGCAACGCCCATGTCGTGATCTCGGCCCGCATCGAGGAGGAGCTATCGCAGCTCGACGCCGAAGAGGCGGCGATGTTCCTCGACGAGATGGGCCTGCAGGAGCCGGGGCTGGATCGTCTGATTCGCGCGGGTTACGAACTGCTGCACCTCGAGACGTTCTTTACCGTCGGCCCCAAGGAGGCCCGCGCGTGGACCGTGCCCACTGGCACCCCCGCGCCCAAGGCCGCCGGCGTGATCCACGGCGATTTCGAACGCGGCTTCATCCGTGCCGAGACCATTTCATACGACGATTTCGTCGCCCGTGACGGCGAACAGGGCGCCAAGGAAGCCGGCCGCATGCGCGCCGAGGGCAAAGCCTATATTGTCAAGGATGGCGACGTGCTGCACTTCTTGTCCAACACCTGAACCGCCCGCCCGCGGCACGCCGTGGTCCCGGCGGAATTGCGCCCCCCCCCCGGCGCAATGACCGCACGGCGGTTTTCTCACGCGCTCTTGCGCGCTACCCGGTCGCGGCGCTTGCGATAGCGTTGCTGGTTGGGCGCAATCTCGGCGGCGCGGTCGAGCGCGGCCACCGCTGCCGCGTCATCACCCATGTCGCGACAGACCTGCGCCAAATGAGCGTGCAGTCCTGCGGTGCTGTCATCCATCGCCGCGGCCTCTTCATAGCGGCTGCGCGCCATCGGCATGTTGCCGGCCCGTTCGTGGATCATCCCGATCAGGAAATGCCAGAACGCATGCGCCGGTGCGCAGGCCACGCATATCTCCATCTCCGCGAGTGCCGCGTCATGATCACCCCGCATCATCAGGATTTCCGCCTGCCGCTTGCGCACAATGGGGTCGTCCGGCGCATGAAAAACCGCTTCGGAGTTGCGCTCCAGCGCCGCATCGAGCCGCCCCAGCCGCGCATCAAGCAGCGCGCAGAAGCTGAACGGCCCGCCCCCCGGGACACAGCGTTCATGCGCGAGAAGCCTCGCATGCATGCCCTGCAGGTCGCTGCTCGCCCCGAGCAGGCGTTCGGTCTTGCCATCCAGCGCGAACCAGGGCCATTCAATAGCGATCGCGGAAAGGTCCAGGGCGCGCCGGCGCAGGATCTTGCCCTGCTGCACGACGATGTTGGTCTGCTGAAAGCGCACCGGCAGGGCGGCGAGGGTGTCGATGTCGAACGGCAATGTCGCCCCGGGCCGCAAGCGCCGGCGCTTGACCATGAAAGAGCCGATCACCGTCACGTCGGGCAGCATCGGCTTTTGCCAAAACGCGCGCAGAAACGTTCGCCGCGCGTCGAAACGCTTGCCCAGGGCACCAAGGATATGCGCCCGGATCGCAAGCGCCGATATGTAGTTCTGCTGCCACTGCTCGGGATGCGCCAGCGCCGCGTCCACATGGCGCAACGCCTCTTCCCACTTGTGCAGGTAGATGCCATTGGTGGCCTGTATCAGAGGCAGAAACGCGTTGTCGGCACCGGCCTCCAGGATCTTCTGCCCGATTTCCCACGCCTCGGCGTCGCGCCCGTTCTCCTGCAACCTTCGTGCGACCTTGACGTAAACATGGGCCGCCTCGCTTGGCGTGATGAAATTGGAAACGCCGTCGAGGAAGCGCGCGGTGACGTTCTCATAGGCGCCATCGCGTTCATCCAGGCTCATCACCTCGTGGAAACACTTGCGCTCCTGTCCGCTCAGGCGCGCGGCGGCGCGGCTGAAGGCGCTGATCGGCGGCGCCACGATCTCGGAGGCGCGCGACATGGCGAAAAGCTCCAGGAAATCGCGCTGCACCGGCTTGCAGCCGTCGAGATCCACCAGGTCGGTTATCCTGCGCACCTGGGGATGGGTGGAGGTAAAGCGCGTAATGCTTTCGGCTTGGTCGGAAAACACCAGCGCCGCCGCATCCGGGTTCTTTTCGAGATATGCCGAATACAGCTCGTCCGGCTCGATCTTGGCGGGCCAGTCCTTGTGCTTCCACGGGTCCTCGTTGAGGATATCGCCGCGCCGGATGTGATAGGCGATGACACGGCCGCTGCCCTGCGACATCGCGTTCTCGATCGCCGTGATATGGCCCTGCACCACCGGGTTGAACGCGATATGGGAGATGAAGCCCCGAAACCGCCCGCGCAGATCTCCGCCGTCTTCCCACGGGAATTCGACAATATCGAAACCCTCGGCAAGCAGGACATGCCCGCCACCGGCCAGGTGCGCCTCAAGTCGGTCGGGCGTCTTGTCCTTCAAAAACGCCCATATCGGTTTCGTGATGCTGTCAAGCGCCTCGAATTCATCGTTCTCGATGAAGTGCCGTTCGATGAACGCCCGGTCGAACAAGTCCGCTGGCGTGTCGAGTTTCGGTGCCATGGCACCGCGCGGGAACCAGTTGATGCGAAATTCGGTCTTGTAATCCTCGGCCAAGCGGATGCTGTTGAGCATCATCAGCAGGCGCGCGCCCAACTGGTCCTTGCGCAGACCGATGAAGAATCCGCGCCCTTTGCTGGCACCCGACGACATAAATCAACCTTTCTTACGCAATCCGGAGCATATATGCTTCTCGGCAATAGTCGCAAGCGCTCCCGCAGGTGCATTATGGCAAATGAATTGGTACGTTCATGACAAGGTGAGTTATGACAAAAGGACCGAAACTGTTGCTGAGCGCCTTCGTGGCACAGCCTGAATCGAGTTTCCTAGAATGGCTGGCATATCATCGCGCGATCGGGGCGACGGACGTGGTTCTGTTCACGGATCGCAGGCAATCGGGCAAACAACCGCTGTTCGATGCCCTCGCGGCCCAAGGGGCGGTGACGCTCGCGCCGGTTACGATCGATTGGGACATGCACGAGGAGATCCGCAATTCCGCCATTTGCGCGGCACGCGCCGAGGTGGAAGAAAGCGGCGGTTATGGTCTTTACCTCGGATCGGATGAATATTTCTGCATTCAAAGCGGCGCCAGAAGCGTGCAGTCGCTGATGCGCGCCTGTGGCGGCGCGGATGTAATCTCGGCGCCGCTGCGGGTCGCCGGTTGCGGCCCGTCGCAACCGTTCCAGCCCGGCGCCATCCTGTTCGGCGCGCGCCCGGTCGCGCCGGTGACCGACCAGTCGCCGCTACGAAGCGCGGTGCGTCTGGGCCTTTTCGCCTCGCGCACCCCCGAGGTTCCCGCCGCGCCGGCACGGGGCAGGACGGATGTCAAATGGATGAACGGCGACGGCGCGCCGATGCCGCAACCACATAGCCGCATCACCTGGGCCGGGGACATGGCAGCGCGGGGCAGCGCCAAGGCCGTGATCGTGAAAATCCCCGCGCCAAGCGTGGAGACAAGCCTGTTGCGGCGCGAGGTGCTGCCGGAAAAGCAGCGCCCGGATGCCGAGACGCAGATCGCGTGGCTGCAAGGCTGCGGCGCGGGCGACGGGCCGCCCGTGGACCTGTCCGCGCGGATGGGCGACACGGCGCGGGAAATGGACATGCTGATGGCCCTGCCCGGCGTGCGCGCCGCGCAGGAGGCCCTGTGCGACCACGAACGCGCCACGCTGGACCAGTTGCGCGCCGCCTCGGCTGATGCGCAGCAGGTGCTTGCCACGCTCAAGGGCGAACCGATCGCGCCGGACGCGCCCCCGCAGCCGAAAACGGAACCGGTGCGCGTCG
>Ga0207414_1001157_pt1 | contig 10117 bp, 3 predicted proteins | sample PonA231FremontCA_2_FD_187269 | JGI IMG/M metagenome (GOLD analysis project Ga0207414, IMG submission 187269) | Marine sediment microbial community from Fremont, CA, USA - Pond A23 Sediment 1 (SPAdes) | ecosystem: Environmental > Aquatic > Marine > Unclassified | place: USA: Fremont, California... | reverse complement strand
ATTTATTCTTAGTCCGTTATCATTATTCACATCTATTCTACTATCTCCAAAATTGATAAGTAAATTATTATCATTGTCCTTAATATATCCAGTAGTAATAATATTACCGTCAATTGCAGTTTTAGTGTGATCTGCATTATCAGTTGGTTTAGTATTATGTGGATCATCTACCCATTCCCAAGCTTGAGGATTGCTACTTGTCACATCTGCTCCTGATTCAGCAGGACCATTGATAAGCTTCATAGCATTGTGTGCTCCAACTTTAACCCAATCCGTATTATCATCATTACGACGAACCCATGTATCAGCATCAAAGTCTCCAGATGGACCAGTAAGATACACAAGCCAACCTGCTTTTGGTTCTGTAGGAAGAGAGCTTGCTGCAAGCACAGCTTCCGCAATATTTTCATCTGTTACATCTCCTTCAGAAGTCCAACTTGATCCATCATATCTCTTTAATTTGCTTGTTCCAGTATCAAACCAAAACCAACCAGCCTTAGGAGAATCAGGGGCAGACGACCCATAATGATGTATGTCAGTAAGATCATCACTAGCATTTCCTATCAACAAAGTACCATTTATTACTAAATCCCCATTTATTCCTACTGTATTGTTGCCTTGTGGGGTGTTTCCTACTGCAAATATTGGTTTAGGATTAGAATCGCTTTGAGGATCATTAATTGCTGTATCTCCTGTATCTGGATCTTCAGCATATATTCCGAAGTGATCTGCATGAATGACAAATGTACTATTTCCATCAGAAGTAGTAGAAAATCCAAATCCAGTAACATTGTTCCCATTATCAATTCTCAAAGAATACATGGACATCAAGCCTTCTGACATTAAAGACCAATATGAAGAATCATTAGAAGGAACCTCTCCTGCCGGAACATATCGAAGTGCTCTATAATAATTCGGATTTTCTGAATCAGAATCTTTTACAATTGCTCCTCTGCTATAAGCTTTATCGGATTCATATTTATCAGCATCTTTAGTATCATATACAGCCATTCTTTCTTCAGCTACAGCATTTCCTCTGCTTATTATATTGAGGAGTCCTTCAGCTTCAGGTTCATCAGTTGAGTTTTCTCCTGCAAGACCATCAAGAGTATATCTTCCAGTAATCTCACTTTGAAAAAATTTCTCCATTGAGTCTATGCCAAATTCTTTGGAAATAACACTATCAGAAATCATGGAATCCAAAAGATTTATATAATCTGTGGCTTTATCAGATACTTTTCCTTTTACTCCATCAGTAGGAGATTCTGGATAATGATCAATTGGATTGCCAACTGCATCTACAGTTCCTCTATTTCCATGCTTATCCCTTATAGTAGCCCAATAAAACCATTCATCACCAAAATCAAAATTAGAATTGCTTCCTGTATGATTAAATCGGAAAACATCCATTGGACCCCATTCATGAACCTTAGATGCATCATTGAAATCATCTACTCCTGGAGAACCCCAAAGTTCGATAGCTTCTATATTATCAGGATTTCCTATGCTGGCTTCAAGATTTACAACCACTCCATAAGGAGCTGATGATGTTGTAATATTTTCTATTCTCGGCATACTATCAACATGAACAGATGTAATGTCATAACTGCTCTCATTTCCTGCCATGTCAACAGCTTTTACATAGAACTCAAGATCACCAGTAAAGAATATATTACAAGTAAATTGGGTATCAGTTTTAGTCCAAGGAGGAGTTGTCCAATCAGAAGAATTGTCTGGAGTTTCAGATGCAGAATTAATATTAACTAAAGCCCTATAATATGTTCCACTATCTTCAGGATATTCAACCACATCATTTGCTTCGTAGTTCTTGTCATAAGTAAATGCAGGAGCATCATACCAAACTTCATAGTATTGAATAAAAAAGTCTGTTTCTGCTGAAGGCCAATCCAATCGAAGCTGACCATTAATGAGTTGATAGCTTACACTAGGTCTGTTCGGTCCAGATATAGAAACAGAAGAGGAAACCGGTATATTTGTTTGTTCAGAATCAACAACATAAACCCAATATTGATAATCTCCTTCAGACAAATAATCATCTATAAAACTATTGTTATTTGTTTTTCCTAATGATATAGCTTCTTCAAATGAGTCTGTTGAATCTCCCCGCTTAATATGATATTCAGGATTGGAATAATTAAGAGGTACTCCCCACTCCAACATTATCCCACTTTTAATAGTGTATGCATTTATAGAAGTCGGTTTTCCCGGATCAGATACATTATCATAATTCAATGTAAATGTATCTACATCTGACCAAGCTGACCATTTTCCACTCAAAGCTGATCTTGATCTAACTCTAAGTTCTATGTCTGTCCCATCATTAGGCAGACCACTTTCGATTCTAATACTAGAATTTTCTGCCCTATCTGTTAATGTATTCCAATTGGAAGTACCAGAGATTTTCCAATTTAATTCTACAATATCCACAGGCACTCTAGAGCCAAATGTAACAAAGGAAATATTAACAAATTTAGTACTTCTATATTTAAATGCAGAAACAGAATCAATTACTGGGGTTTTGGGAGCAATCAAATATGGATCAATAGGTTCAGTAATATTAGGATCAAAATCACCTAACTCTTTATCATCTACTGCTTTCAGTATATCTGAAGTATTGTCATGAGTGAGAGTTAATGTAGCAGACAAGTCAGCATTGTAATCAATTGATGTGACCTTAGCTTGTATTGATTCCTTTTCCTTAATTCCATATATTACTGAATTTCCTTCAGCAATTAAAGAACTTCCAATTGAATTATCAGACTCATCCAGATGAATTCTATATCCTTCCGATACTGACTTAATAGTGTGTATGGAGGAATTCATACAAGCGATTCCATTTACATCTTCATCAGGGAAACTTATCCTGATCACATGATCTTTGTCTTCATACTCTGGATGAGGAAAAATTATTTCCTGATCAATCTCCAAAGTATAATCATCTATTATTCTGGAAATTTTACTATTAGCATCTATTCCAACCAACATTGCATCATGTGCAAGTATTACTGAATCACCTCTTCTACATTTAAGATTTTCAAAATCCATTTCAACTGTGAATATTTCAGGTCGATATTCAGTAGATGCTAAATGATACCATCCCTCTAATTCAGCTTGTCCAGAATTAGTAACTCCAACAGTAGTTATTTCATCAACTTTTGTGGAAGTGGAATCGGTATGGATTACCTTTTGATCTTGATCCAATGTTTCAGGATCAGTGAATTTGACCTTTAATCTTCCCGGAATTTCAACAATTGACTTCTCAGCAGAGAAATTCCAAGAATTTCTTGGGGTGATAGTTTGGGCTGGAAGATCATTTTCCTTATCTCTTATTAATGCAAATCTCCCATCCTGAATTGTCCATTGTGTTCTTGCAGTTGAAGATATTTGTTGCAATCTTTCAGCAATCGTATCATCACCATCAAACACATGATTAAATCCTAAAGTAATTCCTCTCTGCCACCTACTCGGATTTTCTGGAGGAGGAATACTAGAATAAGTATGATACTTTATACAAGTATAATATTCATCTCCATACAAAACTGTATCAAGAACATTATAAGTAACATAAGTAGTCCAAAGCTTTACATCCTTTCCTCTGTTTACACACCATTCCGCAGCTTCGATAATATTGTTCGATCCTTCCAACTGAAGTCGTTCATCTATTATTGGATTATCTACTTGAACTCCTTTCAATACATCACAAAAAGCCCACACTGGATTATTTGTCTCTTGTCTCGACCATGAACCTGAAGACTCATCATAAACAGGAAGTCTTGATCTAGCATATAAATTCAAATCATCAATAACTCCATTAAGTTGATTAGAACCTTGCACTCTCAATGCTAATAATAGAAAATTCTCATAAGGATCATTTATGATATTCTCAGATGGAGCAAATGCTCTTATAGCAGAAAGTTTGGCTTCATATCCAACCATAGTACGTTTATCAACTATAGTATCATCTCTAGTTATTCTCAAAGTCCAACCATGATGAGCATAAACACCAAAATCAATATCACCAAACCAATGCTTAATCTCTATAGTTCTTCTTATTGTACTTCTTGATCCTCCTGTTATGATTGCTTCAGGATCTCCATCTAAACTAGAAGCAAGAGTAGTCCAATACTCATCATCTTCAGGATCATTAATGTCTTTTATTTCATATGTGAATTTTGCAGTACATTCACAAAGATTTCCATTTTTATCCATTCCATACAAACCATTCGGGAATGTTATATCAAAACTGATAGAACCTAATTCTTGTTCTTGTATTGAACGAGTTGCTTGTGGTCTTGTATCTGATTTATCCCAATACTCATCTAATCCATCTTTAGTAGGATTATAATGATCATCATCATATTCTCTTTCATTCGCAGGAGGAACTCTCTTAATACATTCAAAAACAGTAGTTGTTGACACCTCACTCTCATCCCAACCACTATCAGGAGCGAGATGTCCTCTGTATTCCCAATACTCATTGTCTACATTAAAAGAATCACTAGTAAAATAACAACTACCATCATCTTGCTCATACTCAGCAGCAGGATGGTTGCATTCAGATTGAGGATCATACTTGAGACATTGATAATAATGAAGTTTGCCTGGATTTGCACCATCATATTCAGTTACAAAACAATATTCACCAGGATAAAACGACTGTGTTATATCACCGTATTCTTGATATGATTCTGGTTCATAAAACGCTGAAACTACATCACCAACTTCATATCCTTTTTGTGTTGAATACTGCTGTAAACTTAATGATGCTCCCGGATTTTGTTCCTCAACTACTTTCTCATACAAAGTAATCTCAGATGCAGTGCCAACCTCAAAATCTAAGTTTCGGAACTGAAGAATATCAGTGTCTCCAATTCTCATAGTATAATGAGAATTCTTTACATTTCCATCACTGTCTGTATATGGACGATACCAAGCTTTATTATTATATCTATCATCATAAGGACCGAATACAACCAAATCATCCTTATAACCAAGCATCACGAGCATATGTAAGAACTGCTCATTATCTTTGACTGAAGTGTAGTAATTCGCAGCTAGAGGAGGATAATACCTGTTAAATCCATAAATCTTAGGAACAGGACCGTATCTGTTTGGCTGGTTTCTTGCCCCCGTTATAGCTTCTCTTCTTTGTCCAGAAGGAGTACTCTTGTCTGATTTATCCGGTTGCTGTGGGGGTATAAGCTTTCTAATTCCATATTGTGCTGCCATTGTAAGACCAGTAGAAATTATAGTACCAGCCATGCCTGTAAAACCAGCACCACGAGTTACACCAGTGATTACAATGGTAGCTGCTACTGATGCTACCATTCTCCACACATCATCACCTTCACCCATCGGAACGACAGACACAAGCACATGATCTGAAGAAAATATATAAGTAATATTCCAACATTCTTTACTTATCTCAATACCATTTACTTCTACCTTTACTCCGGGGAAGAAGTTGTTTCCAAAGATTTCATTTATAGTAACACCACTTTTCACCTCACATACATAAATCTCACTCTTAAATTGATGAGGGTTCAGTAAAACAGATACAGTATCTTTTACAGCAGGTAAATTATCTGACATATTCATAAAATCCTTCAATTCTATTTATATATTTTAAAGAATTATATTCTTCCTGACACACCCCAATATTTTCCAAGCAATGGATCATCACTTTTTTATTCGGATCAATTACTGTCCCTACATGAAAAGGTCTGCCAGCAAGATTCAAAACTGCTACATCTCCAAAATCAGGAGAAGTCTTTTCCTTCCAATATCCTGTACTTAATTCATTAGAAATTAAATTTCCTACATTCTCCTTAGACACTCTTTTATTTATAAACTCATAATGACTTTCGTGCGAATTTAATTCGATTCCAAAAAAGTCTTTATAAAATAAATAGACTAATCCCCAACAATCAATACCATTATAATCTCTCCCATGCTCTCTGAATGGGATCTCAAATAAATATATCAAATCTGATAATTCCATTATATGAACAACCCCGGAGCCATTTGAGGATCAAAAATATCTGAAGTTGCTGGAGCACTCAAAAAATCCTGTTCATATCCTAACTGTGCAGTAACTTCCATTACATCATAAGAAACTGAAGTCACTTGAAAATTCATAAAAGGAATTTCCAAATATTTATTACCACCATAAGTCATTCTCACAACACCAAATCTTGCCTTTGGTTTCGCATCTAATCTTCTTACAAACTCAACTATTCTTCTATCTACATTTTGAACTCGAACTTGAGCATTAGAAATTGAATCATCATCATTATCACTTGGCAAAGACAATTCAAAAGGACAACCTATCCAATTATAACCATCAAAATTCATATCTACAGTATCATTGACTAATCTTATTGTTTCTGCATCAGAAGTATCCTTTGGGGTCAATTCAAACAAAAATAAGAATAGATCAGAAGTCTCCTGTGCAATTAGTTCCCTAAATGCTTCTAGTGATATTCCTCTTGGCATAAAAATCTCCTATCACGGTAACTTTTCCAAATTCATAGTTACTTCCCATGCATCATATCCCACATTATTTACTTCATACACTTCCCTAAATCTAGCTGAAATGTAGTCACCTGCATCATATGGATCAGGGAATTGAAATCTGAATGATCCATCATGCAGTTGTTTGTCCCAAAATTCCTTAAAATCCTCTAGTTGATTTGTACTCATTATCATGGAAAAATCATAATCTACTTTACCACGAGAAAATCTCCGTCTCTGTTTCGGAGGTCCAACTCCCATTTGTGATCGAATAAACTGCTTTTGTGGTTTTTCGGTGAAATTATCTGTGTTTATCTTTTTTGGAAGTGTTTCCGGCCAATAAATAGCCATAAATTATCTCCTTGTAGACTTTCGACCTATTCCATAGTTTTTCTTCATTTCTTTATCCATTGATCCAGAATTCATGTTTTTCTTCATTTCATCCTTAATGAGTACCTGAATCTGTTTTCTACCATCTCTGCCTTGAGACTCCTGAACCTCTGCCTGTGGAGCATTGCCTGATCTCTTATCAATTATATTTACTTCAGTTCCTCCACCCATAGCTTCCATTTGTCCCTTAGTAAATACACCTTCACCTTTCTGAAGCACAGCAGGATATTCATCAGGCTTCAATCCATTGTGAAGTCTAGGAGCTACATTCATAAGATTTTCAGAAATTTCTCTTACTTTATCACCTGCATCCTTTCCTACAATTCCTCCACTATGCATTTTATCAAAAGTTGCAGGTTCAAATGGTGAAAGGGAACTTTGTGATCCGTATGTAGAAGTATAAAATTGGTTTGTAGACGCTGATCCACTTCCAAATAAACTTTTTAATCCACTTCCAATCGCACCGGCTATTCCACTACTCCCACTTCCACTACTTCCAAATAAGGAATTCATAATCATTTGACGCATAATAATCTTGTTTATATAACTAAGAGTGTCCATTGCAAAGGATTTGGCTGCTTCACTTGCAGTCTTACTTCCAGTTATCCAAGATTGCCAAGCACTAGTGAAATTATCTACCATTGTATTAGAAAGACCCTCAGTAAGATCGACAACCATTTCACCCCAAGTTCGAGTGCTATCAGTCACATTCTTGAGGCCAAGCTCAACTTGATCTGCCCAATTGCCATGTAATTTTATTTTAGCTTCTTGCGCCTTCTCATAATTTTCTACTTCGTGCTTGTATAACTCTGTCTTTAATTCATATAGTTCTTGTTCTCCCTTAGCAATATCTTCATTGGAATACTTATCCCTATTACGCCTCATCTTCTCAATTTGGCGTTCCTGTTCATTGAATTCTCTTTGCAGATAATCTCTTTTAGTTTGATAATTCTCAATAATTTTTTGATTTTCATTATCATAAAAACTATCTATACGTGATTGTTGTTTGTCCAGTACAGCTTCTCTACGCTCAGCATCTCTTTCCCAAACCTCTTGTTGTATATTACCTAATTCTTCAAGATTTTGTCTTCTCTTTCTATTAGTCTTTTCTATTTCCTGTCTTTTCTTTTCTTCTAAATCACTAACAAGCTGATGATCTTCACCGAGTTTTTTCTTTACATAAGCAATAACTTCATTATAATTGGATTTTACTTTTTCTGAATAGTCCTCAAGTATATCTCTCTTTTTCCGATAGGTTTCCTCAGTAGCATCTTCCTCTGACTTCAAAGCAGATAATCTAGTATCCCTTTCTCTTTCAGCTTGTTCATTCAAATAATCAAGCCAGTTCTGAGATCCTTCTTTTCTAATCTCATTCAACTCAGTCTGTTGTTCTTCAATTGCTTGCTTGAGTTTATCCTGAACTCTCTCTGATACAGCTTGATCGAGTAGTTTCTGATAATTTGCTATTCTACTATTTATTACTCCTTCCTGCCACTCAATAAGTTCCTTGGTTCCTTCATTGAACTTATTTTTTACTCTCTCCATTGAAGTTTCGGATTTTCTTTGAACCCTTTCAAACTTTGCTTCAATTGGAATGTCTTGTAATTCTTTCTTCCATTTCTTAGTTAAATTCTCAATTCTAGTAGAAAGAAGTTGAAATCTTCTACCTTCTTCGGTTTCAGGTCCGAGCACTGTTTCGAATAAAGTCTTATCCGAACCAGTGAATATATTAGATACATCTCCAGTACCAGGCTTGATCGACCCACTGATATCAGACATGGTAGACTTAACTTGTTCTACCAAGTCTGATCTTCTACTCTTTAATTTTTCAATCTGATCTTTGATGTTTTCTTCGGAAAATGGAATGAGCTTTTCTATATTAGCTATATCTTCTCTATCCGCATCTTCAGCAAGCTTTTTTATTCTATCAAAGAAATCAGTAGAGACATCCGTAAGCCCACTCATTGAATCAGAAAGAGAGGAAATTGAATCTCCGTACTCACCAGAGTTTTTGAGAAAATTAGTATATTCTTCTGGAACACCTAATTCTTTAAGAGTATTTAACGCTTCTTTGAACTTACCACTTATATCACCTTCTGGTTCTCTTGAAGCTTCTTCCCAAAGCTTATTAATTTCTTTTCTAGTCTCTTGTATATCTTCAATGCTACCAAAAATTCCAAGAAAGTATCTCTCAGGAGAAAATGGATTAATCTGTTGAAGTAACTTCATTGATTTAAACAAAGCCTCTCCAGCTTTACTCAAATCACCAAAAGCATCTATAAGAGTTCTAGTAAAATCTATTAAATGACCAATGGTCATTAATGTAGTTTCTAAAGCTGGAATTATGGAATCCTTAAATAATTTATAAAAAATCTGTGATTCCTTCTCCATATCCATCAATGCTTCAGCCATTGATCTTATTCTTGGAGAAGCATCAGCAGCAGCTTTGATAAATTTATTCTTAATTACATTCCACAATTGCAACAATGAAGTCCAAGCAGCATTTGCTTGAGCAGCAGTTTCTTCCTCTAGTACAATACCTAATTCATGTGCTTCTTTTCTTAATTCTTCAAGACCAGATACTCCTCTATTTATCAAAGACATTAGAGATGTTCCTTGAGCATCTCCAAAAATGTCCTTAGCAAGTTGCAATTGCTTCGCAGAATTATCAACTTCACTTATCTTCTTTATTATCTGATTAAAAGCAGTATTAGTCTCTCCAGCAAGACTCTTCAACTCTTCTCTACCAAATCCAAGTGTTTTGATTAGAGCATCTTCAGCACTTCCTGTTCCCTGAATAGCATCAACAATAGCAGTGTTCATTTCACCGAGAGCATCACGCAAATCTCTTACAGATGTACCTGTCGCTGAAGCTGCATATTGTAGTTCTTGGAGTTTTTCAACACTCATTGTAAGCTTATTCGCTGTATCAATAAGTGTCTTTCCTGCTTTAGTAGCCCATACACCAAGAGCAGCATATGCAGCGGTTACAGCAGCAATTACACCAGGAATCATCACAAGAAAATGAACTTGTCGAATAAAAGCACCAGTAAGATTATTATAAGTTCTAAGTGCTTTCTTTATACCATCTGTGAAAGCTTGATATGCTTGTGTGGCCGCATCAAGATCCTTTCTTTGTTTATTAAGTCTTTTAGTAATACCACCCAATCTTTCAGCAAAATCTGTGTATTCT
>Ga0207414_1001156_pt1 | contig 10119 bp, 8 predicted proteins | sample PonA231FremontCA_2_FD_187269 | JGI IMG/M metagenome (GOLD analysis project Ga0207414, IMG submission 187269) | Marine sediment microbial community from Fremont, CA, USA - Pond A23 Sediment 1 (SPAdes) | ecosystem: Environmental > Aquatic > Marine > Unclassified | place: USA: Fremont, California... | reverse complement strand
AGCGCGAGCCACTGCCATCGACACGCCCAGAATAGCGTTGGCCCCCAGGTTACTCTTGTCCTCGGTTCCATCAAGCTCAAGCAGCCGTTCATCTATCTTCTCCTGCCAGAGCGGGTTATAACCATCAAGCACGTAGGAAATCTCTTCGTTGATGTTTTCAACAGCTTTCCTGACGCCTTTGCCTCCGTACCTTTCCGGGTCACCGTCCCGTAATTCCAGTGCCTCAAACTTTCCCGTAGATGCTCCGGAAGGTACGGCTGCCTTACCCCAGGCCCCGTTCTCCAGTACTACTTCCGCTTCAACTGTCGGATTACCGCGAGAGTCAAGAATTTCTCTACCCGTTACTTCTCTAATCTTGGACATCGTATCAGCCCTCTATGGTATGTAGTTGTTTAATCAAACTGATTATACCTAGCAGACATGATATTATACTCAATTTTTTCGTCTTTTTTAAGACGACCAAAAGTCGAGCAGCCCGCACAAGCTCAGAGACGGCCTTCTGTAATGACAGAAACCAGCTGATTCCGCCTCAGGGGGTACCCTGGTGTCGGCCCGGCAAGGTTTGATTCAAGAACCCCGCCCCAGTAAAAAACCGGAAAAATTCAGGTTTTCAGGACGCTGGCCTTTCCATGTTTTAGTTACGGTGGCGTCCTGGGGCACCATCGTTCCCGCGACCATTGAAAGTTACTGTCCGGAGCGGACAATTATGAAGGCAAAGAAAGGGTAGCCAGCGCGCTTCAGGGGGGTCGGATGAACGCAAGCGCAATAGCGGATCCAGGTTCCAGGTCGACCAAGGTCCTAACGGGAAAGTCCGTGGAAGGTGACCTGGTTTTGACCGGCGTAGGCAGGGCCAGAAACAAGGGAGTCAGGGAAGGAAGGATAATTAACAGCAAAAAAGCCGGTGATTCAATCAAAAAAGCAGTTAAAAGGGCCGAGGAGATGGCTTCTTTGGCAATTGAATCAATCCAGTTTGGAGCGGGAGGACCTTTTGCCGGCTTTTCAAGAACCCGAGCCACGGTTTCCCTTGCTTCCGGAAACGGGGTAGTTACTAAAGAGGACCTGGAGAGATTACAGGACCTGGCTCGTTCGAATGCTACCGGGGTAGAGGGAGAGATAATCGCCGAAGTCCCGGACGAATTTATTCTGGATGGCCAGGGCGGGGTAACAAACCCGCTGGGGTTAGAAGGAAGAAGGCTGGATACCTCAACCACTTTCGTAACGGTAAAACCAAAGGACCTTGAGGCATTTAAAAGCTCGGCAGAGCAAAGCGGATTGGCTTTTGCCGGTATGCTCCCTGCTCCTGTATCCCTGGGTTACTATTTTTTGAACGAGGCCGAAAGGGATAGAGGCAGAGTAATCCTGGATTACGGTCACGAAACGACAGAAATCTCCGTCTTCAGGGAGGGCAAGCTAGCCGATCATGCTACGATCAAACTGGGAGGGAGTCACGTCACCAATGATTTGGCGGCGGTATTCGACCTCGAGATGGAAAAAGCAAGGAAATCAAAAGGGACAGTGGACTTATCCGCGAGGGAAGAAAGCGAAAGAAAGCTGGACGTGAAGGGTAAAGAGGGCAAGCGACAGCTATCATCCCCGATAAGGGCCCGGATCGAGGAGACTTTTCAACTGGTCGTTTCTAAAATCGAAACGATGGGCCACGAGGACTTACTACCTTTCGGGACAAAAATCACAGGTGGAAGCGCCCGAATGACAGGCTTGCCAGGTTTTCTTTCGGAGAAATTTGGGACGCCATTCGAGCTGGCCCAACCAGCGGTTTCCACTCGGGGGCTAAAGGACGTAGTTCAGAACCCGAGCTATGGTCCGGCCCTGGCTCTGCTGAACTGGGAATTAAACGAACGAAGCAAGGGCGATGCTGGAGCTGACGAGAGGGACGGAGAAAAGGCAGATTCGGTTTCCAACCCGATAACAAGGCTAAAAAATAAAGTGAAACAATTGTTTTCCTGGAAAGGATTAATTTCCTAGCGGTCCTGGTTCGGAGGTGAAGTAGTCGGTAATTAGCAGTTTATCCCCTTTCTTGCGCAGCTCGAAATTTCCGAGTTTACCCTTGAGAAGGAACTTTTCCTCAGCTCGAAGGTTGAGGCCGCGATATATGAGTCTCCCCCGGTCAACAAGGTACTTAGTTCCCTCTTCGTCCTCCTTGAGATAACTGGAATCGGACCAGAAAACGGAATTCGTCGTATAGATCTCAACAACGCCGGTAACGTAATCTCCTTCTTTTTTGCTCTCGTCATCCAGAAAACCGGCAAGGGTGCTTTCCACTTCGGCCACCTTCTATCACCAGCTCAAGAACCTGACGAATTCCCGATGCACCCGGGTAATGGATCAAAAATTCCAGTGGTCATCGTGGTGTCTTTTAACCCGGTTTATCATGCTCTTCGTCTTCCCTGGAGCTTCTGAATCATCGCCGTCCGGCTCCTGACCCGTCCACGCCGGGCTCGCTTCCATCAGCCCAGCTATCAGCGCTATCCAGCTATCGTGAAGTTCTTCCCCGGTATATCCGGACACGATCAAATCGACCAACTTGCTTCCAGTTGACTGCCTAAGACCTTCTACCCGACGCCCAATCAGGTTTAAACCTGCCAGAGACGCTCCCAGGTTCGTTAAGGGATCGCCGGAGTAAGGATCACCACCCCCATTGCGAATTATGATCTCCGGAGCAAACTCCTTCGTTACCGGTCCAACGATTTCCTCGAACGCGAACTCGAGGGACGCGTCACCTGCTCCTCTGGGGAGGGGGACGTTTACCGTGAAACCTTCGCCTTTGCCCTGGCCGATCTCCTCGGCATAACCGGTACCCGGATAGATAGTTGACGGGTCCTGGTGCAGATCCACCTGCAGGACTTCCGGGTTCCGGGAGAAGTACTCGTAGGTTCCATTGCCCGCATGGGCATCCGTATCGAGTACCATAACTTTCTCGACCCCTTTTTCCTCCCTCAGGTACTTTACAGCGTAGGCCACGTCGTTATAAATACAGAAACCCTCGCCACTCCCCGGTTTTGCATGATGGAAACCTCCCCCGACGGAAACAGCGACGTCCCCGTCCTTCTGGACCAGGTCACAGGCTTTCCTGGCCTGGCCAAGTACACCGCGTGCCGCCAGCTCAAGCTTGTCAGAGCGGCGACCGGGGAAGTTATCGCGTGAGTGGTACTTATCAAAACGAGCAGAATCCCTATCCTGCTCCAGGGAATTATAGAACTCCCGCGAGAACTCGACGTAATCCTCGTCGGCAATACGAAAAGGTTCTTGCTCCGAGACCGGATCCCCCCGATATAGATCGTAGCTGTTTTCTCCAAGCCGGTTGGCCAGATTCTCGAGAAAAGAATCGAACCTGCCCCCTCGAAAAGGGTGGTCCCTTCCAAAGTCGTACTTGCCCAGAATATCTTTGTCAAACACCAGGGGTAATGGCTCGACCATTGTTATCCTTAGAGGACTCGGATTCCTACCATTTGAATGGATTCAGAGAAAAAATCGTGATAACAGGCGTAAAAGTCCAACCGAAAAATATCCGCGGTAACTACTCGGACTCCACAGGAGCCGCAACTTCCAGTACTTTATACCGGGTGGCTCCTTTCGGGGTTTCGACCTCAATCTCGTCTCCCGGTTCATGGTCCAGCAGTCCCTTTGCAACAGGAGACTTAATTGAAATCTCTCCCTCTGTTAACCGGGCCTCGTGCTCCCCAACGATTTTATAAGTAAATTCCTTATCCTGGTCGAGATCTCTGACGGTAACTTCCGTACCAAAATCCACCCTTTCCGACCCGACGTCTTCGGCGGAAATTACCCTGGCTTCGTTGAGAACGTCCTTGAGCTCGTTCAGGCTCTTCCGGTGGTTCTGGTAGGATTCCTTGGCGGCCATGTATCCAGCGTTTTCGGAAAGATCTCCGTTATCAGCTGTCCGACTCATGTCTTCCCTGTTCTTCTCGATTTTCCCCTGAAGCTGTTCGACTTTTTCCGACAACCTCTCGTAACCTTCCTCGGTCAGCAATACGCTATTCTTAATATCCCTTTCCATCCCGAATCACCTCGCTAATTCGCGAACTTCTTTATTGCAGTAGAATTGTTTGTAACCTTACATGAAGAAATTTTCAAGCCCCTCTTATCCTCCCAACCGCCAGAAATAAGTCCGGAAAGCTGAGCTCAAGCCCGAAAACCCTTCCCGTGATGGCCAATCCTCGCTAACACTCTGTTCGGGAGCAGAGGGAAATTTTTTGTTAGTTAATAAAACCTGGTTGAACATTATCACTTTTACCGTTAAAACTTGACCGAGTTCGGGGTAAGCTTAAACATGGAACTCCACGAAAAGCTGGAAATACTTACGGCAGCTGCAAAATACGACGTATCCTGCTCCTCAAGTGGGAGCAACCGTGGAAACGACGGAGGGATCGGCAACGCTGCCAGGAGCGGCATATGTCACAGCTGGACGTCGGATGGCCGCTGCCTTTCTCTGTTAAAAATCCTTCTAAGCAACAAATGTACTTATAATTGCAGTTACTGTGTAAACAGCGCGGATAACGACCTGCCGCGAGCCTCCTTTACACCGGAAGAAGTAGCGGAACTGACGGTCAACTTCTACCGCCGGAACTATATCGAGGGCCTCTTTCTCAGTTCTGCCGTGGAAAAGTCGCCGTCTTACACGATGGAACGTCTCTATAGAACAGCAAACAAGCTCCGGGAAGAAAAGGAGTTCCACGGGTACATCCACCTCAAAGCCATCCCCGGTGCAGATTACCGGACGATAAGGAAGGCAGGAGAATACGCGGATCGGATGAGCGTCAACATAGAGCTGCCCTCGGAGGATAGCCTGAAAAAACTGGCGCCGGCCAAGAAAAAGTCGGACATCCTGGAACCGATGCAGCGGATTGGCAGGGACGTCGAGCAGTGGAAAAAACTAAAAGAGGACGGGGCCAGAGATGGGAAGTTCGTTCCTGCCGGTCAGAGCACTCAGCTGATAGTGGGGGCTAGCCCGGAGCCGGATTCACAGATCATAAACCTTTCCGAGAACCTCTACGATAAATTCAACATGAAGCGGGTATACTATTCGGCCTTCGTTCCCGTCCGCCAGGGGAAGAACTTACCCGGAGTTGAAACCCCGCCCCTGCTACGGGAGCACCGGCTCTATCAGGCGGACTGGTTGATAAGGCGTTACAACTTCGCATCGACCGAGCTCTTCGAGGGGGGTGAAACAAACCTGGACTACCGCCTGGACCCCAAAGCCATCTGGGCCCTCAACCACCCGGAGAAGTTTCCGATCGAGGTAAACGCCTCCACCTACGACGAGTTGATTCGAATACCGGGACTGGGCAGGAAGTCCGCTTCCAGAATAATCAAGGCGAGACGGGGCGGGAGCGTCGACTACGACTTCCTGGACGAAATCGGCGTGGTACTGAAGCGGGGGAAGTACTTCCTCACCTGCAAGGGGCAGTACAGAGGTGGGGCCGAATTTAAACCGAAGGAAGTCAAGAGGAAGCTGATACGTACCTCCGGGAAAAAAGTGGAAGAAAAACAGCTCTCACTATTTGAGCCCGGCCAGTTCCAGGAAGGCAAGGAGGAAACGGATGACCCACTGCTCGAGGCGGTTGCGGGAGGCGGAACGAACTCATGATGGTTTACTCGTACGACGGGAGTTTTGAAGGTCTGCTCTGTTCGTTTTACCGGGCACTGAAAAGCGACGAATCGCCGGAAGAGATCGTTTCCCGAAACGAGACCCTGCGCCCGCTGGCCTCCGAGGTAAAAAAGATTCGGACTCGGGCGGGCAGGGCGGAGGACGTCCACAATGGGATAAAAGAGGCAATTTCCTCCCGCGCCGCGAGAAACATAAAGTACTGCTACCTGTCGGAGGAAACCGGTATCGAGATCAAACTCCTTCGTTACCTGGAGCTTGGTTTCAGGGTCGGGGCCTCGCTGGACGACAGGCTAGACGAAGACCCGGTATTCGAAATCCAGCAACTGGCAAGGAAGGTTGGTCGGGAAAGGCACAGAATGCTCGGCCTGGTCAGGTTCAGAGAAATGGACCGCGGTGGCCTGTACGCCCCGATCGAACCGGATTACAATATATTGGGACTACTGGCACCTCATTTCAGTTCGAGGATGAGCAGCCAGAACTGGATTATCCACGACAGAAGCCGTGACCTGGCAGTAGTTTACGATCGTAGTGAATGGGTGTTTACGAACCTTGAGGCAGAGGACCTGCCAGGTTATTCCAACGAGGAAGAGTACTACCAGTACCTCTGGCGCAGGTACTTTGATTCCGCCTCCGTTCCGGGGAGGGAAAACGAGGAACTCCAGCGTCAGTACATGCCCAGGCGGTACTGGAAAAACCTGATCGAGATGGATTGATCGAATGAACCGGCTTCCTACTCTTTCACAGTGACCGTCTTAGTTAGCTGGCCCTTCTGACCGTCGTCGTCCGTGACTACAAGCTTGACGGAATACTTGCCCGCCTTACCGAACTGATGCTTTACCATCTTACCGCCGGCGGTGCTACCGTCGGCAAAGCTCCACTCGTATCCGGTAATATTTCCATCAAAATCCTGAGAGCGTGAGGCATCAAAGGTTACAACTTGATCCGGGGCCGGCTCCTTCGGTTCGTACTGGTACTTTACCGTGGGAGCGAAAAGCACCGGCTTCTTTTTCTCCCGGAGCCCGAATTCGACCCTGGTTGAGCGCCCCGGCTTGAGTACCACCTGCACCTCCGACCGGTTTCCAAGCTCGTAACCTTCCGGCAAACTGGATTTAACCACCTCCAGCCTGTAGCTCCCCTTCGGTAGTCTCCGCCGGAATTCACCGGCGGGGCCGGACTTGATAATGGTTCCCTCCGGCCCGGAAACGGAGACCTCTACATTCGAGATACCGGGTTCCCCATCCCGATTTCCGTTTTCGTTTTTATCCAGAAATAACGTCCCGCTCAATATGGAAAACCGGGATAGCGGAAGGGAAACCATTTTGGTCGCCCCTGCCTCAAGCCCGACAGAACCAGGTTCCTCCGCCACTTTATAGCCAAGTGGCAGGTTATCCAGCCGCAAATCGTAAGTTCCGGGCCAACTGGGTGGGAATACGAAAAAACCTTTTTCGTCCGTGACTGCCCGACTGTCTCCGTATTCGAGCAAGAGACCTTGTTCTCCAGTTTCGCCTGGATCCAACCTGCCGTTACCGTTTTCGTCGACGTAAACTCGCCCCTTTAACTGACCCTTGCTTTTAACCGGAACGACGGGAAACCGGAACCGGCCGCCAAAGTCCAGGGAACCGTTTAATTCCTCTCCCGCCAGATCGAAACCGATTTCAAGCGTGTCAAAGACGTTCGTCCCTTCCCGGTCCAGGCTCCAGAAAAATCCAGTTGAACCTCGACTGGATTCCGCACTTAACTCCTGCATACCGGCCTCTGACGCTAACCTTGCACCAAACTCCAGGCCAACCGCCTCCTCCTCGACTTTACCCGATTTCAGGTTTATGGTCTCCGAAACCTTCAATCCGAAATTCAGCTCGACTGGATCCAGTGTTACCCCCATTCCGGCTGACAACTTCTCCCTGGCAAATTGCCTCCCGGAAATCCGGTCCCGGCTCTTCCGGTAACTATAGGCAGCTTCGTAGCTTAGCTGAGCAGCGGCTCCACTAACTCCCGCAAAGTACTTTTTTCTAGCTTCTCCAACAGCCTGACCAGAAACCGTGTCTCCTTCTACGGATACATTGGTAAAGGAAAAGTCCAGTGCGGGACCCGCCTCCGGAGACAAACCGATCCCGACCCTGTTCGATCTTGTTTTAACCCCGTAAGCATCGGAACCGAGACCACTCCAGTTAAAATTACTCGCGAAGCTGGAGGACAGAATAGACTCGGAGGGGGAGTAGATGAAACTGGCTGACAGGTCGAGCTCGTCACCAGGTTCGTTCGAATAATTCTTCGTATACCAGGAAGAACTCAGGCCAAAAGAACTGCCGCCGAAGCCGAGCCCCACGCTAATATCGTACTGAGCTTCCGTTCCTTCGGACGAGCTTACGTGCCTGTAACCACCACTGATCTCGGCTCCCGGGGAAAAGTCCCCTGCGCCGCTGCTAAGAGCAACCGAGAAAACGTCGCTTCCCCCTGTCGACTCGGTCTCGTGCAAGAGTGAAACTTCACCGGCGAACCTCTTATTGCTTAAACCAAATTGGGCCTTTTCTGCCCCGGGCACCAGGGAAAGTTCCAGCGAACCGCTCAGATCTCCCGACGCTTCGCCGGGCCCGGGAAAGCCGGTAGAGAGACTTAACCCGGTGAGAACGAGCTTACTTTCTTCGTAACTCAGGTTCAACGCGCCTCTATTACCCGTAACCCCAAGGGAGAAATCCTCGAGTGAGGCAAAATTCTTCAACCGACCATCCAGGCTTAACTCCAGTTCCGGGGTCATTACACCGGACGCAGACAGGGAGAAAATACTGCTTGAACCGCTTTCAGTGACGAACGAGGTCGCAGTAAACTCGGCCGGAATTGACGGATAAAGCTCTCGGGTTACTTCTTCCGGTTCGGGTGGTACTACATCGACTTTCAGGGCGACCTGTTTCCCTTTCCCGCCTCCGCTCTCCGACTTAACTGTCACTGTGAGCCTGTTCTGGTCTCCCGACTTTGCCCCTTCCGGCACCACTGCAGCGATGCCCACCTGTTTGCTTCGGCCCGGTAATAGTTCGATAGTCCCTACCTCGGTGGATACCGGCCAGTCATTCGTCGCACTGGTGGAAATAGAATACTTGTCCAGAACGTTACCCGTGTTACTGATCCGGAGGTGAAAGGTCGCCCTTTTACCAGGACTGGCCCGGAGTTCCGATGTATCAGCCTGTAAAGAAAGTCCGGTCATCCGAGAAACTGTAACCAACGTAACGGCTTGTTTCTCATCTTCGGGCAAGCCGGAGGGATCTGCATTTAATTTCACTTCATAATCCCCGGCTCGGGCGGAACCAGGTACGGTAAAGGAGACGAAGACGGTCTTGCTGGACCCACCCGGGAGTTCCGGTTTCGACAAATTCCCGAGAACCTTCCAGCCTTCAGGCAAGCTGACTTCGAGCCGGTAAGAACGGGCTTCCTCCCCTTTGTTGGTCAAGGTAAAAGTTACCGTGGTTAGGTCGCCCGGATCGATATTTCGGTTCGCCGCAGTACCAGTGAGTTCAAAAGATGAAGCTTGCCCAACCCCTCTATATCCCTCCAGGGAGATAAACAGAACAAGAAAGGCCAAAATCAATGACGCAACGGGTAGACCATTCCCGGCCCGATCCAGAAAATAAAAACCTGAAAAAAGTCCATCTCGAAAGTTTACGGAATTCACTATAGTCTAGGTTGAAAAGTTCCCCTGCCCAGGACCATCTACCGCGACCGGTGATACGAACCCGGCCGTCCTAACTGGTTAATTCGACCACTTTTACGTCGATAGTTGCCCGATAAATTCCGGCCGGATCGGATAAACCACTCCTTTTGGCCCTGACAAGAACGCGCAACCAGAGATCCTTACCCGGAGTTACCCTGGCCGGTACGTGCTGTTCTACTCTGGTAGTGTTATCGGTACCAACTGTACTGCTTCTATCCCAGTTATCCGGGGGTTTACTTGATTGAGCCCAATCGATCGTCCAGTATGCCGGTATCTCCTCCTCCCCCTCTTCCCTGAGGAATGAGGTACAGACGAACTGCAACCGAACATCGTAGTTATGTTCCAGTTTCAGGTGTAGCGGGGTAGAGTGAAAGAAGCCTCTGGCCGTGGAACGAGTAACCTGAAAGGAATAGGAAAGATCGGAGCCTTCAAGGATCGTTAACTCGTAGGATTTATCCAGAGCAAAACTGACCTCTTGCGTCAGTTCGGACCCTCCACGAGGTTTTCCTTCCGCCATGGCACCAATTGACACCAATCCCACCGCCAGAAAAACGACCAGAACCATGGTTCCTCGGTTACCGTAACGGTACAAACCGATAGACCTCCCTGTATTTTATTATACCTAAATGACGAACACTTAGACAAATAAGGATGGCAGTCAGGACCAACCACCCCACAACCCCCGCTGACCCGACTTCCCGTCTTTGACACTTTTTTTACATTTGTGAGACACTTTTTTTAAGTTAGTTAAATCGTTATTTGATGGTTATAT
>Ga0207414_1001155_pt1 | contig 10121 bp, 9 predicted proteins | sample PonA231FremontCA_2_FD_187269 | JGI IMG/M metagenome (GOLD analysis project Ga0207414, IMG submission 187269) | Marine sediment microbial community from Fremont, CA, USA - Pond A23 Sediment 1 (SPAdes) | ecosystem: Environmental > Aquatic > Marine > Unclassified | place: USA: Fremont, California... | reverse complement strand
AGATTGATTTCATCAGTCGCTTCGCTCGTGTCTCGACTCCGCTTCGCTGCGCTCGGAATGACTTGTTGTTAGGGTTCTTTTGCGTGTCTACTTAGAAGTCTCTCGATCAGAAGAGAGCTCCTGGTGCGGATGATACACGGGCCCGGTCCATGCCGCCTGCGCCCGAAGACGATCCCATTTCCCAGCGTGGACGGCGGGCCAGGCGTACCGTTCTCGCCCTCTTGCTGGCGCTTCCGGACGGCACCCCTCGGTGCGTTCGGAAAGTTAGAAACAAAAGCTGTTTGTCTGGGTGGTACCCAGTAGCAGGTTGTTTCCCCCACCAGGAGAAGCCCCAGGGCCGTCTGTGCCCCGGGGCTTTTTGTTGTCTTTGTTGTCGGACTGCGCATCTACGCCGGATTGCCGTTGGCGCTGCCGTCGGGGGGGCGAAGCACGGCCGCGTCCCGTTCGGGGATGGAGGGGTTGATGCGCTGACCGGTGCCCACCTCGTAGCCGGCCTGCACCGTGGTACGGGGCCGTATTCGAAGGCTCCAATGCAGGTGGGCCTGGCTGGTGTCGTAGTCCAGTGCCGTCCGGACGAAGAAATTGTAGTCGGGGTCGTTCAGGCACTGGTGGAGGCGCTGCAGGACGGTCCGTAGGGCTTGGGCGAGGGCAGTACGGTCCTCGGCCGCGAGCCGCCCGAACTCCGGGTCGTGCGTGCGGGGAAGAATCCACATCTCGTAGGGGACTTCGGCGGCAAACGGGACGAACACCACAAACGCCTCGTTCGTCCACACGAGCCGATCCTCCGTGTCGAGCTCGTTCTCGATCATGACGCAGTACGGACACGCACCCAGCTCCTCGTATCGCGCCCGGGCCGCTCGCTCCTCACGTTCAATTTGGGGCGGGCGAAAATTCGGGGCAATGAGTTGACTGTGGGGGTGTGGAATGGAGGCGCCGGCTCGCGCGCCATGGTTGCGAAAGAGGGCCGGAATGAGCTCCTCGTCGGCCGAACGGATTGCGTGGTAGCGCTGCAGATAGGTCTCAAGGACGGCGTCGACCTGGGCCACGGACATGTGGGCCAGGGGCTGGTGGTGGCGAGGGGTATCGATGATTACTTCCTGGCGCCCCCGACTGGCGCGGGTGCGGTACAATGTACCTGAGCGGGGCGCCCCATTTTGGTCCGGGGCGAGGGCGGCGTACTTGTTGGGAACCACCCGTGTCGTCCACCCGGGAGGGGCCTCCTGCGGCTTTTCCCAGATCACCGAGGGCAGCATCGCCTCGTGTCCCGGGCAAAAAGGGCATCCCTCCACGGGGGGGGCCTCCGCGGGGGGCGACGAGGCCGATTCCGCTTCCGTGCGTTTGGGGCGGTCGCTCCGGGAGGGCGCGAAGGCGACCCACCGGTTGGTGATGCGGTCCTGGCGTGTTTCTGGGGTGTATGAAGGGGCCATAGCGAAGTAGCTGAAAGACGAAAACAGTAGTTCGAGGGCCGGGCAGGGGCAGATCGGGCAGACCGGACACACAGCAGACCGGACACACAAACGCCCCACGGGTCCCTTTTTGCCACGCCTTGATGGGGGCACTGCGACACCCCGGTCGGGTCCAGCCAGCCCAGCGCCGGGGGCGAGCGTCAAATTCACCATCGGCGTCCGCCGAAACAGCCCCTGCATCGGATTTCCATGGGCGGTCGGCTGGAAAAATCCGGGGGAGGGACGAGAGCGTGTACGTCCCACACCGCCACACGCAAGAGATGGACGCCAGGAGCAACGCGGTCGACCCCCAAATCTTGCCGTCGAATATGCTCGTGTCCAGTAACGCCCCCGGCGTGTGTTCGTTTGTGCGGATCGGTTACAAGATTTTCCGGAATTGGTCGCCCCGTCTGGCCGCCTGTCTGTGCCGTGCCGACGGCCCTTGGGCTGCGGGGCCCAGCAGATTCAGGGGAACTGCCGTGCCGTGTAGCCGGCTCAAATCGTGTCGGGGACGGGGCCGGCGGCTGACTGAGTGCCACATGGGTCCCGGAGGCACTGCGGGCTGGAGGGCATCGTGGGGCGTCGGGAGCAGGCTCTGCCTCGCCGGGAAGCGCCTGCACGGGGAGGAGATTCGGTCCTCAGCGGCTTCATTCCGCATCCCAAAGCGGAAAACAGCGTCCGTTTGCGCAGGCGCATCCCACCTCCTATATTCCAACGGCGTTCCAAAAAAGAGAGGATCGTCCCCCTGGCAATAATCGTGGGGGCTTGCGTGTGGAGGTCGGAGCTGCCCCCCTGCGGGCCTCCGGGGCACGACTGCATGTTTTCGCGTACTTACTGCCGTGTCACTGCGCTGACCCTATGCTGCAAACGATCGTCGACACCCTCTACGATGTGGTTTGGACCTACGGCATCCCAATCGGGGGGGGACAGTACATTCCGTGGGTGGTGCTGCTCCTGCTGGGGGCGGGCATCTACTTTACCCTTCGACTGGCCTTCGTCCAGATTCGCCAGTTTCCGCACGGCCTTGCCGTCACGTCGGGGCGGTACGACGATCCGGACGACCCCGGAGACGTGTCGCACTTCCAGGCCCTGACGACGGCACTGTCGGCCACCCTCGGGATCGGCAACATCGCGGGGGCGGCCCTTGCCATCCACGTGGGCGGCCCGGGGGCCCTGTTGTGGATGTGGGTCACCGGCATCCTCGGCATGGCCACCAAATACAGCGAGGTGACCATCGCGCAGTTCTACCGGAACGTCGAGGAGCCGACCGAGGCGGAGAAGGGCACTTGGCAGCAGACCTGGAAGGGGACGGTGGCCGGGGGGCCCATGTACTACATCGAAAAGGGACTGGGCTCAAACTGGAAGCCCCTGGCGATCTTCTTCGCCGTGATGCTGATGATCACGTCCTTCCTCACCGGTAACGCGGTGCAGTCGAACACGGTGGCCGACGTCATGAACGCGGAGTTTGGCGTGGCGGTGTGGCTCTCGGGACTTGTGCTGGCCACCATCATCGCCCTCGTCATCCTCGGCGGCGTGACCGCGATTGGGCGCGTCACGGGCATCCTCGTGCCCGTCATGGCCGCGGCGTACGTCATCGGCGCGCTCCTCGTCCTGGCCTTCAACTACACGGAGATTCTCCCGACGCTCGGGAGTGTCTTCACGAACGCCTTCAATCCGTCCGCGGGGGTGGCGGGGACGGGGGCTGGGGCCTTCTTGCTGACGTTTACATACGGGGTGCAACGCGGCCTCTTCTCCAACGAGGCCGGCATGGGCTCGGCCCCCATTGCCCACTCGGCCGCCAAGACCGACGAGCCCGCCTCGGAGGGCGTGGTGGCCCTCCTGGAGCCGTTCATCGACACGATCACGGTCGTCACGCTGACCTGCCTGGCCATCCTCGTGAGCGGGGCCTGGGGGGCCGAAGTGCCCACGGAGTTCAACTTCGATTCCGGCAACGCGGACTACCGGGTGGAGAACGAGGGCGGCATCTTTCCCAGCTCCGATACGCCGGAGGAGATCCGAATTGAGAACGGCGAGCAGCAGGTCCCCAATCCCGACGAGGACGCGCAGTTTGCCTGGCGGCAGGCCGTGGTAAGCTCCTTCTACACGTCCTGCGCCAACGACTGCGACGAGGCAGAAGACCTCCAAGAGCCCTTCACGGGCACGCTCTACCCGACGAAAGAGCTCGCCGTGGCCGACGACGGGACCGAGTACCAGGTCCTGTACGGAGAGGGGGTGCGCAGCGGGGCCCCCCTTACCCGCCTTGCCTTCGAGCGCGGCCTCTCCCCGCTCGGCGACTGGGGCGGGTACGTCGTGATCCTGAGCGTGCTGCTCTTCGCCATCTCGACCTCCATCTCGTGGAGCTACTACGGCGACCGCTGCGCCTACTACCTGTTCGGGGAGCGGGCCATCTTCCCGTACAAGGTCGTCTTCGTCCTCATGAACTTTACCGGCGCGGTGACCGCCCTTACGACGATCTGGACCATCGGGGACATCGCCCTCGGGATCGTGATTGTGCCGAACCTGATTGGCGTGATCCTGCTGACGGACAAGGTGAAGGAGATCACCGACGACTACGGGGCCCGAAAACCGTGGCTGGAGGAGTCGGAGACGTGATGGGCCCGCGGGGTGGGGCCTCGCCCCCTGTTGCGACGCGTCGGCCGTGCTGTGCGCACCATTCTCAATTTCCCATGGAGAACCTCACCGTTGTCGACCACCCGCTCTTGCAGCGTGACCTGACCCTCCTGCGCCGGGAGGAGACGCCGCACGGCCAGTTCCGGAAGACGGTGTCCGACGCGGCGGCGATTCTGGCCTACGAGGCGATGCGGGACATCGAGCTGGAGGAGACCTCCATCGAGACGCCCCTCGAACAGACAACCGGCTACGAGATCGCCGAAGAGGTGATGGTCGTGCCCATCATGCGGGCCGGGCTCGGAATGGTGGATGGCTTCGTGCGGTACGTGCCGGAGGCCCGGGTGGGCCACCTCGGCATGCAGCGCGACGAGGAGACCTACCGGCCCGTCGACTACTATAGCAACATTCCGTCGAGCATCGAGGGCGCCCACGTGTTTGTGGTGGACCCGATGCTGGCCACAGGGGGCAGTGCGTCCTTTGCCATCGATCACTTAAAGGAAGAAGGGGGACAGGACTTCACGTTTGCGTGTCTGGTCGCGGCGCCCGAGGGGGTGCAGAAGCTCCGCGAGGAGCACCCGGACGTGCCCGTGGTGACGGCGGTACTGGACCGGGAGCTGGACGACAACGCCTTCATTCGCCCCGGCTTGGGCGACGCGGGGGACCGAATCTTTGGAACGCGATCGTGACTGAGGGACGCTGACCGATGGGCCATCTCGTTTCGTTTCCCCGAACTCTTCTTTTGCTCACGGGTCTGCTGTGCCTCTGGGGGGGCGCGACGCCGGCCGTTGCACAGGACGGTGCGATCGACGTCCCGGACCCGGTCCTGAGCGGCATCGAGTTTGCGGTCTCGGTGCCCGGCGACTCCTCGCTGGCTGCACAGGGGGCGCCGACGCTGCGGGTGGCGGGGGCCTCGTTCTCGCTATCGTACGACGCGGCGGAGGGGGCGTGGACCGCGGACGATGTCTCGGTCGCGTCGAGCGGAAGCGCCACCGTCGAGGTCGTGGCCGACGACGCGGTGCTGCGCTCAACCACGACGCGAACCATTCCGGGCTGGCTCTCCATCCTGCCGCCCCTCTTGGCCATCGGGATGGCGCTGCTGTACCGGCGTGTGGTGCCGGCGTTGTTCTTTGGAATCTGGGTGGGCGCGGTGATTGCCATCGGCGTCACGCCGTGGGGCGCGTTCAAGGGCCTGCTGGACAGCTTTCAGGTCTACGTGCTGAACGCAATGTCCAGCTCCAGCCACGTGGCCATCATTCTGTTCTCCCTCATGATCGGGGGCATGGTGGGCATCATCTCCAAGAATGGGGGGACCCTCGGCATCGTGGAGCGCCTGACGGGGTGGGCGAGCGACTCGAAACGGGGGCAGATGGTGACCGGGGTGCTGGGCGTGAGCATTTTCTTCGACGATTACGCCAATACCCTCATCGTGGGCAACACCATGCGCCCGGTCACGGACCGGCTTCGCATTTCCCGTGAGAAGTTGGCCTACGTCGTGGACTCGACCGCGGCCCCCATCGCGACGCTCGCGTTCGTCACCACGTGGATTGGGTACCAGGTGGGCCTCCTGGGGACCGCCATCCAGAACATCGACGGATTTGCGCAGGGGGCCTACTCGGTCTTCCTCAGCTCACTGCCCTACAACTTCTATCCGCTCCTCACGCTGTTTTTCGTCTTCCTCGTGGCCTATTCGGGACTCGACTTCGGGCCGATGTACCAGGCGGAGCGGCGGGCCCGCGAGACGGGGGAAGTGCTGGGCAAGGAAGCGAAGGTCGACGAGGCGGCCTCGGAGGGGGAGGAGCTGCAGCCCCCGGACGGAACGCCGTTCCGGGCCGTCAACGCCGTCATCCCGATTCTGGTGCTGGTGGGAGGGGTGCTCGGCGGGCTGTACGCGACGGGCGTTCAGGCCGCTGGGGGGGAGGCCCCCTTGCGGGACATTATCGGGGAGGCGAACTCGTACACCGCCCTGATGTGGGGATCGATCCTTGGGGTGTTGGTGGCGGCGGCGCTGTCCATCGGGCAGGGCATCCTCGACCTGGAGCAGACCGTGGAGGCCTGGTACGAGGGCCTGAAGTCCATGCTGTTTGCGATGATCATCCTCGTGCTCGCGTGGGCCCTGTCCAACATCACAGAGGTCCTGCACACGGCCGACTTTCTCGTGTCGGTCCTCGGGGAGTGGCTTCCGCCTGGGGTCGTGCCGGCACTCATCTTTGTCCTTGCGGCCGCGACGGCCTTTGCGACCGGGTCGAGCTGGGGCACCATGGGCATTCTGATGCCGCTGGTGGTTCCGCTGGTGTGGGCGGTTCTCGTCCAGAACGGGATGGACGACCCGTCGCACTATCACATTCTGTACTCGTCGGTGTCGTGCGTGCTGGCCGGATCGGTGTGGGGGGACCATTGTTCGCCCATTTCGGATACGACGATTCTCTCGTCAATGGCCAGCGGCTGCGACCACGTGGAGCACGTGCGCACGCAGTTGCCGTACGCGCTCAGCGTGGGCACCGTGGCGATCGTGTTTGGCACACTGCCCGCCGGCTTCGGCCTGCCGTGGTGGGTCGGGCTCTTGGTCGGGGCGGCGCTCCTGTACGGCCTGCTACAGGTGGCCGGCACGCCCGTCGATACGGCCGAGGCCCCTGCGGAGGCCCCGGCGTAGGCCGATGGCAACCGCCGCGCAGGGCGTGGCGCTCGTCTCTTTCCTTTCCCTTTTTGTTCACCAATCAACATCCCTCCCTATGTTTCTCGACGCCGACGACCGTCCCTGGGGCCGCTGGGAAGAATACCTGAACGAGCCGGGGTATCGCGTAAAGCGCATCATCGTGCACCCCGGCCAGCGGCTCTCCCTGCAGAAGCACGAGCAGCGACAAGAGCACTGGGTCGTCGTCCGGGGAACGGGCGTCTTCACGCGCAACGAGGAGGAGATCGCGGTGTCTGAGGGGGACACCTGCTTTATCGACGAGGGCGACGTGCACCGCATCGAGAACACCGGCGACGGGCCGCTCGTCTTTATCGAGACGCAGATGGGCCGCTGCGTGGAGGACGACATCATCCGGCTGGAGGACGACTACGGGCGGGAGTAGGGCGGAACGAGCGGGGGAGGGCGGGGCGAGGAGTTTGTAGGATTTCTGCTTTCAAGAAGGGCATCGCCGGCACTTCCGGGTGTGTCGTTCCGTTGTACGCCATCGCACACAGTTTCTTGGCAATCCCCCTCGCCTATGATATTGCCGATATACGTCTACGGCCACGAGGCGCTCCGGAACGAGACCGATCCCGTGCAGGAGAATACGGAGGCGCTCCAAGAGCTCATCGACAACATGATCGAGACGATGCACAACGCCGCCGGCATTGGGCTGGCGGCGCCCCAGGTTGGGCGCACCGAGCGTCTTTTCGTGGTGGACCTGACCCCGATGGCCGACGAGATTGCGGAGGCGGGGGCGCCGCTCCCGCCCCAGCCGATGGTCTTCATCAATCCCGAGATCGTGGAGGAGAGCGACGGCACCGCGGAGATGGAGGAGGGCTGCCTGTCGATTCCGGAGGTGCGAGAAGCCGTGGCACGCCCCGAACGGATCCGGATGCGCTACCGGGATCGCGAGTTTGAGGAGCAGGAACTGGAGGCCGGGGGGATGCTGTCCCGGGTTCTGCAGCACGAGCGCGACCATCTCGACGGCGTCCTCTTTACCGACTACCTCAGCAGCTTCCGCAAGCGACTGCTCCAGCGTCCCCTGCGCGAGATGGTGAACGGGGAGGTGGAGGCCGACTATCCGCTCGTGACGAAGGACGACGAAACCGTTCCGTCCCGGTAGAACACATTCCTCCCCAGGAAGCTTGGGCCTCCGTTTGAGCCAGCTGCTGTGGACATTCCCCATGACCGCCCGCCGGACGCTCTCCCGCTCGGACATCGAGGCCGTCTACGACCGGACTGGGGCGTGGCAGGACACCCAGGCCTTCTACGAGGCGCCGGCCTTCGACGTGCTCGTGGCCCGTGGGGGGTTTGGGGACGCCCGGTCGGTGGTCGAGGTCGGATGCGGCACCGGAACGCTCGCCGAGCGCCTCCTGCGACGCCATTGTCCGCCGCCGGCGCGCTACGTGGGATACGACCTCAGCGGAACGATGGTGCAGCTCGCCCGGGCCCGACTCGGGCCGTTTGGGGGCCGCGCGACCGTCCACGAGACCGACGGCGGCCTGACGTTTGACGCCCCGGACGGGGCGCACGATCGCGTGGTGGCGACCTACCTGCTGGACCTTCTGTCGCGAGAGGACGCCCGGACCTTCCTCGGGGAGGCGCATCGCCTCCTGCGAGAGAACGGCCGGCTCTGCCTTGCGGGGCTTACCTGGGGACGCGCGCTGGTGCCTCGGTGCGTGAGTGGGCTCTGGAACGCCCTGCACCGAATCCGCCCGGCGTGGGTCGGCGGGTGCCGGCCCCTTCGGCAACGGGCCCTCCTGGACGAGACGCGCTGGTCCGTCCGGGCTCACGCCTCGGTGACGGCGTGGGGCGTTCCGTCGGAGGTGCTGGTGGCGACGCCCACATAAACGCGCATGCGGTCTCCTTGAACTGATGTCCGGCAACGGCGTGGCCCTGCTTTCGGTCGACCGGCTTTCCGTGACGCTCGACGGACACACGATTCTACGCGACGTGGGCTTCGAGGTCGCGGCCGGCCAGTGGGTCGGCATCCTCGGGCCCAACGGAGCGGGCAAAACAACCCTTCTGCGGGCAATTGGGGGGCACATCCCGTTCGACGGCGAGGTCCGGCTCCGGGGGACGCCCATCGAAACGATGAGTGCACCGGAGCAAGCACGGGCGCAGGCCTTCGTCCGTCAGGCGCGGTCCCTCACCTTCGACTTTGCGGTGGAGGAATTTGTGCTGCTCGGCCGGGCCCCGCAGCGAGGGTGGTTGCAGCCGTACCGGGAGTCGGACCGGGAGCGCGTTCGAGAGGCCCTTGCCCGAGTGGAACTGGAGGGCTTTGAGGCCCGGTCGGTCCTGTCCCTGAGCGGAGGGGAGATGCAGCGCGTCTTTCTGGCGCAGGCCCTGGTGCAGGGGGCGGACCTGCTGCTGCTGGACGAGCCGACCGCCCACCTGGACGTACACTATCAGTTCTCCTTTATGGAGCAGATACGGGCGCAGGCGGAGGCCGGCCGGACGGTGCTCGCCGTGGGGCACGACCTGGAGCTGGCGGCCCGCTACGCGGATCGGCTGCTCCTGATCGCAGACGGCGAGCTGCGGGCCCAGGGGCCCCCGGCGTCGGTCCTGACGCCGGAGCGCATCGCCTCGGTATTCGGCGTGCGGGTCGCCCTGGATCAGCACCCGGACGGCACGCTCCGGATCGACTACCTGGGGCCCGTCTCGTCCGCCGACGCGAACCGCGTCCCCGGGTAGGGCCGGAACGGACTGCGCCCTCCGGAAACGCACCCGGAGGTCAGCCGTGCCACGCTGTGGTCAATTGTAGTCCCCTGTTTCCCGACGGATTTTCTCTGATGAGCAAACGCATCTATACCCGGACCGGCGACGACGGAACCACGTCTCTCTTCGGGGGAGAACGTGTGGGCAAGGGAACCCCCCGCATCGACGCGTACGGCACGGTCGACGAGACCAACTCGATTGTCGGGCTCGCCCGGTCGCACCTAGAGGGCGAGCCGGGCCAGGAAACCCTCGACCCGGTCCTGGGAGCCGTGCAGGAGGAGCTGTTCGTATTGGGGGCGGACCTGGCCACGCCGATGGACGCCAAGCCGGTCGTGGAGCGCATCGAGGACGCCCACATCGAGGCGCTTGAGGAACGGATCGACCGGTTCGAGGCGGACCTGCCCAGCCTGGAGCGCTTCATCCTGCCGGGGGGCGCGCCGGCCGGGGCGTCGCTCCACTCCGCCCGGACCGTGTGCCGCCGCGCGGAGCGCCGCAGCGTAGAGGCCAAAACCTCGACGCCCATCAATGAGCAGGTCATTGTCTACCTCAACCGGTTGTCCGACCTCCTCTTTGTGCTGGCCCGCTGGGCCAACCGGCAGGCGGGCGTCCGGGAGGACACGTGGAGCCCCGGAGGGGGTGGGGGCGACGGTGCG
>Ga0207414_1001154_pt1 | contig 10129 bp, 8 predicted proteins | sample PonA231FremontCA_2_FD_187269 | JGI IMG/M metagenome (GOLD analysis project Ga0207414, IMG submission 187269) | Marine sediment microbial community from Fremont, CA, USA - Pond A23 Sediment 1 (SPAdes) | ecosystem: Environmental > Aquatic > Marine > Unclassified | place: USA: Fremont, California... | reverse complement strand
CCCGCCACGTTGGGGTGAAGCCCCTTGGGCACGGTTCCGGCGGCAACGCCTTCGCGAATGACCGGGGCATGCGTCTGCATGGCCTTGTCAACGTCAGTCACATGCGCCAGCGGCTCATACTCTACCTCGATAAGCTTGAGCGCGTCCTTAGCGGCAAGCGCGGAGGTGGCGGCGACCGCGGCCACGGCGTGTCCGTCATAAAGGGCGGTGTCGCCGGCCATGACATTCTCGAGAATATTCCAGTTCTCGCCCTTCATGCCGGAGGCAGGCTGTAGCGATTGCGTGAAATCGGCGCGGGTCACGATGGCCTTCACGCCCTTCGCCGCCTCTGCCCTCGATGTATCAATATTGTTAATGCGCGCATGGGGATGCGGACTGCGCAGTATTGCAGCATGCAGCATGCCCGAGGCATGCGCGTCCGCGCCGAACCGTGCGCGTCCTGTCACCTTGTCCAGGCCGTCAGGCCGATTGGGGCGGGTGCCGATGAACTTGAAGCTGCCTTTTTGATCGTCCAGTGCCATTACGAGGCCTCCCGCATGTCCTTGGCCGTGTCCATCACGGCACGAATGATCTTGTCATATCCCGTGCAGCGGCAAAGATTGCCCGCCAGCCAATAGCGTACTTCGGATTCGCTGGGATCAGGATTTTTCTCAAGCAAGGATTTCGCCGCAACAAGAATGCCCGGAGTGCATATGCCACATTGAAGCGCGGCATGTTCGATGAATTTCCGTTGTAGCGGATGCAGGGTTTCGCCTTCGGCGATACCCTCGATCGTGCCGATCTCATGACCCTCGACCTCGACCGCAAGCACCAGGCACGAGCAAACCAACCGACCATCGAGCGTGACCGAGCAGGCCCCGCAATCACCGGTGCCGCAACCTTCCTTGGCGCCGGTCAGGTTGAGTTTGTCACGCAGCACATCGAGAAGTGTTTCGCGTGGGTCGCAGAGAAATTCTGCCTCGTCACCGTTCACCTTGGTATTGACGTGAATCATGCTCATTTCCGTTCTCCCTTGGCGCGCGTATAGGCGATCTGGGCGGCGCGCTGAGCCAGCACACCGGCGACCTTGGTGCGAAACGCGACGGTGCCGCGCCTGTCGTCAATAGGATCACAGGCCGCCCGCGCCACCTGCGCGAGTTTCTCCATGGCCGTATCATCGAGCGTGGAGCCGACCAGCGCCGCGCCCGCCTCGGGCACGAGGCGCACTGTCGGGGCAACAGCGCCAAGCGCGACGCGGGCTTCGGTGATGGTATCGCCGTCAAGTCGCAGATTGACCGCCGCGCCAACAACGGCAATGTCCATTTCGGTGCGCGGGATGAAGCGCAGGTAGGCATCGCCGGCGCCCTGCCCGCGCGCGGGCAGATGCAGGGCGCTGATGACTTCACCCTTTTCCAAGACGGTCTTGCCGGGGCCGTCGGGCACTTCCTCGACCGCAATCGCGCGCTTGCCATTGGGGCCGGTCACGGTGACATGCGCCCCTGCGGCCACAAGCGCGGGCACCCCGTCGGCGGCGGGCGAGCCGTTGCACAGGTTTCCCACGAGCGTGGCGCGCCCTTGAATCTGGGTGGACCCGATGAGATCCATCGCCTCGACCACGCCGGGCCAGTCCAGGCCGAGCCGGGGATGTTCACTCATCTCCGCGCCGGAAACCGCCACACCGATCCGCCAGCCACCATTGTCCTCGACAGCGATCTCGCGCACCCCCGGGATGAGTTTGATATCGATGAGGTCGTCCGGTGTCACGATGTCCGAGCGAAGCTGCACGAGCACGTCGGTGCCACCAGCGAGGAAACGGGTCGTGCCGCTGGCCTTCGCAGCCAGCCCGGCCGCTTCGTCAAAGCTGTCTGGTGTGTGGTATCTCATTGGCTCTTTCCTGATCCGGGCAAGACATGCGTCAGGCCCTTAAGGTCATTGCTGTTCCAGTATGCAGTCTGACCAATCCGATGGGCGCTTACAAGTGGGGCGCACCGAAGATGCTTCCGGCCACCCGGAACACCACGCCAAACGCCTTTGTTCAAGGCGCGGCGCTCGGACGACATTGTTTTGGTTTGCTGCACCCAGAGGCGGCAAACATCACCGCCTCAGGCTTGACGCTGACTTGAACAAGCGAACAGCCGAACCGACCGGAGCACGCAGTTCAATGCGCTTGAGTTATGTCACGCAATCACATTGTGCCGGGGACCATACGGAAATCCGGTGATGTTCTCCGCGCCTTCCTCCGTCACGATCAGGATGTCATGCTCGCGGTATCCCCCCGCCCCGGGCGCATCCGCGGGAATGGTAAGCATCGGCTCCATCGAGATCACCATGCCCGGCTCCAGAACCGTGTCTATATCTTCACGCAATTCCAGCCCCGCCTCGCGACCGTAGTAATGCGACAGGATTCCGAAACTGTGGCCGTAGCCGAAGGTGCGATACTGCAGAAGATCCCGCTCGGCGAAGAACTCATTGATCCGGGCGGTGATCCCTGAACAGGTTGCGCCGGGCCGTATCAGGCCGATGCCAAGTTCATGCGCGGCGACATTGGCTTCCCAGACCTTCAGGCTTGCATCACCCACTGTTCCGGCAAACATGGTCCGCTCAAGCGCCGTGTAATAACCCGAAATCATGGGAAACGTGTTCAGGCTGAGAATATCGCCCTCCCGGATTTGCCGCGCGGTGATCGGATTATGGGCACCATCGGTGTTGATCCCGGACTGGAACCAGACCCAGGTGTCACGATATTCCGCATCCGGGAAACGGCGGGCAATCTCGAGATCCATCGCCTCGCGCCCGGCAATGGCGACGTCGATTTCGCGCGCTCCGACACGAACCGCATCGCGGATCGCTTCGCCACCGACATCCGCAACCTGTGCGCCCTGACGGATCAGTGCGCGCTCGGCCGCCGACTTGCGCATCCGCTGCGCCATGGTTTGGTGCTCCACCGCCTTGACGGCCCGCGGCTTCAAGAAAGCATCGAGGTTTGCGCGGGCCGCCACGCTCAGGTGATCTTGCTCGACGCCGATCACGCGTTCGGTGCCGGTGAGGTGTCGCAGCGCACGCCAGAAATTGTCGCGCGTCCAGTCCGTGTAGGTCAGCGCATCACCGTAGCTGCGCCGCCATGGCTGGCCCGCATCAATGCCGGCACTGATCGTCACGCATTCGGTAGCCGTCACGACCAGCGCATATGGGCGCCCGAACGAACAGTAGAGGAAGCCACTGTAATAAGCGACGTTATGCATCGACGTGAGCACGCAGGCATCCACCCCACCGGAGGCCATAATATGCCTCAGCCCCGCCAGCCGGGCCTCGTATTCTTCCGGCGCAAAGGGCAAGGGCGCCTTTTCACCGTTGTGAACTCTGTGAAACTCTGGGCGTGCGATATCTGTCATTCTGACCTCCTGCTCGAGGCCCGGGAGAAGCCGGGGCTCTAGAAAGATCCCGGCGTTCAGGACAGGCGTCAGTGCCTTCTCAGCTGCTCGTGAGGACGCCATCGACACGACTGACACCATTGCCTTTAGCCAATGGCGAGGTATTTGGCAATTCCGACAGCCAGAATGTGTGGCGATCCTTGGGTCAGCTTTCCTTGTTCATGCCGGGGATCATGCTCGCCAATTCCGTCGGGAAGGGAAAAACGATCGTCGAGTTCTTGTCCCCGGCTATGAAGTTGAGTGAGCTGAGATAGCGCAGCTGCATGGCGCCCGGATCCTTTGCCATGATCTCCGCCGCTTCCAGCAGTTTTTGTGCCGCCTGTTGCTCGCCCTCGGCATTGATAACCTTGGCGCGGCGTTCACGCTCGGCCTCGGCCTGACGGGCGATGGCCCGGATCATCGACTCGGCGATGTCCACGTGCTTGATCTCGACATTGGCAACCTTGATGCCCCAAGCCTCTGTCTGACTATCGAGAATTTCCTGTATGTCGTCGTTGAGTTTATCCCGATCAGCCAGCATCTCGTCTAGTTCATGCTTGCCCAGCACCGCGCGCAAGGTCGTCTGCGCGAGTTCGCTGGTGGCGTCCATGAAATTCTCGACCTGAATTGTCGACTTCTCCGCGTCAAGAACGCGGAAATAGATCACCGCCGACACATTCACCGAGACATTGTCCTTGGAGATCACATCCTGCTTGGGGACGTCGAGAACGATCGTGCGCATATCCACCCTGACCATCTGCTGGATGCCGGGTATCAGGATTATGAGGCCCGGACCCTTGGTCGCGGTGAAGCGGCCAAGTGTGAATACGACAGCGCGCTCGTACTCGCGCAGAATCCTGATCGCCAAGGCCAGAAAGACGATAACGAAGATCGCCAGCAGCCCGTAGAATCCAAAATCGAAGAAGATATCCATCACGCTCTCCATTGTTCGGGGCCGACAAGTTCCATCAACCCGTCCGCTCCAGAGGTTCCACCACAAGCACAAGCCCGGTCACATCGCGCACACGCACCGTATCGTCGGGTACCAGATCACGCGGGCCGCGGGCCTGCCATCGTTCTCCGTGCAGCCAAACATGGCCGGCTTCGCCGCTCCAGTCGGTTACACGTGCCTCGGCATCCATCAATTCCTCCTGTCCACTCACCACCCGGGCCCGGAATGACCCGGCGGCGAGATGCGCCACGATATATGTCACCACCACTCCGGCAACGGCAATCGCGGCGATCAAAGGCTCGGACACCGCCATGCCCTCCACATCCGTGTCCACCAGGATCACGGCACCGATCACCAGCGCGACCGTGCCGCCGATTCCGAGAACACCGAAGGAAGGGGCGAACGCCTCGGCTACGACCAGCGCTAGTCCGAGCAAGATCAGCCCCACCCCGGCCCAATTGAGCGGCAACAACGCAAGTGCGTACAGGCCCATCAGCAGACTTATCCCCCCGACCGTTCCAGGTAGAAGCACGCCGGGGTTGAGAAACTCGAAGACCAACCCGTAAATACCCACCAGCATCAGGATCAACGCGACATTGGGGTTGGTGAGCACCGAAAGCAGTTCGGTGCGCCAATCCGGCTCCACTTGTTCAAGCGAAAGCCCTTTCGTGGCCAGCGTGACCTCGGTACCGCCGGACATCTTCACCACCATGCCATCGGCCTGCATCAGCAGATCGTCGAGATCCTGTGCCACGAAGTCGATAACATTCCGTTCCGCCGCTTCTGATGAACTCAGGCTTTCGGCGCGGCGCACCGCGCTCTCGGCCCAGTCGGCGTTACGCTCGCGCAATTCGGCGAGTCCCCGGATATAGGCAACAGCGTCGTTGATCGCTTTCGCCTCCGATGCCGATGCGGGGGCGGTTTCCTCGCGGGTCGCGGAATTTTCCCCCTCCTCCCGGCCATTGGTGCGTTCGGACGCGGCGTCACTGCCGAGTGACGTGTCGGTTTTTCCCGGTGCGTCATCCGTCTGCGAGCGGACGGGAACCTGAGTGTCGCGCTCACCTGCATCGCCACCACCAACGCCACCGATCGAAACGGGCGTCGCCGCCCCCAGGTTCGTCGCTGGCGCCATGGCGGCGACGTGGCTGGCATACATGATGTACGCGCCGGCGCTGGCAGCACGGGCGCCTGACGGACTGACATAGCTTGCCACCGGCACCGGAGACGTCAGGATCGCGCGAATGATATCGCGCATGGAGGAGCCAAGCCCGCCGGGTGTATCCATGCGAAGCACCACCAACGGCAGACCACGGTCAGCCGCATCCGACAGGGCGCGCGTGATGTAATCGGCCGAAGCCGGACTGACCGCCCCGTCAAATTCCAGCACCATCGCCGGAGCGGGCGCCTGCGCCTCTTGCGCTGAAATTCCGACTGCGCCCAACAGCAACACCAGTGCAAACAAGCCACTCTTCAAAAGACTGCGCAATGGTGTCGCAGAGGGTGATCCAATGCTATGCTTCCGTGGCAATCTCTCGCTCCCTTTCAGGATACTGTCCACCACAGACAAGGTATTTGCGCCCTCTCAACGGGATGTCGAAACACCGTGAATGCCCGTTCCAGCATAGACATGCGGGCGATCGGCAGACAAGTAATTCCCGTGCGCATTTTTAAATGCCGCTGCCAAGTCGGTTTGGCAGCATAGCTTTGCCAATCCGGGCAATTGACCGAGCCCGCGAAGTTTCGTGGAACAGATGCGCTGCTCGATGGTTCGTTTGATAGACACTTGCACGGCATGAATGTTGACTCGGCAAGGCGACATCACAGGAGGCATGACCATGACACATGACGACACCCATATCCCGACGCTACGAGAAGCGCTCAAAACATCATGCAAGCATCGGGACATGAAGCTTGCTTTGGAACCAATGCCGAATTTCAGCAAGACCGCCGATGGCCCCAACGAAACGCCCATCTCCTTCTGGGCGGCGTGGGGTCTGAAGGACCGTCCGCGCCGGATTGCACTGCTTCTTGATGACTGCCAAGAGGAGTATCGTGATTACGCGGGCGGCATTCTGCCAAAGCTGGAGCAAATCCTGGATGCCTTCCGTGGTGCCCGCTCCCGAAGCGATGGAGTTTGCATCGCCTGGAGTGCATGGAGCCGGCGGTTTGACGACGGAATTTCCAACGCCATGGACCGTTGGTATGGTCCAAGGGGCCTGGACCCCGACAACCCCAGGAACGCCGCTTACGTCTTCACCGGCGCCCCGGGACTGAAACCGCTGACCGAGATTGCCCCGACCAAGGAAGAGCTGGCCGATGGCTGGTTCTATCACGGCAAACATCTGGACATGTTCTGGACGTTTGACGAAGATGGAGTGTCTTACCTGGACAAGAAGCTGAAGGCCCATGACATCGACACCATCGTGATTGTCGGATTGTGGACGGATGAATGCGTCCTCAGTACCGCCTATGCCGGAAACTCGCGCGGGTATGACGTGGTAGTGGTCAGTGACGCCGTTGCCACAGCTACGGCCAACCAGGAAAATGCGCTAACCATCGCCAACAGTACGGTTGCCAACGTTCTCTCCACCAAGCAGGTGGTGGATTACATGGAAAACGATTTCGTTGTCGGCGCGCCGGGCGCGGTGAAAGGCACGCGCTTTGCAGATGGGCGAAAAGACGACTGACGCGATTGCGTGAACACGCTATGTCGGATGCTTGCACATGAAATCCGTGCTAGCGGTTGGCACGTGCAAGCAGGCCGACCGCCGTAAAGCCCACGGCGATCACAAGGATCGCCGCCGGGGCCGCTTCGCCGAGGTTTTCAAGGCTCGCCTGATCGTGAACACGGGTCGCCAAGGTGTTGAAGTTGAATGGTCGAAGCAGCAGCGTCGCCGGCAATTCCTTGACGCAATCAACGAACACCAGCAACAACGCAGAGCCGATCGAGCCGCGGATGAGCGGATAATATATCTGACCCAAAACTTGACCCTGCGTGCGCCCCAGCGACCGCGCCGCCATTGGCAGGCTTGGCGAGACACGGCCCATGGCGGCGTCTGCGGCCCCTTGGGCGATGGCAAAGAAGCGAACCGAGTAGGCGAGAACAAGGGCGGTTGCGGAACCTGTCAGCAACAGGCCGATATCCACTCCCGTCAACGCCTCGACCATATCCGCGATCTGGTTGTCCAATGCCGCCAGCGGGATCAGGATACCGACCCCGAGGACCGCGCCCGGCGCAGCGTAGCCTATGGTCGTCACGGGCAACAAGGTGCGCGGCAGTCCCTTTCCCGACAGGCGGACGCCATACACCATGAACACGCCAGCCATTACCGTCAGCACCGCAGCCGAGCCGCCTACTGTAAGCGTATTGACCAGCGCACCGAAAAGCGCGGGGTCCGCCCACCGTTCGGCGTTGGCCAGCGCGTGACGCAGAATGACCCCTGCCGGCAGGACAAAACCCATGACGAACGGCACGAGACAGGCCAGCATTGCCACGACCGCGGCCCAACCACGCAGTTTGATCCGAGCCACCGGACGATGGGACCGCGAAAGGCTGAAGAACCGGATGCGCCGGCGACTGCTCTTTTCCAGCGTCACCAGAACGATCACCAGAACCAGCACGACGCAGGCGATTTGGGCAGCACCTCCTGCATTGTTGCTTTGCAGCCAGACACTGAAAATACCGGTGGTGAGCGTCTGCACCGCGAAATAATCGACGGTGCCGAAATCGTTTACCGTCTCCATCATGACGATGGCCATGCCGGCCGCGATCGCGGGGCGAGCCAGCGGCAAACCGACGCGCACGAAGCGCTTCCATGCGCTCGCGCCCAGTGACATCGCGACCTCCTCGGAAGCGCCCGATTGTTCCCGAAACGCGGCCCGAGACAGCAGGTATACATAGGGATAAAGCGCCGCCGTCAGCACGATAACCGCCGCGCCCATGGATCGGATTTCCGGAAACCAGTAGTCGCGCGCATTCTGCCAGCCCATCACACCGCGCATCGCGGTTTGCACCGGACCTGCATATTCCAGCAGATCGACCAGCGCATACGCGCCGACATAAGCCGGGATCGCCAACGGCAGCAACAGCAGCCACTCCAACCACCGCGAAAACGGAAAGCGGTAATGCGTGATGATCCAGGCCGCCCCTGCCCCGACCATCCCTGACAGCAATCCCACCGATAACATCAGCACGACAGTGTTGCGCAGATAGCGCGGCAATGTCGATGACAGGAGGTGTGGCCAGATATTGTCGGAAGGCGAAAACGCAATCCACACCACCGACGCGATCGGCAGCAGCACCATGGCCGCAATGACCGCCGCACCGACAGACCAAAGCCCCCCGCCGCCGCTACGCCGCTTGCGTTTGCCCGGTTCCGTCGCCATGATATCGCTCATGCGCACCCCTTGCCCGAAAGCGGTTCAACTGTCCAGAAAAGAGCATATATTGCCGCGCACCCAGAAGCTCAATCCATGGAAACAATATGCAGGTCGTAATACATCCGGGCGTCCATAAGACCGACGGCGACCGGCTCATAAGATCGCTGCGAAAAAACAGCGCGCTGTTCGAGCAATCCGGCATCGCAGTGCCCAAGCCATCGCGCTATCGGCGCCTGATCCGGGACACCTTGCAGGGCATGGAAAACAGCCCCCCCGCCGATGATGCGGCGCAGTTTATCCAGGATGCGATACTGGACGATGCACAACCGGAGCGGATCGTGCTGTCGAACGAGAACTTCTTCTGTGTCCCGAAACTCGCGATTTCAAGCGGGATTCTCTACCCCAAGGCCGAACAGAAAGTGGCGCTGTTCGCGGAATTGTTCGACGAGGCCGAGGTGGAGCTGTGCATGGCGATCCGGGATCCGGCCAGTTTCCTGCCCGCAGTGTTCTCCGACGCGCCGAACGACTCTTTCATGGACTTCATGGATGGCACCGATCCGATGGAAATCCGCTGGTCCAGCCTGATCTGGCGCATCCGCGAATCCGTACCGAATATCGGCATTACCATTTGGTGCAACGAGGACACACCCCTGATATGGGGCGAGGTACTGCGCGAGGTTGCCGGGGTGGAGCCCACCGTCGCCCTTGATGGCAGCTATGACCTGTTACCCGAGATCATGTCTGCGGAGGGGCTCAAGCGGTTTCACAGTTACATCGATGCACATCCTGATATGACTGAAATGCAGATTCGCCGCGTCATTTCTGCGTTTCTGGACAAGTTTGCCATCGAAGAGGCGATCGAGGAGGAGCTCGATCTTCCGGGCTGGACAGAGGAATATGTCGAGCAGTTGAGCGCGCAGTACGAAGAGGACCTGTTCGAGATCGGACGCATTCCGGGCATTCAGGTGATTAACCCCTAAGTGGCATCAGGACATACCGAGTGCTTCCTTGTAGATGTCCAGAACTTGCGAGCATTGTGCAAGAAAAGTTGCAAGAGCATGTAAGTAGTTGAAGAGTATAAATTCTTCTTTTCCAAAATCTGCGAGACAAATATTTCTTTGTGCATAGCATATTTTCGCGCGCTTCTTGCTGAGGAACCGGCATTCAGAATCAATGCGGTCTGCGCGCCTCCTATATGCGGTTTTCAGGACGATCCAGGATTTCCCACTTGGACGCATCGGCATCTCAATGCCCTGTTAAGGAAAGCTCAAGTGATGCACCGGACCTGATGTTATTCCGACGGTAGCACGGGCTGAGTGGGGTCATGCGTAGCTCAGGCGAAGCCCGCGCGTGATGCTGGGCGGCCATCGACGTTCTCTGGAGGAGCACAACGATGATTGGGAGTTCG
>Ga0207414_1001150_pt1 | contig 10136 bp, 10 predicted proteins | sample PonA231FremontCA_2_FD_187269 | JGI IMG/M metagenome (GOLD analysis project Ga0207414, IMG submission 187269) | Marine sediment microbial community from Fremont, CA, USA - Pond A23 Sediment 1 (SPAdes) | ecosystem: Environmental > Aquatic > Marine > Unclassified | place: USA: Fremont, California... | reverse complement strand
GCCGGAAGGGTCTACGCCGGCCGCTTCCCAGAGTGACAGCTCTTTCTTGTTTGTACCTGAGTCGTCACCGCGAGAAATAAATTTTGAGTCGGAGCCAGCGATCTCCTTCAAAGCTGCCGTGGCCTTATCCATACCTTGGATACCAACGGGGTCGTCCGACGGACCGATAATCACGAAGTCGTTGTACATCAGATCCCTTCGGTTTACTCCCCAGCCTTCTTCCAGAAATTCGTCCTCGGCTCCGCGGGCATGAACCATAATTACGTCGGCGTCACCGTTCTCGGCGTGTCGAATGGCGGCACCAGTTCCGACGGCTATTGTCTTTATCTTGACGTCGAACCTTTCTTCGAATAACGGGTTCAGCTTGCCGAGCAACCCGGAATCGTAAGTGCTCGTCGTCGTTGCAAGAACCAGTTCTTCCTCTGCCGTTACTTTAACGCCGGAAAAAGAAGTGAGCAAAATGGTTAAAACGAAAACTATCAAAATTGTGGTCGATATTTTTTCTGCAGATTTGACCGACATGATGCTATCACTCCTTGAATATAATGACCCCGAGCTATTTCGGGCACTTTCAATAGTAGTTTTACTGGTGACAAAAGTCAACAATTTTGGCCAAGAAACGTTCTTTTATTCAATCCAGGAAAGGTTTTTGAGCATATGATAATAACGATTTGGAGGTTAAAACAGTTACAAATCAAATAGAACGGAAGGACATATGGGCTATCTAAAGGCATGAATTGCCAACTTAGAGTTTTCTATCGAAAGAGATAAGTTAAGGGAAAGATGATTAGAAACAAACAGCTGGAATGCAGGCTTATGAGGTGCTTTCTTTTAAAACGGGTGCCGTAGCTTTGAAAGTGGCGTAAACATCCTTGCCGGGTTTCAGATCCATCTTTTCCAGTGACCTGTCCGTGATAGCGACCTTGAGACTAAAACTTTCGCAGTCCAGCTCGGCCAGGTTGTAGTTTGACCGCCCCACGACTTCTCTAATCGTTCCCCTGATCCTGTTTCTCGCGCTGCTGCCGGAAAAACCCTCTTCCGAAAGGAATAGGGTAACGTCCGAAGGTCTGAGCCCCACCACCACGTTTACTGAAGCCGGCTGTTCGACGACGTAAAACTTCCATTTTCCCACTTCTATCTCGGTCATATTGCCGGATTTTCCGATAACCTGACCGGAAATCCAGTTCATCTCGCCCGTCTTTTCTCTGATTTCAATTACTTCATCCGGTACTCCGGCTAGCAACAGGAGCTGGTTTTTGTCGATTCTCAGTTCTTTTGCCATCTGAATCACGACGTCCAGGTCTGGTGGGGGGCGCTCTCCTCGTTCTATTCGGCTCAGGTTGGAATAGTCCATGCCGACGGCCCTGGCAAATTCCCTCAGGCCGTACCCGCGGTCCTTCCTGGCCCGCCTAATTCTCTTTCCAAACGCGAATCTGTTATCTGTCATGGCTAAATAATTTTAGCAAGTAATATTAGTTGGTGAAAGCAAAATTGACCCTAAATAATCTACCGTATCGAAATATATTTTAATCCCTGTGAGCCAAATGGGCAAATTTTCTAAATCACTGGCGGGATAAAGGACAAAGCATCTTCTTTGTGTGCATATGTGTTGACAAAAATCAACGATTAAGTAAAATATTAAAAAAGTATCTTGCTCTGTAGTGTGGGTCTTCGTAGAGCTGGCTGACCAAACTAAGATGTTTACCACGGACCTTTCTGTAAAGCAAAACTTCAAAAAGGAGTGATCTATTCTATGTCAAATAGCAGGAGAGCGTTATGTGGCCTCACCACGTCGCTTCTGGTGCTGGCACTGTTCTTTTCCCTGTCAGTTCATGCAAGGACCAACCTAAAGGTATTTCACGCCGGAAGCTTATCCATACCTTTCGGCGAACTCGAAAAAAAATTTGAGGCCAACCATCCTGAAGTCGACGTTCAGCTGGAGGCTCACGGCAGCGTCGTGGCCGTCAGGCAGGTGACTGAGGTCGGCAAACGGGGTGACGTAGTTGCCGTAGCGGACTACTCGTTGATTCCATCCATGATGTCACCGGATTACTCGGACTTTTACCTCCAGTTTGCTCAGAACCGGATGGTAGTTGCGTACACGGAAGAGAGCGAGTTGTCCGATAAGGTAAATTCCGACAACTGGTATAACGTCCTGGGCGACCCCGACGTCAGGTACGGTTTCTCCAATCCGAACATGGACCCGTGTGGGTACAGGAGCCCTATGGTGATGCAACTTGCCGAGCTGCATTACCGCGATTCCGAAATACTGGACGAGCTCGTTACTGCACAAACAAATATCTCTGTAAAGGGGAAGGCAGGTAAGTACCGAATTAGCGCTCCGGAATCCTTAGGTCCCAATACCTCCGAACTCTCGATCCGACCTAAATCCGTCAATCTAGTTTCCATGCTCCAGAGTGGCGGTCTGGATTATGCGTTTGAGTACATGAGCGTTGCCAAACAGCACGGTCTCGATTTTGTAACGCTACCGAGAGCAATCGATCTCTCTTCCACGGAATATTCTGACACCTACGGTCGTGTAAGCGTTCGAACATCGGATGGAAACGTAAAAAGGGCCAAACCGATTGTCTACGGTATCACCGTTCCGACGAACGCCCCGCATCCAGAGCTTGCGCGAGAGTTCGTTCGGTTTATCATTAGCGAAGAAGGCAAAGCCGTCTTTTCAGAACAAGGGCAGCCGCCAATTGCGCCTGCCCGTGGTTTTGGCGAAGTGCCGTCGGAATTTGGGGACCTTGTAAAAACTCAAAACTAAAAAATCCTTAATGAAGGATATTAGACTTACTGCTCCGTTTTCCTTGTTGGCGCTAGTACTGGTGCTTTTTATTGGAGTACCAATCGCCAATATTTACGGAGTTCAGTTGTTTCAGGATTTTCCCGGGTTGGTCCGAGCTGCCACCGACCCGGCAGTTTATCAGTCGATCTGGCTCAGCGTTTATGCCTCCGGCATAGCAGCTTTCTCCGCGTTTCTTTTCGGTACGCCTCTGGCGTACATTCTGGCCAGAAAGGACTTCCCCGGGAAAACCCTTATGGCACGGATAATCGATTTACCCATGGTTATCCCGCATATAGCCGCGGGTATCATGCTTTACGGTATTTTCAACCGTTCCGGTATGGTGGGAGGGTTAGTTGACGAGTTTTTGCTCTTTGAAGACGCCCTGCCGGGGATAGTGGTGGCGATGCTTTTCGTCTCCCTGCCTTTTTTTGTCAATTCGGCCCGGGAGGGCTTCGAGTCCGTGAATCCGCGGCTGGAGCACGTCTCTCGCACCCTGGGCCAGACGCCGTGGAAAACTTTCTTTAAAGTCTCCTTCCCTCTTGCCTCCTCGCACTTGCTGACCGGCGCTATTCTGAGCTGGGCCCGGGGGATTAGCGAGTACGCAGCGGTGGCGATCATTGCTTACTATCCGAAGACGGCGCCGATAACCATTCGAGACCGGTTTACGGCCTACGGATTGTCTAGCTCCCGGCCGGCCACTATCCTTCTGGTAACGATATGCCTTATTACATTTATCCTGCTGTGGAGTTTTGCCAAGAGCCATGAATCCGACTGGCGTTGAGTTAAGGAACCTGACCCAGGACCTGGGCGAATTCAGGATAGAAAACGCTTCACTGAAAGTGGAGCCCCGCGATTATTTCATGGTGCTGGGACCGACCGGTGCGGGGAAGACGATCCTGCTGGAAACGATTGCCGGGATTCACGAACCGGACAGCGGAAGGATCATCATCGGCGAGCGTGACGTGGGAAACGTACCTCCTGAGGACAGGAACATCGGGTTTGTCTACCAGGATTACGTGCTGTTTCCCCACATGAGCGTCAGGGAAAACGTACTCTACGGCCTGAAGGCGCGAAATATTCCCGATCCCGAAGCCAAGGCCCGGGACGTAATCGATCTGCTCGGCTTGGGAGACCTAGTGGAGCGTTACCCCCGAACCCTCTCCGGCGGTGAAAGTCAAAAAGTAGCAGTGGCCCGGGCAATAGCTTATCGGCCGAAGCTGTTGCTTTTGGACGAGCCGACCGCGGCCCTGGACCCGCAGACGCAGGAAAGCGTCCGAAGCGAGCTTGGAAAGTTACACGAAAAGCTGGAAGTTACGGTACTGCACGTAACACACGACCAGGCGGAGGCCAAGATTCTCGGCGAGCGGATCGCGATCATGATGGAAGGGAGGATCAGACAGGTTGGCGAAATCGACGAGGTCTTTAACAAACCGATAGACGAAAGCGTAGCAGGTTTCGTCGGGGTCGAGAACGTGTTGAGCGGGGAAGTTGTTGACCACGATGGAGAACTGGCCCGGATAGATGTCGGTGCATTTCAGGTAAATGCCGTTACTGAAGTAGATCAGGGGACGGTCCAGGTTTACCTGCGGCCGGAGGATATATTCCTGACGGATCAATCCGGCCATACTTCTGCCAGGAACACCATACCGGGGACCGTGGTCTCGGTCAGCCACCTGGGTCAGGTTTACAGGGTCAGAACGGACAAAGGGCTTAACTGTTACGTGACAAAGCAGACGGTGGAAGAATTCGGCCTCGAAGCCGGTAAAAAGGTATTCACCGCGTTCAAAGCGACGGCTGCCCGGGTCAGAAGCCAGGATTAATACGGGGAGTTTTTTCTACCCGTGTTTTAATATTTGACACACCTTCATCTTGGAGGGACTCAGTCAGTCCAGTTTGGATAAACGATGCTGATTCGAGTAATGTAACACTGACGGCATTAATACGAAACCCGGCGTTATAGCGTTAACCTGACAGACTGGAACGACCTTGTTGAATTAACGAAAACGGTACGCGATGAAACTCTTGCCGATAATGTAAGCAGTTGATCTGCTTCTTTCGTCGAGCTCACCTGCCGGTATGTAAATATCCACCACGTACCCTCGTTCAGCTGCTACGTGGTAATGAGCGAGGCTTGCGAAGCTGCCTTCCGGGGATTCAAGCGTGGAATAGGACTCGTACTGAGTAATGAGCTCGCTCCCTTTGGTACTGAAGCCCCCCAGCAGGTGGTCCGCTGATTTAATATCTTCAGGATTCCCGTCTTCCAGTAGGCCATAAAACTGAGCTCTGTTGTCCAGATAATGACGGGCAAGTTCGCGCGGGTTTTCTACCGACCTGCCCGAAAGATCTACTTTGAATATAGCTCCCCAGACCCCGTCTTTTCCGGTTAAACGGAAAATCACACCATCCTCGTCCGGCGAAAATCGCCGGAATGTTTTCTCCAACCTCCAGCCTCTTGGCGTAATAAAGGAGTAATTTACCACCTCGTTACCGATGATTCCTCTTGGGTTTTCGTCAACTCCGAACTGCTTTTTTGCCCATTTCTCCGGGTGGGATTCCGGAATTGTATTCACGAGTTCCGGTAGTGCCGGGTAATTCTTATCGCTTTCATAGTATACTTCCCGCTTGATATCCAGAAATCTGGAGTCCTCCGCCACTGTGGCCGTTGAAGCGATCATAATCAGCAGGCCGAGTATTATTATCGTCCTGTTAAAACGGATGAAGTCGGAAAGCTCGTATTTCTCATCCATGTTTTCCCTCCTCACAATAATTATACGGAAATTATGAAAGAATACTGGGTATGTTAGGATAGCCACGCCAGAAACCCGGGCTACCACGCTGCCGTATTTGTGCTACCTGTACGGAGGTAAAACCAGCCACGGTTAATTTGGGTTGAATTTTTGACAATAATTTACAAGTGAGGTGAGAACATGTTCATAGATGTGCACCGTTACGATTCCGAAGGTTCCAGGAAATCGACCAAAATAAATCCGAATAAGGTATTTGCAGTGGAAGAAGACGAGGGCGAAGCCCTGCTGTATTTTTCGAACCCGCTTAACTGTGGGAGCGACCCGGATGAGCCGATGAGGCTGGCCGAGTCGCCGGAAGAGGTTGAGCGTAAAATTGAGGGGCTCTAGCGGCCATTCATCATGCCTGGTTGAATTTGGTTAGTCTTTGGTCCTCCCGGATCAGGTTTTCAATACCACGAGCTTAATACGTTGAGTCGAATTCTGGCCGGCCCTGCGAACCGAAATTCATGATAAATGGCCGCTCCTGTTGAAAAGCTGAACCCCTGTAGTATTTAGCAACGCTAAACCGACCAGCTACTGGATATATCGATACCTTCACATTTCTTCTTTCCGAAGTTGGTAAGTTCCAGCCAGAACTCGTCGTTTCCAATCCGCTTTTTTAAGTGACCCTGAGTCTCTAAATACTCCGCAGCTTCTTTGAGTTCACCTCTTTCGGGTATTTCATCGTCATCTTCGTCAAAAAACGTCTGAAAGTCCACGCCCTCTTCTTCCCTCTCGTTGTAAGCTCTGCAGAGGTGGAACCAGATAAATTCCTCTATTTCATCGGAAGTGAGCGGTCCTCTTTTGTAGGACATTTTGCTTTCCTCCTCCTTGGAAAGTTATATACTGCAACTAGGCCAGTTTATCACCTCACCCTCCGAAAGGCAGCAGTTGTACTTGCCCTTATGGGTGCCTATTTTTTACCATCTAATAGATATTTTCATGGCTGCATAGCTCATCCTCAACTAATTTTTGATAAACTTTGAGGGTTAGTTGGTTTTGCCGTCGCTTTAGTGTGCCTTGGCATAATATAGTGGATAAGGGTAAAACCCGGTGATAGTCATTAATACGGAGAAAAAATCTGCTCTAAACTGGGCAGAGGAATACGAAATCAACTTTCGTCACCTGGCGCCGGACGGGAAAGCGAGTCTGGTGGAACTAATCGAGCTGACACAGGAAACTGCCTGGAAGCACGCCGATAACATGGGGTTGGGATATTCCGAGTTGATGGAAGAAAACTTGATGTTCGCGCTGGCCTGGGAGTCAATTTCAATGGGAGATAGGCCAGACTATGGGGATACGGTTGAAGTCGTCACGAAGTTGCCAGGAACATCCAGACTCTATTTTTACCGAGATTTTCTGATAACTGACGGTGCCGCGAATACTTACCTGAGAGCTCGCACAACCTGGACCTGTCTGGATACGAATTCACGCCGGCCTCAGCGGCTGGATCGAATGAGCAGCCAGCTGGATTTTCCTTATCTTGAAGAGCCAGGTGAAGTTGACAAGCCCGAATTCTCACCACCCGAGAATGCCAACCACCGCTATTCGACGACCGTAAGGCCCTCCGACCTGGACGTAAATTCCCACGCTAATAACGTCCAGTACATAAGGTGGATCATGGATTCCATCCCGCTCGATTTTTTGGTCCACCGCGAACTAGATGATTTCGATGTCAAATACAGGGCGGAACTGAGCGCCGGGGACGAGCTACTCGTCGAGAGAAGCGAGCTCGACTCCAGGATTTCTCACAGAATCGTCCGCGAGAACGGCGGAGAAGTTGTTGCGCTGGCCGAGAGTTACTGGGAACCTGGTAAGGAAACCAGAAAGTAGAATTTTTCCTTTTATATATCGAGCCTCATTCTCTTCATGTACTCATGAAAACCGAGGGATTGCCACGCTCTGATTGCTTCCGGGTTACGGGAATGTACGGAGAGCCTGATCGTGTTGACATCCTTATCGCTACAGAACCCCTCAAACCTTTCTAGTACGGTTCGAGCAAACCCCTGTTGGCGCCGCTCCGGTTCCACGTAAATCGTAGCTATCCGGCCTTCTTTATTCGGTTTAATAAACGGTTTGGTCTCCTCGATTACTCCGACGAAATAACCGTCAAGTTTCTCTTCACCCTCGAGCACCAGTACCAGAGAGTCCTCCTCCCCGATGGTTTTGCTTAACCAGTCTCTGACTCTTTCTTCCCCCAGATCCGCGGCCGTTTTAAAGTAACTATCAATATCGTGATGCTGGTCGGAGATTTTCCTGTCCAGCTGGACTATTCCGTCGATATCACCCAAATTTGCCTCTTTTATTTTAGCTTCCACAAAGACCTCCGGAGTCTTACGAGGTAAATCTCTAATATTACCTTACTGTGGTTACGGTTTAATCTCATTCAAAGTTCAGAGTTGATTTTAGTCAATTTGCTGGAATAAATCGACACAATGGTAGTTTTATTTGCTCATTATTGGCGGCCCGGTCTTACTTAGACCTCGATTCCTGTCCTTGTTATCATAATCGTTTAGGGGTCAAGAAATAATTTAAGGTACTGAGAAAACAATTTTGTGGTTCTGTAGTTATCTTACTGGATTTCGTGCAGTTGAAGTCCGGATAATTGTTCGGATAAAAGCTATTTAGCTGAAGTGTGGCTTTTAGGTTTAGGGTGGTTTGTGAAAAAGAAAACTTACCGGGTTTAGTATTTTCTTAAATTCCACTCCGAATATATGCCAGCCCTATTTGTAGTAGGAAGCTTGGGTTATTGAAAGGTAATGGTGTAATGGTCGGACAGGCGCGCAAAAAAGCGCTAACATTTTGATATGTGAATTTAAAAGTTTTAAAATTATTTTAATATTTAGTAGAGGAGGTTAAACTATGCGAAAGATATTCACAGTTAGTATCACATTATTGTTAGCTCTCAGCCTGACAGGATCACTGGCCGTGGCTGAAAACGAGAACATAAACGATTCGCTCAGGACAGCGGTGCAGGAAAGTTTCCAGATGGCAAATTCAGAGGATCTTGAAGGTTATATGGACCTGATGCACCCAAGTTCTCCCAGTTATCGGAGAACGCGGAGGGTAACACGGCAGTTGATGGACCGATACGATCTTAATTACGAGCTGCTTTCGTTCGAATACGTAGGAACAAACGGTAAATACAAACTAGCGCGGGTGAAACAGAAGACGACTAACACCTCGGATGCCGCTTTCCGAGATAACATCACAGTAAATCTATGGGCCTTCCGCAAGGACGATAAAGAATGGAAAAGCTGGAATACCATGCTGCTTGAGCGGGAGTTTTTGAGTAACGGTTAATGGGTTTTTGAAAACGTTCCGTCAAGTTGAAGATACGCCTGAGTTGAATGGATTTCCAGGTGGCTGTAAATAATAAGCTACTCCGTGAAGATACTTTAGAAGAAAAATTGGTCTCCAGCTCCTGGTTGGGGCCAGTGACCTGTTTTTTTGAGGTGGTAACTTTATTAGCTCAGGTTATCCTGGGCTTCAACACGGATGAAGTTTTGCCCCAGGCTATGAATCTCAACTAAGGTATAGGTTAATTCTCGCGTATCGTTCGGACTCTGAATAGTCAACCGTTGACTTATCCCCTGGAAGGTGGTAAGTGCTTCATGACCATTTGATCTCCAGAATGCCAGCTACCTTTTCACCTCTTTTAATTTCATCTCAATTCTTTTCCCACATCAATTTTTCGATAGTCGGATCTTTCCAGATCCGTTGTCCCGGGTGGTTGAAGTGTAGAGATATGTCCTTTGCTACATTTGACGTAATTACTACCGAAGCAAGCCATCAAACACTTAAACCCAGGTATACACCGGGGCTTAAAACCCCCTGCCATCGACTATTGTAAATTGTGTTTTCAAGCTGAAGTTGTGCCAGGTTAAAGTTTTCAGGCCCAAAATTGTAAAGTAGTTTTATAATGGTGAAAGGTTTGAGTTCATATTACCCACTTTATGGATCCCTTAAGGGCAATTCTTGCTCAAATTCTTGAAATAATATACTATGCGAGAAAGGGAGTGGTCCAGAATGGACAAGGTGTGGTTATTACTGCTTACCGCCGGGCTCGTAGTAGGAGTTGCTCTGATCAGTGGGAACTACTACGGTTCAGCTCCAGTAGAGAAGGAAGGTTCTGCGTCCCAAAAAGTAGAAGAGGCTCCTGGTCAAAGTGAATTGGCAGACCAGCCTTTGCAGGAAAAGCCGGAGCAAAATCGGGAAGAAACTGGAGTTGTCGGCAAGGAAGAGACGACTTTCTCTGATGGCCCTGAAACCCTGGACTTTAAGGTCGATGTTAACTCGGAGGGCGAGAACTATACGACCAGGTTCCGAGTAAAGCATCTAGGGAGAAAAAAAGAGGATATTCGCATAGATACAGTAAAGGGAGATGGGTCTGAAATGACAATAATTCTCAAAGGAAGTTCGAATGAAGGTTGGCTCAGGGACTATTCGTCCGATAACTGGACTCACTTTACGGGGTTCGTATTTACACAATGGTGGCGAAGAAGATCTGACCGGTATCTCGTCTATAAAGTCGGGTCCTGGGAAGAAATGGAAGG
>Ga0207414_1001148_pt1 | contig 10152 bp, 13 predicted proteins | sample PonA231FremontCA_2_FD_187269 | JGI IMG/M metagenome (GOLD analysis project Ga0207414, IMG submission 187269) | Marine sediment microbial community from Fremont, CA, USA - Pond A23 Sediment 1 (SPAdes) | ecosystem: Environmental > Aquatic > Marine > Unclassified | place: USA: Fremont, California... | reverse complement strand
GGTCACGGCTTGAGGCGATAGCCGCTCTTGAAGATCCAGCGCAGCACCGCGAGCGCGGCGGCCAGGAACAGCAGGATCACCAGCAGGCTGACCAGCGGGCTGACGTCGCTGATGCCGTAGAAGCTCCAGCGGAAGCCGCTGATCAGGTAGACCACCGGATTGGCCAGGGTCACCGTCTGCCAGAACGGTGGCAGCATGTCGATGGAGTAGAAGGTGCCGCCGAGGAACGTCAGCGGCGTGATCACCAGCAAGGGCACCAGCTGCAGCTTCTCGAAGCCGTCGGCCCAGATGCCGATGATAAAGCCCAGCGTGCTGAAGGTGGTGGCGGTGAGCAGCAGAAAGAGCAGCATCATCAGCGGATGCTCGATGGAGTAGGGCACGAACAGGCGCGCCGTGCCCAGCACGATCAACCCCAGCAGCAGTGACTTGGTGGCCGCTGCGCCGACGTAGCCCAGCACCACCTCGACATAGGACATGGGTGCCGAGAGGATCTCGTAGATCGAGCCGGAGAAGCGCGGAAAGAAGATGCCGAAGGAGGCGTTGGACACGCTCTGGGTGAGCAGCATCAGCATGATCAGGCCGGGAACGATGAAGGCGCCGTAGCTCACGCCGTTGACCTCGCTGATGCGCGTGCCGATGGCGGCACCGAACACCACGAAATACAGCGAGGTGGAGATCACCGGCGAGACGATGCTCTGCAGCACGGTGCGCAGGCTGCGCGCCATCTCGGAGAGGTAGAGCGTCTTGACGGATTGCAGGTTGAAATGCTTCATGCTCAGTTGCGCTCCTGAACCAGGCTGACGAAGATATCCTCCAGCGAACTCTGGCGCGTGTTCAGGTCCTTGACCCTGAGGCCGACCGCCTCGAGGTCGGCGAGCAGCCCCGAGATCGTGGAGCCGCCCTCCTCGCGGGCCGCATCGTAGCTGTAGACCAGGGCATGGCCGTCGTCGGCCAGGGTCAGGCCGTGGCCGGCCAGTGACTCCGGCACAGCGTCAAGCGGCTCCTGCAGGTGCAGCGTCAACTCCTTGCTGCCGAGCTTGCGCATCAGCGCTTCGGTGTGGTCCACCAGCACCAGCTCGCCGCGACGAATCACGCCGATGCGATCGGCCATCTCCTCGGCTTCCTCGATATAGTGCGTGGTGAGGATGATGGTCACGCCCTGGTCGCGCAGGCCGCGCACCACCTCCCACATCTCGCGGCGCAGCGCCACGTCCACCCCGGCCGTGGGCTCGTCGAGAAACAGCACCTGAGGCTCGTGGGAGAGCGCCTTGGCAATCAACACCCGTCGCTTCATGCCGCCGGAGAGCTCGAGCAGCCGGCTGTTGCGCTTCTCCCACAGCGTCAACGAGCGCAGCACCTTCTCGATGTGCGCCGGGTCCTGGGACTTGCCGAACAGGCCGCGGCTGAAGCTGACCGTGTCCCATACTGTGGTGAAGGCCTCGTTGGTCAGCTCCTGCGGGACCAGGCCGATCAGCGAGCGTGCCGCGCGGTAGTCGGCAACGTTGTCGTGCCCATCCACCAGCACCCTGCCGCGGCTGGCGTTGACCAGTCCGCAGATCACGCTGATCAGCGTTGTCTTGCCGGCGCCGTTGGGGCCGAGCAGGGCAAAGATCTCGCCCCGCTGGATCGTCAGGTCGACGTCCACCAGCGCTTCAAAGCCATCGGAAAACGTCTTGGAGAGCTGCTCGATTTGGATGATGGGCGCATCACTCAAGGGTGATGTCCTCGTCGAAGACAAGCGCCAGGTTCAGGCCATCCACCTCGACGGTGACCCGGGCCGGAAGGCGCTCGTGACCCGCCAGCCGGCCGTCGGCCAGGGCCTGACGCACGGCCGCCTCGATCTCTTGTTGGGTGGTGACCCCAGTGGTCTTGAGCAGCTTGCGGATGCTGTGCTGCAGGGCGTCGTCGTTCATTCGCTGCGTCTCCTGTCGTGGTCGCGCATGCGCCCATCCTAGCGCGACTGGCCGGATCATACAGGGGTTATACAAGAAAAAGCCGTGCATGAGGGCCATGCACGGCATCGCCGGATCGCCTGAGTGATCAGCTGCGCGCGGTGACTTCCAGCAGGTGGTAGCCGAACTGGGTCTTCACCGGGCCCTGCACCTTGCCCACTTCCCCCTCGAACACCGCCTTGTCGAATTCCGGCACCATCTGGCCCGGGCCGAAGGTGCCGAGTTCGCCGCCCTGCTGGCCGGAGGGGCAGGAGGAGTGCTCGCGCGCCACCTCGGCGAAGTCGCGACCGCCCTCGATCTCGGCCTTGAGTTCGTTACACTTCGCTTCGCTGTCTACCAGGATGTGACGTGCGCTTGCCTGAGCCATGCGGTTCTCCTCGATGATCGGCTGGAATGCCGGTTGATGTGCCACCGAGCATATCACGCCGCTTGGCGGTTTTGGTGTGAGTCCCATGCCTGGCACCCGACTGGTCTGCATGGTAAAGAAGCTGGCTGCGCGAATCGCTGCACTACGGGCCATTGGCGCCTCACTCCGCCGCGGCGTAGCATTGCTTCCAAGATTCTCATCGCAAGGAACCGCGGACCCCCATGTTCGAGCAGACCTTCAAGAACATCGACGATGTGCTGCGGAAAGAGGCCGGTTGTGCCACCGAGCTGGACTACACCGAGCAGACCTCCTGGCTGCTGTTCCTCAAGTACCTGGACGACCTGGAGCAGAGCCGCGCCATCAACGCCACCCTGGCCGGCAAGTCCTTCGACTTCATCATCGACACGGCCTATCAGTGGTCCACCTGGGCCGCGCCCCGCGACCGCAATCTGGATCGCGACCGCGCCCTGACTGGTGACGACCTGCTGGACTTCGTCAATCGCGAGCTCTTCCCCTACCTGCAGGGCTTCCGCGAGCGCGGGTGGCAGCAGCGTTACCCTGGAAGAGGTCAACAGCGACCTGACCGTCTACCTGATCAGCGACGAGGTGGCGGAGTTCCCCGAGGAGGTGAGGCGTTGGGTCAAGGCCAACTGGCGCGGCCTGTTCGAATCGGAGCTGGAGGGCTGGTACACCGACCCCACGCAATGGCCGAAGCTCACGCTGAAGCGCTTCGACGAGTGGTTCGAGGTGGAGTGCCACGGCGTGATGATCGATACGCTGGGCACGCCCATCGAGGACGATGAGGCGCAGGACTGACCGGGAGCCACCATGAAGCCCTTCTCCATTCTGCTGATCCGCCTGCTGGGTCTCTACCTCTTCCTGAAGACGCTGTTCTCGGTGGTGCCGGCGCTGGCGCTGCTGGGGCCCAATGCCGCCGAGCCCGGGCTCGGGAAGTTGCTGCTGATCTATGTGGCGACGGTGGGCGTGCCCATGCTCGGCGGGGTGCTGCTGTGGTGCTTTGCCGGGCGCCTGGCGGACAAGCTGCATGGTGAGGTCGAGGAGGAAGGGCGGGTCAGGGATGACGACCTGGTGCGCGCCGGTACCTTCCTAATCGGCGTGTACCTGGTGGTGGGTCACGTCGGCATGCTGGTGGCGGCCTACACCGGCGCCGGTGCCATCGCCTGGGATGCCCTGTTCGTGGTGGCGGCGGGCCTTGGCATGATGCTGGGCGGCGGTGGCATCACGGCGCTCTATCGCCGGATCAAGTCGCTGGGGGTGGATCGGTAAGCCAGCCCTGCCGTCAGCGCACTCACTCTCGCTCGTCCCGCGTCGAGCGCAGCAGCACCCTGTCCATGCCGCGGGTGGAGAGCACCCGCCGCAGGGCGGCGAAGAGGTGGGTGGGCAGGGTTACCGCATAGCGGGGCCTGGGGCGCGGGTGCTCCAGGGCATGGATGAGTTTCTCCACCACCGCCTCGGGGCCCAGGGTGAAGGGCGCCTTGCCCTCCTGGCGGGCCAGGCGTGCCTCCACCGTTCGGTAGGTTTCGGCGTGGGCGCTGTGCGCGGTATCGATGTGGGCCCGGAAGGCGCGGTAGGCGTTCTCGCGGAAGCGGCTGGTGATGGGGCCGGGTTGGATCAGGCTGACGTGGATGCCGCTGCCGGTGAGTTCCTGGCGCAGGGTGTCGGTGAGGCCCTCGAGGGCGAACTTGGAGCAGACGTAGGCGCCGCGGTAGGGCAGGGCGGCGAAGCCCAGCACCGAGCTGTTGTGCACGATGCGCCCGTGCCCCTGGGCGCGCATCATCGCCAGCACGCGCACGGTGAGCTCGTGGGTGCCGAGCAGGTTGGTTTCGAGCTGCGCGCTCAGCACCTCGCGAGTCAGATCCTCCACCGCACCGGGCTGGCCGTAGGCGCCGTTGTTGAACAGCGCGGTCAATGTGCCGCCCGTGCGCTCTGCCACCTCGGCCACCGCGGCCGCGATGGAGGCGCTGCTGGCGAGGTCCAGAGTCAGCGCCTCGAAGCCCTCCTCGCGCAGCCGAGCGACATCCGCTTCCCTGCGCGCCGTGGCGAAGACCCGCCAGCCCCGCCCGGCCATGGCGTGGGCCGCGGCATGGCCGATGCCGCTGGAGCAGCCGGTGATCAGCAGGCTTCGTGTCGTCTGCGGCGGGATGGCGGGCATGGGGCCTCCTGAGGCGGGTGGGGGCTTTCGACCATAGGGCGCGGGCGCTTTTTGCGCAACGCGGGTCAGACTCGCACCTGCGGTGAGGGCGGGGTGCTAGGCTGTCAATGGCGTGGAGGGGGAGCGTGAGCGAGGCGTCAGCCGCGCTCGGTTGCGATCCATGACGCGACCCGGTTCCTGCCCAGCGCCTTGGCCCGGTAGAGGGCCTCGTCCACCCGCTGGACCAGCGACCGGGCGTCCTCGCCGGCTGCCAGCTGGGCCACGCCGAAGCTGGCGGTGACGCTGCCGATGCCGGCGAAGCGGTGGTCGGCGATGGTCCGGCGCAGCTTCTCGGCCACCTTGCTGGCCGCCTCCAGTCCGGTCTCCGGCAGCAGCACCATGAACTCCTCGCCGCCCCAGCGGCCATGGAGGTCGGTATCGCGCAGGGTCTGGTTGACCCGGAGGGTGAGCGTCTTGAGCACATCGTCACCGGCGTTGTGGCCGAAGCGGTCGTTGATGCGCTTGAAGTGGTCGAGGTCGTACATGATCAGCGACAGCGGCGAGGCGTAACGGGCGGCACGCGCCAGTTCCTTGTCCAGCAGCCGGCCCAGCTCCTGGCGGTTGGTGATGCCGGTGAGGCCGTCGGTGATCGCCATGGCGGTCACGCGCTCCTCGGCCCGCTTGCGCTGGGTGATGTCCAGCAGGATGCCGGTCCATAGGATGCCGCCGTCGGCCTGGCGCTGCGGCTTGGAGCGGCACTCGACCCAGCGGATCGCGCCATCGCCGTGGCGGAAGCGAAACTCCACGTGGACGTTTTCCATGGTGGCGGCGCTGTGCAGTGTCTGGGCCTCCACGCGTGCGGCATCCTCGGCCAGGATCCGCGACATCATCGGGACCTCTCCCGCGTCGTCCAGCGTGTCGAGCGACAGGCCGCCCAGGGTGACCAGGCCCTCGCTGAGGTAGGGAAAGTTGCGTGAGCCATCCGCTGCCATGCGGTACTGGTAGAGCACGCCCGGCACCTGAGCGGCAATGTCGCGCAGCAGGGCCTCTTTCTGACGCAGCCGCTCTGCGGTTACCTTGCTTGCGGTGATGTCGCGCACGATACAGAAGATCAGCTTGATGCCCTGGTAGGTGGCAGCCGTGTTGCTCAACTCCACGTCGATGAGGCTGCCATCTTGGCGGCGCTGCTGGGTCTCGAAATGGGCCCCTTCGCCGTCGACGCTGCGCAGCATTGCCTCGATCTCGGGCCGGCTGAAGCGGGTGTCGAGCTCCCAGACGTACAGGGCCTCGAGCGCCTCGCGCGTGTAGCCGAGCATCTCGGCATAGCGGCGGTTGGCCCGATAGAGGCGACCGTCGGGCCTGAGGACCACCATGCCATCCCACGACGCCTCGAAGAGGGCGTTCCAGAGGATGGTTTCGTTAGGCGGGGATGACGGCATGCGCGGGTTCCCGATCCGTGGGGGGATGAGGCGGACCATGTGTCTCGCTGGTGAATCTTCCCGGGTGGTCGTTCCTTCCAGTGCGCGTTTATACCATGACCTCGAGGCTAGCGGGGCCACCAGGCTCCTTCACGGATCACCGGGCAGCCGGCCACCTCGTGATTGTAGAGATAGAGCCAGGCGGGGCCGAAGGCGGTGGCCCGGATGACGCGCTCGTAGTCGCCATGTTTCGGTGTCCGCACCCGGTAATCCTCAAGGCGATCCAGTCCGGCCAGCAGTCGGGCGCTGACCACGAAGACCTCCACCTCGATACCCTGCGACACCTCGGGTTTGGCCGCGGGATAGGGGCCGAGATCGTAGAGAGTGGCCGAGGTGAGGCGGTCGGCCCCCAGGAAGTGGGCGCCTTCCAGCCAGTGATGGTTACGCAGCCCGCGCTTCAGGGTGCCGTAAACGGCGACCAGCGGCGTGCGGCGGATGGCGAGGGTGGCAGTAGGCATGTCGGGCGGGCTCCACTGGTGGTCAGCTGCCGGCTCTGATCAGGATACGCCGGGGGTGTGACGAAGACGAGCCTGGCGTTGACCTGCGCCGCATCGGGCAAGATGTGCGGGAAAGGGACTATGCTGGCCAGTGCCGAGGCACGTGCCCGCGCACGCCCTTGTCGATGCTCACTGTCGCCGGAGGCTTCGCCATGCATATCGCCGTTCTCACCGTCAGGATTGCCCTGCCGGGCTGTCGTTCGCTCAAGGAGAAGCGCCAGCGCATGGGGGGGCTGCACGAGCGCTTCGGGCGCCATCCAGCCATTGCGGTCTGCGAAAGCGGCGAGCGCGATCATCACGCGACCAGTGAATGGACCTTCGTGGTGGTGGGCACGGCATCGCGCGAGGTGAGCGCGCTGTGCAGCGAGATCGAGGACAAGCTGCAGCGCACGGTCGACGGCCAGCTGCTGGACGCCACGCGGGAATGGCTCTAGCCGCAGGCAAGCCATCCCGCGTCACTGTTTGCCCAGATGGAGGTTTGCTCATGCACCTAGAAGGTTCCTGTCACTGCGGCGCCGTGCGCTTTCGCGTCGACTCGCCCCACCCCTATCCCTACCAGCGCTGCTACTGCTCGATCTGTCGCAAGACGGCCGGCGGCGGCGGCTATGCCATCAATCTCGGGGCGCGCGCCGACACCCTCGAGGTCGTAGGCCGCGAGCACACGCGCGTCTACCACGCTGTGCTCGATGGCCAGCGCAGCACCGGGGAGCGCTATTTCTGTGTCCACTGCGCCAGCGCACTGTGGGTCTACGATCCCGACTGGCCGTCGCTGGTGCATCCGTTCGCCTCGGCGATCGACACCGAGTTGCCGATACCACCTGAACGGGTGCACCTGCTGCTCGACAGCAAGCCGGCCTGGGTCGACGTCAACGTTGGCGACCACGACCGCTGCTTTGCCGGCTTTCCCGAGGAGAGCCTCGCCGAATGGCATCAGCGCCTGGGGCTTGAGCGCTAGCCCATCCGCGCCTCTATCCCATCCACACCCCTATCAGGGTGGCGGCAGGGGAGCGGCAGCGCGCAAGCGAGGGCGGCGGCTGCGACTGCGGCGCTCCTGGGTCTGGCGCGCGCTCATGCAAGTCGGCCGACGAGCCAGTACACTGGCGCCCTCTTCCGCGATGGACACCCCATGCCCGAGCCTGTCTCTGCCAGTGCTGCCGAGCGTTTTTCACGGCTGTGTGCCCTGTTGGCCGAGTGGCTGCCGCTCTGGCAGCCGCTGCCGTTCCAGCATCCCCACCTTGCCTGGACCCACGCTCATCCCGCGCTCGCCGCGCGGTTGCGCGCCCTGGATGATGCCACCTGCGCGCGGCTCCAGGCCGACCCGTTCAGCGCCTCGCCGCTGGCCGACCAGCTGCCGGTTGCCGAGCTTGCCGAGCTCACGGCGCTCCCCGAACTCAGAGCCGACGACACCTCCCTGCCGGCCGACTGGGGCCAGCACATGAGCGGGCGCAAGTGGCAGCAGATCGCGGCCTTCGTGCCGCGGCTGGGCGCGCGACCCGACGCCGCGCTGCTCGAGTGGTGCGCGGGCAAGGGTCACCTGGCCCGGACCCTGGCCCGCCAGCTGGGACGCGAGGTGCACGGGCTGGAGTGGCAGGCCTCGCTATGCCGCGACGGCCAGGCGCTTGCCGAGCGCCAGGGGGCGCAGGTGCAGCTGCGGCCACAGGACGTGATGGCGCCCGACGCCGCCGCCTGGCTGACGCCGCACACCCAGGTGGCGGCCCTGCATGCCTGCGGCGACCTCCATGGGCGACTGATCGAACTGGCCGCCGCGCAGGGCAGCGCGGTGACCCTGGCGCCGTGCTGTTATCAGCGCACCGTCCAGACCCACTATCGGCCGTTCTCGCAGCTGGGGCGTGCGCTGGTTGACGCCCACGGCCTGGCCCTGTCCCGAGAAGATCTGGCCATGGCGGTGCAGGAGACGGTCACCGCGCCTCGCCACGTGCGTCGCCACCGTGAGCGCGCCAACGCCTGGCGGTTGGGTTTCGACAGCCTGCAGCGCGAGGTGCGCGGCGAAGATACCTATCTGCCGGTGCCCAGCCTGGCCTATGGGCGGATGCCCGAGCGGTTTGCCGACTTCTGCCATTGGGCGGCCGAATGCAAGGGGCTGGCGCTGCCGACAGGCGTCGCCTGGGCGAGCTTCGAGCAGGCGGGGCTGCGCCGCCTGCGTGAGGTCACGCGTCTGGAACTGGTGCGCCACCTGTTTCGCCGACCTCTGGAAGTGTGGCTGGTGCTAGACCGCCAGTGCCGCCTCGAAGAGGCCGGCTTTAATGTCGAGCTCGGCACCTTCTGCCAGCGCGAATTGACGCCGCGCAATCTGCTGCTGCGGGCGGTGCGGCGCTAGGCCGGACCAGGGCGGGGGATCAGGCGGCGCCGAAGCGCTGATGCAGCCAGGCGTTGATGTCGTCGGACTCATAGAGCCACTCGGTGGTGCCATCATCGTGCTCGATTCGCAGGCAGGGCACCTTGACTCGGCCGCCGCCCTCGGCGAGCGCCTGGCGGTGCTCGGGGTCGAGCTGGGCATCGCGCAGTTCGATGTTGAGCCCCAGGCGCGCCATCTCCTTGCGCACCTTGATGCAGAACGGGCAGGTGCGGAACTGATAGAGAGCCAGCTGGCGGCACGCCTCGTCGACCTCCGCCTGCGCCTCGGCGCTGCGCTCAACCGCGCGGGGGGTGGAGAGCTTCTCGGAGATCAGCATGACCGGCGCCAGCACCAGGCGCAGGCCGCGAAAGAAGGTGCGAATCAGGATTCTCATCGGCGGTAATCAACCTCGCGGACGACGGTGGGGGGAAGATGGGCGCCCATGATGCCTGGCCGGACGCCCGGGTGCCATCCCGTCAGGGAGAGAGGGTCACGCGCAGCGGGGTCTCCTCGAGCGTCCAGGTGCCGGCGTCCAGGGTATTGCCGCCGGCCCCCTGCACCACGTAGCTGCGCTGGCCGTGGTGGCGAAGGGTGCCGGCAAGGCGGCCTAGGGCGTCGGCGTCGTCGCCGCTGAGCAGGCCGATGCGCCGCCCTGGCACCATCCAGAAGCGCGCCTGCCCGGCGCGGGTCAGCGCCCGCGGTGGCGCGGGCAGGTCGTTGGCCCGGCGCCATGCGTCGACCGCCGCCGTGGCGCCAACCACCAGCAGGGGCGCATCGGCGCTGGTGGCCAGCTCGGCAGAGGCCGGTAGCGTCTCGGCCTCGCGCCCCAGCACCCGGCGGGCCAGCGAAGGGGACGCCTCGCCCACGACGTGCGCGCGGGTTGCCGGGTCCAGCGTGAGCTGGCGCAGGATGGCCGGCATTGCCCCGGGATGGCGCAGCAGATCGGCCTCGGGGTCTACCGTCAGGGCCAGCGGGCGCGACGCCACGGCGAGCTCGAAAGTCTGGCGGCGCTGGGTCATGGGCCGGGTGAACGTGACCGGCCCCGCCTCGGTGTCGACCGCGAGTGGTACGTCCAGCGGCCAGGGGGCGTGGGCGCCGCGCTGGCTCAGCTCGACAACCAGCCGATAGCCGTCGTCGGCGGTTGCCGTGGTCACCGCCTCCAGCTGCAGCTGGGGGCGCCCGGGGCGCGTCAGCCACGGGTCGAGGAAGGGCGCCTGCGGTTCGCCGGCGGCCTCGCTGAAGGCGTCGATCAATGCCGACCAGTCGGCGGTGCGGTGCATCCACTGCTCGGCCAGGCGCCGCAGGCCGCGACCGAAGGCCTCGTCGCCGATGCGCTGGCGCAGCATCTGG
>Ga0207414_1001145_pt1 | contig 10159 bp, 13 predicted proteins | sample PonA231FremontCA_2_FD_187269 | JGI IMG/M metagenome (GOLD analysis project Ga0207414, IMG submission 187269) | Marine sediment microbial community from Fremont, CA, USA - Pond A23 Sediment 1 (SPAdes) | ecosystem: Environmental > Aquatic > Marine > Unclassified | place: USA: Fremont, California... | reverse complement strand
TCCGGGCAGCGACTGAATCACACGACCGATTCAGTCGTTTGATGCTGGCCACTATGTGTCAGCAATCGGTCTCTTGAGCCAGAGCGGACAACTAGCGATCGTGTAGGTCTTTCTCGTCGATGTCCGCGTGTTCGGTGAGGAGGAGCGCGTAGCTCACTCGCCTTGATCCGGTATCGGCTACGAGACTGTGGCAGGCGATCTGAGCAGGCGTGAGGTTCTCGCCCGGTGCGTACCAAAAGGCGGGTTCACCTGCCAGGAAGAACTGGAGGTCGTATGCTGCGAACCGTGCTAGGCCAGTCATCAGTCACGTACTGTGACTGGGTTCCCGGCTAGAACCCGCCCAACAGTGAACCAAGCATCTGTGTTTGCTGACGTCGGTTTGTTGTAAATATTTTCTGAGGGATCCACCATATGACACTTGCCGGATGACGTGGAGCAGGATTGGACGAGGCCCGTGCCTGTGGTTACCATACCCTGACTAATTTTAATACAGTTGCCACGATATTCGGTAGCTGACGTCCGACACAAACCTCGTAAACGGAGAATCCCGCAACATGGTCGATACTCGCTTCAAACCGCGGCGTGCTCGTTCTCGTTTAGCCGCGGGTCGCGTGTTCGGCGAGTACCTACAAGACCAGCGTACGGAGGGACCGGTCGAGAATCGTCGGGCCTGCGTCGCCATCGAATACGAGAGTGCGACGCACTCCGGCGATCTCCGGACACCCTTACCCGCATAACCCGGCTCCCACGCGGACTACCCGTCAGGGGCTGGGGAACACGGGATTGCCGCCTGCTTTCGCCTAGTACTCGCTTGGCTCACAGCCGTGCGCGAGTACGGGGGACGAGGCTCGCGGCAGTTTGGTCTGCGTTCGTTCCTGATTGTAGGACGAACGAGCGATTCTGTGCGTGCTGAACGCACCAAGAGTCGTTGGTACGCTTCCCCGCAGCGTTAGCTGCGGCTACGTCAAGCCCCGGAGTCTCCGTTGGCGAGGGACGCCGGACTTTGAATCCGGAGGTCGCCGGTTCGATTCCGGCCGGGGCGACATGCCGACGTGGTGTAATCCGGCGAGCATACGGTCCTGTCACGGCCGTGATCCGGGTTCAAACCCCGGCGTCGGCGTGGACGCGTGGACAAACCACGCGGGGATACCCATCGAGGTAGGCAGCCCATTGGTGCGACCATCTGGTCGTTCCCGCGGTGCTGGGCCCAGCAGGGTCTGCAACCTACATGAGCCGGTGCGGTATTCCTGGGAGATCCCGAAGCACGCCCCCGCGATGAGACGCGCGATCACGACCGAGAGGTCGCGGTTGCGCAGTTGGAAAGTCGTACAGATAGATAATCAACTGCCGAACGCTTGGCAGTCCCGTGAGCCGATGGTCCAGCGGACGACGATCTGTGCCTTGGGCGCACAGGACCGAGGTTCGAATCCTCGTCGGCTCAGTGTGCCGCGACTGGGTATTGGGGAACCCAGCGGCCTGCTACGCCGTAGCCGTCTGCTATCGGCCTCCCGGTTCGAATCCGGGTCGCGGCGTCATGACAACGAATGTCTGCCCCGCCTGTGAGGAGGAAGCGTTCCGTCATGTCCCGCTCGGTGAAACAACGTCTATCGACACGATTGGAAGCGTGAAAATCTGCGTCACCGGCGACGGCGCGTACTTCCACGGAACGAGGTAACCGTCATCCATCCCTGCCGTGACTGGGTGCTGATGAACGCATTCGCCGCGAAAGTGAGGGTCAGAAGATGAGCGATGTACGTCTTCCGGCGTCCCGGTGAGCAACACGAGCGGGCTCGTCGGAGCAAGCTCCAACGGTGATGGTGAGACATGCGGATAGGCGACCGTGCTCGGTTTGAAACCGAGAGCCGCGAGGCTTCGGAGTTCGACTCTCCGTCTCACCGTTGGCGGGATTTCCCTAGCTTGGTCAAGGGACTGCGCTGGAACCGCAGCGTCCGCGAGGACACGAGTGTTCAAATCACTCTCCCGCCGCTGCGTGCCGAAGTGATTCGCAGAGTCGTTGGCGATTTTCGAATTGCGCCGCCATGCCAGAGTGGTCAAACGGGCACGGTTGAGAGCCGTGTGGTTAGTCCTTCCCAGGTTCGAATCCTGGTGGCGGCATCCGGCCATCATGCCGGTAGACAATTCCCGCTCAAACGTTACGTCGCCGTACCCAAGTGGTCAACGGGAAGCGGCTCAGATCCGCTGGCGTAGGTCCTTCCGAGGTTCGAATCCTCGCGGCGACATTTCTCCCTGTGGTCTAGCGGCTACGATGCCTCCCTGTAGAGGAGGAGACGCACGTTCGAGTCGTGCCGGGGAGACTGCGGGACGGTGGAAGAGCCTGGCATTCACACACTCTCGCCGAGTTTTCACCGGAGACCCGGTGCGACGGTGAGAGCTCCTTCATCTCACTTGTAACGAGAACACGCAGGTTCGAATCCTGCCCGTCCCACTGGCCGATTACCCCTTCCAGGAGAGGCCAACCCGCTCCAGTGGAGTAGCGGCCAAACTCACGGCTCTCTCACGGCTGAACCCCCGGTTCGAATCCGGGCTGGAGCATGCGGGCCCGGAGCCTATGCGGACAGGCAAGCGGCCTTTAACCGCAGGATAGCGGGTTCGAATCCCGTCGGGCCCTCTCGATGCCTGGGAGACCCTCCTGGTGGGGGTGTCGGGCTGTTACCCTGATCGTGGAAGGTTCGAGTCCTTCCCCAGGCGCTCGGAACCAATAGCAGTGATGCTCCCGGAGTCTCCGTTGGCGAGAGACGCCAGTTTTTCAAACTGGAGGCCAGGGGTTCGATTCCCCTCGGGAGCACTCGGGGAGCTGGCCCTGACAGCGTTTTCCGTGTCTGACATAGCGGGCAGCCACGGATTCGTGACGCTGTCACGGCCGGCTTACCCCAGGCGTGTGGTCGTCGAGGTGATGCGTTTCTTCGCCCGCAAAGCACACCAACGGGAGTCATAGCCCGTCGCATCACCGGTTGCCCGACCGCACGTGGCGACCGTCGAGTCGGGGCGTTGCTTCGCCAGGAACTCGCAGGTTCAAATCCTGTCGGTGGCACCGTCCATCGATAACATCCCGGACAAAGAGAGCACGAGGGTGCTCTCGACACCGGTCCCGCCCCGACAGTTTTCCGGTCGCCATCACTCATCTCGTGGCCGTCGAGTTGGAGTCATCCTTCGCCTCAGGAGCCGGAAGTCCGGGTTCGAATCCCGGCGGTGGAATCCCACTGTTCCACCGTAGTGTAACCAGGTAGCACGCTGTTCCGGCTCCAGCGGTTTCCCGGCCACGTCTTTGTCTCCGTAGCTCAGGCAGGACAGAGCACCGGCCTTCGAAGCCGAGTGTCGCACGTTCGAATCGTGCCGGAGACGTTCGCTGCTTGCACTCCGTGTGAGCAGCACCGGTATCGGAGTCGCCTGTTGCGGCTCCGAGTGAAAGCATGGAATTCAACAAGCCAAAGCAAACGGTCGCAGAGGCGACGCGAACCACCAACTACGAGGGTGGAGAAGCGTTCAAGCCTGCCGACCCTCGACTCGCACTGTACAAGCGCACTATCAACCAGCTGCTGGAAGGGTCGTTCTACGAAACCGATGACGAGCAACTAGCTGCTGTCGTCCGACGGTTCGACGCCGCGGCCGACGAGGATCCGGAGTTCGTCCTGAAGCTCGCCGCGTACGCGCGCCAGGAACTCTACCTGCGGGACATCCCACAGGTCCTGCTCGTACTGGCAGCCAACGACGACCGATTCAAGGACAACTCCCCCGAATCGCTCATCCGCGATTGGGCCCCGGATATCGTCCAGCGGATGGACGAGACGGCAACCAGCCTCGCTATCCACGACCAACTCTTCGGCGGGACTGCCCCGTGGCCGCTTCGACGCGGCATCGAAGACGCACTCGTCTCGATGGCCGACGCCTACACGCTGGGCAAGTACGAACTGTCGCGGCGTGAGGTGACGCTGCACGACGTGTTCAACCGCGTCCACCCCACGCCCATCGACACCGACCAAGAGGTGCTGTTCGAGCGATTCATGCGCGGCGATCTCGACGACCATCCGGACGTCGAACCGTTGCCGTCGCCCAACACCTGGGAGACAGTCATCTCCGAACGTGGCAACACCCGAGACGCGTGGGAGACGCTCATCGAGGGCGAGGAGTACTCGCTGCCGATCTTCGCGTCAATCCGGAACCTCCGGAACATGCTCGAAGCCGGCGTCGACGAGGACACCATCGTGGAACACCTTGACCTGGCAGCAGTCCGGTACGCGCCGCTGTACCCATTCCGGTACTACCAGGCGTACACCGCGCTCCAGAATGCGGACGTCCAAGCACCGGCGGTTGATCGGTGGCTGGAGGACGCAATTGACGTCGCTGTCGAGACGGTGCCCGACGGACTCGGAGATACATTCGTCGCCGTGGACCTCTCGGGATCGATGGACATGGCGCTGTCCAAGAACAGCACGCTCAGGCTGAAGGAGATCGGTGCGTTGTTCGGTGCGATCCTGGCCGACCAAGGTGCCGAGGTCGGCGGGTTCGGTGACGACTTCCAGACCGTTCCGATGCACGTCGACACGCCAGTACTGCAGCGCCAAGATGCGGTGCTGGCCATCGACGAGGACGTCGGGAACTCGACGAACGGCTGGAAGGCACTGGAGTATCTCCGCGACCGAGGCGAACCCGTTGAGCGAGTCGTCGTCTTCACCGACATGCAGATCTGGGACAGCACGCCATTCACGGCACGCGATACCCAGACAGTCAAGGCAGCGTTCGACGCGTATCGGGACGAGGTCTCCACGGACACCTCCCTGTATCTCGTCGATCTTGCATCCTACGGCGACCTCGTAACCCCGGAAGGCTACGAGAACGTCTACAACATCTCCGGCTGGTCGGAGAACGTCCTCTCGTTCATCGAACACGCCGAAAACCCGAAGCAGGTCATCGATGAGATCAACGCGTTCGAGCCTGCATAGCGCGGTCTTCTCATCTCTCTTCGTCAAGCGCGAGTCGTGTAGTCCGGTATCACGCGGTCGTGCCACGACCGAGACGGACGTTCGAATCGTCCCTCGCGCACTCGGAGCGCAGCTCGTGGATTAAACAATCCGAGCGACGCTCATCAACAGAGGTGACACTATGGCAATCACTAGTGACAACGACCCCGAACCGACGACGACTGCTGTCGTCACGATCCGGATCCCATGTGGCACAGACAGCGATCTCGTCACCGACGCCGAAGATCGCATCGCACGGGCCGAGGACATCGATACCGTCACGGTTGACGATCTGTACGGTATCGCTCCGAAGCTTTCGGCAACGGCCATCACCATCGGCATCACCATTCATTGGATCACGATAATGACTGATTCAGAGGTGAAGAGACGGCTTGCCGAGGTTCCTGGTCTTGAGTCAATTGAGCGGAGCGGATGAACTGACTCAGACACCGCTATTCCCGACGATTTATGCGGTCACCTGCTGAGGAACATCTATGGGCGGTATCGAGCTCCGGAATGGAACACTTGTCGTCGAACGCGAGCCGAATCAGCTTGACGAGCTGGCGATCAGATTCTCCGAGATTCTCGGTCAGTTCGACATCAAGCACGTCTACATCGCGGGCTACGTCTCTATTCTCGCTGGGCGAGCGCGCTCTACCGAAGACGTTGACGTCCTCATCGAACGAATCGACGAGGAGGCTGCAGTCGAACTCGCAGAGACGCTTGACGAGAAAGGGTACTGGGGCCCGGCGATGCCGCTCACTTCGATGTACGAGATGCTCGATAACGGCGACAACATCTGGGTTGCCCCGGAAGACCAGATTACGCCGCATCTCGAAGTGAAGTTCGCGCGTGACGAGTTCGACCGCGCATCCCTCGAAAACGCGATCACAGCCAGGATCGGTGATGAGGCGATCTCGATTGGACCGTTAGAACTCCAGATCGCATACAAGCTCCACCTCAACGCACAGAAGGACATCGAGGACGCGGTTCACCTCTACACGCTCTTCGAGGAAAGTCTTAGTGTGCCCCGTCTCGAAGAGTGGGTAACGCGACTTGACGTCGAAGACGAATATGAGCGACTCAAACGCGCCTGAGCACCTCGATGCGAAGCACGAACGAAACCGTGAGCACCGCATTGAGGGCATCAAGCGCTGGGTCAAGTACATCAAATCAGAGCCACCAGAGACGTGGGGACCGCAGCAGAACGCGGTCGTCAACGACCAACTCGATGCGGCCCAAAGCGTACAGACCTCGGCGACACATCAGCAACACGTGAAGGATGTAGCGGCCGAAATCCTCGAAGCAAGCGACAAGTCCGACGTTGATTCGGAGTAGCGGATTACTCGCAGTATCGCCCGAAGAACGAGATTTTAATTCGGGAACTGAACGATCCCGGTTAGACACTACGCACCGACCAGCCTACAGCACTACGAAGGCATTCGCGCGTGTACCCACGTATGTCCGTGAGTACGTACACGAGAACATACACTAGGATGGGGGTAGATTTTAGAAGGAATGTCACTTTGTCGACGGTATGTTTCGACGGTCGTTTCTTAGTGCTCTCTCGACAGTCTCGGCACTCCCAGTAATCCCCGACCGATTCGATCCAGCCCATCCGCCAGATCTCCCATCAGAGGGGAGCCTCATGTTTTGGTTTCATTTCTATTCCGCGATCGATCGGGATAGGCCGATGAGTACTGATCGGGTACGACGGATGACGGTTGATGAACTCGATCTCGATACGCTTGGCGACGACGAGGCTGTTCGATTGTTGGAGTTAGCAAATGACGGCGTGTATGGGAAACACGATATGCCCGAACAGTGGCAGGGAGTTTTCGACGAACTGAGACGCGATTTCTGACGCCAAAACCACTGCGCGCGCCGCCAGTTGTACAACAAACCACAGATTTATGTATCCAAACTGTCGATTAAATGTTGGCGAATCGCATGACACCGGCGACCCACATCACGCAGCGTGATGAAATCAGATCGGCCGAACAGGGGTTCCTTTATAAACGCCGTACCGCCGTCTGCCAAATGATGCCTGTCACGCAGAAGGATGGGCGCTGCAGGATTTGAACCCGCGGCAACTTGGTCCGAAGCCAAGCACTCTGTCCAAACTGAGCTAAGCGCCCGTATCGATTTCATACCGTCTACCACCTTTTAACTCTCGCGATTCCGGCCGGGCACTGAGGCGCGGCGTTTATAAATCAGCGACCGGAGCCACCGATATGGAGCAGGTTCGCGGTGCGGTCGAGATGACGCGACCGGGGAACGCGCTCGCCGCGAGCGTGTTGACCTTCATCGGGGCCTTCGTTGCAGGGGGCCTAGCCGCGCCGCTGTCGACCGCGTTCGCTGTTCTCGCGACTGGACTCGCAACCGGCGGCGGGAACACGATCAACGACTACTTTGACCGCGAGATCGATTCTATCAACCGGCCGGATCGGCCGATCCCCCGCGGTGCCGTCGCCCCCCAAGCCGCGCTCGCGTTCAGCCTCGCCCTATTCGCCGCCGCCATCGGGTTGACACTGCTATTGCCTCCCATTGCGATCGCTATCGCGGTCATCAACCTCCTCGCGTTGATCGCGTACACGGAGGTGTTCAAGGGGCTACCGGGGGTCGGTAACGCCCTCGTCGCGTACCTCACGGGAAGTACCTTCCTCTACGGTGGCGCCGCGGTCGGGGGCGACCTCACGACGGTCCTCGTTCTCTTCGTCCTCGCTGCCGCCGCGACGATGGCGCGTGAAATCGTCAAGGACGTTGAGGATATCAAAGGCGACCGCGAGGAGGGCCTCAACACGCTTCCGATCGCCGTCGGCGAACGGGCGGCTCTCGGCGTCGCGGCGGCGTTTGTCGCGGCCGCGATGCTTGCAAGCCCGATCCCGTATCTCCGCAGCACGTTCGGAAGCGCCTACCTCGTCGTATTGGCGCCGACGCTTCTCGGACTCGCCGCCGGGACTTACCGGTCCTTTGACGATCCGGCGACGGGGCAATCGTGGCTGAAGGCATCGATGTTCCTCGCGGCGTTTGCGTTCGTCGCCGGGCGGGCAGCAGTGGTGTTTTGAGCCCCCGAAGGCTGACGGGCGTCTCTTGCGTCCGGATTTTTATACGCCCACGACGTACCGCCGCGTATGCCGGTGCAAAACGACGACGAACTACGGGAGATCCTCGAACTCGACACGATCGCCGTCGTCGGCTGTTCGGCGACGGCGGGCAAGGCCGCCCATTCGATCCCGAAGTTCATGCGCAAGCGGGGCTATGAGATCGTTCCGATCAACCCCTACGCCGACGAGATATTTGGCGTCGAGCCTTACGATTCGGTCTCGGCGGTCGAGGAGACGATCGACATCGTCGACGTGTTCCGCCCGAGCGACGAAGTCTCGGCGATCGCCGACGAGGCGATTGAACGCGACGACGTCGAGGTGGTCTGGACTCAACTCGGTATCGCCGATCCGGAGGCGGGTGAGCGGATCGAGGCGGCCGGCAAGCGCTACGTCGAGGACCGCTGTCTCAAGGTGGAGTATCAGCGACTGATGGGCTGAGGGTTCAGTTCCCTGCCCCGGGGTTAGCTGGCGTATCGCTTTCCGTGTCGGCCCTCGTTGAGCCCTCGGCGTCCGGGATCACGTCGTCGGGGGCCGCTTCGTCAGTCGTCTCGGCCTCCTCGATCGCGACCTCCGTGAGGAGTTCGTCGATGTCGATCCCTTCCTTTTCGGCGAGTGCCTCCAGTATCGCGGTCTGGCCGTCAAGTTTGTTCTCGAGGGCGGTGACGCGTCTGTTCGTCTCGGTGACCGTCTCGCGCATCTCGAGGATCTGCTCGCGGAGTTCGTTGATCCGGCTGTACAGCTCTTCGCCCATGTCGGCGACCTTCTGGAGTTTCCTGGTCGCGCCTCCGAGTCCCATACGAAGCGGTTCGGGAGCCCCGATTGTGTGCCTTGCGGTCAGGCGGCGGCCGGATCGGGCCACCTGAAGGGATATAAAAGGGGTGTCGGGATTCGTTCTCAGTTCCACCGACGCCCCGGCCTGCGCCGATTTATATTGCCAAGGGCGTATGAAGATACATGCGCCTTATCGAAGGCACTCTCGCCGACATCGACCGCGACCGGGCCGTCACGACGTCGCTCACCCGCCTCGCCACGGATGTCGACGAGTCGGTGCTTCGCGTGTGGACACCGCCGAAACAGCTCGCGTTCGGCCGACGAGACACGACCGCCGAGGGATACGATCGTGCGCGCCGCATCGCCGCCCGACACGACTACGCGCCGATCGTGCGGCGCGTCGGCGGAAGCGCGGTCGCCTACACCGGCAACACAGTCTCGTTCGCGTACGCGGTGCCGACCGACGACGGACGTGACGGGATCGATCGCCGGTATCGCGACGTGACAGAGACGATGCTGGGGGCGTTCCGGGAGGTCGGTGCACATGTCGCGCAGGGTGAGCCGACGGATTCGTTCTGTCCCGGCGACTACTCGGTCAAAGGGGACGGCAAGATCGCGGGGATCGCCCAACGCGTCCGGCGCGATTGCGCCCTCGTCGGCGGCTGTGTCATCGTCCGCTCGGCCGACCGCGACGCCATTGCGGCGGTGCTCGACCCGGTCTACTCGGCGCTCGGGGTGCCGTTCGAGCCGGAGTCAGTCGGCTCCATCGCGACGGCGGGCGGTCCGGAGGATGTCGATTCGGTCATCGGCGCTCTTGAATCCGCCTTCGGCGCGGACCGGACGACGACCGTCTCCGCGGCCGAACTCGCTGGGTGATGCTCGCCCGCCGAGTCCGTTCGCGCTGGGCCAGAAGTCAACAGCGTGACCGCATAGTAGTTCTCGGGTGCGGGACCGTCGAAGTCACCGTTGAATTCCGGGGATTTATCGTAGAATTTTATTCTGTTCTTGCTGACCCTTTTAGGTCGAAACGGACGCAATATTGGCGTAAGCGCTTCTAAATCGTCACACTGCCGTTGCAAACGACCTTCTCGGCATCGCTGTCGTCTACCGGGCTTTTTATACAATTTAAGTTGTACGATAGCTAATACATACTATTTCTGTTTATTTGGGCATCAGAACGTTGCTTGACGAACGGGGCAAAAAGTGAACTACCCCACCCTACCGCTCGCCTGACGGCTCGCGCTTGAGCGTGGGGCTTCCTGCTTCTACGACGCGCTTTGCAGATACGGGCGTATCCACAGG
>Ga0207414_1001144_pt1 | contig 10168 bp, 10 predicted proteins | sample PonA231FremontCA_2_FD_187269 | JGI IMG/M metagenome (GOLD analysis project Ga0207414, IMG submission 187269) | Marine sediment microbial community from Fremont, CA, USA - Pond A23 Sediment 1 (SPAdes) | ecosystem: Environmental > Aquatic > Marine > Unclassified | place: USA: Fremont, California... | reverse complement strand
GATAATCAAATATTTCTTCCTCCAGCGGCTTATCAATCTCGATTTTCACATCCCACAACCCCCAAAAAATCGTGGTCCTTATCTGCCAGATGTAAATCGGGGTAGGGGGACCTGATCTATTGACCAACCCGATGGGATCGAGCCTTTTTATCCGGACCGACTCTATATCCAAATCGTGATATACGGATATGTTGGGATTGTTTTCTAGAGGAACAGGTGGTGAAAGTTCATACTTTTCGTTTCTCGAAAGTTCCGAATTTTCCGAGAGCTCCTCATCCGATCTCAACACATTTTTCAAACATTTATCCAATCCAAACTTTTCCAGTTCACCCTTCTCTTTGCTAAAATCATCATTCAAATTTTCAATTCTACCCAATTGGCTTTTCGTGCGTTTTAGGACCGTTTCTAATCCCCAGATAGACCCTTGGTTTTCGCTAATCACGTACTGTTCGACCCTCTTATCTTCCGGATCTCCGTCTTCTCCGAGTCTTGGATACTCTGTGTAAGTATCGCTCCAATTTGGTTCTTTGTTATTCGTTTGACTCTCTACCTCTTTCGAAACAGAACTGTGCAATTTTTCTACTTTGTTTCTCTTTTTCTCGTAATCATCAACGTATTTTGAGAAAGATTCGTCGGCATCTTCTTGAGCTTTTGAAAATAGTTCCTCAATCTCGTTTTCACTCGTATCTTTGGACAATTTTTCACGATAATCGGCCGGAAAATTTGTTTCATATTTGTTAATGTTCGTAAACTGTTCTTTGAGGTCGATAATTTTCCTTTCCAAATCCTCCATATTCTCCAAAACCGATTCGAATCCACAATTTATCTGAGGATAAACTCCTCGAGGTTTTGCCTGGGTGATATCTTCATAAAAACTTTTGAGGAAAGGATTGTTCTCTTTTGAGGATTCTATAGCCTCTAGACCTTTTTTGAACTGTTCTCGAGACTTTTTCAAAGCCTGCTTGGATTCTCTGACTTTTCGGAGAGGCCCATTCAAACTTTTTCGAGGAAACGCATAGATGGATTTTGTGTCGCCGCAAATCTCCGAAAAATCATCCTTGGACCTGCTATAGTTGTCGCTTAAGTTTGAAATTTTTCTGGACTGTTCATCTAGACGTTTTTCAGGATTGAAGTTCTTCAGGTTGTCAATGCTCAACTTCGCTTGATTTAGACTCTTCTTAGAATATTCGAGCAGTTTCAGAGACTTTTCAGTCTTCTCGGAAAATTTCCTTACAGAAGGAGTTCCCAACGGATCTCCAAACTGGTCCAACTCCATATCGGAGGCTCCCATTAATTCCATAACCTTAGAACCAGCAACTTCTTGAAGTAAAGACCTATAGTCGGACGAACCGAACTTATCGATCTCATGGGTAGCAAGGGCCAGACGGAACAAGGTCTCGGTCCTCTTCTTGCTGAAATCCAAATCTTTCTCCAGCCACGCTTGTGAATAGGCTAAAGCGTACTCGAAATATTTCCATCTTCGCTCCACACTGTTCAAATCCTCTTCAAACTCGTCCATCTTCTCTTGAAGCACGAAAAAACGAGGGCTGGTCGTCTCTCTGACACTTTCAATCGGTATCTCTATCCTCGTCGATCCATCTGGAGTGCTCCCCTCTATACTCACCCCCTCCGAAAATTCTACATTTGCGATCGTACCATTGTCTTCTCCCCGACTGACTTCGAAATCAACTCCTCGTCCATCCGAAGGTAAAAAAAGATTTTTCCTGTGAGAGAGTTGTTGCAAATCATTTTGGAGCTCGTTCTCTGCCAAATCTTCTATCCTTTCGACTTCGGACCCATCAGTTTTCGGACCTTTTTCGCTCTTCCCTACTCTCCAAAGCGAGCTGGTTAGAGCCCTTTCAACGTGACCGTTCAACTCGGATTTTTCGCTAGTCAGATCGAAGGAAAGCTGAGAATTCCCCTGTCGGTTTATAGCTTCTTTTTTGGACCGATGTCTGTTCCACTCAAAATAGGTTACAAAACTAGCTGAGAGCAATAAGATGATAGTTCCCACTGCCGCAAGCGAGATATACCCTTTCTCATTCACTTCGACCACAGCTCCAAAGTGATTGGGATAGGAACCAACTCATTATCTGAACGATTATCCGAAATATGAAGGGGAAGAAATAGTTTCACCGTTTCGGAACATATCTTTTCAGACCCAGGTGAAATTTCGGAAATATCATTACGATAGTAGATAAAAATGTTTTCGGAGACTTTTTTCGGCCCCATCTCAATCTTGAACCTATAATCGAACCTTTTACCCACTAAAATGCCGAGGGAGGACCTCATCATGTTCTCCAACGCCATCGTCAGTCCACGGTTCGTTTTAGGGCTTATAACATGGTTTTCATGGACCAAGGTCGGATTAAGCAGAACTTCCTCTTTGATCACTTTGGATAATGTTTTTCTTTCTAACTCCCGAGTGTTAGTCCAACCTGTAGAGAGGTTAGATTTGTAGGAAATACCTCCCAGTTGTTCAACTGGCACTTTCTGAATGATTAGAAGGGTATTTTGAGCTCTTTCATCTGCAAAGGAGTTCTTATTCTCGTTTGTTTGAACACTGCCAATCAAAAGAAGGAGAGATATCGAAACTATGAGTCCTAAAAATAATATATCCACTGTGGAACCTATTCCTTTTCTCAACTTATCGACCTCTAACAGTCAGGAAAGCGGGAAAATTTTTTCCATTCTCCTGATAGACTATGGGAATTGAAAAAGTGGTTTCGTAACTTTCCGAATCCGGACCGATACAATACAATTTCTCTCTTTCCAATGTCGTGACTTCTATCTGCACAGCCTTACCTGAACTCTCCCACCTTTTCCAAGCCTCTGAAAAACTTTCCTCCAGATAAGAACGTTTCAAAACGCCTAGTTCCGAGTGGCCTCCTCCAGTTTCGCAACCGCTGTTTTGCAGGCGCTCTGTCAAGTCTAGAAGATCTCTGAAAGATTCTTCGTTCCTAATTTCCCGTTCTCGAGCTCGATAGATCCCTGACAGAGTAAAGGTGAAAAAAAGCAAGAGGACGACAGCCATGATTACTGCGGTCAGGTCCGTGCCCACTGTCAATTGGGATAATTAGACCACCTCTAATCGTAATCCGTTATCCTTTGAGATTATGATTTTGTCCGGGTTTTTCTCCTCTATCTCGAAATTTCCGCCATTCAACCTGCTATCCAATAACGTGGAAATTTTCACTTCCCCAGATCCTATAATTGACACTTCGACGGTCTGGAAGTTCTCCGCCTTTCCTGAGATTTTCAGTTCGCAGGACACGCCATGGTCCGGGACTTTTCTCTCCATATAGACGTTTCCGGGAAGAGAATCGGCCTCTTCTATAGAATCTATCACGAAGCTAGCGATCTTTTCCTTCATTTCTCTGTTTTTAGACCGTTTGAAAGAACTGTAAGTGTCTATAGACGCGGCTAGCAGGAGGAAAATAGCTAAGAACACTCCTAGTTTTGTCACCAAAAAGCTGGAAACCATTCCTTTATCTTTCATCTATATCCCTCGATATTTCGAAAAATAGTTCCGATCCAACATTCCTCCTTTCAGAAAGTTCGATGTGGACAGTTCCGCTCTCCAGAGAAAAATTTTCATCATTTTCGTTTAAAGCTGGAAAAGGAAGTCGATGAGCCTCTTTAACCCCTTTTTCGGTTCTAAGCTCGGCTAAATTCCCGTTTATCTCTATCTTAGAAGAATTTAAAGAAATATCTACTTTTTCTCCATCTCCTATAGCCCCATGTTGGAGATATTCACAGGTCTCAACGAATTTGTTAAAACTTCTTAGCTCCTGTCCCTCTCTTTTGATGCTCTCAATCCGATCGAGAGTTCCGAATCCCAGTCCAACTGTCAACATCGTGAGGAAAACACACAGAATTATGACGATTGGAAGATCTGCGATTCCTTTATTTTCCTGAGTTGGAAAAAGATCAGTGCTGGACAGCTGCTTCCCCCTCCCAAGGTATGTACCCGTTCTTAGTCACCCTCACATCGGTGATGACGGTCTCGTTCTCCACTGGTACTGAGAAGGTGTGGGAGTTCGAATTTTGGGAAAGGGTCTTGGCCAGAGTACCTCCCGGGTAATCCACTGAGATGGTTACGCCGTTCAAAGGTTCTTGGCTTTGAGCATCGTGAACTGTAACGTTCAACTCATTGCCAGATACGTCGAAGCTGACCTCCATATCTCTGAGCATCGCCCTATCCGCCGTGTCTACGAACTGTGTCAGAATCCCCATCGCCATTACACCTACTACCAAGGCTATGATCAATTTTATCGGAACACCCATCAGTTGCCCTTTCTCTTCCATTCTGACCCGTTTCAGTTTTGTTGGAGGGGTTCTTTTAAACTGAAAATTTTGTTACAAAAGGGCTGGGCTATAAACCTCACAAGAAATATCAAAACATTCAAAGGTGGAAAGTGCTTCCTTTGCTAGTATCACAGATCCTAAGAAAGCAGCACTCGATCCTATTTCTTCCTAATCCAAAGATTCCTAAATTCATTTTTTACCCCCTCTTTCGCAAATTTTTTTGGAAAGAAGTCCAGCTTCAGCTTTATAATTTTCAAAAAAAATCATTTTTTTACCATTCAGAAATTGTGAGTGCTCTCTTTACTCAACTAGGAGTTCTAGATTGGATTTACTATTACTCTAAATAAGGTGAACTGCGGTAGCCTTGAATGACAGATACAATTCGTCACCCTTATTTAGATCCATGTCGGAATATGACTTTTTAGTTATTTTCACCGCTATTTCTATTCCAGCATCTATATCTAACTGTATTGTGCTTTCCCTCTCAGAAATATTTACGATTTCCCCCTTCATAGTGTTCCTTCCACTGGAATCTATGGGCGTTTTGGAAATCATGATTTCTTCAGGACGAATACATGCTTTGACGTGCCCCTCTTTATCCGAAACTGAAACAATCTCCCCCCCGTTTTGAAGTTGGACATGAGCAATCCCGTCATCCAACTTAGAGTTTCCCTCGAATATGTTATCTGTTCCTATAAAATTGGCTATAAATTCCGAATCTGGCTTTTTGAAAACCTCTGACGAGTCTCCAGTCTGCACAATTTTCCCTTCCCTCATAACGCCAACTCTATCTCCCATTCTGATGGCTTTTTCTCTACTATGAGTCACCTGTAAAATTGTTACATCGGTTTCCCTATGTATCTCCTTCAATTCTTTCATGATTCTTTCTTGTGAAGGTACGTCCAAGGCGCTTATAGGCTCATCCAAGAGTAAAAGGTCGGGATCCATTACCAAACTCCTCGCCAGTGCAACCCTTTGTCTTTCCCCACCACTAAGAGTTCGTGAATACCTATGAAGTAGATTTTCAAGGTCTAGAAGATCTACAAACTTTGAGACTCTTTTAGAGATAACATCTTCTGAAAATTCTTCCACTTCCAAACCAAACCGAATGTTTTCTTCAACGGTGAGATGTGGAAAGAGCATATAGTCCTGATAAACCATGTTCACCGGCCGGTCTTTTGGCGGAATTTCTGTAATCTCTTTGTCTCGAAGAATAATTTTACCTTGTTCTGCCGGGTAAATCCCTGCTATAGTTTCTAGCAGTATAGTTTTGCCTGCACCTGTCGGTCCAAGAATAACAAAATACTCATCCTCGTTTACGTGTAAATCAATTCCTTCCAGGGAAAATTCTCCCAAATCAGTATATAAATTTCTTATATCTAACATGATTACCCTCTTTCAGTAAATATTAGCATCTCCCCCATATTTTTCAAGAACATAAAGCGCGGAAAATGAGACTATTATCAGAATGGTTGCAGCTGCTATTGCAAGTTCCAGATCTCCGCTCGACATGTTTAGATAAACCGCCAGTGGCAAAGTCTCGGTTTTCATCCGAGTCGCGCCAGCTAACATAAGCACAGCACCAAATTCCCCCATCCCTTTGGCCCAACTAATCGCCGAACTAGCCAGCAACCCATTTTTCGACATGGGTAGGGTAACTTTCCAAAATGCATTTGTTTCGTTGCATCCGAGGGTTTTGGCCACGTGCTCATATCTTGGATTGATACTATCAAAAGTCGACCTCATGATTCTAATTGCAAATGGAACATTGATAAAGAACTGTGCAATTACTATCCCTAAAGGTGTGAAAACAAAGTCCAGACCTATACTAGTTAGACCTTTTCCTAAAGCAGTTTGTCCAAAAAATAAGAGAAGACCCACCCCTGCCACGAGAGGTGGTAGAGCTAAAGGTATGTTGACAACTGTGTTAGCTATACTTTTTCCGGGGAAATCGTAACGAGATAAAGCATATCCGGCCGGTATAGCAATTATCATGCATAGTACCGTGGAAGCGGTGGCGGTTATTAGGCTCAAACGGATAGCAAATAATATCTCTGCTGAAGTTAGGTTATTTATCAAAGCCTGTGGTGTTGTATGTGTCACTACGCAAGCTACTACCGAGATTATGAACGCAACAATCAAAACTAGAAAAAATCCTGTCGCAGCTTTGAATCTATTGCTATCCATATTTTTACCCATTCTGTCTTTACTTAGTTTTCATAGCTTAGGAAACCATAATTTTCAAAAACTTCTTTACCTTTCACACTGACAAATTCTACGAATTTTTCTGCTTTCTCGCTTTTCTGGGAAAAACTCAAAGATCCAATCGGAATCTTTTTAATTTTGTTATTCTCTTCAGCGATATTTTCGATTTCTGCTTTTTTTACTCCATATATGTTGGCTCTCCATATTATTCCTGCATCCGCTTGGCTTTGAGCAATCATCATTACTATCTCGTTCACTGTCGCAGCTTTAGTTACTACGTTTTTTTCTACTTCTTCTTTGATTCCATTCATTTCTAGAATTTTGTATCCTAGTCTTCCGATAGCACATGCACCCGGGTCTCCCATAATCACTTTTACAGAGTTTTCTGTGAGGTCTTTAAGGCCATCTATGTTTTCCGGGTTTCCTTTGGGTACTGCAATCACTGGTGTGTGGTAGGCAACTAGTTTTTTCTCATCGATAAATCCTTTGTTATCTGCTGTTTCGATATAGTAGGTGGCTCCTGGCATATATACATCTCCTCTCTCCACCGTCTGAATTTGGCTCAGAAGAGTGTTTGAACCAGCATAGTTGTAATTTACCTGTATTCCGTATTCGTTTTCAAACACAGCTCCGATTTCATCCATTGGCTTTCTAAGTCCTGCTCCGCTGTATACCATTATTGATTCCTGACTTTCCGACACCTGGTTCCAGTAAGCTATACCGGAGATTGTGGCTATAGCTACTATAACTATCACAGAAATTGCCTTTTGGTATTGCTTCATATTATCGTTATGTTTCTAAGAACATAACCCTTAAATAACTTTTGAATAATAATTTACAAAAAAATTCCAACCTTTGGTGACTTTTGACAATTCCTCTCTTGAATTATTTTGTTACACCCATAACAAAAAAAATAGAGATATAAAACTAACAATCAAAAGAAGAAAATTGATAATTCAATCAGTAAAAAGGTTCTTAAACTCCTTCCTCATCCCTGATATTACTCCTTTCACCCACGCTTTCCACTTATTTTCCTTTTCTTTAAATACCAACGCGGAACAATCTGCGTTGTTGACTAGCTCATCCGTCATCCACCCGAACAAATAACGAGAAAGGACATATTCCCTCGTAGGACCGACCATCATCAAATCATAATCTTTTGACTCCTCTATAAGAGCCTCCAATATACTCGGTCCTTCTATCCTCTTAGTCTCACACTCGACACCTATCTCTTCCATATAATCTTTAGGCCTTTCCAAAATATCATCAATTTCTTCACTGGTCTCTTCCTCTTGCACAACATGGACAAGCGAACATTCGGCGCCCGTTTCCCTCATTATTTTCGCCGTTATAGAAAGTCGCTTCTTATAATCGTATTTCTTGTAACCTACAGGAAAGAGGATCTTATCCATATCCTTAATCCCACTACCCTGATTCTTGAAAGCTATAACATCACGATTGGAACGAGTAAACACACGTTCAACAGGAGTTTTTTGTCTCAGAGAACGGAAATTTATCTTCCCATTCCACCCCAAAATTATCAAATCTGAATCTTCCTCTTCCGCCTGATCGAGAATCCCCTCCCAAACCGAATCACTATAGTGAACTTTCGGAATTATCTTAGTCCCCCTAGCGATTGTCCGACTCCTATCCTTCTCTAAAACTTTCGAAGATTTGCGCCAATCCCTCTGCATCTCCAAAAAATTGCCTTCTTTGATAACTGTAAGATAAACTATTCTCCCTCCATCCGCCAAAATGGAAGAAAGATCCGTAACTCGGTTCACATCATCCGGATGTCGAACGGGAACAAGCATATTTTTGTAGTTATATTCCTTAGTCTCTTCACTCAAACTACAATCCCCCCATCATATTCTCCACTTCTAAGTTTAGCTTCAGAACATTTATGCGTTTCATCCCATAGAGGCCGAGAGCTTTCGCCTCTTCAAGTTCTTCTATCTCAGAATATAGCGCTTCTTGGGCCTCAGCCTCCGACATGGCTGTCTCATCCACGATGTGATTGGTGACTCTGGGCACCTGGAAAATCGCTGCCTGGACAGTTATATGGGGATCAAGTGCCGACCCCGATTCCGTGACCAAGACGGAAGGTATCTCACTCCCTTCTCCGTAATTATCCGACATATTCTCCAACATGTTTCTGACCCTATTATCTAAACCGGAGTTCTCCACCGGAGCCAAGTTCTGGCTGCCCGATTTCATAGCGTTGTAATCTATCGAAGAAGGTCTACTATGGAAGTATTCGGGCCCTGTGAACTCCTGTCCGATCAGTTCGGAACCCACTACCTCACCACCTTGCTTCACCAAGCTTCCATCTGCTTTATTGTTCCATATGGCCTGTCCTACAATCCCGATAACTCCTGAGTAAAGGATGCAGAAAACCACCACTCCTACTATCAGCAGCCTGAGTGAAATTGACAGATCTTTTATCTTTCCCTTCATCAGAACACCCCTATAGCATTGAGCAACAGGTCAATGGCTTTTATAGACAGGAACGGAGCTATCAAACCTGCTCCTCCGTAAACTAAAAGGTTTTTTCTTAATAATTTCGATGCACTCTCTGCTTTGTACTCCACTCCACGCATAGCGATTGGTATCAGGAAAGGAATTATCAGAGCGTTATAAATCAACGAAGAGATTATAGCGCTCTGCGGAGAAGCCAGATTCAACACGTTCATCTTGTTCAGCACAGGTATTCCGGCTCCGAAAATAGCGGGGACTAGCGCGAAGTATCTGGACAAATCATTAGCTATGCTGAAAGTGGTTAAAGAACCCCTAGTCATCAAAAGCTTCTTCCCTATAGCCACAACCTCGATAAGTTTGGTCGGATCTGAATCTAAATCGACCATATTTCCAGCCTCCTTCGCCGCATTCGTGCCACCCTGCATGGCCAAACCGACATCCGCCTTAGCAAGTGCCGGAGCATCGTTAGTACCGTCACCCGTCATACCTACGAGTCGGCCCTCTTCCCGGATCTTCTCGACCAGTTCGATCTTTTCCTCAGGCTTGAATTCAGCATAGTACTCATCTATCCCCACCTCTTCCGCCACGGCCTTAGCAGTCCTTTCATTGTCCCCCGTGGCCATTATGGTCGTCACACCCATATTCTGCAAATCTTTGATACGCTCCTTTATCCCAGGTTTAAGTTCATCTCGTAAATCTATCAAACCTACGACCGAACCGTCGACTGATACGGCCAGCGGTGTTCCACCCTTATCCGAAATACCGTTTGCCTTTTCTTCCGTTTCAGGAGGTACCTCCTCGGAATTTTCTATCACAGCATCCACTGCGCCCTTTCTTATCTCAGTTCCGTCAGATAAATCGATTCCGCTCATCTTAGTCTTCGCTGAAAATTCAATAAAGTTCTCTTGAGAAAGTTCAGATTCATCAACTTCAACACCCTTTTCCTGAGCAAGGGCTGTTATCGACCGCCCCTCTGGCGTCTTGTCGAAATAAGAAGTCTTAAAGCTCGCTGATACAATTTCAGAATCGTCTTTGCCCCCCAAGGGCACGAAGTCTTCAGCAGTTCTTTCCCCTGTAGTTATAGTTCCTGTCTTATCTAATATCAAAGCGTCGAGATCTCCTGCAGATTCGACCGCTTTACCAGATTTCGCGATCACGTTGTCTTCCGTAACGTTAG
>Ga0207414_1001143_pt1 | contig 10169 bp, 12 predicted proteins | sample PonA231FremontCA_2_FD_187269 | JGI IMG/M metagenome (GOLD analysis project Ga0207414, IMG submission 187269) | Marine sediment microbial community from Fremont, CA, USA - Pond A23 Sediment 1 (SPAdes) | ecosystem: Environmental > Aquatic > Marine > Unclassified | place: USA: Fremont, California... | reverse complement strand
ACGAGCCATCCGACGACGACACCGACGAACGCGAGTGGGTATACGTCGTCGCCGTACCGCGCACCGAGATAGCCGCGGCGGCGCGCGTCCCAGACGAGGGCGGCGGTGACGGCGAGCGGCAGGACGAGGTTGTGGAGGTACGCGCGGTGCGCCCCGCCTGCAACGAGACCGAGGAACGTATCGATGTCGGGTAGGACGGTGAAGGAGGCGACGACCGCGACAGCGCGTCTGTCGAAGCCCGCTCCCAGAACCCCTGCGGCGACGAGTAGACCGAAGCCTACGTGGACGACTGTTGAGGGCATACGTAAGAGAAAGGGCGCGCGGGCAAAGGCGTTCGGTCGGTGCGATAGGACGAGGTTGAGAAGGGGATCGGAGGGACGGCGACAAACCGTTCGGTCGAGCGGGTTCCGGCGTCTATTCGAGCGCGAGCGGTATGACACCGCCAGCCATCGCGGAGACGAAGAATCCCGCAAGACCGAAGCCGAGTAGGTAGACGAACAGTGTTCCGAAGGGTGCGGGTAGCTCCGAAAGGACGGCGTGTCCGGCTATCTCCCCGACTGCACCGACGACGAACATACCGAAGAAGACGACGGTACCGTACTTGGCGTACCTGACGTACTCCTGTGTATCCATATCTATCCGAGAGGGACGGACGCGGATTAGGTTTACGAACCGGCGGAGGAGTCTGACGGATGCGCGCCGGAAAAGTGTACGTGTAGGAATATACTGTCTGTTGTTCAAATACTCAACCTGAGTCGGCGTTACTCTTTTGTTTGTCCAGCTATAAACCTAATACATGCATAAGATAAGACTCAACGCCGACGACGTTCTGACGGGTGCGGGTAGCTACAGGGAGAAGGTGAGTATAGACTGCCCCGTCTGTGGGGGAACAACGGGTTTCGAGACCGACGCCGAGATAGCCGAATGCGACGACTGTGGCGAGGAGTTCGGTGTAGAAAAGCCGTTTAACTAAGGGAGACGACGCCGTCGTCTACGAGATCGAGGAGAACGTCACGTCCGTGTCCTTCGGGTGAGACGTTCTCGTAGACACTGTGTACGACGCCGTCGACGACGACGAAGGTCGTGCGGTCGGCGTAGCCGTTCTCGACAGAGACACCGAAGGCGTCGGCTACTTCTCCGTCGGTGTCGGCGAGAAGGTCGAACGAAAGACCATGTTCCTCGGCGAAGTCGCAGTGTGAGTCGACGGTGTCGGTTGAGACTCCGTAGACACGGACACCCGCTGTCTCGTACTCTTCCGCCTCCTTCTCAAAGCTCCGCGCCTCGGTCGTGCATCCGGGTGTTTCGTCGCGCGGGTAGAAGTAGACGACCGTGGGGGCGTCGTAGTCGAGCGGTGTTCTTTCGGCGTCCTGATTCGGCGCTTCGACGCGCGGCGGTTCGTCTCCCTCGGACAGCGTCATTCGTCTTCCTTTATGTCCTGAAGCTGATCGATGAGTTCGTCCGAAGACGCTTCGGTGTCGTAGCTAACCTCTCCGTCGTGTTTTGCATCCTGTACGCTGACGGCGTCGTCCTCGTCTACGTCGCTCTCAGCCTGCTGGTTCTCCTGTTCGGATTCGTCGTAGCTTCCAAAGCCCATACGCTAAAAACGGAGCGAAGACGTAAAACCTCAGCGGAAACTGTTTAGGTTACGAGGTCGTTATCGGATACATGAGCGGTAACGAGACCGAGGACGAGAAGAGAGACATGACGGGCGGTATGTTCGAGGAGGAGTTTACGGTTTCAGCCGAGGAGGCGGGCGAGTTCCTCGTCTCACTCGGCGAGGGGATGAAGGAGGGCGACGAGGTTACGGTCGAGGGCGACGACTGGAAGATACCTTTCGGGTTCGGCGAGAGGGTAGAGGTAGAGGTCGAGTACGACGGCAACGAACCCGAACTCGAAGTTGAGGTGGAGATGGAAGGGAAGACGGAGGAGGACGAAGCCCCCGACGTTTCTTAGGGCACGAACTCCTTCATCTTGAGTTCGAGCGTCGACAGGTCGAGTACGGCGGCGTAGCCCACATCGGGCTGTATGTTCATCGACTTCTGGTACGGCGTCTGTGCCTGCCACGCACCCGTGTTGACCGTCAGGACGTTCCTGTACTCCTCCGCGCCGACCGTGTGGGTATGTCCCGTATGGAGAACGTCGGGGGGTTCGTCGATGACGAGGTAGTCCTCCTTTTCGGGCGCGAGACGGACGTCGCCGTACATGGGTGCGAGATGTCTCTTACGGAGCATCTCGACCATCGCGGTTTCGGGCGACTCGATCTCGACTTCGGGAACCGACTCGGCGAACGGGTTTAGGGACATACCGTGGTACATCAGAACGTCGACGCCCTCAACAGAGACGACAGACGGGTTTCCGTGGAAGGAGACGTTGTCGGCGAACGGTTCACGGAAACGTTCGTCGAGCGCGGGTTGGGGTTCGGCGAGACGTACGGAGTCGTGGTTTCCCGTGATGGTAACTATCTGTATGTCGTCGGGGAGTGCGTCGAACATCCCGGCGCAGTCGGCGTACTGCTCGTATATGTCGACCGTCGTGAGTTCTTCGTCCTGTCCGGGGTAGACGCCGACGCCCTCGACCATGTCGCCGCCGACGAGCAGGTACTCGACGTCGTCCTGTCGTCCGAGCCAGTCGGCGAAAAGCTCCCACCGGTCGCGTACGAAGGTTTCGGAGCCTACGTGTATGTCGGAGATCAGTACCGCCTTTACGTCGCGCGACGCCGTCGACGGTTCGCGGCGTGAGGGAACCTCAGGGAAATGTACGTCGTTGACGAAGACCATGCCGGCGTCGTCGGAGAGGCGTCCCTCGACGCCTATCACCTCATCGACGACGAGTCTTTCGGCGACATCGACGAGTTCGTCGGAGAGAAGAAGACGTATCTCGCCCGTCGGATCCTCTATCTCGACGAGACGGTTGTCGCGGTCGGACGAGGTCGTCCGTACGTCGTTGACCATGCCGACGAGGGCGACGTCCTTACCGCCGCTCTCGACCGCGTCGACCGTACGCGGCTGTATACGTGACCGTAGGAGCTTAGAGAGACGGTCGAACCTGTCGCGGAAGTAGCCGACGAACTCGGCGTACTCGCCCGTGCACGTCGACTCGCCGGTTATGTCGTTGGAGACATCAACAGGCGAAGGTTCGCGGTGTGTTGTCGTCGATGACGTGTCCGATGTCGGGGGCACGGTTCCGTTTGGCGACGTTTGATCCGGGGCGTTACCGTTCGACGAGGTGGGGTTCGGCGCGGTTCCATCCGGCGACGTTGAGCTTGGCTCGGTTCCGTTGGACGAAGGGGGATTCGGCGCGTTTCCGTCGGACGACGGCGGTTTCTCCGAGGTTCCGTCCGAAGACGAAGAGACGTTCGAGGAAGAAGTCCCGTCGGAAGACGAAGAGGCGTCCGCCGGAACGTCCGCGGGCGACACAGCGCCGTCGGTGCGCGCGTCACCCGCGTTCGGCGAAGAAGGTACGTCGTCGTCCGACGCGGGGCTATCCGCGGGTCGATCGGGCGGATCCGAGGCGGGAAGGTCGTCGGAGGAAGGGGTGTGCGTGTCGTGCGTGTCGTCGGGGTCGTCCCCGCCTTCCTCGTCGTTTCCTTCGAGCGCATCGACTACTTCGGAAACGTCGTTACGCGTGACGACCGCACCGTCGGCGTAGCGCACGAGGGCACGGACGAGAGTATCGGCGTCAGCCCTCCCCGCGATACGTGCGACAGCGTCGGGCGAGGCGTTGAGACCCTCCTCTGCGAGTCTGCGTACGACCTCGCGTTCGGAGGAGAGGGGCATGTAACGAGGTTCCGTCCCAGCGGTAATGTATCTTGTGGGACGGACGGGGGGACAGCCGGAAAGGTAAAGGGGACGTTCGTAGTAGTATGGGGTACTAATGGGCGACGACGAAGGATTAGAGCGTGTGGACGAGGAGAAGAGCGCGCGCGAGATGGTGCGGGAGTTCAGGAACGACCCTATCATAAAGCTCATAGAGGACATCGTAATCTCTGTAGCTATCGTAGGGGGTATAGCGCTGGTACTTTACGGTGTCTCGGGTATCTGGCCTCCCATGGTCGCGATCGAGAGCGGAAGCATGGAGCCGGGTATGAGCGCGGGCGACATCGTCTTCATCGTGAGTCCGGGGAACTTCGTGCCTGACGGCGTCGAGAGCCACCAAGGTATAGTGACCCACGAACAGGGCGAAGAGGCGGGGTACGAGAAGTTCGGCGACTACGGCGACGCTATCGTATACCGACCCGACGGTAGCGAGGAGAGGACGGCGATAATACACCGTGCGATGTTCTACGTCGAGGAGGGTGAGCGTTGGCAGACGACCGACGGGGAGACGAAGGTAGCGCCCCACGACGGCTTCGTTACGAAGGGGGACGCGAACGAGGAGTACGATCAGAATCAGGGTCTGAGTAGCGTTGTAAAAGCCGACTGGGTTCAGGGTAAGGCGCAGTACCGCGTGCCACTCATAGGTAACCTACGTCTGCTGTTCCCGTCGTCGGTGCATCCCGGAGGGGGATCGTCGTTGAATCCGGACGGTATATATCCGTCGTAGGTGTAGGGTAAGTTAGAACCGGAGGTCATCCATCGGTATCGTCGAGACGCGACTGTACGGCGTCGGCGAAGTTGGCGTCGTCGAGGGCGGCGAGGCGTGAGTCTTCGAGTATGACGCGTTTTGTCTCGTCGACGGGGACGCTGAGCGAGATCTCGCGCGTACGTCCGTAACGCCCCTTGGAGACGACGACGGAGTTAACGACGCCGAGCATGTCGAGTTCGCTTATGAGGTCGGTGACACGGCGCTGTGTGAGCGAGTCCATGCTTATCTCCGAACAGACGCGTGTGTACGTGTTGTAGACCTCGCCCGTGTTCATCTTGGCACCAGCCTCCTGTGCGAGCACGATTATGCTGTACAGAACGACCTTCGACTGGGCGGGGAGCGTACGGACGACCTCGACGATACGGTTTAGCTCGATACGATCCTGCGCCTCACGTACGTGTTCCTCGGTGACGCGATCCGTCTTCGACCGTTCGGCGACCTCGCCCGCGGCGCGGAGGAGATCGAGCGCGCGCCTCGCGTCGCCGTGTTCCTTAGCGGCGAAGGCGGCGCAGAGGGGTATAACGTCGTTCGACAGCACGTCGTCCTCGAACGCTATCTCGGAGCGCTGTTCGAGTATGTCGCGTAGCTGGTTGGCGTTGTAAGGCGGGAAGACGATGTCCTCCTCGCCGAGAGAAGACCTTACGCGCGGGTCGAGGAGTTCGGTGAACTGTACGTCGTTGGATATACCGATGATGGAGACACGCGCGTTGTCGAGGTCGGAGTTCATACGCGAAAGATTGTACAGCGTGTCGTCACCCGACTTCTCAACGAGCTTGTCGATCTCGTCTAACATCACGACGACGACACGTTCGCGCGAGTCGACAGCCTCGAAGAAAGCGTCGTACACGCGATCCGTGGGCCATCCCGTCATGGGAACGTCGTCGCGCCCGAACTCCTGCGCCAGCCGCGCGAGGACACGGTACTGTGTATCGACCTGCTCGCAGTTGATGTACTCGACCTTACACGGTATCTCGGTGTCCTCGCTTGTCTCCTGTAGCTCGTTCGCCACGTACTTGGCGCTCGCCGTCTTTCCCGTCCCCGTCTTACCGTAGATGAGTATGTTTGACGGTGTTTCGCCACGTAGAGCGGGTACGAGCGAACGCGCCATCGTGTTTACCTGAGAGTCGCGGTGGGGTAGCTTGTTAGGTGTGTACGACGGTCTGAGAACCTCCTTGTCGGAGAAGATAGGATCGACCTCAAGGAACTCCTCGAAAAGACGCCCTTCGTCATCCGTATCCGAGTCCGAAAACGGGGAGGATACGGGGTCTTGTGAGAGGTCGGACTCTTCCGAGAGGTTCCGGGTCACGTCGACGTAGTCGGCGTCTCCGTCTCCGTCTTCGTCATCCCCGTCTTCATCTTCGTCACCCGTACCGGGGTTAGACGATCGGGTTCGTGTAACGGTGTTAGAGCTATCCGGATCTTCCGAACTGTCTTCATCGGAAACTTCGTATTTCGAAGCGGATTCATCCGAAACACCGTCCTCCGAGCTTTCGTTGGCTAAAACGCCGTCTTCCGAACCTTCGTCAGCCGAAAGATCGTTCTCCGATACTCCGTTTTCCATAGCTCCGTCTTCCGATGCTCCGTTAGCCATAGCCGCATCTTCCGAACCCGGTTCATCCGGAGCTTCGTCCTCCGGAGCTGATTCTTCCGAAGCGGGGTCGGTACCGGGATCAGTATCGGTGTCAGTAGCTACGTCGGTGTTAACCCCCGTATCAGCATCAGTACCGGTATCAGTACCGGTGTTGATGTTAGCCTCGGTGCCGTTCTCGTCCCCCATCTTACGCCTCACCACCCTTATTCATATCTTTCACCCTATTTTCACGTATACCGCGTTCGTTCAGATACCGCATTCAGTCGGATGGAGACGGTGTTTCGTACGAAGCCGATTTTATTTCGTACGAAGCCGATTTCTACATGCCGATTTCTACGTACCGGTTTCGGGGTTCACCACGCTTTCTCAGCCTCCGTTTCCGGATCCGGTTTATTCAGTCTCCCCTACTTAGTCTCCCCGGCTCAGTTCCTTTCGGAGCCACCGGAGCCATCACACGCACCATCCTTCGAGAGCGCGAAGGGAACCGAGTTTGAACCCCGAACGCGTTGTGAGACTTGAACCCGGATCGGTCCGAGTATGCCCTATCCGTCGTCCACCCGAAACAAAGGTAACCGATGGGTTAAATATCTTCCGATGAACCCGAAACGACGCCCAGATTTAGGGGCGCAGATATCCAAACGGAGAGGGAAACGCCGGACATAGCGCGGTAAAATCGAGTTGGAAGAGGAATAGGACGGGTATACCTCATCCTTAGCTACTCTAAACCAGGGTGGATTTCCTTCTGAACACCCTAACACCCCCACCCCTTTGTTTCGGGTGGAGACCGTGAGTAGGGCGGGCGGGGTAGGGGAGGGTGGTAGGAGAGGGTGGTGAGTAAAGACTAAATTATAGTGGGTAGAGACTGGATTATAGTGGGTAGAGACTGGATTATAGTGGGTAGAGACTAGATGGATGAGGAGAACTAAACTTGGCGTTGAAGTAGAGGGGGAGAAATAGATAACCGAGTGAGATGGAGAGAGATTAGATGTGGAGAGATTAGATGGCGATAAATGGTGATAAATAGTGATAGATAATGATAGATAATAGAAGTTAGGAAGCAGAGGTTGAGGGTTGGGAAGCAGAGGTTAAGACGATGAAGATCAGGAGAGAAACTACTTTCGTCTGACCGTAGACGGAACAAGTTGTGTACGAAAACAAAAAGCTTTATAACCAAGGTTACACACTGTATCTAGTGTAAGCATAACCTCACGCTAAATGTAAGGTTGCTGACATTTATCAATATGAAATAAACTGATCACATCCACTACCCCCCTCCCTACCCCGTCATTTCCTTCTCCACTCGAAACGAAGGGGTGGGGGTGTTCCCCGGTTTCTGACCCATTATCTCCCGCTCCTCCGTATCTTCGTCCGTTCCTCTCATCCCCTTCCATTTCCTAAGTTGCGTATGACCGGCGTCTGACGCAGATTTATAACTCTTCGTTTTGGATTTCAACTACCGTACGACGCCGGACAGCCACGGCAGGGATAACATGGGTATACTAACTGAAATAAAAGACAGCATATCCCAGACTGTAAACGGGATATTCGCAGACGAAGGTACCGCGCGTATCGGTATCTACGGTCCGCCAAACGCGGGCAAGACGACGCTCGCAAACCGGATTGCGCGCGACTGGACGGGCGAAGCGATGGGTGCCGAGTCGCAGATACCGCACGAAACAAGAAGGGCGCACCGTAAGGAGGACGTTACCATAGAGCGCGACGGCAACTCGGTCACGCTCGATATCGTCGACACGCCGGGTGTGACCACCAAGGTAGACTACCAGGAGTTCGTCGACTTCGGTATGGAGGAGGACGACGCCGTCGAACGTTCGCGTGAGGCTACCGAGGGTGTCGCAGAGGCGATGCACTGGCTAAAGGAGGATATCGACGGCGTTATCTACGTCCTCGACTCGTCTCTCGACCCTTTCACACAGGTCAACACGATGCTGACCGGAATCATTGAGTCGCGCGACCTACCCGTCCTGATAATAGCCAACAAGGTCGACCTCGGCGACGCCTCTCCGGGACGTATCAAGCAGGCGTTCCCTCAGCACGAAACCGTGCCTATCAGCGGTCAGGAGGGCGATAACGTCGACGAACTCTACGAGAAGATCGCAGAGGAGTTCGGGTGATAACGATGCCGGAACAGATAGAGTCCGACGGTGCGGACGGAAACGGTGGCGGCGTCCAGATAGACATGATAAGCTCCGGAAGGATGGACGGTATGACGAGTATGGAGAAGATACGTCTCATACTCGACGGTGTGAGGGACGGCAAGGTCGTCATACTCGAATCCGGTCTTTCGCCCGAAGAGGAGTCGAAGCTCATAGAGGTCACCATGACCGAGATATCACCCGACGGATTCTCGGGTATCGAGATCGAGTCGTACCCCAAGGAGTCGGCGAACCCCGGTATACTCGACAGGCTGTTCGGCGACGACGACTCAAAGATGACCGTCATAGGACCCGCGAACCAGATAGAGACGCTTCACAAGGACAGCGAACTCATAAGCGCCGTCGTCTCGGCGAGGTGAACCGCGCGTGCCTCACGAATGCGTAGACTGCGGCGATGTCTTCGATGATGGCTCCGACGAGGTCTTCGACGGATGTCCGTCGTGCGGAGGAACCAAGTTCTTCTACGTCAAGCAGGTAGGTGCGTCGGAAGACCGACCGGAACCACCCGGTGACGGTGTAGGCGCGCACGCCGACGATGTAGAAACCTCCGATGACGGAAGCGATGTTACCGCCGACGATGTAGAAACCACCGCCGACACGGCTACCGACGAACACCCGGCGCGGAACGAAGAACCCCAAACCGCCGCGGAGACGCAGACGGGTTCGGGCGACGACCGCGGCATAGTCGAGGCGGAGGACGGGTACGAACGTGCCTTCGGTGGAAGTCTGAACGACGAAGATGGCGAAGATCCCGCCGACGACCCCCTGGAAGCTGAAACCGACGGCGAAACCGACGACGAGATACACGACGTACCACCGTCTCCTGATACGGACGGCGAGTTCCGGCGCGCACACGCCGACGAAGCCCGCGACGAACTCATGGATCAGTTCGAGACGATACGTATAGTCGAACCCGGAAGCTACGAACTCAACCTGATGAACCTGTACGAGGAGGACGAGAAGATAATCGCGTTACAGGAAGACGGTCGTTATCAGGTATCCCTGCCTTCGACAATCGACGACTGATTCTGCATCCGTCCCTCTCAGTTCTATTCTCAAAACCGTTAAGTCCCGACCCGCCGAAACCCCGACAAGATGGATATCGTAATCTCCGTTGGCGGTTCGGTTCTCGTACCCGAAATCTCAGCCGAACGAGTCTCGCGTTTCGCGCGTGTTGTCGAGAACATCGCCGACGCACACTTCCTCGCGGTCTTCGATCTCGTCGCCGACGACGAGTTAGCGAAGGAGGGCGTCAACGACGTGCTAACCGTGCTTGCCGAACAGCCCGACTTGACAGCCGAGGACGCCATCGAGGAAGCCGGTCTCGGCGGCGTCGACGACGAGGAAGTCCGTGAGATCATCGCCGGCGTCGTCGAACGCAACGCCGAGCAAGTCGCCGAGGAGGGGATGGGAGCCTTCTCGGGACTGATGGGCGAATGTATGGCGGAACTCCGCGGCAAAGCCGACGGCGACACGGTCAGCGACGTACTGCGCGAGGAGATCGGCAAACGGAGCTAACTTCCCTGTCGCCGCCGACCGTTCGGCAATGACGCTCTATTTCGAGGATTTGGCGGTCGGCGACGAGTGGACGAGCGACGAGTACGAACTCACCCAAGCCGAGATCATCGAGTTCGCCGAGCAGTATGATCCACAGTGGTTCCACACCGATCCCGAGCGCGCCGCCGAGGAATCGATCTACGGGAGCCTGATCGCTGCGGGGTTCCACACGGCCGCGATCTCGACGCGACTGTTCGTCGACTGCTTTCTTGCGGATACCGCGACGCTCGGCGGGAAAGGGATCGACAAACTCCGATGGCACG
>Ga0207414_1001142_pt1 | contig 10176 bp, 13 predicted proteins | sample PonA231FremontCA_2_FD_187269 | JGI IMG/M metagenome (GOLD analysis project Ga0207414, IMG submission 187269) | Marine sediment microbial community from Fremont, CA, USA - Pond A23 Sediment 1 (SPAdes) | ecosystem: Environmental > Aquatic > Marine > Unclassified | place: USA: Fremont, California... | reverse complement strand
ATATAATTCAAAAGTTTTCAATCTTTTTAGGACGTGTAGTAGTAGAAAAGGATGCTACAGCCGTTGATCTAATAGAGCTTTCATCTGATTTTACGGATGTTCCGGGAGCGGGGGTTAGTTCTTCAGGTGTTCCAGACCATGGTAACTTAACGGGATTAGACGATGCTAACGATCACCCGTGGGCATGGAATACTTCGGAAATTACTGAAAGCGACACTACTCGGTGGGGCACGGATGCAAGCACAACCAATGAGATACAAGATATTTCAACTGATAACACAGCGGGCAATATTAGTATTTCAGATGGTTCTACGTTAAATTTGAATGTAGATGACGCGGACTCTGATCCAAATAACGAAATACAAACCCTTTCAATCGATTCAACAAATAGGGTTTTCGATATTAGTTTGTCTGACGATGGAACTGTTAGCTTTCAAGATACCTATAAAGATAATGACAGTGACCCAACCAATGAATACCAAAATCTTTCAACTGACGGAACTAGCGGAGATGTTAATATAGGTAATGGAACCGGAGTAACTATTAATGTAGATGACGCAGATGCTAATTCTTCTAATGAGTTACAAGATTTAAGCACTGATGGAACATCTGGAAATGTTCAAATTTCTGATGGTTTAAATACTGATATTAACGTAGATGATGCGGATGCAGACGCAACTAATGAATTTCAAGATTTAGGTAGCAGCAAAACTGGAACTGATGTGACTACAACAATCTCGGATGGAGCTAGTACAACTTTCAGTGTAGACGATGATGATTCAGATCCTTACAATGAGCGAAATTATAGCATGAACTGGCAGGACTATAATAATCACATTCAAGTTACTGACGTGGATGGTACGAAAGAAGCTGAAATCACTGGTTTTACCGAATGGGAGGATACAACGGATTATATAGCAACAAAGTATGATATAGATACTACGGGTTTTTCAAGTAGTGATGAGACTGACCCTATATATTCAGCAGACCCTGCAAGTAATATAACAGATGCTGGTTCAGGTTCTATAATTACTTCTACGGAGCGCACTAACTGGAACACCCACATAGGCTATACCTCCGGTGAAAACCCACACTCCACGGGGTTGAGTAATTTGAGTGATTATATTGGAAAAATAGACTATACTGGCAAATCACCACACACAGGAACTGATGGTGCAAATTGGACTAAAATTGGAAATACTGGAAGCACTGGGTCTTTTACTTACTCTACCGCAACAGTACATTATTCTATCATAGGCGAAACAAGCGGAGAAAGTAATATTGGAACTCTTTTTGTGAGTTTCAAGAATCAAAGTGGTAGCTATGATGCAAGAATTTCCAATATAACCACAAATAGTAATGTTACTGCTAAATTAATCAGGTCAGATGATGGAGGTGATGGTATTTATGAAATATGGATGTATATACCTTGGAATTATTCGGATGTTGAATATTCGGTAGTTAATGGAGAGGACTGGAACTGGGATGTATCAGCACCTATCCAAAAATCCGAACCAACGGGCCTTGATGAATGGACACCACAGCCGGAAATGTTCACAGGACAGGAACAACTTGCCACCCGCCCGTGGTCAACCCTGCAAAATATAACAAGTCAGGGGAATAGTACAACACAAGCAATAATAGCATCTAATAATGATGATACTCATTATGGAAGACTTGAAGTCAGTAATTCAAGTGGTCAAAGAGGTGCTTTCTTAGGTTATGGAAATGGTGGAAGTGATGTTGATTTAAGAATTGACAATGCAAGTAATCTTAATATAACACAAGGCAACGTCAATATAACTGACGGCAATATAACGACAAGCGGTAATATCACAGCTAACAACTTTATACTAAGCTCTGACCGACGATTAAAGCACAATATAAGACCAATAAGCGATGCTCTGACAAAGGCATTGTTCCTTAACCCTGTTCAATTCAACCACAATAAGGATAACAGGGCGGACATAGGTTTCATAGCACAAAACGTACAAAAGATGTTTCCAGAACTAGTGCATAAACGGGAAGATGGATATTTGTCGCTTAGTTACCAACAATTCACAGCCGTTAATAATGCTGCTATACATGAGTTATACAGCGAATTTCAGAGCTTAAAAAAGGAAAACCAAAAACTTAGAAATGAAGTTGAAAAGTTAAAAACTAAAATAAACGAGATATGCAAGCAATTAGAAGATTAATAACAGCGGTTTTTGTAATCATAGCATTTACAGGGAATTGTCAAGTGCCGGATACTGAAACCTTTTCATTGCAGGATGTAGTGGATGAGATCAACCCCTCTTCTAATGATCTTATTACTTGTTTTGATGAATCCGATCCTGCAGAATTTGATAGTGATTATACACCCTCGGGATTTGATCCACATGCTACAGATAAAACTGGTTATGAGTTATTATATTTTCGCAACTATGCAGGATGGGAATTTGTAGGGTATGCCGGGTGGAATCAAAGGAGAAGTTTTGGTCATGCTTATGATGAAGCTGAAGGTAGACTCATTGTAGTAGGTGGATATGATGGCAGTTATTTGAGAGATACGTGGTATTCTACAGATAACGGGCAAACATGGACTCAAAATACGTCTACAGATTTTAGTGAAAGGGAACATTTTAAAATTGTTTCAGATGGTGATGTTATAATATTAACAGGAGGTAATAATGTATCTTATCTAAGCGAACTCTGGTTTACAGGTGACGAAGGGGCATTTTGGACTAAACCATCTCCGCAACCTTCATGGGTAGGAAGAAGTCATCATAGTTATGATAAAAAAGGCTCTGTGAATACGACCCTATATAGTATTGTTATAGGTGGATTTGACGGAAATGAGTATTTAAATGATGTATGGATGTATGAAGGTTTATCCACTTGGACAAAGAAAAAAGATAATAATACAAGTGGTTTTTCTAAGCGTATGGAGCATGAAGTAGTTGTGATGCCTAACGGTGATTTAATTTTAATAGGAGGTGTAGACGCTAATGGCAGGCGCAATGATGTATGGAAAAGCACAGATAATGGAGCGACGTGGAATGAAATAAAAAGAAACAATTCTGATGGATTTTCAAAAAGATCAGCACATGAAGCGGTGGTTAACGGCAATGGAGTGATTTTCGTTATGGGCGGAATCGATGATAATAATCAAAGACTGAATGATATTTGGGTAAGTACAGATGGAGGTTATAGATGGAATTTGATAGGTGAAGCGAAATGGGATCCTAGAAATAATTTTGGTGCTGAAATAATTGGAAATTATATATATGTTTTTGGTGGTGATGGAAACACACAAAATTTCAATGATATCTGGAGGTTAGATGTTTCAGATTTATAGAACTAAAATTAATTATATATGTCTAACGAAGAATTACAACGACTTGAGGAACTAGTAAAAGCTCAACATGAACAAGAAACAGCGTTATTCAACAAAAAATTCTGGCGAGGTTTGCTTATCGCAGCCGTACCTATCTTTATGCTAGCGGGAATAGGTAGTTATGTAGGAGTACAGACTTCTCAGGAAGTGAATCGCACAAGGATTAACAACCTTGAGAATACAACGGATAATAATCGCCAGCGAATAATCGGATTAGAGCAGGAAAATGTAGATCAATGGAAGTATATTTATGATGGTAAAACTAGAAATCACAGGTTAGAAAAAAAGGATAAAAATGATTGATTAATATGTTATTAAAATTAATTAGAGAGAATGTACATGAAAAGTTATCTTATACTAGAGGTAGTCTCTTTTATTGGAATCAAAGTAAAAAAAAGTACATTTTTTTGATGTATACGCTTGAACATAAAGTAAGAGATTTAAACCAGGATGGAAAATTCGGAGAAGGAGAGCAAAAAATATATGGTAAGACTGCTGTACCCTATGGAGAATATATAATTATTTTAAGGTATTCTCCTAGCAAAAAAAGATTTGTACCTGAGCTGGTAGATGTTAACAGTTTTAAATATGCTCAGTTTCATTCCGGTAATGATTTGGAAGATTCTATTGGATGTATTCTAGTAGGATATAACAGGAAAAAGGATACTTTATGGAATAGCTATGAAGCTGAACGGGATTTGGTTGTTATGCTAGAGCAAAGCGAAGGACAAAGTAAAATAAAAATTGTATAATCTAAATATATTGCTATGGAAACAAAAGAAAGAAAACCACAAAAAATCGGACAATTTGAAACCTGGAACTCCGAAGCTAAAATGGTAGAAGTTAGCTCTGATAGGGTTAAAAGTTTAATAGCTTTACTCATGGCTTTTTTGATTGTAGTAGGACAATTAATATTTGAAGGTACGCTAAATTCCTGGGGACTTAATGGAATTGTAGCTCTATTTTTGATTTACAGTGCTACTCCTAAAGCATTAAAAGATATTGCAGGGGTAAAAAATTTAGTTAAAAAAACTTAATTATGAAATACTTATTTATAGTATTGCTTATGTTTTTAGCTGGATGTACTCTCCAGGAGCAAGCTCAATGGCATCTCAGAAAAGCTCTGGAAAAAGATCCATCTATTATAGATATTCAAGCGGACAGCTCCAAACAAATTAATATTAGTTGGGAGGATACTACTATAGCTATAAAGCTAAAGAAACCGTTTCAGATCAATACAGATACAATTATTGAACGGGATACGATTACAAACCTAAAGGACACAATCGAAGCCGTTACAAAGGATGAGACAGCTTATGCTAGAGCCTGGGAAAAAGATGGGATTGTTTCGTTAATGGCGTATGCGCATAAAGATACAATCTTAACTCTCCAGGACTCAATCCAGGTTAAAAACAAAATAATTGAAGAAAAAACTACAATCATAAAAAAACAGAAAGCAACGATAAAAGAGAAAACCTCATTGGTCCATAAACTAAAAAATTGGTTAGTTGTATTAGCTTCTTTGTTTGCATTAGGGTTAATAATCATTTTTGTTAGTAAGTTTTCTTCATTGCTTTAATTTTAGGTTTTTGCATTTTTCTCTGTTTTAAGGGAGGGCCGAAAGGTTCTCCCTTTTTTTTATGTATTAATCATTAAAAAAACTTAATTTTTTATTAATTTTTTTAGCTAAAAATTTGCACAGAAAAATTCATTACATTACATTTGTAAGTAGAGAGTTAAGGGAAAGAGTTCTTTGAAATGTTGATAACGGGAAAGCGAAACTAAGCAGGTACGATCAGACAGGCAGAAGGGTTGAAGGACACCACTTAGGAGTAGCCAAGCGTTATAGAGAGACCAAGGGTTAGAAAAGCAAAGGTCAATGGTTGTGCGGAAATTACGAGCTTAACAGAACGGTTCTCCGCACCCCGGTAGGAGAAGAAATGAAGGGTTGCAGATTGGTAGGGTACAATAGCTTAACTGGAGTTTAATAAATAACCTGGCAAATCATAAACCCCCAACGGTTTTTTAAAAGGTTCGATTCCTTTTGGGGGTTCTAATTTTAAACCACAAAATCAAACAGATATGCAAAAAGTATTAGAGTTTTATAACGGTATGAAGTTAGAAAGGCGTGAAACAACAAACCGCCCGGTAACTGACGATTTTATTGAGTATGTAATGGCAAGTGCTTATGAGTCTGGATGCGAAGATATTTGGGCAATTTATAAGGATAATGATAATTTTATTCATTATGAATTTGTCTACGGAGAAGGACTTTATAAAGTTAAATCCATGTTGAATACAGCATGGGCGGCATGGAAAGGTAAAAATTCCAGAAAAATACAGTTAAAAGCTGAATTACAAAGATTGAGGAATTTACCTAAACCTGGAGACAGGGAAAGAATAGTTGAAATAATGCATGAATTAGAAGAAATAAGTGTTTAATCTAAAATTTAAGAGTTATGTTTAATGAGAATTTATGGACCAGCGATGTAGGTGCTTTGAATGAAGCGACCAAAACAAAATTAGAAAACAAGTTAAGAAACTCACAGCCCAGGGCACGAGAAGCCCTGGAGCGTTTGGTTAAAGAAGGTAAAATCCAAACCGATGTAGTTGCTCCTATTGGAGTAAACCAGCGTTCAGAAAACCCGCAGCCGTTTATCACTTTTGACAGCAACGGACAGTTAAAAATGTGTATGGATGAAAATATTCTGGAGAGAAACCAGGTAAATTTAGACAGTAGTTGGTTTAATCTCCATGAAAACGCAGTTACCCAAATAGCTGAAAAGTTTGGAGTTCCTGGTAAATATTTGAAACAGCTTGCTAAAGGAGAGCAATGGCAGAGAGATTTGGCCGCTAATATTTTGAATGAACATTCTTATAATACCCATCGTAGCAGGGTTCTTGTTAGGAGTGTAGGAAATGAAGTAAGAGGGGTTTTATCAGATCAATACAAGCGTTACGATGCTAAAGAGATTGTTACCGCTTTCATGCAATCTGTACAAGAGCAAGGAGGCGTATTAGTGGATGGACTAATGACAGATACCAGGGTGTTCTTTGAAACTATGAAGCCTTATCCTATTATCGTACCTACCCAGAAAAATGGAGATGTTCTATTAGCTTTTGGTGCTAGATTGGCTACAAGTGATTTTGGAAATGGAGCATTGGAGTTAAGAAGTTATCTAATGCAAATAACTTGTCTAAATGAAATGGTAAGAGAAACCCAGCTTAAAAAAGTACATTTGGGTTCTCGTTTACCTGACAATATCCAATTAAGTCAGAGGACTTACAATTATGATACGAAAACTATGGCCTCGGCAATTAAGGATATTACCCAGCAAATTTACTCTAATGAAAATATAGACAAGCAAGCTTACATGATACAGAGAGCTTCCGAGAGTGAAGTAGATTTTGAGAAGGAACTCAAAAATTTATCCAGGAACAAAATCACTCAGGAAGAAGCCGCAGGAGTACAAAAAGTTATCAATAAATCAGACCCGGAAGATGGATTGACCGGAGAAGGAACTTTGTGGAAACTTGTTAACGGCATGACAGCTTATGCCAGAGATATGGAAAACCCGGAAAGAAAACGTGAAATAAGTGAGATTGCTGGAGGTTTGATGGAAAGAGCCAAATAAAAAAATAACCCTGGGTAATACCAGGGTATTTTTTTAGCTTAATTATTAATTAAGTATATTTTTTATTAATTTTATAACCTAAAAATTTAATTTTATGAATCATGTAAACAATCAGATTACAGAAAACAAAGAAGAGCCAAAGTTTTATAGAGCTGGCGATGTATTCAAGCGTAAAAACCTCTTTTATATTTTAAGGAGAGATAACTTTGAAGATGAAGCCGGAGAGCTTCAATTAGGTTTCCAGGCAATTTCTTTACACGATGGATGCCCCTGGGATAATTTTCAAGTAGATGCGGTAGATGCCGTTGATGAATTAACTTTTGTAGGTAGAAATGTAGAATTTATTATAAAATAGCTAATTATGGATGAAAATATTTATTGTATTTGCGGAGAAAAAATGGAAGTTTACGACACGTATTCCATGAGCTTTGGTAAAAAAACAAGTAGTAACATAACTGTTACAGAGTGGAAATGCCCAGAATGCGGGTATATTTATAGTGATGAACCAGAAATATTTGAAGATTAATGGAAAAATTAAGGATTACAGAAGCACTCGGAAAGTTTGCCCAGAAACATGGGCGGAGAATGACCCAGGATGAACTAGCTAAATATATTTATCCTGAGTCATCGGTAAATTCTCGTAATGTAAATATTGCGAAGCTAAAGAACGGTAAAACTAAGCGTGTAAGCATTACTACCGTAAAAAGATTATGTGAGAAATTAGATGTAGATGCTAATTTTTTATTCGGAATTGATAAATAAATAATTAAACAGAGTATTAACGCAAAAATCTAAAATTATGAGTTACAAAATTATTTCAGCAGATCAGCAGTTAGAAGCACAAAACCTAGTATGGTTAATTTATGGAGAACCAGGAATAGGTAAAACCTCATTATCTTTTACAGCAGAGAACCCATTGCTTGAAGATTTTGATGGAGGAGCACACCGAGCTGTAAATAGACAGAATATTATACGAATTGATTCCTGGGAAGATGCTGTATCATTTCATAAATCTCAGGACTTTACAGATTTAGAGCCTAAAACGCTTATATTTGATACAGGGGGAACCCTCCTGGATAAATATATGGCTAACTATGTTAAAACTATTGATAAAAGCTATAAACAAAGAGGTGGGGAATTAACTTTAAAAGGTTACGGAGCAATGAAGTCTCTTTTTAAGCAATTTGTGGATGAAATGAAAAGCTTTAATATAGATTTGATTTTTGTATGCCATACAGAAACAATACAGGAAGGAGACGAACTGAAAAGACGTCCTAAAATGACAGGTGGAAGTTATGAAATTCTTATCCAGGAAGCCGATATGGTTGGGTATATGGAAAGTCAAAACAATAAAAGGACGATTGATTTTAACCCTACAGATAGGCATATTGGTAAAAATACTGCAGAATTTCAAAAGTTAAATGTTCCTCACTATAGCGATGAAAAATTTACTACGTTTATGGCAGATTTATCCCAGCAAACAAAGGATAAAATTAAAAGTGTAACAGAGGAGCAACGTCAAGTTATAGATACCTTGAATGAACTAAGAGAGAAGTTAAAGCAATGTAATACCGTAAATGAAGTATTGGATGTTTACAATGAAACTTCTGAAATGAGTAAGGTTATAAGGATACAATTCCAAAAGAATGTAAATGATAGGGTTTCAGAGCTTATTTCTGAAATAGAAACAAACGATCAAGCTAATGAAATTTTATCAATTCTTTTAGATAGTGAGATTAATCTTACTCAGGCTAAAAGAGCTCTGAATAAGAAAGCAGAAAGTTTGAGCTTAGTGTATAATAAAGAGAAAAAAACGTTTGAAAATAAACAGTAAGCTATATGAAATTACAGAATTCAGTTTCTAATATAGAGCAGCTCCGGTTATGTATGACCGGAGCTTATAACGGTAAAATAACAGAGGAAGAAGTTATAAAAGCCGTGAAAGGAGAAAAAGAATGGAGTCAAGAAATGAAATTTGGTACTGCAATAGATGCTGTATTAGATTATGGAGCGGAAAAATTCAAATTATCAGATGGAACTTATTTATTTCAGTTTAACAATATGCCGGGAACGGTACATTGTACTTATGAAGAATTGCAGACTGTAATTGAATTCAAGAATAATCACCCGAATATGGTTTCACAAATACCAGTATATTATAAATTAAATCTGTTTGGTGATGAAATTCTTATTAAAGGTCGTGTAGATGGAATTGAAGGATTAATATTACATGAGCATAAAACTTCTACAGGTCAACCTAAACACGACCAATTCAAGGATTCTTTACAATGGCAATTCTATTTACTTGGCTCTGGTTGTAAGAAAGCTGTTTATAATGTGTTTTCTTACACAAAAAAACCACCGAGAAAAACAAGGTTAAGTCAATTTGTGTATGAGTATTATCCAGGAATTGAGAACAATGTTAATTCTTGGATTAGAGAGTTTATAGAGTTTTGTTATGATAATAACTTAAATTATTACATTGAAAAAGACGAACAATGAGAAAGCAGGAGTTTACAGAAAGGCAACATGCTGAGATTTATGAATTCCTGGAGCAATACGTTCAACCGGACAAAAAAGTTGAAGCTAGGAAAGTTTTGTTATCTATGTTTAGGCATGACAGGGTAGTAGTGAAACAAAGGTTGAACAAATCCTGGGAGAATTTCTTAAAATCTGTTAATAAAGCTATTGACTTTGATTGGTAGTTTTATTATATTTGTTGTCAGAAAATAAAAGGTAGATGCGGTACCGATTAAGATAAACCATTTTGGAATGCTCAAAGTTAGTAGGTGCCGCATCCACTGAAAGCTTTGGGCTTTTTTAATGGATGTAATTATGACAATTTTAAAAAAATCACTTACAAGTAATTTTACACAAATACCTAACGAAGCAATAGAGGACATGGAACTCTCTGCTATTGCATTTCGTATGTATGCTTATCTAATTAGTAGGCCTGACAACTGGAAGGTAAATAATACTGATATAAAAAAACGTTTAGGAATTAAGTCAAATGAAACTATGTCAAAATATTTACATCAGCTAATTAATGCGGGTTGGTTATTCAGAGAAAAAACAAAAGATTCTAAAAATAGATTTACTGGAGGTTATAGTTATTATATTTTTGATAAGAAAAACCCGAATTCGGAAAATTTCCTAATTAGG
>Ga0207414_1001141_pt1 | contig 10178 bp, 5 predicted proteins | sample PonA231FremontCA_2_FD_187269 | JGI IMG/M metagenome (GOLD analysis project Ga0207414, IMG submission 187269) | Marine sediment microbial community from Fremont, CA, USA - Pond A23 Sediment 1 (SPAdes) | ecosystem: Environmental > Aquatic > Marine > Unclassified | place: USA: Fremont, California... | reverse complement strand
CTGAACTTTTCTATAAGGGTCACCTTTAGTATAACGGTCAGGCATCCATCTAGGCATTAAGTTAGGTCTATTATTAACTGTCTTTCTTAAGCCAGGTGAAGGCTGAAATAAACGTCTGAATACCTCGGAGAATTTCATACCTCTACCTCCGATAGAGCTCTGCCAGAACCTGTTAGATTCTGCATAAGCCATTTCTGCTGACTCTAATACTGCTTCACCTTCACCATAATCAGTGTCTCCTACAAAAGCCCTTGTCATAAAACCTGCTGCACCAGGAACTCTGTATAAACTCTCTTTTATTCTATCAAGAACCATTTTAGGACTATCTGGTTCTTCTGGCTCTATATCTAATTCTCCTCTATCCCACTCTTCACGATAGTCTATTAAATAACCAGTCTGTTCTAATATTCTCTCATCTATAGTATGTACTCCACCAGACTTACTTCTTAAAGCCTGACTTAATTGTTGTATATTTTCTATATTTATTTCTTCCCCACCTATATTTACTGTACCTTTTCTACCACGGTTTGTTAAACCACCAGTAGATTTCTTAATAGCTTCACCCTGTATATCATGTTTACTAATTATACCGTGTCCACTACTTATATATATAGGCATACCTTGACTATCTACAAGAGAGGATTTTTTACCTACTAAAGCTCTACCTCTTTTTAATTTCTCTAATTGTGCATCAGATATCTCTAAATCGCCTTTAATAGCCTGTTGTACCGATTTAGATTGTTCACCTTTATATATACCTATCTGTCGTCTTCCTTCGGTTATAATACCACCTGAGACTGTCTCACGAGGTTCTCCTCCTCCACTGACAGCTATCTTACTTTCTTGATACATTTTTTCTATATCTTTTGTATTTATACCAGACTTAGGTATATATCTTTTTAGACTTATATTTCCACCTTTATGTATAGGTATTACTGCACTCTCATACTGTTCTTCTTTTTCTAATCTTCTTACTGTACTTCTACTTGCACCTGCACCATAATCTATAGTAGGTTTAAGTATTTGACCGATAGTCTGATTTAGTATTGGTCCATAAGGTGTATTCCTACCAAATAAAGAACCTGAACGTGGATAAGGTCTACGTTCTTTTTGATATTCTTCCCACCAGTAAGGGTCAGTAACAAATCTCCTTATTGGTGCAAAAGGATTACTTGGAGTAGGCATCCAGTTATGTGACCAATATTGTTCTCTATCACCGAAAACTGTACTGGTATATTCTGGTTCTGCCATAGCCATTTTATAACTATTAGGTCTATGGTATACTATATCTTCCCCCATCCAAGGTGTAGAACCAAGAGGCCACCATCTATTTCTACGTATAGGTTCAGCACCGTGTTCATAATAATCTATCCATTCTTCACGTGATTTAGATGATGTTAATCCAGTTATATCAGCACCCCAACCTATAAATGGTATACTATGAAATGCTGAAGATACTCCTTCACTACCTGGAGTAACTTGATCCATATATTCTATTGCTGAATTTATACCTATACTTTCTTTTACATTAGCAGTTTTTAATCTTATAGAAGCTTTTGCTCTTTCTATATGTTGTTCACCTGTATAGCCAGTAACATCTTTTAAATGGTCATTAGTCCATTTAGCTGTACCATACATAGCAGCAGCTGGCAATACTCTTTTAGCCATTAGATTTTTAAAGAATTCACCAGTTGAACCCATTTGTTCATCAGGTATACCTAATGATACTCTGTTGAATGGAGGTACATCTATCTGATTTAAAAGATTATTCATTCTTGTAGATATACCATACATTCGCATTGTAGCACGATTAGCTTCGTGCATATTTTCTCTACTAGCTGTAAAAGTTTTATATATACTACTGGCATTTAAATTAGTCATCTTACTCATAGCTAAAGTGTCGCCCCGATATATATTTTCAGGGTCACCTAGATTACCGTAACCAAATCGTGGTCTAGATTCTTTAGCTATATTAGTAAGACTATCTCTTAATATATCTACATCTTTACCAGTACCTCTAAACAATCTTCTTGTAGATTCTTCAAAACCTAAGTTGTTTTGTGCTAAACCCTGTTCTAATATCTGTGTACCTATAGCCATTTCACCAGCTTGTTTCTGTGCTTTACCTATTACACCTTGTTTTCTAAGCTGGCTTAGAGTATGAGCAGAAGTTTCGTATCCCTGCTTCTCACTCAATAATCCACCTATTCTTTTGCGTAATATATCTTCTCCAGATTCAAGCTGATTACTCTGGAAAAACCCTTTTCTTGTACGTGTACGTGTACGACTTAATATATTATAAGCTTTATCTTTAAAGAATTTATCTGTATCATCTATGTAATTTAATTTATCTGTAGGTGTTAAGTCTTTCTGTAATCTTACATAAGCACTTACTAAATCTTCCTGTGTCTCAAACTTATTAGCATTAAGTATAGAATCATCTAATGCATTAGTCCAAGCATTAAGTAAATTTTTATCTGGTGCTGGGGAATCTACTCTTAATGTATCAAATACATCATAAGCTAAATCACGGTTGAATTCTTCACCTGCATATAATCTAGCTATTTTATTTCTAAAGTAATCTTCGTCACCACTTTTGGTAAATCCTGATTTCATTTTAGTGTACATACCAGGTCTTTTCTGTTTTGCAAGACCTAACGTTTCACCAAATTTACCTGCTAGATAATCTTCCTGTTTTGTTTCTATACCTGACATCTGTACACCAAGTCTTTTCATTGTACCGTAACGACCTGATGTAAATTGCATACCCTGTTTTACAGGTTGTGAAGGGTCAGATAATTTAAATATCTGGTCACCGACACCTATCATAGTTTCTTCTAATCTCATATTATCATTAACTTCATCTAAGTCTGATAGGAATGGTTGGTGTTTCCCAGAACGTAAAATATACATAGGTTGGTCTTCTTCAGGTCTTCTCTTAAGCATTACTCTACCTAGTATACCGTTAGCAGTTACTTCATTAAAGGCATCTTTTATAGTACTAGTAGAACGTTTATTTATTATTTGACCTGATTTGTCTACTAATAGATTTTCATCTGGTACGAATTTTCTCATATCTGCACCAGATTGTTGTATCTCTTTCATAAACTGCATAGTTTCATCCATTAACTCTATACTACTATCAGGGTCATTATGTTTTTTAATTAAATCGTGTGCAGTAGCCTGTCTATAACCAAACACACTTCTTACTTTTTTAGATACACCCTGTTTCATTTGTTCAGTAATAGACATTCTACTAGGGTCTACCTGTTTCTGTCTTCTCTCTATTATATTTTCTATTATACGTTCCCTAAACTTCTGTTGTTTTCGCTGAAAAGCATCTGTATCTACATCTACATTTTCATAAGATTGTCTTAATAATTTAGTTATAGCTTTTTGTTGACCTTCATCAAAACCTGCTCTAGATAAATCTGATTGTACTGCTGTAACACCTCTAGCCCCACGACTAGTAGAACTCTGTCCTCCTACTTCAGCAGCCATATCAGCTAATCTAGAACCAAATTTATTTTTTAGCTTATCTATATTTTCTTCAGTAACTCCGTCACTCTTTTTACGCATTTCTTCTAATTTTTCATCTATATACTCATATCTTTTTTGTCTCGCCTGTTCATAACGTAACTTATTTAATCCTTTTTTAACAGATTTTCTAGTTTTTTCTATAGCTATATCATCGCCACCTATACGATTAAGTTTACTTAATTCATCACTAAATTTATTAGCAAATCTTCTAGGTGACTCCATAGTTCTTGAAGCTGTATCAGTAAATGTTGTACCTCTACTTATGTACTGTTTAACATTACTACCTGCACGTTTAGTGGATATAGCTGAAGCTGCTATACTATTGGCAGCACCAGCTATACCTTTAGGGTGTGTTACGTGTACTGCACCTATAACAGCAGCACCAGCTAAAGCTGTTTTACCTATAGCTCTCATTGTAGAATTTTTTTGCCTATCTAAGTATCTCTGTCTTTCTTCTTCTCTTTTAAGTAATCTATTTTCATGTTTTTCTAAATAAGGATTCAATTTATAACACCCCTAAACTCTACTGGAAGTTAGAATCTAAATTATCTCCCATAGTTTGTTTCTGCATAGCTAATTGATGCAGGTTATCCTGTTGTCCATTATTAAATTGCATTGGGTTAGTTGATTGCATATGCTGTCCTTGCTGTGGTGTAGCTTGTTTTTGTTGTTGTGGTACTTGATTACCACCTTCACCTGGTATTTGTTCAGGTACCTTTACATTAGCATACATATTTCTTATAATCCACGAAGCACGAGTATAATAATCTATTAATTCATAAGCGTTCATATTTTTCATATCTTTAATAGTCTTACTTGGAAAAGCTACTGCTATAACATTTTCCATCATAGTAAATACATTATTCTCTAAGTTATCATTTTTTTCTTCTAATATTTCATCTATATAATCAGGGTTCTCAAAAGCTGAATAGTATATTATCTGTTCTGATAATGCTTCAGGTATCCCTGCTATATGTGGTGTACTAAAATTATACTCTTTAGGGTGTAATACACATACTTCACAAACTATTTCTGACAACACATCTTTTCTTAAATTCCTCTTTACTAATAACTCTTCATATTCAAAACGACTAAGAGGGCGGAATATAAAATTCTCGCCCTCTATTTGTATGTGAAAGATATCATCGTATTCTTTTTTTAACTCATAGACTATATTCTCTAGTTTTTGCATTTATACCCACCGACCTTTTTTAAAGTTTTCTTGGACCTGAACTTGCTTCAAATCCTGAAGACCTCATTACCCATTCGGATAATACGGTAGGTACACCAGCCTTACCTTCAGCAATATCGTTATTATCATAATCTTGTGGCCATAATACTGCCAACTCTGTCATTCTTTCTTCTCTCCAGAATCTTGTTGCATTACCTTCTGTATTCAGAATATTCTTGTATTCCATACGATTTATAGAACGATAGATATAAGTATCATCACCAAACTCTATACTAAATATTTCACCATATTTTTGTTTCCATTCTTCTACTTTATTTCTAGTAGGACCACCTGGAAATATAGGCTGATTTTTAGGTATATCTTCTATATCTTCTTTAGGTGGTTCTTGATAACCCTGTTGTCCACCTAAACCACCTGCTGGAAACATACCCTGCTGATTAGTTGCAGGTCCAGGATTAGGCTCTACTCCTTGATTAGGTTGAGCTTGATTAGGTTGATTCTGATTAGATTGTGGTTCTGGTTGTGGAGTAGGTTCCTGTTTTTTATCTTGTTTAGATTCCTTACCATCATATTTTTTCTGTTTTTCCTGAATCTTCTGTTGAATATTTTCTTGAGTTTTCTTTTGTTCTTCGTTCATTATTAAAGCACCCCTTATTATTTATTATATATTTTTATCTAAATCTTGTGCTAAAAATGTATATATTTCACTAACAGGTTCCCCTGACATATCTACAGATTGTGTTACACTCTGTATATGTACATTATTTATAGCTTTTACAGTTCCAGTATTTACTTTACTTCTAAATGTTCTTTCTGGTTTCCATTTTGAAGTAGGTTGGTCATGGTCACCATATGATATTCTTATATCAAAACCTTTGTCTTTATGTTTAAAGTAAGTTTCTCTTTCTTCACTATAAACTGCTACTTCATTATCTCCCCACATTTTTTGTTTAAAATCTTCACTATATTGTTGGAATTCAGTAGACCAACCCCGATTAGCAAAGTTATATAATTTATTTATATTTTCTGAATTAATTTCCTTAAGTTGTTCATCACTTATATCAAAATCTTCGGGATTTTCTAGTATTGCATCTACTGCTGAATGTATGTAATTAACGTTCTTGAAATTTATTTTGAAACTACCCTGCACTATTCTAGTACCTCTTAACATAGAATCAAATTTGTGTGAATTATACCCATAAATAGGCATAAGGGTTTCCTTAAGTTCAAACTGAAATGTTTCTATTTCATCTATAAATATATCTTCAAAGTAAATATACACATTACTACCACTGAAATATTGAGGAGGAAATCTTTCATAATTTACATTATTACCACTAAATCTATCTCTTTCCTGTACTGCCATTGAACTCACCCTCTAACGATATTTAGATTCATTTTCTATCATTCGTTCTGTTTGTTTATAATCTTTTTCTATATTCCTATCTATTTGTTTTATATCCTGTGCTACAAAAGAAAATTGCTCACTTACAGTAAGTTGGTCGACAGTCATAATTTGGTTACCTTCTGTGATTTGTATACCAATTATAGACTGTTTAGTAGTAGAACCATATTCATTAGCAAAGGTCATATCTATCGAAAAAGGTGGTAGTTCATCTGGTACTAGAGATAAATCATTATCTATATTTTTATATAGTGAATAAATGAACTTATTAATCACTGATTTATTTAATAATCTAAATACTAAACTACCAGCTATTGTTCTAGGACCAGCCGTATATCCTTTTGCTTGTACGTGTCCTGTTGCTCTTACTGGAAATCTATCTCTATAATATGAATATGATATTGTAGCTACCTCTCCAAATACCATAGGTTTAGTATCTAATATATCAGGATATCTAAATACAGGTACTATATCGTGTGAACTGTATGCATCATAAGTAGGCATATAATTTACCTCCATATAAAAATCAAGAAGGGGTTGCCCCCTTCTATCCTTTGTATTTATTGAGGACTACTGTCCTTTAATTTACATTTGCTGGAATTTACCTAGATTTTGTGTAGTATCATCTTGGTCTTTAGTAACGTCTTCTTTACCGTGACTGTGTAATGGTTGTATATCTCTAGCTACAAATGTATATTCTTGTGATACTGCTAAATCTTCTATACCAACACCCATACCTTCATTCATAATTTCTACATCAACTAAGGTAAATTGAGCTTTGGCTCCAGTTTCATTTGCTGCATTAACTGTAATATTAAATGGTTGAAGTTGGTCAGCATGTGTAGGTTCTTGATTCCAACCTACTGCTTCTTCCAATAAATCATAATTATTTTGTACTTCTCTTGATAATAGTTCGTTAAAATCATTTGGTTGCCAAGTTTCTACTTTGTTCTGGTCATGTACTGCTCTATCTGGGTCAGATTCCATAAATGTATCTCCAGCTTTAAAAGACTGGAATTTACTTACGTCTTCTCCACCTCTTGTTTGAGCCTGTCTCATTTCTTCTAAAAGTGCATTTCTATCGAATACAGCGAATACTAAACTACCTGAGATACCTCTTCTACCACGTGCAAAACCACGAGGAGATGAATATCCCATTGTATAGGTAGGTGCTTTTTCTCTTGTTGAACTATATGTTAACTGTAGTAATTCACCAATAACCCTACCTCCAAAGGTAGCTATCATATCCGAACCTGAAAAACTTTGATATGTAGGCATATCTATAAATCCTCCTTTGATTAATAAATTAATTTATACCCCGTCAATTAAGACGGGGATTATTTATTACAGTTCCTCATTTATAGAGACTACTGTGTGTATTTGTCTAAATTCTGATACTGGTACTATATCTAACCTAACTACCATTCTACCTATTCTTCTATCTTTAGAAGTCATAATTAATTCATGTTCGAAATCAACTAGACCTGGGTTTTCTTTAAGTGACTGTTCAATTTCAGCATCTAGTGAATTTCTCTTAGGTAGTGAGTTACCATCACCACTATACTTATCATATATAGCTCTTAAATCTTCCATAGTATCGTAAGCTATATTTACTGTCTGGCTTAATTCCCATCCAGATTCTTTAACAGCACAAGTTCTACCTTCTACAATACGTGGTTGTCCATATACATTTCTACCACACATTATCTTATTTCTAAGTAGACGTTGTTGCTGTCTAGGTGATAATTTGTAACTTAATACTCCTACTCCAAATGTTTCATTACTTATGGAGTTTACTCTTGTTAGAGTAGAGTCGATACCTGCTACCATAGGAGCAGCATTTTCTATTGTTGTTCCTACTAGATGAGGGTCATTTACTCTTAAATCTATATTAACTATACTTATAGTTTTACCAGCATCTACATAGTTGTTGTTATTATCAGTTAGATATTCTCCTGCTTGGTTTTGTAAGAAGAAGTCAGTACTTAACCTTTCTGCTTCTCTTACTCTTTCTATTACATTTACTTGTGAAGGTTCTTGGATAGGACTTAGTCCAATATATCCAAAAACTTCATTATTAGCATAGAAAGTAGAACCACAGAAGTCGGCTAACTGTTGTGCAAAGTTCTTATCGTTATCTAAATCATCATCAGCATATACACCTAATGGTACAATATATCTAGCTGCATCATAATCTTTTAGAACATCATAAGCACCTAGTTCTATTTTTTCACCATTATCATTATACTTTCCACCTAATTTATCATAGATTTCTTCTTTACTAATATCTACTTCATCTTTTCCACCTGACATATCGAATTCTTCTGGAATAATATCTCCATCAATATCAACTTTTCTGTCAGGAGTTTTAATCATCATAGTAGATGTTCTCATAGTATCTTCATCAGCACTAATTCTGATTACATTATTATCTCTATGATTATTTACAGCCTGCATCAAGCTGGCTACATTAGTATAATTTTCAGTTAAATCAAAAGTAATACGTTTTTGTGTATTTTCTCGTGATTTACTTGCAGGTTTAATTATTTCTAATTCTTTACCACTTACATTGTAATATTTATATTCATTAGCTATAAGCTTTTTAGAACTATCTAATGGATATACACTATCAGAAGTTATTTGAATAATACCATTAGAATAATTTACTTCATAATCAGTACCTTCGGTAAGACTTGTTTCAGTACCATCTTCAACAAGAACTATATCCATACTGTTAGGTACTATATGTCTATTTTCAAGTAAAGCTTCTTCACGATTTTCCTTATCTAGAACTTCACCTTCATATTCTAGATTTTCTCTATCGTAATCACCTTTTACTGTAGTAAATGGTCTTTCATTAACTTCTGTATAACTATATGCTGTAGTAACTAATGTATAGTCATTAACATTAACATCTTCTACAACACTGTCTGTTACACTAATAATACCCTTAGCTTCATTTACAGTAAAGTCTGTATCTAAGGTAAGAGGTTTATCATCATTACTATCATGTATTAATTTTAACTCTACAGATTCCTCTATAATACCTCTTTCATCATCAGGGAAATGATAGATATTATCATCATTAACATCTACTATCATTTCTTTTTCAGTAATACCTGTATCTTTTATTATTCTATCATTTTTAAGTGTTAGTTTATCTTTAGCTAACATTCTTACACTATTATATAGACTACCACCATAAATAGATTCTACATTAATAGTTGGTGTAAATGTTTCTTCTTTCTGCCAGAAATAGTTTGTTCTTATTTTTCCTCCTTTTGTTACTCTAGGAGAATCTTCGTTAAGTTCTATAACTGTTACAGAAAGGCTACTGTAATTTACATCATAATCATATCTAGGATTTAAAGGTTCACCATCTATTGTAACTTCTATATCTTTTCTTGGGTCAGCATTATGTTCAAGATATAGATATTGTCTTCCACCATTTATAGTATGTGTCATTGTTTCATCTTTAGTTTCTATTTCTTCATAGGTATAGTCTATATGAACATTAGGTTCAGAATATATATCCTGTTCTAAATCTAATACTCCACCATCCCAATCTATACTGTAATCTTCTTTATCTAATTTAGTCCAAGCACCATCTGGGGTATCAAGAGGATCAGGACTTATATATACAGTTTCGGTTTCTGGTATGATGTTTTCATTTTCTAACTTATATTCTTCACCTCTACTACCTTCATCATAAGAATGTTTTTCTTCTGCAACATCTATTTTTCTAATATGTTCTACAACATATTCAATATATAGATTAGCACCTGGATTAGTAGCATCTTCATATAAGATAATATCTCCTACATCATTTTTAACTTGATAATTTCCAGGAGGTAATGGAGTACCATCACCTTGAATAGATACATTATTTATTCTTGCTTCATCAAAATTAATACCGTTTACTTCATGTTTACCTTCTGGTATAGAAAGATGAATTACATAATCATCATTTCCTTTTACTTCACCAAGAAATAAATCTTCTTCAATAAACTTTCTCTTTGTTTCAGGATATAATTCTATTTC
>Ga0207414_1001137_pt1 | contig 10200 bp, 7 predicted proteins | sample PonA231FremontCA_2_FD_187269 | JGI IMG/M metagenome (GOLD analysis project Ga0207414, IMG submission 187269) | Marine sediment microbial community from Fremont, CA, USA - Pond A23 Sediment 1 (SPAdes) | ecosystem: Environmental > Aquatic > Marine > Unclassified | place: USA: Fremont, California... | reverse complement strand
CAAGGGTTAAATTGAATCAACCTCAAAAGGCAAGTAATCCAGGAGGGTTTTCCTATTATAAATTTCTCAAAAAGAAAAAGATCTATAGTGTGGGTAATGTATTTGAAATATATAAAATTCAAAATTACTTTTTATTATCAGAACCCATTATAAAGTTAAAAAAATCTCTATTAGGTTCTATTGATCAAAAAATATCTACTCCGGTCAATGAGTTTATTAAAGCATTAATTTTAGGTGAAAAAAGTAATTTGAATCAAAATTGGGAAACAAGTTTCAGAAGAGCTGGAGCTAATCATTTGTTAGCAATTTCAGGCTTACATATAGGTTTTATAACTTTTTTTATTTTACTATTATTAAAACCTTTTGCATTAAGTAATAGGTTTATTAATTTCATTTTAACTGCTTTTCTTTTAGTATATGTTATAATGACAGGTTTTAGAGCTTCTGTCTTGAGGGCTTCACTTTTAGTTTTAATCTTTAGGTATTTTAAACAAATAGATTTGAAGATGGATTTTTTTAATATGATTTCAATAGTGTTATTTATTATCTTATTAATTAATCCTTATAAATTATTTTCAATTGGACTGCAGCTTAGTTTTCTCGTGTTATTAATGATAGTAAGTTGGTCCAAAATATTAAGTAGATATTTACATCCATCCCTAGCTGTTAGTTTTGCAGCTCAACTAGGTTCTATTCCTCTAACTACATATTATTTTAACACATTATCTCCAGCTGGAATAATCACAAATTTATGGGCTATACCCTTAGTGTCGGTTATTGTGTTTTTAACATTAACCCATTTTGTTTTTTATTTTTTCACTCCCTTTTTAAGTGGATTTACTGGTCAATTAATCTATTGGATAACTATTGTTTTAAATAATGGTATTGAAATTATGTCAAAACTACCATCTGCTGAAATAAAAGTAACTACTCCTTCATTTATTTCGGTAGTTTTAAGTTATGGGATCTTATTTTTAATCCCATATATTATTACTAATAAAGATAAGATGAAAAAAACGAAAGTTAAATTTTTAAAGATTATGAATATATTTTTAATTATTGTTTTGGTTGTAACAGTAGTGTTTAGACCAGTCTCTAATAAATTATTAGAAGTCTATTGTTTAGATGTAGGACAAGGTGATTCAATATTTTTGAAAATCCCAGGAGGGCAAACTATATTAGTAGATACTGGGAGTTCAACAAGTAGTGGAAGTAAAGCAGAAAACACTGTACGCCCATTTTTATTAAATCAAGGTATTAAGTTCATAGATTATCTTATAATTACTCATTTTGATGCTGACCACAGTGCAGGAGCTGAATACTTAATCAATGAAGGAATTGTAAAAAACGTGATAATTTCAAAACAATATGATGGGACACAAATTTATGCCCAAAAAACAATAGCCCTTGCCAAGAAAAATAATATAAGAATATTTTGGGCAGAAAACCAAGATCACATAAAATTTAATAATATAAAATTAGAGTTTATGGCTCCTTTAAAAAATGCAGTTTATGAGAATAGAAATAATAATTCCATAGCTTTTAAATTAATTTATAAAGATTTCGAGATGTTATTTACCGGTGATCTAGAACTAGAGGCAGAAAAAGCATTATTGAAAATCATAGAAAAGGATACATTGAAATCTGACATATTGAAAGTAGCACATCATGGAAGTGAGACCTCAAGTATAGATAGCCTTATAAAAGAAGTTACACCTAAAGAGGCAGTAATAAGTGTTGGAGTCAACAAGTATGGTCATCCCAATAAAAATGTGTTGAAACGTTTAGTAGATAAAAATATTCGGATTTGGAGAACAGACCAAAATGGTGCAGTTATGATAAAAACGGATGGCTACAATTATAATATTAATGGTTATTTAAATTGATAATTAGGTAGAAACTGTGTTAAAATTAATTGAAATCGCTTTACAAAATGGAAAGGTGTTAAAAATGAATAAAAAAATAGAAAAAATTTTTAAGAAAGATCTTTCTCAACTAGATAATATATATTTAGTTTATGGTGCTGAGGAATATTTATTAGATAAATTTGAAAATAAATTTAAAGAGAAGTATGTAGATAAAACAATAGAGGATTTTAACTTATCTTATATTAGAGATGAGGATAACATATATAGAAATATAGTTAATAAAGGTAGTACTTTACCAGTAATGTCTAAAAAAAGATTTATTATTGTCAAAGTGGGAAATATATTCAAAAATAGTATCCCGAATTTTGAGGTTTTTGAAAAATTCTTAAATAATATACCTGAGAGTACAGTGATTTTGATTTTAGTTAATGAAGATCTATCTAAAAACAAAAAGAAAGAAATAATTAAAAGACAAGGAAAAGTTATAAATTATTCTCCGCCACGATTTCAAGATATAAATAAATGGATAAAATTTCAGTTCAAAAACAGGGGAAAAAAGATTGGTTACAGAGGAATAAGATTACTTGAGAAAATGTTTAATAATAATTTGCAGCAGCTTGATTCTGAAATTGATAAAATATGTACATATATAGATGAAAAAAATAAAGTAGAAGTCTCTGATATCAAAGCTATTATGTCAAAGGATCGTAGATTAAAGGATAATACCATATTTGAATTTTTAGATGCGATAAGTAAAAAAGAAAAAAATAAAAGTGTGTATTATTTTTATCAGTTAATAGAGAATGGGGAAGTACCCCAGATAATTTTTGCTATGATAACTCGAAGAGTTAGATTAATGCTCATTACAAAAGATTTAAAAAACCAGGGAATCAATCATAAAAAAATAGCAAATAAATTAGGGGAACATCCTTATCCTATAAAAAAGATTTATGGATATGTAGATAATTATAGTGAAAGTGAATTAGAAAATATGTTAGATAAGTTTCTTAAAGCAGATGTAAAGTTAAAAACTGGAGTAGAAAAAATAGAAAATTCAATTCAAAATGCTATATTAAGTTTATAAAAAAATAAATGGCTTATTCATAACGAATAAGCCTTTTTAAATACTATTATTTTATTTTAAATCATTTAACATTCTTTTCATTTTGGATTTCTTTCTAGCAGCATTATTTTTATGAATAATATCATGAGATGCTGCTTTATCAATAATCTTATAAGTTTCAGGTAATAAATCTTCTGCTTTTTCAACATTACCTTCTTCGATAGCAGCCTCAAATTCTTTAATAGTATTTTTTAGCTTATCCTTCCAGCGTCTGTTAACTTTTCTTTTCTTTTCATTTTGTCTTACTCTTTTCTTTGCTGATTCAATAATAGGCAAAACTTTCACCTCCTTGTGAGTGAACGATATATTTATATTTTATTCCTAAATTTGCAACATATCAATTTTAACATTAGATATATAAAAATGCAAGCTTTAATACTATATTATTACTAAATTATATATACTTTTATTGATTTTGTTTTGTTTCTTGATATATGAAATCTACAATGTTATAATTAGCGCAGTATCGATATAAAGAAAGGAGAAATAATTATGGACTGTCAGCATATAAGGAACTTTTGTATAATAGCGCATATAGACCACGGCAAATCAACTCTTGCTGACCGTTTATTGGAATATACGAATACGATATCTGATCGAGACATGAAAGATCAGGTACTTGATAACATGGATTTAGAACGTGAAAGAGGCATTACTATCAAGGCTCAGGCTGTTAGGATAAATTATGATGGATATGAGTTGAACTTAATTGATACTCCGGGACATGTAGATTTTTCCTATGAAGTTTCAAAAAGTTTAGCAGCAGCAGAGGGAGCTTTATTAGTAATTGATGCGGCACAGGGAATCGAAGCCCAAACAATGGCGAATATATATTTAGCACTTGAAAATGACCTAGAAATTATACCGGTTATAAATAAGATAGACTTAGATAGTGCTAATCCCACAAGAGTAAAAGAACAACTTTTAGAAGTGGGTATTGATCCCGAAGAAGCCATATTAACAAGTGCAAAAGAAGGAACAAACATTGATGAGGTTCTAAATGCAGTTATTGAAAGAATTCCAGCCCCAGAAGAAAATACAAAAAAGCCCTTAAGGGCCTTAGTGTTTGATTCAGTATATGACTCTTATCAAGGGGTTATAGCTTATGTAAGGGTAATAGACGGTGTTGTAAAAGTTAATGACAAGGTAAAAATGATGGCAAATGATTATAAATATGAAGTTGATGAATTGGGAGTATTTAATCCAACTATGACTGCTGTAGATGAGCTGACGGCAGGAGAAGTAGGTTATATTATAGCAGGGATTAAAGATGTAAGAAACTGTCGAGTTGGTGATACAATGACGTCTTCTGAAAATCCAGCTCCTAAACCTTTACCAGGATATAAAAAAGTTAAGCCAATGGTTTATAGTGGTTTATATCCTTCTGATAATAATGATTATAACCTATTAAAAGATGCATTAGAAAAATTACAACTTAATGATGCTTCTTTAGTTTTTGAACCAGAAACATCAGAAGCATTAGGTTTTGGTTTTAGATGTGGATTTTTAGGATTATTGCACATGGAAATAATTCAAGAAAGATTAGAAAGAGAATATGATTTAGATTTAATAATTACTGCTCCTTCTGTAATTTATAAAGTGAAAACGGAATCAGAAGAGTTATATGAAATAGAAAATCCAGCGGATTTCCCTGATCAAAATGAAATTGAAGTTATTAAAGAACCATTTGTAGAAGCTACAATTCATGTACCAGAAGAACATATAGGTTCTATAATGGAACTATGTCAGGAAAATCGCGGTGAATTCATTGATATGCAGTATGTTGACGAAAATCGAGTTGCATTAAAATATAAGATGCCCTTAAGTGAAATAATTACTGACTTTTTCAACCAATTAAAATCTAAATCAAAAGGGTATGCCACACTTGATTACGAAATGATAGGTTATGAAGAAGCTGATCTTGTGAAACTCGATATATTAGTAAACAAGGATCCTGTAGATGCCTTATCTACAATTGTATTTAATGATGATGCTCGTTATAAAGGACAACAAATTGTAAGAAAGTTAAAAGAAATAATGCCTAAACAAATGTTTAAGGTACCTATTCAGGCTGCGGTGGACAATAATATATTAGCAAGAGTAAATATTCAGGCTAAAAGAAAAGATGTACTACAGAAATGTTATGGTGGAGATATTAGTAGAAAGAGAAAATTACTTGAAAAACAAAAAGAAGGTAAAAAAAGAATGAAAATGGTTGGTAAAGTTGAGATTCCTCAAGAAGCATTTATGGCTATACTTGAAAGGAATGACGATGATTAATTTCTTAAACTATAATGATTTTTTTGGATTATATATTCATATACCATTTTGTAAAAGCAAATGTAATTACTGTGACTTTTATTCAATTAAAACCTGTAACAGTATTATGGATGAATATATAAATAATTTAAAAGAGGAAATCAAGCTATATTCTGATAAAATAAATGAACGAAGAATTAAAACTATATATATTGGGGGAGGAACCCCCAGTACTCTTTCTTCTAAAGCAGTAAGTGATATATTAAACACCATTCACAATAATTTTATAGTTAAAAAGGAAACAGAAACTACTATTGAAGCAAATCCTGAAAGTTTGAATAAAGATAAAATTTTAGCTTATAGTCAGGCTGGTATAAACCGAATAAGTTTAGGAGTTCAGTCTTTTTTAAATAAAGAGCTTACTTTTTTAGGTAGAATACATGATGTGGAGGAATCTCTAAATACTATTGAAATTATTAAAAAACATTTTGAAAATTATAGCATAGACTTAATATTTGCAATTCCTGGACAAGATTTTTCAGATTTTAAACAAAACTTAAACAAAGCTATCGAAATAAATCCTCCTCATATTTCATTATATAATTTGCAAATTGAAAAAGGCACAGTTTTGTATAAAAAACTAAAAAATAATAAAATAAGAAACATTTCAGAAGAATTAGATTATAAAATGTATAATCACGCTATCAAACAGTTAATTAAAAAGAACTATAATCATTATGAAATTTCAAATTTTGCTAAAAAAGGGTATGAATCAAAACATAATTTGATTTATTGGGACTATGAGCCATATCTAGGTTTAGGACCTTCTGCTCATGGTTTTAATGGTTCTAACCGTTATTATAATGTTCAAGACATAGACTTATACAACAAAAAAATATCTAATGGTAATTTGCCCGTAAAGGAAATAGTGGAATTATCAAAAAAAGACTTAATAACGGAAAGAATGATTATGGGTTTAAGGTTGAAAAAAGGTGTGAATAAAAAAGAATTCAAAAACCGGTTTGGGATATCAGTATTTGAATTATATGGAGAGACAATTGAAAAATTGAAACAAGAAAATTTAATTCGAATCGACGATGAAAAGATTACTTTAACAAAAAAAGGTCTAAACCTTGGTAATATAACGTTTGCAGAATTTCTATTATAGTTAAAATACTTATAATTTTAGACAAAAGTATTGACAAAATAATAGCGATATGTTATTTTATTAATAGTTATTAGCACTCTGTTTTGTCGAGTGCTAAAAAAAGAGGTGAAGATGATGGTAAAAAATTTAGATGAAAGAAAAAAGAATATACTTCACGCCATCATTCAAGAACATATTGTAACAGCATCTCCAGTTGGATCGCGTACTCTTGCTAAAAAATATGAGCTGGGAGTTAGTTCGGCTACAATTAGGAATGAGATGGCTGATTTAGAAGAATTAGGTTATTTAAAGCAACCACATACCTCAGCTGGCCGTATACCTTCTGATAAAGGTTATAGGTATTATGTGGATATCCTTATGAAAAATAAAGGTTTTAATTCTGATAAATTGGTAAAAACTTTATCAGAAATAGCAAAAGATCGTCATGGAATAAATAGTATAGTGTCAAGTATGACGACAATGCTATCAGAATTTACAAAATATGCTACAATGATCACAGAACCTGAGTTTAAAAATATAAAGATTAGTGAAGTTCAACTAATGAAAGTAACTCATAATAAGCTATTATTAGTTATGGTAACAGATAATGGATTTGTAAGCGATAAATTAATAGGTATCGATGAAGAGTTGGATAAACGGAAGATAAGATATATAAATAACTTTTTAGTTAATAAAATAGAAGGACAAAATATTACTGAATTAGATAAAGATTACTTTGAAGAAATAGAAAAAGAATTAATTAAAAAAATAAATTTATCACACCATATATTTACCATAATTAATAAGGAAATAAAAGATTTAGTTAATCCTGAAGATGTTAAAATATATATCGGAGGGACTTCCTATATACTTGATCAGCCCGAATTCAATGATATAGATTATTTGAAAAAAGTATTAAATGTTTTAGACCATGAAGATACACTTAAGAAAATCATAAAGGCTGAAAAGAACAAAGAATTAGAAGTTAGAATCGGACATGAAAATGAAATGGAGGAAATGCAGCGGTGTAGTGTTGTAATAGCCAATTATTCAATTGGCGATGAGGCTGTTGGTAAAATTGGAGTTTTAGGGCCTACTAGAATGGAATATCCGCGTGTAATATCTACAGTCAATATTGTATCAGATATATTGAGTAAAATCATATCAGAGGTGAATAAATAAATGGTGGCTAAAGAGGATAATAATATCGAAAATGAACAGGAATCTGTTCAAAAAGAAAAATTAAATAGTGAAGAAAACCAAAAAGAAACTGTTGATCTTGAAGAAGATGTGACAGAAGAAGTAATGGAAGAAAGAATTGAAGAAATGGAGAAAGAACTTACTAAAGTAACAGAAGAAAAAGATGAGTATTTAAATAAGCTAAAGAGAATGAAAGCTGATTTTGTAAATTATAGAAATCGTGTAAATAAAGAAAAAGACCAATTAGAGATTAAGACCAAAACTGAAATTATTAATTCACTTTTACCAATAATTGATAATTTTGAAAGAGCGCTTAAATCAGTTGAGGAAGAATCTGAGTTTCTTTCTGGAGTTAGTTTGATTCATAAACAATTATTAGATGCACTAAAAAAAGAAGGACTTGAAATAATAGAAACTGAAGGGGAAGAATTTGATCCCGCATATCATGAAGCAGTAATGCAAGTAGAATCAAAAGAACATGATTCGGGTTATATTGTTGAAGAAATTCAAAAAGGTTATTTAATGGATGGTAAAGTTGTTAGACCGGCCATGGTTAAAGTGGCTGTCTAGTACAATTAAAATAAATTAATGATTATATAAAAGGAGGAATCTTTAATGAGTAAGATATTAGGTATTGATTTAGGTACTACAAATTCATGTATGGCTGTTATGGAAGGTGGAGAACCAACTGTAATTCCAAATAAAGAAGGTAAAAGAACAACTCCTTCTGTAGCTGCTTATTCTAAAAAAGGTGAAAGACTTGTAGGTGAATATGCTAAACGTCAGGCTATAACAAATCCTGACAATACAGTGGCATCTATTAAAAGACAAATGGGTAAAGATATACAAAAGAAAATGGGAGATAAAGAATATACTCCTCAAGAAATTTCTGCAATGATCTTACAGAAGATGAAACAAGATGCAGAGGAATACTTAGGTGAAGATATTGAGGATGCAGTTATTACTGTGCCCGCATATTTTTCTGATTCACAGAGACAAGCAACCAAGGATGCAGGTAAAATTGCAGGCTTTAATGTAAAAAGGATAATAAATGAACCAACTGCTGCTTCCTTAGCTTATGGACTTGATGATGAATCTGAACAGACAATTTTAGTTTTTGACTTAGGTGGAGGAACATTTGATGTTTCAATTCTTGAACTAGGAGATGGAGTATTTGAAGTTGTTTCTACTCATGGTAATAACTCCCTTGGTGGAGATGACTTTGATGAAAGAATTATAGACTATTTAGCTGAAGAATTTAAAAGTGAAACTGGTATTGATCTTAGAGATGATAGAATGGCTTTACAGCGTTTAAAAGATGCTGCAGAAAAAGCGAAAATTGAACTTTCAAGTGTTAAACAGACTAATGTTAATTTACCTTTTATTACTCAGACTGATGATGGGCCAAAACACTTAGATGTTGATATAACAAGAGCTAAATTCGAAGAACTTGTTGAAGACTTAATTAACGACACTATGGGACCAACCGATAAAGCTCTCAATGATGCAGGCTTTAATCAATCCGATATAGATGAAGTAATTTTAGTTGGTGGATCAACAAGAATTCCAGCTGTACAAGAAGCAGTAAAAGAAAAAATCGGAAAAGAGCCCCATAAAGGTATCAATCCCGATGAAGTTGTAGCAGTAGGTGCTGCAATTCAAGCTGGGGTATTATCCGGTGAAGTTGATGATATAGTATTATTGGATGTAACACCACTTTCTTTAGGTATTGAAACACAAGGTGGAGTATTCACAAAATTAATTGACCGAAATACTACAATTCCAACTTCAAAGAGCAAGGTATTCTCTACTGCTCAAGACAATCAAACCGCAGTTGATATTCATGTACTGCAAGGTGAAAGAGAGATGGCTAAAGACAATAAGACCTTAGGTAGGTTCCAATTGACTGGTATCCCACCTGCACCACGTGGAGTACCACAAATTGAAGTAACATTTGATATAGATGAAAATGGTATTGTCCATGTATCTGCAGAGGATAAAGGAACTGGAAATGAGCAGAATATAACAATAGAATCATCTTCTGGTTTATCTGAAGAAGAAATTGATGAAATGGTAAAAGAAGCAGAAGAACATGCTGAAGAAGACGAAAGAAAAAGACAAGAAGTTGAAACTAAAAATGAAGCTGATGCTTTAATTCATACTACTAAGAAAACATTAGATAAGGCGGAAGATAAGGTTGATGATTCACTAATAGAAAAAGTTAAAGATGCTAGAGATGAGTTGCAAGATGCGATAGATGAAGATGATATAGATCTTATCGAAGAAAAAATGGAATCCTTAAACGAACAGCTTACTGAGTTAAGTTCACAAATTTATTCCCAAACACAAGAAGGGGCACAAGGTCAAGCAGGTGCTCAACAGCAAGCTGGAGAACAACAGAATGATGATGCAACTGAAGAAGATGACACAGTAGATGTTGACTATGAAGAGGTAGATGATGAAAATAAATAATTATTGTGTATAAAAGAAAAAAAGGGGATATGATTCCCCTTTTTTTGATTGTATAAAATTATGAGGTGATTTTTAATGCCAGGTAAAAAAGATTATTATGATATCCTGGGTGTTAGTAAAGATGCATCCCA
>Ga0207414_1001134_pt1 | contig 10220 bp, 6 predicted proteins | sample PonA231FremontCA_2_FD_187269 | JGI IMG/M metagenome (GOLD analysis project Ga0207414, IMG submission 187269) | Marine sediment microbial community from Fremont, CA, USA - Pond A23 Sediment 1 (SPAdes) | ecosystem: Environmental > Aquatic > Marine > Unclassified | place: USA: Fremont, California... | reverse complement strand
GCAAGCAAATTGTTTCGCTAAGGCTGTCGAGAGAGTCCGTGTATCTCCCGGCTAAAGCCGGGAGTTTTACTGCTCTCTCGCGCTCTCTCAATACTATAAACCCTGTCTACCATGTCTTTTTCTTCCGACGCAACCGCAGTAGTCACCGGCGGCAACTCCGGCATCGGTCGGGCCGTGGCCCACGCGTTGGCCCGGGAGGGCTGTCAGGTGGTCCTCGCTGCCCGCGGTGCCGAGCGGGGCGAAGCTGTTGCCCGAGAGATCGAGCAGGACGGAGGAACGGCTCTCTTTGTGGGCACCGACGTTCGGGACAGTTCCCACATCGAGCGGCTCATGGAGCGGGCTGCCAAGGACGGCCCGATCGACTATCTCTTCAACAACGCTGGCTACGAGGGCCCGGTGGCGCCTCCGGAGCACCATTCCGAGGACGATGTCCACCAGATCGTAGACACGAACCTGAAAGGGGCGTTTTTCTGCGTCCGCCACGCCGTGCCCCATATGGAGGAAGGCGGTCACGTGATCACCAACGCCTCGTTTGCCGGGACCATCCCCTTCGAGCCGGGGGTCCTGTACGGGGCGACGAAGGCGGGACTCGTTCACCTGACCCGGTCTTTGGCCGCGGTCTACGAGGAAGAGCCGTATCGCTTCCATACGGTGTGTCCCTATAACACCGCCGCCCCGATGATCGAGCGGGTGGCCGAGGACATGGGCGCTCCAAAGTCGAGGCTCGGGGACATGAACCCGAGCGGCGAACTGGCCCCGCCGGAGGACATCGCCGAGGTGGTGACCGGGCTGTTTGCCGGAACGCGAGACCTGGAAAACGGAGGTGCGCTTCTGATCGACCGGGGGCCGGAAGTAACCTCGGTGGGCTAATCAAGCGCCGACCCCATCCACAGGGAGCGATCTGCACGAGCAGAAGCGAGACCTTCTCTACAACATCGCCGCGCGCTTTCTCGGGCTTAGCGACGAGACCATTGCCCGGCATCACGAAATGGCCGCCCAATGAGAGTCATGTGCGTCCTCACGGTACCGCGATCGATCATAAAACCGTAGAATCGACTCCACCCCATGTGTCTGAGAGCCGCACTGCAAACCGCCTTCCTCACGCTCGCATGCCTTGTTCTGTGGACGGGCTCGGCCCCGGCGGCCCAACCCTCGAACCCATCAGCCGGTGATCGGGCCTCCTTCACGGTCACCGACGTGATGATCCCGGTCGGCGACGGCACCGAGCTCCACGGTCGTCTCTACCGTCCGGCATCGGATAGCGCCCGCCCGACGATCCTGTCGATGACGCCCTACACCGTTGACGACGCGCACGAGTACGGGCGGTACTTCGCCCCCCGTGGCTACGCGTACCTCAACGTCGACGTGCGGGGCCGCGGGGCATCGGAGGGCACGTTTCGGCCGATGGTCGGGGACGGCGCGGATGGGGCCGAGGTGGTCCGGTGGATTGCCAATCAGTCCTGGAGCAATGGGCAGGTGGGGATGCGTGGCGGGTCGTACCGCGGGATGGTCCAGTGGCAGGTGCTTGGGGAGGACCCGGATCCCCTCCGCACGGCGGTGCCGACCGCAGCCTTGTACCCGGGCGAGGATGTCCCCGTCTATCACGGCATTGTCCCGACCTACATCGCCCGGTGGCTCACCTTCACCCAGGGACGCGCCTCCCAGCAGTCCCTGTTTCGGGACGGTCGCTACTGGCAGCAGGCGTTCCGGGAGCTCCACACGTCGGGCCGCCCCTTTTCGGCGTTGGACGAGATCGCCGGGCTGTCGCTCCGGGCCCAGGAGACCTTCGAGCAGTGGATCGAACATCCCTATTTCGACGACCACTGGCGGGCCCTAAGTTCCGATTCGGCCGACTACCGCGCGCTGGATCAGCCCCTCCTCACCGTGACCGGCCACTTCGACGCCGACCAGCCGGGGGCGCTGCGCCACTACCGGAGGCACATGCAGCACGGCATTGAGCGAGGAACCGAGCAGCACTACCTGCTGATGGGCCCCTGGAGCCACGGCGGGACGCGCGATCCGGCGACGGAGCTCCGCGGCCTCACCTTTGCCGACACCGCCGCGATCGACATGAATCGCCTCCACCGGCAGTGGTACGACTGGACACTGCGAGACGGCGCGAAGCCGCCGATGCTGAAGGATCGCGTCGTCTACTACGTGATGGGCGCCGGCCGGTGGCGGACCGCGCCGTCGCTGGAGGCGGTCGCCGACACGTCGCGGACATTCTACCTCCAATCGCCGGACACCAACCCGAGTGATCCCTTCGACGCCGGGCAGCTCACGCCGCAGGCGCCTGCGTCGAGTGACACCGACCGGTACGTCTACAACCCCCGCGACACGGCGGACCTTGCGACGCTACAGTCCATGCAGCGCAGCCTCACTGCCCCGGGTGCGGCGTTTCTGGAGGGACCTAAGCTGATCTATCACAGCCCGCCCGTAGAGCAGTCCTTCGAACTGGCGGGTCAGATGCGCCTCGACGCCTGGATCGAGCTCGACGTGCCGGACACCGACCTCGCCGCCTGGGTCTACGAGGTCCGGCCCACCGGGAAGACGATCTACCTCGGCAACACGCACCTCCGTGCCCGCCACCGCCACGGCGTCGACACGACGGCCCTCGCCGAGCCCGGCCGCGTCGAGCGCTACCGGTTCGACACGTTCTGGTGGACCGCGCGCCGGATTCAGGCGGGCAGCCGCATCCGTCTCGTCATCGCTCCGCTCAACGATCCGGCGTGGCAGAAGAACTACAACTCCGGAGGTCCGGTGATGCAGGAGTCCGTCGAGGATGCCCAGATGGCCACCGTAAAGCTGCACCTCGGCCCCGACCGTCCGAGCAAGCTCGTGCTCCCGGTGCGGTCGGAGAACGTGCCCTGACGCGCAGACAAGCCCGATTCGCCAAGGACTACTTGGTCGGCGAGCGTTTTTCGGGCAGGCCTCCGTCCGGCTCCAGCCCCCACGCTTGGTTGACCCCGCGGATCAGCGCCTCGTAGCGCGGGTCCTCGCGAAGGGGCCCGAGCACGTCGGGGAAGAAGTAGCGGAGGTGCTCGGTCTCAAGGGATCCCCAGTTGTCCACCCGCTCGAATGCCTCGACGGCCGCGTCGACGTTGCCGAGCGCCGCCTGCGCAAGACCAGCAGAGAACGGCGCGGTCGCCTCGTCAATCTGACGGAGGTGCTCGCGGGCTTGCGGGGTGTCCCCGGCGGCGGCGTGCGTGACGGCAAGGGCGGCCTGGATTTCGGCGTGCGTCGGCGTTCCCCGGGACGACACCAGAGACTGCGCCCGCTGCAGCGAGGAGGCCGCAGCGACGGACCGTCCCTTGTGGTGCAGGACGAGTCCCTCCATAAAGTGCGTGAGTCCGTACTCCGGCTGGATTTCGCGGGCGCGTCGGGCTTCGCGAAGCGCGTCGTCCGGGTTGTTGTTCGCCAGATAATTTTCGGCGAGGTACACGCGGATGGCCGGCGCCAGCGGATTGAGCTCGACGGCCCGCTTGGCCGGGGGAAGTCCCATCTCTGGACGACCCAGACACACCGAAACCCAGGTGAGCCAGATGTGCGCCTCGGCGTAGCTGGGCGCCAACTCCACGGCGCGGGTGAGCTCCCGGAGCGCCGCGGGACCTTCGTGGCGGATGGCGTGCTGAATGCCGAGCGCGGTGCGCGCCTCCCCAAGCTTGGGATCGAGGTCCACGGCGCGCTGGGCCGTGTCCATCGGATCGGGCGCGTCGTCGGGCGGCGTGAATCCGTAGAACGCAAACAGGGAGAGCGCGTCGGTGAGCCCGGCCCAGGCCAGTGCGTACTCCGAGTCCTGCTCGATGGCGCGCTGGAAGCAGTCAAACGCTCGGCGAATCCCGTCTTCGGTGCGCTGATCCAGGTGCTTCCGGCCCTGCGCGCAGAGGCGGTACGCGGCCAAATTCTCGGTCGGGCGATGCTCAACCTGCCGTTTTTCCTCCGGCGTCAGCTCGGCCTTCAGGGAATGTGCGATTTCCTCCGTGAGCTCGCCCTGGATGTCGAAGAGGTTCTCCGCGGTGAGGTCGCGCCGGTAGTCCCGCGCCCACACCTGCTGGTCCGCCTGGGCATTTATCAGTCGGGTGTTGACCTGCACCTGGCCGCCGGCTTCCTGGATTTCGCCCTCCAGGATCCACTGTACGTCCAATTCCCGGGCGATTTCTCGGACCGGCTTTTCGGAGTCACGGTACTGGCGGACCGAGGTGCGCGAGATGACCTGAAATCCGGACAGGCTGGAGAGTTGCGTCAGCAGGTCGCCGTGGATGCCGTCGGTGAAGGCCGTGGCCTCCGTGGCGCCGATGGTGTCGAACGGCAACACGGCGATGGACCGATCCTGCGGGTCTGCGTCGTCCGTCGCTGGGGCCTCGGCGTGAGGCGGGGCCTCGCCGCTCCGTACGGCGCGCAGATCGTCGAGCAGCTCTCCGGCCGACTCGTACCGCTGCTCCGGGGCCTTCTGCAGGCAGCGCATGACGATCTGCGCCAGGGCCGCCGGCACCTCGCTTCGGTGCTCATGCAGGGGCGTCGGCTCCTCATGCAAAATCGAATGGAGAACAGCCGCTTTCCGCTCCCCGCAAAACGGCCGCTCGCCCGCAAGCATCTCGTAAAGCAGAACGCCCAGGGCCCATACGTCCGTCCGGGCGTCGACCTCGTCTCCCTCGGCCTGCTCCGGGCTCATATAGGCGGCCGTGCCCAGCTGACGGCCCGGTTCGGTCAGCCGCGACTGATCCGCCACACGGGCCAGCCCGAAATCCACCAGCTTCACGCCGCCGCTCTCCGTCACCATCACGTTCGCGGGCTTCACGTCGCGGTGCACGATGCCGGCGTCGTGGGCTCGCGCAAGCCCCTCGGCGATTTGGGCGGCATACTCCAGGGCCTCCTCCAGCGGCAGCGGGGCCTCGGAGGCCATCTTCTCCTTGAGGGTTTCGCCCTCGTAGTAGGCCATCGCGATAAAGCGGCGCCCGGCCTCCGTCTCCCCGATCTCGTGGATGGTGGCAATATTCGGGTGATCGAGCGCCGCGGCCGCCTTCGCTTCCCGGAGAAAGCGCTCCTCGGCTTCCGGATGGGCCGCGAGATGGGGCGGCAAAAACTTGAGTGCCACCGGACGGTCGAGTTCAGTGTCGCGGGCCCGGTACACGATGCCCATGCCCCCGCCCCCGAGATGCTTCTCGACCGCGTAGCGGCCGACCTCCGTGCCCTCTAGGTCCAGCGGGTCGTTCTTGGTTCTCGTCCCCCACCCAGCCTTCTGCGGTCTTCGGTGCTCCCGCACCACCGGTATCAGTTGGTCGAACAGCTCCTCCGCCTCGTCGGCGGTTTTCAAGAGCGAGGCCACTTCTCGACGGACGGCCGGATCGCCGCAGGATTCCTTGAGGAAGCTGGCACGCTCGCTCGCGGGGCAGGCCAGGGCCTCCTCGAAGATGCCCCCGACCCGATCCCACTGCTCACCGGTCATGGCATATCCCGTGCTCTTCATGAGATGGATGTTCTTCGGCCGGACATCTTTCTCCGGAGAGCTCATGCTACGAAGAATCGTCGCCGTCCGACACTTGCTCGCCTCGGATTTGCTTCATCTCCCGATAGAGCCACGCCTGAGCCATCTTCCAGTCGCGGCTCACCGTCGATCCGGACACCCCGAGCGCCTCAGCGGTCTCCTCGATCGTCATCCCCCCGAAAAAGCGGCACTCCACCACCCGGGCCGCCCGCGGTCGCTCTGCCTCCAACTGCCCGAGGGCCTCTTCCAACACCACCAGCACCTCGGCCCGCTCCTCGGTCAGGGCCACATCCCGGCCCAGTTCCTCGCGGAGCTCCTCCAGTGACAGGACCGGCGCGTCGCCACCCCGCTTTTGGGCGCGCTTTCGCCGCGCCTCATTTATGAGAACCTGGCGCATCGCCTTAGCCGCCACGGCGAAGAAGTGCGACCGGTTCTCCCACGATTGCTCCTCGGGGCTTATAAGCTTGAGGTAGGCCTCGTGCGCCAGCGCCGTGGTCCGGAGCGACGGATTTCCCTTCCAGTGCTTCCGTTGCCCGTGGGCCCGCCGTCGCAGTTCGGTGTACACCTGCTCAAAGAGATCGCCCGCCGCCTCGTCCTTTCCCTCGCGGAGACGGGCGAGCAGCGTCGTGACGCGCTCCGGAGAGGAATCGGTCATGGCAACTACACCTCCTAGTTGAAGAAAAGAAGAAGACAAGAAGATCCGGAGTCCATCGTGAGAAGATTGTGCCCGATCTGGTGTGGTCCAGAGGTGAGGAGGCACTGGTCGGCGGCGCGCTTCTCGTCTGGGAAGCCTCTTCGCAGGCCGGGCCTTCTCTATTCCTTGCTTCTTTCCTTCAACTCCAATGCAATAATACGACGATTGTTATGCCCAAGTTAAATGTCCTATTCACGCTCGCAGTTGCATTTGGCCTCGTTCTCACTGGGTGCGACAGCAGTGGCAGCAACCAACCGGCCCAGCCCGAGGGGCCGGACGTAGTCGAGGTGAGCGCCGTACACGACCATGAAGCCGGCGAGCACCTGTTCGATCTTGCCACCGACGAGGTGCCCTCTGGGTGGACGACTTTCCGGTTCGACAATCAGGGGCACCAACCCCACTTCCTCATCCTGGAGAAAATGCCAACCGTTGACGGCGACCAAAAGACGGTCGAAGACAGCAAGGCCGAGGTGGTACCGGTCTTCCAGAACGTCATGGACGACATCAACGGGGAAAATCCCAGCTTCCCGGATGCCGGCTTCGAGCTGCCCGCCTGGTACTCCGACGTAGCGTTCGTGGGCGGTCCCGGGATTACCTCGTCGAACGAGACGAGTGAGACAACGGTGAACCTGGAGCCGGGAACGTACGTGGTCGAGTGCTACGTCAAGACGGAGGATGGGACCTTCCACTCGGTCAAAGGAATGATCGAGGGACTGACGGTGACCGACGCGTCGAACGGGGCAAGCGCGCCGCCGGAGTCTTCTCTCCAGTTGACGGTTTCCAGTAAGGATGGAATTACCGTCGACGGAGCCATCGGCGAACCCGGCGAGCACACCGTTGAGGTCACCTTTGCGGACCAGACGGCCTACGCACACTTTCTGGGTCACGACGTCCATCTCGCCCGGCTCGGCGACGGCACGGACATGGACGCGCTGGGCGCGTGGATGAACTGGGCGGCTCCTGGCGGTCTCGCCGGAGAGGCCCCGGCCACGTTCCTGGGAGGGGCCCAGGACATGCCCGGCGGCTCGACTACCTATCTCACTGTGGATCTGGAAGCGGGGCAGTACGCCTGGATCGCTGAAGTGCCTAACCCCGATGGAAAGAGCATGCTGAAGACCTTTACCGTCGATTGAACTCTTCTCCGGCTTCTGCCCCCGGCTGCTCGAAGAGTACCCCTCTGAGGCAAAGCCGGGGGAGTCTTCGCGTTCTACACGAACGGTCTTTCGGGCTCGCGTTCGCTCCGCGACGGCAATTACTCCTACAACCAGTCCGCCCACCTCATCAAAGAAGCCAGGAGGGAGGGGGCTTTTCCCGCCGGGCCGCTCCGGCAATGGCGCGCCTGAGCGACTCTCCTCGGAAGAGCAGGAGGCGTTTTGAGTTCAGACTATGAGCGGAGCGGCCGGACCCGCCTGATGATGAGAGCACTTCCGGAGACTGGGGCCAGGGTTAGCGCACGCGTGAAGGTCAGGGATGAGGATATTTCTCCTTCCGGGATCGAGAGATTCGCCTTCGCGAAACAAAAGGCGACAAGCCACGGACCGTCCGATTCTCTCGTTGCTGGCGAGTGCGCTTCGCCTCCACAGTCAGGCAGGGGCCTGAAGGAATGAACTGCCGGGGAGGCGCCGGGTACAGCCTGCTCTTCGAGAGGAAAAGATTGCATCTGTCAGCTTAGCGCGCCGTCTTTGCGACTCGTCGCGTTGGCTCTCCAGTTTATATCAGGGCCTGAACCAGTAGGTCGACCGGCCGATCTGATCTGACGCTTCAGCGGAAGATGTTTTCCTGGAGGGTCACCTCCCCACAGGAAGAAATGCTTGCCGGGTCGGCTCTTTTGAACTGTGGACCAACACGGCCATGACTAATTTCGGCATAGACTCAGAAGTGCTTGGCACTAACTCTCTCGTCCCCACGGCACGTGTCCCCGCGACACCTGCTTCCGCGACACTTGCCACCCTGCTACTGGCTGCCGGTTTGACGCTTCTAGGGCTAGGGGCGCACTCGGCCACCGCTCAGCCTCAGGACACGATTCAAGTGGCCGGAATTGCCCTGGCGCCTGGCGATTCGGCGAAGGCGCGGCGGGTTCTACAAGCCGATCTGGGGCCGACCTCGCGCCATTGGGCGCGGCACCGCAGCTCGGCGGGTCGTGGCCGGGTGGCCGAGGCGTTCTTTCGGACGGCCCGCCTTGCTTACCCGAACGACACGCGCGCCGACTCGATGCTGGCGTTTCTCCAAAAGGCGGGAACCGAGCACCCGGATCGAGAGGTGCGGGCAGAATTTCTCTTCGGGGGCCTTCAGATCGCCTCCTCCGCCGGACGCGACACGGCGCAAAAGCAGTTTTACCAGCACCTCACCAGTGAGCATGAAGGGTCCCCCTATGCCAAGCAGGCCAAGCGTCTCTTTGCCCCTGACAGCCAGATTGAGGCCGGAAAGACGCTGCCGGAGTTTCAGATTCCGAAGCTTTCGGACTCGACAGAGACCTTTGCAGAGAGCGATTTTGAGGGCAAAACCGTCCTGATCGATTTTTGGGGCACGTGGTGCGGGCCCTGCATTCAGGCGATGCCTCATCTCCACGAGGCCTACCGGAAGCATGGGGGCGAGGACTTTACCATCCTCAGCGTTGCACTGCGGGACACCCGGCAGGCTGTGAAACAGTTCCGGTCCGAAAAGTGGGAGATGCCATGGAACCACGCCTTCGTACCAAAGGGAAGCGAACTGCAGAAGAGGCTACGGGGCCGGTTTGACATTAGAGGGCTTCCGGCAGCCATTCTGGTAGGTCCCGGCGGGCAGATCCTCAATGTCAGCCGAGGGGTCGGAAGCGGGGAGACAACGGCTCAGGCAATTCGGGAGGCCGTCGCCCAAGACGGCGACTCGGGAAAAGCCCCCCCGGAGAACACCAGTTCAAGGGCCACCGGTCCGGAAGGCTCTGACCTATAGGCCCCGCCATGGGAGGCCCCGCCATGGGAGGGCCCGCAATGGGGGGGCTGGAGCCGAGAGATGCGCGTTCTGGGGGGCGTGGTCGCCGTCACCAGGACAGTAGTTCAAATGAACCGTTGGGTCTATCCTACGCTTATGGTAGTTGGCCCCCTGTCGGCACTTGCAGGTCTGACGCTCTTGGCTCCTGAGTTGAGCTGACGAGTCGCCGGAAAATTCGAGACCGCTCAGAACCGCCCGCGCCACTCTTTTTTCTTGTTTTGCCAGTAGGGCAGCCGCGGGGCGGGCAGCATACTGGTCGGGCATCACGCTCCTCTGCTCGGCACAGTGAAACCACACTCTCGGACGTCTAGGAAGCCGAAAATCTGCTCTGAAGTCCGATTCGCGGCCGTCCCCGAAGAAGTGCCCTCGGCTTCCTACCTGCACGGGGCTCCGCTTCAACCGACACGCAGCTTCGGCTTCGAGATGCTGGACTCGCTTCTCAACTTGCGCTCTCGATTTCGTTCTCGCCTCGCCTCTGGATCGGCGCTTGAGCGAATTGGGCTCCTCGCTGGGGCGTTCTTCCCGCTGTACCTGGTCGCAGGAATTGTGATGGGGGCATTGCCACCGCAGTGGATAGGGACGTTGCCTGCGGAGTGGTCGGCCGGAACTGTCCTCAGAGCCGGTATCACGTCGGTCCTATGGGGAGCAGGAATGCACTACTTCGAAAAGAGAGGACACTTTTCGTTTGGGCCAGCCGATTGACACGGAGGTTGATGAAAGGCGCTCGGTAGAACCCCAGACGGTTGACTTCTCCCCTCGATGAATCGAGGGGATTCTTCCTCACGGAAAAGAATTTCTGTTTCACAGGACCTGCCTGAAGTTCTCTCACTTCAGGTCTTACGTATCCTCCGCAGACATTAGCCTACGCAGAAATTTCTGCGCACGAGACTCCCGTCAGCCCAACGGTACAGATTTTCAAAAGCAAGTAGTGTCACCCTTGGTTATCGGTATGACAACAGACTGCACCTTGAGGCAAGCAAATTGTTTCGCTAAGGCTGTCGAGAGAGTCCGTGTATCTCCCGGCTAAAGCCGGGAGTTTTACTGCTCTCTCGCGCTCTCTCAATACTATAA
>Ga0207414_1001133_pt1 | contig 10229 bp, 11 predicted proteins | sample PonA231FremontCA_2_FD_187269 | JGI IMG/M metagenome (GOLD analysis project Ga0207414, IMG submission 187269) | Marine sediment microbial community from Fremont, CA, USA - Pond A23 Sediment 1 (SPAdes) | ecosystem: Environmental > Aquatic > Marine > Unclassified | place: USA: Fremont, California... | reverse complement strand
TCCCACCCCTCGCAGGCGACGGCGTCGTCGTGGCTCATGGTCGCGTCTCGGTCCGCCCGGCAGTTATATCATGCTAGCTGCTCCCACGGCGTGGGAACGGTCGGCGACTCGACGCCGGCCGCGAGGGCCGAGTCCGGCTCGGCGACCGTCACTCCCGGAGCAGGACGATCCCGTCGCGGAACACGCAGTGGTTCGGGATCACGTGGTCCTCGCCGTCCGCCTCGATGTGCGTGACGAACAGGTCGACCTCCTGGACGATGCCGCGCTCGCCGGCGACTTTCACCTCGTCGCCGATGCCGTAGGGCTGACGGAGGAGGAGGAACACCCCGGCGGCCGCGCTGGCGACGAGGTCCTTCGTCGCCAGCGCGGCGAACAGCACGACAGCGAACGCGTACGCCGCGAGCAGCACGACCAGCGCGAGCGTCTGCACGCCCACCTGTCCGAGCGCGACGAGCGCGGCGACGTACACGACGCTGTACTTGACGAGCGGCGGCAACACGCCGAGTTCGGGCAGCTTGATCCCGCGGAGCCGCTCGGCGACGAGCAGCTCCGCCTTGTCGCCGACGACGACGCCGACGATCATGACGACCGCGGCGACGAACAGGCGCGGGAGGAAGGCGGCGACCGAGGACCAGAACCGGTCGAGGTAGTTCACCTCGGCGACGGTGAGGGCGACGATGACGGCGACGGCGAGGATGAAGTAGCTGGACAGCTGCGCCAGGATCCGGACTGTCGACGTGTTGAACTCCCGGACGGTGCGCTCGAAGGCCGTCCCCTCGATCGCCTCCGGGACCCCGGCCCGGGTCAGCAGCCGCCGGTTTATCACTCCGACCAGGAACGCCGCGATCACGCCGATGACGAGCACGACCAAGGCGAGCCACAGTCGCTCGGGGACCCTCCCCGCGAACTCCGTGAACGCGCTCTGTGCCGCGAACATGGGTGGTCAGTACTCCTCCGGATCGATCTCCAAGACGAGTTCGCCCGCCTTGAACGCTCGGACGAGCCCGTCGGACTCCGAGAGCACGATCGCGGTCGCGTTCGTGTCCCGAGTGATCGCGCCGCCGGCCATGTGGCGCGCGCCGAGCCCCTTCGGGATGTCGACGCCCTCGGCCCCCGGTTCGAGGTAGCGGTACGCGGAGACGATCTTCCCGGAGTCGGAGACGACGAACGCGCCGTCGAGCCGGGAGAACTCCTTGACCATCACGTTGACAATAGGGTCGCCGACGTGGACGTGCGACTTCTCGAAGGGGTTGTACGACAGCGGGCGGGACTTGTTCATCACCTTCCCCGCGTCGCCGACGACGAACAGGGCGCCCACCGGCTTCCCCTTCTGTCCCTTCTGTCCGAGTTCGATCGCGAGTTCGAACACGTCGCGGATGACGCTCGGCTCCGCCCGGGAGTTGACGAACAGGTCGTAGATCCCGGTGTGGACCGTCTCGTCGACGGTGACGCGGATCACCGCGTCCGATCCCCCGTCGAAGACGCTCGCGATGCAGACGACCTCGTCGCCCTCGCTGACCAAGTCGGCGTCCATCGAGCCCTCAATACCGAACCGGATCCGGTCTTTGACGTTGTCGAACGGGAGGGGGAGCTCGACGAAGGTGTCGGCGTCGACGTCGTTGTCCGGAGCGACGACGACGACCTCGGTGTCGCCGTCCTCGAACCGGTCGTGAAACGAGCTCGTCGGCGAGAACAAAAGCACCGCGTCCGCGTCCTCGACGAGGTCGGACAGGTGGTCGGTGAGCGAGGCCATTACTCGGAGCAACTCCCGGACGGCCTATAGTCGTTGTGTCGCCGTCGTGCGCCTGTCGGACGTGTTACATTCTCTCGAAACGAATCCTCGGCCGTCGTCGCCCGCCGACCGCCGCGCGATTGGGTCCGCCCGCCGGATGCCGCTCGATCGCTGGCCGCCCGCCGAACGCCGCGCGACTTTTGCCCCCGCGGCGACACCGTTCGGACGAACATGGCGACTCGCGACGCGCTCTGGGCCTACCGCGACCGGTTCGGCGACGCCTTCGGGCGGACCTACTTCCGGCGCTTCGGCCCCGGCGTGGCCTCCAGCGTCGGGATCGGCACCTACCTCGGCGAGCCGACCGCCGCGGTCGACGACGCCTACCGCGAGGCGATCGGGCTCGCGCTCCGCTCCGGGGTGAACCACGTCGACACCGCGGTCAACTACCGCTGCGGGCGGGCCGAGCGCGTCGTCGGCGAGGCCGTGCGAGAGTCCCCGATCGACCGCGAGTCGATCGTCGTCGCGACGAAGGGCGGGTTCCTCCCCTTCGACGGCGAGCGCCCGGACGACCCCGCGGCGTACGTCCGCGACCGCTTCCTCGCGACCGGAATCGTCGACGCCGACGACCTCGCGAACGGCGCGCACGCGGTGGCGCCGGAGTACCTGGAGTGGTCGCTCGACCGCTCGCTGGACCGGCTCGGGCTCGACACCGTCGACCTCTTTTATATTCACAACCCGGAGACGCAGCTCGCGGCCCGCTCCCGCGAGGCGGTGTACGACCGGCTGGAGGCCGCCTTCGAGGCCCTGGAACGCCGGCGCGCCGCCGGCGACGTCGGCGCCTACGGCGTCGCCACCTGGGACGCCTTCCGCGTTCCCGAGAGCGACGAGCGGTACCTCTCGCTCGCCGAGGTCCTCGCCCGGGCCGAGGCCGCCGGCGAGGCGGTCGGCCCCGACGACGATCACGGGTTCGAGGCGGTCCAACTCCCTTTTAATGTCGCCATGGCGGACGCGTTCACGCGGCGGAACCAGCGCCCGCCCGGAGTCGACGGCGACGACGGCGACGCCGACGGAGACGACTCCGGCGACGCCGACGGCGACGCTAAGCCGGTCTCGACCCTGGAGTTCGCCCACGAGGCCGGCCTCTCTGTGGTGACGAGCGCGAGCATCGGGCAGGGGGAACTCGCGAACGAGGGCGCGATCCCGGCCGACGTCGACGCAACCCTCGCCGGCGAGACGCCGGCGCAGCGCGCGCTCAACTTCGCTCGGAGCGCCCCGGGCGTCACCGCCTCGCTCGTCGGGGCGAGCGACCCGGCCCACGTCCGCGAGAACGTCGCCGCGGGCACGTTCGACCCGCTCGGCGCCTCGGCGTTCGACGCCGTCTTCGAGTGAGTCCGGGAGCGACCCGATGTCGGCAAAAGAGGTTTGTCGAGACCGCTCCAAGCCGGCCGCATGTCCCCGACGAGACGAGCCCTCCTCGGTAGCGTTCCCCTCGTCGCGCTCGCCGGTTGTCTCGGCGTCGAGACGCGCGACGAGGGCTCGGGGTCGCCCCGGCGACGGGTCTCCGGAACGGATACGGACCCGACCGTCCTGAAGGCGCGAAACCCCGACGGCGAGGCCGTCCTCCTCGACGGCGCCGACGTCGGCGACGAGGGAGCCGACGACCCGGCCCCGATCGGACGCGAACTCGTCACCACCGAGGACCGGGCCGCGGAGCTGTCGGTCGCCGAGGGCGTGTCCGACGCGGACCGCTCGCGGATCCGGTCGTTCCTGGAAGAGACGGACTACGACGCGGAGACGGTGTACGCGTCGCGCGCCGGGGTGCGGTCGTGTTACCGCCTCCGAATCGAGTCGGTCTCGTGGGAGCCGCGGCGCGTCGAGTACGAGTACTGCCGCGAGCTCAGGCCGCCGGACGCGGCCTGCGAGGCGGGCGAACGCGTCGCGCTCGCGCTCCTCTTCCGGCTCCCCGCCGCGTTGGACCCGGAACTCACCGGCTCCGGGTCCAGCGGTCGGTCCCCCTGTCGCGGCGTCGACACCGAGTACGAGGTGCTCGACGCGAACGCGACCGTGCCGAGCAACGCGACGGCGGTCGACGAGGGAGGTGACGGCTCGTGACCCGACGGCTCACCCGACGCGACGCCCTCGCGGTCGGCGGCGCGGTCGCGCTCGCCACCCTCGCCGGCTGTTCCGATGTCGGAAGCGAGCCCCGGTTCTGGGACGACCCGCCGTCGCTCGACACCGACGGTATCACGCGCGCCTTGGACGCCCCGGTCCCGGAGACGCCGCGGCTCGTCCCGGTCGATTTCGACCCCGCCGTCGCGGCCGCGCTCGACGACCGGATCGACCGCCTGCTCGGCCCGATTCCGGAGCCGCTGACCGCGACGACGCTCCCGAACGGCGAGATCCGCGAGCGGATACGCCAACAGCGGGCGGCCGCTCGCGAGGCGCGGCCGGCCCCCGACGAGTCGCTCCCGCCGCTCCGGGCCGCGGAGCGGTACGCGACGGCGCGGGACCGCGCGGCGACCGCCGTCGGCACGTGGGCCGGGGTGACCGTCGAGGGCGACCCCGAGGACGTGACCGCCGACATCGGGACGGTGCGGCGACGGGCGTTCGAGACGTTGGACGCGCTCCCGGGACCCGCGGCCGACCCGCTGGCCGGCGCCGCGGCGTACGGCCCGATCGAGCGCTGGTACGACGAGTCGCGGCGGCGGACGCTGGTCGGCGGGGCCGCGGGTGTCGAGGGGCGAGCGAACCCGCTTCGGGCCGGCGAGTCGGTCGGCGACGTCGAGCGCGTCCAGTCGTACGTGGACGCGGGACGCCACCTCAGCGACCGGTACCGGGCGTCGCTCGCGGACCCGCAGTCCGTCGAGGAGCCGCTTCGGGAGGCGGCGGAGCGGCTGGGCGCGTCAGTCCGCGACCGGCTCCGAGGGCTCCACGGGAGCGACGCCGACCTCCGGTCGAACCCGGGTGCAGAGGCGTTCCTCGACGAGCGGCCGGTGGCCCGCGACGCGCCGAGCGTCTCGCTGCTCTCGAACGCCCTCCACCGGACGTTCGAGGACCTCCGCTTCGACCCGGTTCCGGTGGACGACCGCCCGCCGGAGAACCCGGCGACCGCGCTCACGCGGACGGCGCTCGCGCTCGCTCGACTCCGGGGGCTCGACGCCGTCGCGTCGCGGATCGAGACGGGCGACACGCTGTTCCCGGAAGACCGCGCCGCGGTGAGAGAAGCACGCGACGCGGCGGTCGACTCGGCGGCGTCGCTCGCGGCGAGCGAGAACCCGCTCGACCGCTGGCTCGCGGCGCGGTTCCTCCCCCTCTTCGACAGGCCCGACGCCCGACTCGCGGCGACCGATCCCGACGCCCGCGACGCGGCCGAGGCGTTTACAGAGTACCGGTGGATCGAGACGGTCGCGCGCGAGTCGACGAGCGTGGCGGCGTCGGTCGCCGAGTCGATCGAGGCGTGAGAGCGGCGACGACGACGCGGCGAGTTGAGGGGAAAAGAGACGAGACGCGGCGTCGGGAGGGCGGGCGGGACGCGGTTCGGTTCGATTGGGTTCGATTAGGTTCGGTTCGATTAGTTCGGCTTCGGCTCTCGTCGCACCGGCCCGCGACGACGCTCAGCGCAGCTCTTTGAACGTCGCCTCGCACTCGGGGCAGACCCGGACCGCGAACACTTCGTCGGGATCGTTCTTCTTTTTCAAGACCTTCTCGCAGTCGGCGCAGTTCAGGCGCTCGTAGGTGTCCTTGAACAGGTCGCCGTCGCGGAGTCCCTTGCGCGTCGATTTCATACGTCTCGGTTGATCCCGTGTGGGTATAAAAACCCCGTACGACGCGAGTCGGACGGCGAACCCGCTCCGGTCGCGACCGTACGACACGCGATGTCGTATCGGAGCGCCGCGCTTTCGCAACGCTTGTCTCCGGGCGATTCGAAGCGCGTCCGTGTCACGGACTCGGCTGTTCGGATCGCTGTGTGCCCTCGTCTTCCTCGTCAACTTCGCGCGCGTCGTCTTCGCGCCGCTCGTGGGGGAGTTCATCGGCGAGTTCGCGATCGGCGAGGGGACCGCCGGCCTCATCGTCACGCTCGCGTGGCTCGGCTCGGCCGCGCCGCGGCTCCCGGCCGGTTGGGCGCTCACGCGCTTCTCCCGCCGGCTGGTTATCGTGGTCTCCGGGGCGATGCTGACCGTCGGCGCGCTCGGCGTCGCCCTCGCGCCCGGCGTGGCGACGCTGATGACCGCCGCGTTCGCGATCGGCTTAGCGTCCGGCGTCTACTTCGTCGCCGCGAACCCGTTCGTCTCCGAGCTGTTCCCGGAGCGCGTCGGTCGGGCCATGGGCGTTCACGGGACGGCGAGCCAGCTCGCCGCGGTCGCGGCCGCGCCGGTCGTCACGGTCGCGCTGTGGTACGACTGGCGGCTCGCGTTCTACGGGCTCGCGGCCGTCGCGGCCGCGACGACCGGCGCCTTCGTGTTCCTCGCCTCCCGGACGGACCTCCCCGACGCCGGCGCGGACGACACCGACTTCGTCGGCGGCGCGCTCGCCGAGTGGAAGCTCATCCTGACGGCCGTCGTGCTGATGGGCCTCACGGGCTTCGTCTGGCAGGGGCTGTTCAACTTCTACGAGCTGTACATGATCGACAAGGGGCTGCCGCCCGCGACCGCCCGCAACCTCCTGACGGTGATCTTCGCCGCCGGCGTCCCCGCCTTCCTCGTCTCCGGGGACCTCGCCGACCGGCTCCCACACGTGCCGTACCTGCTCGGCATCGTCTCGGCGTTCATCGGGAGCGTCGTCCTCGTGGTCACCGTCTCCGGGCTCGTCGCCGTCGTCCTCGCCAGCCTCTCCGTCGGCTTCGCCATCCACATGCTGTTCCCCGCCATGGACACGTACCTGCTCGCGTCGCTGCCGGACGGGTCCCGGGCGTCGGCGTACGCCGTCTACTCCGCCGGGATGATGACGACGCAGGCGGCCGGCTCGTGGACCGTCGGCGAGGCGGTCGAGGCCGGATTCGCCTACGACGTCGTCTTCCTCGCGCTCTCCGGGGGACTCGGTGCGGTCGTGGTCGCCTACGCCGTGTTGGAGCGCATGGGCCGCGTCCCGGGCGGCGCGGCGGGGGCGGAGCCGGCGGCGTGAGCGCCGTGCGGAGCAGGCGGCGTGAGCGCGGAGTTGTGGCCGCTCGCGTGCGCGGTCGCGCGTGTGCCGGCACGCGCCACGGGTATCGCACCTATTTAGGGCGTCCCGCCCCTGTACGGTCATAATGGAGTACGTCCAAGAGCGCGTGACGACGCTGCACGCGTTGACCGACCACCGGCCGGACGCCCCCACCGGCCGGGCGGCGGTCGTGGTGCCGATGACGGAGCGCGAGTACGGCACGCTCGCGGCCGAGCGCGTCCTCTCGGCGCTGGAGACGGTCGCGCCGGCTCGGGTGATCGTCCCCCTCCGCGCCCCGCCCGAGCGCGTCGGCCCCTTCGCGCGGTGGCTCGACGGGTTCGACCTCGACGTGGAGACGCTCTGGTGCGGCGGTCCCCGGCTGACGGAACTGCTCGCCGACAGCGGCCTCGACGGGGACCGCGGGAAGGGGCGCGACGTGTGGCTCGGCCTCGGCCGCGCCTTGGAGGAGGAGTACGTCGTCGTCCACGACGCCGACACGAAGACGTACTCGCCGGCGTTCGTCAAGCGACTGCTGTTCCCGGTCGCGAACGGCTACTCGTTCTCGAAGGGGTACTACGCCCGCGTCGAAGACGGGGCGCTGTACGGCCGGCTCTTCCGGCTGTTCTTCCGACCCCTCGTCCGCGCGCTCGCCGACGCCACCGAGCGTCGGGAGGCGGGCGTGATCGAGTATCTCGACGCGTTCCGGTACGCGCTCGCCGGCGAGTTCGCGGCGACGACAGACCTCGTCTCGAAGCTCCGCGTCCAGCGCGGCTGGGGCCTGGAGGTCGGGACCCTCGGCGAGGCGTTCGCGCACGCCGGCTTCGCGGGGAGCGCGCAGGTCGACCTCGGCCGCTACGAGCACGACCACCGCTCCGTCGACGGCCCGACCGGCCTCGCGGACATGAGCCGGGCAGTCGGCGAGGCGACGCTCCGGGCGGTGGAAGAGGCCGGCGTCGCCGTCGACTACGACGGCCTCGCCGACCGCTACCGCGAGGCGGCCGAGGGGATTATTGACGGGTACGAGACCGACGCCGCGTTCAACGGCCTCGACTACGACCGCGAGGACGAGCGCTCGCAGGCCGCGACGTACGCGGACGCCCTCGGGAAACCGGGGCCGGACACCCGCCTCCCGGCGTGGCGCGACGCGCCGATCACGCCCGAGGCGGTCGCCGAGGCGGCCCGGGCGGACCTCGCGGAGGCGGCCGGCGGAGCGGGCGGCGAGGCGACTCGAATCGGCGGCGCGCCGGGCGACGCCGACGTCCGCGGGAACGGCCACCAACCGCCGGCGTCCCCGCCCTCCGATCCGGCGCCGGGAGAGGACTGACCGATGGCCGAAGACGGAGCCGCCGACGATGTCGCGGCGGCGCCGGACGCGCCCAGCGTGGCCGCGCGCGACGACCTCGCGGGAGTCGTCGACCTGTTCGAGTGGCTCACTCGCGCGGAGCTCTCGCACGCGCTCTCGGAGCTCGCTTTTAAACAACGGGCCGAGGTCGACGACGACGCGATCGCCGCCGCCATCGACGTCGCCGTCGCGGAGTACGCGCTGGTGCCGGCGCCGCCCGCGGCGCTCTCGGAGGGCGGCGAGACGCCGCCGGAGACCGCCGACCCCGAGGCCGGTCTCGACGCCGGCGACGTCGCCCTCGCGGTCGGGCCCGCCGCGTTCCCGTCGCTGCCCGACGGCGCGGGGGATCTCCCGCACATCCTCGACGTGCCCGAGCGCGACGTGGACCGCGAGGCGCTCTCGGAGGCGGTCCTCGCTCGGCTCTCCACGGACGCAGTCTCGGCGATTCGCGAGAGCAACGCCGACCGGCTGGAGGTCCTCGCCGACGTGACCTACGACATCGAGGCGTGGGCGCCCGTCGACGCCGGCGAGATCCGCGAGCGGATCGTCGCCGAGCTGGACGCCTGACTCGGTTTAAAAAAGAAACGCGGGGGCTCGACTCAGGCGCTCGCCTCGCCCTCGGCGAGCTCGCGCGCGAGGAACTCCGCGATCGAGACGTCGGCGTCCTCGACGAAGCGGGCGAGCTCCTCGCCGTCGGCGCTCTCGACCACGACGGTCGGGATCAGCTCGATCCCGTACTCGTCGACGGCCTCGCCCTCCTTGCCGTCCGGCCCCTTCGTGACCGGGAAGTCCTCGATTCGGTCGTCGGGGACGCCGGCCGCGTCGAGCGCCGCCGCGAACGCGGGGAGCTGCCGCCGACAGTCGCCGCACCAGTCGCCGCCCCACACCTTGAATCGGTAGTCGCCGCCTCCGAGCGCGTCCAGCACGTCGTCGCCGAGCGCGTCGCCGTCGGTTCCGTCGGGAGCGAGCGTTTCGAGTGTCATACCGCCCGCTACGCCGGGTAGCCTTGTAAACCGCGCGTCGGTGGCAACGCGTCTTGCCGCGGTCCGTCGGGCATTTGAGTGGCGGTCCCGTTCGTCGACGTAATGGACGACGACGTGCTGGAGGGGCTCGGCTCGCCGCTGGTTCGGGTCGACGCGCCGCCGGAGACGACGGTGGCCGCGAAGGTCGAGTCGCGCAACCCGGGCGGCTCCGCGAAGGACCGCCCGGCGCGGTACATGGTCGAGGCGGCCGAGGAATCGGGAGAGCTGGAACCGGGGGACGGGATCGTCGAACCCACGTCCGGCAACACCGGCATCGGGCTGGCGATGGCCGGCGCGGTGAAGGGGTACGACGTGACGCTCGTGATGCCCGACGGCAAGTCGCTGGAGCGCCGCCGGATCATGCGCGCGTACGGCGCGGAGGTCGAGCTCGTCGACGGCGACATCTCCGCGGCCAAGGACCGCGCCGACGAGCTCGAGGCCGAGGCGGGGATGGTCCAGCTCCGGCAGTTCGAGAACCCCGCGAACCCGCGGGCCCACTACGAGACCACCGGCCCGGAGGTCGTCGAGCAGGTCGGCGACCGGACCGTCGACGCGCTCGTCGCCGGCGTCGGGACCGGCGGGACCATCTCCGGGATCGGTCGTCGGCTCCGCGAGGAGTTCCCCGACGTCCGGGTCGACGCGGTCGAGCCCAGCGACAACGCCGTCCTCTCCGGCGGGGAGCCCGGAAACGACGCGTTCCAGGGGATGGGACCGGGCTTCGTCTCGCCGAACCTCGATGTCGACCTCATCGACGAGGTCCACGCGGTCGGCATCGAGGAGGCGGAGGCCGAGTGCCGGCGGCTCGCCCGCGAGGAGGGGATCCTCGTCGGGCAGTCCTCGGGCGCTTCGAACCTCGCGGCGAAGGACGTCGCCGCGGAGCTCCGGGACGCCGGCGCCTACGCCGGCGAGGAGCCCCTCGTCGTCACCGTGTTCTGGGACAGCGGCGAGCGGTACCTCTCGGCCGGCACCTTCGACGAATAAGCCGCTTCTCGAC
>Ga0207414_1001132_pt1 | contig 10232 bp, 10 predicted proteins | sample PonA231FremontCA_2_FD_187269 | JGI IMG/M metagenome (GOLD analysis project Ga0207414, IMG submission 187269) | Marine sediment microbial community from Fremont, CA, USA - Pond A23 Sediment 1 (SPAdes) | ecosystem: Environmental > Aquatic > Marine > Unclassified | place: USA: Fremont, California... | reverse complement strand
GGCCGCTTTTAAGCGGCCGCGACGAGGCTGGGGAGGCGTGAGGTGCGGTGCTGTGCGTTCCCGCGAGCGAAGCGGCCGGGGGCACGGAAGTCGCAGCCCGCGCAGCGAAGCGAGCAGGAACGTCTTCCGGAGGGGCGGGACTCAAAGGGGTAGTCGCGAGGACGCCGTAGGCGACGTAAGCACCGCAGCGAGGGAGCGCAGCGAGCGTACGGCGTCCTCGCGACTGGGGCTTTGGAGGCATTCGGCACCGAACCGCCATCAGCTATTTATAAACGCCTGTTTGAACATTTATAAGCGCCAACCGCGAGAGAACCGGCCGAATCCGCCGTCACAGTCTCAGTCCAGCTCCACGTCGACGTCGCGCTGGAGCCCGGCCGCCCGCACCGTATTATAAAGGAGCATCGCGCGCGTCATCGGGCCCACGCCACCGGGCACGGGCGTAATCGCCCCGGCAACCTCCTTCGCGGACTCGTAGTCCACGTCGCCGACGAGCTCGTACCCCTTCTCCGTGTCCGCGTCCACGCGGTTGATCCCCACGTCGATCACGGTCGCGCCCTCGTTGAGCATCGAGCCGTCGACGAACTCGGGGATACCGGCGGCCGCGACGACGATGTCCGCGTCCGCCAGCTTCGCCTCCAGGTCCGTCGTCCGGGAGTGACACACCGTCGTGGTCGCGTTGCCGGTCGGCGATTTCTGGAGCAGCAGGTTCGCCATCGGCTTGCCGACGATGTCCGACCGGCCCACCACGACCGCGTCGGCGCCCTCCGTCTCCACGTCGTAGGCGGCGAGCAGCTTCTGGACGCCGTGGGGCGTACACGGTTTAAACCGGGCGTCGCCCGCGACCAGCCGGCCGACGTTCTCCGGGTGGAACCCGTCGACGTCTTTCTCGGGGTCGATCCGCCGGAGCACCGACCGCTTGTCGACGTGGGCCGGGACGGGAAGCTGAACCAAGACGCCGTGGACGTCGCCGCGCCCGTTGAGGTCGTCGATCGTCTCGTAGAGTTCGCTCGCGGGCGCGTCGGCGTCGAGTTCGACGTGGACGCTCTCGATGCCGACCTCCTCGCAGTCGCGCTGTTTCATCGAGACGTACGTCTCGCTGGCCGGGTCGTCGCTCATCAGCACCGTGGCGAGCCCCGACTCGACGCCGCGATCGGACAGCCGCGTCACCTCCGCGGCGACCGCGTCGCGAACGTCGGCCGCGACCGCTTCGCCGTCGATTATCTCCGTCATGTCCGCGGCTCGTCGTCGCCGCGTGATAAGTGTGCGGAACCGTGGGGATCGAATCGACGCCGGTCCCGGTTCGATGCGCGTCCGTGGATCGACTCCGGATAAGTGAGTCGGCTCGGGATCGGCGCTACTCCGGAAACAGCTCGCGCTCGCGTTCGACGGCGTCGATCGCGGCGACCTCGCCGGCCGTCAGCTCTAGGTCGGCGGCGGTGAGGTTCGCCCGGCGGTGTGTCCCGCTCGACGCCTTCGGGACGGCGACGACGGGCTCTTTGGCGGTCGCCCACGCGATCGCGACCGCCTCGGGGGTCACGTCGTGCGCCGCGGCGACCTCCGTGACCGCGTCGACCGCCCCGACGCGCCCGCCGGCGAGCGGCGAGTACGCGACGACAGTGTACCCGTGCTCGCGGGCGTGTTCGAGCAGCTCCGGCCGGTAAAACAGCGGGTGGAGCTCGGTCTGGTGGGCCGCCGGGGGCCGACCGAGCACGTCGACGGCGCGGTCGAGGTCCCGACGCTCGAAGTTCGACACGCCGACGTTCCGAACGAGCCCTGTCGCCGTCAGCCGGTCGAGCGCGGGGAGCGTGGTCTCGGGGTCGTAGTCGCTGCGCGGCCGGTGGACGTACAGCAGGTCGATCGCCTCGACCCCCAGCCGGGCCGCGCTCTCGCGGGCGGCCGGCGCGACGTCGTCGGCCGCGAGATCGTCGACCCAGAGCTTCGTCGCGACGGTGACGTCGTCGCGGTCGACGGCGGTCGCGTCGTCGCCGGTCAGCCCCGCAGCGAGTCCCTCGCCGACGACCGCCTCGTTGTCGTATATTCTGGCGGTATCGAGGTGGCGGTAGCCGGCCGCGAGCGCGTCCGTGACCGCGTCCGGATCGTCGATCCCCATCGTGCCGAGGCCGACTGGCGGGAGGTCCATACCACGGAACCGTCGCGAATCGCATAAAAACCCTCGCCGCGCGGCGTCTCATCGACGCGCCGACCCGACGACGAGCGCGACTCCGCCCGCGGCGGCGACGCGGCGATCGCTTCCACCATCGCGCGCGTCTCCGGCGAGTCCGGCATCGGCTCGCGCTCGGGCGACGGCCAACACCCTTGCGACCGCGGCGTTCGGTCGGCTCGTACCGGGGATTTACCACGATGCCTGCGCAACCGATGTCCATGTTGTTGTCTCCGCCCGCCGACCGCCCCTCCCCCGCCCGCCCGAACGGATGAGTCGGAGCGGCGCGTGGTCGTTCGCGACGCTCACGGGACGCGCCGAAGTCGCCCCCGACGAGGTCCGCGTCCGACGCCGAGTCAGAACCATCGTCGCGAACGGCGCAAAAGCCGTCCGGAGCGGACGGTTCGGCGCGCTTGCCGACGCGTTCGGCTGGACCGGCATCGGGGCCACACTCACGGTCCTCAGCGCGGCCCCGCGGCTCCTGTCTGCCGGCGGTGGGGACGAAACGGTCTGGTTGACCGGACTCGCGGCGCTCACCGTGACCGCGACTCTCGCCGCGTCCGTCGCGCGCGGACGCCGGGTGGTGGTGCCGCTGCGAACGGTCGACCGCGTCGAATTCAACGGCGACACCCTCGTCGTGGTTCACGAGGAGGTCGACGACGGTCGGTTCGGCGGCTGGGTGGGCGGCGACGATTCCGGCGGTTCGACCGACCGCACCGAGACGGAGATCCGTCCGCTCGACGACGCTGCGCGCGCAGACGCGGCGCTCGCGCTCCGGCTCCGCGGCGTCGACTGCCGCGGTCTTGAGGACGACGACGCGGTCTCGCGGACCGTCGTTGACGCGCCGAAGACCGAGCTCGTGAACTGAGCCGTCCGGGCCACTCGACGCCCCTCGGCCCCACGCTCGACGACCTCAGAGCGGACCGTCCGGCCCGGCCGGCGACCGACCGCAGATGCTCACGAGGTCGTGAAGGTCGCCGATCTCATACGTCGGTTGACACGAAAGCTCCGTCGACCGTCGGTGCGGCCGTCGGACGAACGCGGAGTCGACGTCGGCGTTGTTGGCCGCTAACACGTCCGACTCGTTGTCGCCGACGAACAGCGCGGTCTCCGCGCCGAGGTCCTCTAAGGCGCGTTCGAGGTAGTACGGAGACGGTTTCTTCCGCGAGAGGCTCGCGACGGACGGCTCGCGCCCGTACGCGACCTCGAAGCGGTCGGCCAGCCCGAAGTGGTCGAGCAGCGCGTCGACGGTCGCCTGCTGGTTCGAGGAGACGACGCCGAGCGACGCGTCGAGCGCACGGAGCGCGTCGACGTCCTCGTACGGCGTCTTCCGGCCCGACCGCGCCGCGTCGATCTGCGCCGCCGTCGCCGTCTCGTCTCTGACGCGCCAGAACTCACCGGGCTCGATGCCGTACCGGTCGCAGATGTCCGCGAGCGTCGCCGGGTCGACGCCGACGGCGACGTCGTCGACGTGCGCGAGGTCAGGGTCCTCGACGCCGACGCTCACGAACGCGTCCCAGGCGGCCTCACGGAGCGTGTCGAACGGCGTCCGCCCGACCAACACCCCGTCGCTGTCGAGAACGACGGCGTCGTACACGCGCTTGACTCGACGATTAGCGGTCAAAAAGGTTTCACCGAGCCGTCGCGGCGCGTGGGTCGACGGTCGGAGCCACGACCGCGGCGGTGTCGCGGGTCTCGACGACCCCCGCACATTCAATAGGTGGCCCCGCTAAACTCAGAGTCGTATTATGGATATTACTGACATCGCAGTGTCTGAGTACGTCGAGGTAGACGGCGACCAGCGGCTCGCGAAGGTTCGTTCGATCTTCGAGCGGGAGAACCCGAAGGGAATCATCGTCACCGAGGGCGGCGAGTACGCCGGCGTCGTCGGCGAAAAGCAGCTCGTGCGCTCGCGGATGGAGGACGACACGAAGGTGTCAGCGGTGATGAAGCCGGCTCCCGCGGTCGACCGCCACGAGGACGTCCGCGAGACCGCGCGGCTCCTCGTCGAGGGCGACGTGAAGATCGCGCCCGTCTACGAGGGCGAGACGCTCTACGGGATCGTCACGGTCGACCAGATACTCGAGGCGGTCCTCGGCAACCTCGACGCGATCACCGTCGGGCAGGTCGCGACAGAGGACGTGATCGGCATCGGTGAGAAAGACAGCGTCGGTCAGGCGGTCAACCGCCTCCGCGAGAACGGCATCTCCCGGCTCCCCGTCCTCGACGAGGACGGTCGGCTCGTCGGCGTCGTCACCACGAACGACATCGTGGAGTTCGTCGTTCGCGACCACGAGCGCCAGGGCAGCGGCGACCGCGCCGGCGACATCGACCGGATGCTCGACATTCCGGTGTACGACATAATGTCCAGTCCGGTCGTTACGACGACGACCGACGAGACGGCACAGGCGGTCGTCGAGCGCATGTTCGACAGCGACGTCTCGGGACTGGTCGTCACCCCCGGAGGGGCCGACACCGTCGCCGGGATGGTGACGAAAACCGACGTGCTCCGCGCGCTGACGTTCACCGAGGAGGACTCGATGGACGTCCAGATCACGAACGTCGACCTGCTGGACACGACCTCCCGCGAGCACATCGTCGAGTCGATCGAGTCGGTCGTCGACAAGTACGCCGAGATGCGCGTCATCCACGCGCACGTCCGGCTTCACGCCCACAAAGAGAAGCTCCGCGGGACGCCCCTGATCCAGTGTCAGATACGGCTTCGCACCAGCGAGGGGCAGGTCGGCGGCACCGGCGAGGGGTACGGCGCAGAACACGCGTTCCACGTCGCACTCGACAAGCTGGAGCGCAACGTCCTCGAAATAAAAGGCGTCAACGCGGACGAGGAGTACCGCGGTCAGCTCCTCCGCAAGCTCGGCGAGCTGTAGGCGCGGGCGACTGACCGCGGACCGTTTGCCGTACCGCGTTTCCCGATGCCGGCGGAGTGCGGCGGTGCTACGCCTCCTGTCCCTCGGCGAGCCCGTCTTCGACGATCCGAAAGGTCGCGGTCTCGCCCGCGGGTTTCGAGCGGTGTTTCTCCAGGGTTGCGCGGCGGTTCCCGCCGCGGAACCGGTCGACGCGGACGATCGCGCCGGTCCAGTGGTTGAGCGTGTTGCCGCCGAGCGCGCGGTCGCGGTCGCCCTCGGGGTCGGTGAACACCTGATTCGTGATCGCAACGGCGAGGTCGTAGCGGCGCGCGAGCGACAGGAGATGTGTCACCTGCTTTGCGACCTTTCGGAGGGACTCGCCGCCCTCGGTGTCGTCTGCGCGCTCCAGCCGGTAGAACCCGGTGGCCGAATCCAACACGATCAGCTCGGTCTCCGGCGCGAGTTCCGCCGCGTCGCGGACCGCCTCCCGCTGGTCGTCGAAGTCGTACGCCTCGGAGATCACCAGCCGCGACGCGATCGACTCGACCGTGTCGTCGACGTCGGGGTCGGCGGCGCGTCCCGCGGCCAACTGCTCGAACCGGTCGATCGAGAGCCCCTCGGTGTCGACGTAGAGGGCGCGGTCGCCGCCGGCCGCGACCTCGACCGCCGCGGCCAGCGCGAGGTTCGTCTTCCCCGCGGCCGGCGGGCCGTACACCTGCGTGACGACGCCGCGCTCGAAGCCGCCGCCTAACAGGTCGTCGACCGGCTCACAGCCGGTCGGGATCGGGTCGCTCACTACCGGCGTTTCGCTCGGGCTCGTATTTAAACGGTCGATCGCGTCGCCCGGCGCGGAGCGGCGGCCACGCGCCGAGGCGTCGCTGCCGCTCGTCTGGGTGAAATAACGGTGAAAGAGACGGGGACGGGCGTCGATCGCGGTGAGCGACGGCCGAACTCCGGTAGTGCGTGCGGACGCGTCGTCCGCGGTCCGGGGATCAGTTGCGGACGAGGTTCGTCGCGCGCGGTCCCTTCGGGGACGATTCGATGTCGAACTCCACTTCCTGACCCTCCTCGAGGTCCGGACCGCCGACATCTTCCATGTGGAAGAACACGTCGTCGTCGTCGTCGAGGTCGCCGTCGTCAGTCGAGATGAAACCGTAGCCGCCAGTGTCGTTGAAGAAATCAACCTTACCGTTTGCCATTGCAAACAAACGTACAGTGCATGTGGGGATAACCCTTGCGAGGGCCGCGGTACCACGGCGGCCGAAGAGAGCCTGTCCCTCGCTCCTCTCGTATCGGCTGGGACGCTCCGGTCGACCGTCCCAGACGTTTTAGTTCATGACGCGGAACGACCCCGTAACCGAACCGTCGGGTTCGGTCCCCACACATGAATCTCGACCAGCTCACCGCCGCGAACGCACCGTCAGACGGCGCTGGACCGTTCCAGCGCGAGAACAGCTACACTCTCGGCGTCGACGTCGACGGGGCCGTCATGGCGAAGGCCGGCTCGATGATCGCGTACACCGGCGACGTCTCGTTCACCGGGAAGGCCTCGGCCGAGGGGGGTATCACCGGTCTCCTCAAGGAGGCCGCGACCGGCGAGGGAACGCCAATCATGGCCGTCGAGGGCAGCGGTCACGTTTACTTCGCGGACGACGGCAAAAAGGTCCAAGTCGTCGAACTCGACGCCGGCGAGTCGATCACGGTCAACGGCGAGGACGTGCTCGCGTTCGAGTCGTCGCTCTCGTACGAGATCAACACGATCGACAGCCTCGCCGGCGCGCTCGCCGGCGGTTTCAGCAACGTTTACCTCGAAGGCCCGGGGCACGCGGCGCTGACGACGCACGGCGACCCGATCGTCGTGGAACCGCCGGTCGCGACCGACCCCGGCGCGACCGTCGCGTGGGGCGGGACCTCGCCGGAGGTGGAGGTGAACCGCAGCCTCTCGGACATGGTCGGTCAGGAGTCCGGCGAGCGCTACCAGATGCACTTTGCGGGATCGAGCGGATTCGTCGTGGTCCAGCCGCGCGAAGAGCACGCCTGAGGCCGGACCCGCGAGCGCGACCGCTCCGGCGAGACTGGCCTACCGCGCCGCCAGCCACTCGGCGAAGTCGCCGGTGAGGAAGTCGACGTAGTCGACGACCCCGAGGTACAGCGAGACGAGGACGACGACCACGATCGGGATCCGGATCGCCCAGATCCACGCGTCGCCGAGGCCGCCGAGGCCGCCGGTCCCGCGGCCGAGTTCGTCGCGGGCGACGTCCGGTATCACCCAGCCGACGAACAGCGCGAGCAGCAGCGAGCCGAGGACGAGCAGGATTCCGTCCGCGAGCAGGTCGTACAGGTCGAGGAAAGTCAAGTCGATCGTGACCGGGACGCCGAGGGCGAACACCGCGATCCCGACGCCGACGGCCCCCGGGAGGCGGGCCAGTCCGACCTCGTCGATCAGGTACGAGACGAGCACTTCGAGGATGCTGATCGCCGACGAGAGCGCCGCGATTCCGACCATTCCGAAGAAGACGGTCCCGAGGATTCGGCCGCCGGGAATGGCGGCGAACGCGGCCGTGAGGCTCACGAAGATAGCGCCAGGGCCGCCCGCGCCGGGCTCGATGCCGACCGCGAAGAGAACGGGGAAGACGACGAAGCCGACGAGGACGGCGACGAGCGTGTCGAGGGTCGTGATGATCCCCGCGTCGGCGGCGAGGTTCCGGTCTTCGCCGAGGTAGGAGGCGTAGGTGATCATCACGCCCATACCGAGCGAGAGGGTAAAGAACGCCTGTCCGGCGGCGGCCGGGAGGATCTCGGTCCAGTTCGCGGCGATCGTTCCGAAGTCGGGCGCGAGGTAGTAGCTGTACGCCGCGGCCGCGCCGTCGAGGGTGAACCCGTAGGCGGCGAGTCCGACCAGTAACGCCAGGATGGCGGGGACCATGATCTTCACGCTCAGTTCGATCCCGCGCCGGACGCCGGCCGCGATGATACCGACCACGAGGAGCATAAACAGCGCGTGGAACGCGAGCGTGTCGAGCCCCGTCGAGACCGTACCGAACAGCGTCGCTGCCGCGTCGGGCCCCGCGAGCTCGTACCCGTCGGTGATCCCGATAAGCGTGTACCGCAGGAACCACCCCGCGACGACGCTGTAGTACGAGAGGATGACGAAGCCGGTGACGACGAACAGCCAACCGACGTACGACCACGCGCCGCTGCCCAGCTCGCGCAGCGCGCCGACCGGGTTTCTGTCGGTCCGGCGTCCGATGACGAACTCGACGAGGATCGCCGGAAACCCGATCAGCGCGACGAACGCCAGATAGGTGATCAGAAACGACGATCCGCCGTACTGGCCGGTGATAAAAGGGAACCGCCAGATGTTCCCGAGACCGACCGCGCTACCGACCGCGGCGAAAATGAACCCCGCCCGCGTCGCCCACGTTTCGCGTACCATCAGTACCCGCAGGGAGCCCTCCTCTCTTATAAAAGGGTGTCTCATTGGTGCGACCGCCGCGGGGCCGCCCGCGCGGGACAGCCACGCCGCGGACCGTGAATTTAATGCTCGGACGCCGACCGTACACGGTATGGAACGCGTAGACGTCGCGATCGTGGGTGGCGGGCCGGCCGGCGCCTCGGCGGCACACGCGGCGGCGGCCGGCGGCGCGGAAGCGCTCGTCGTCGAGAAGGGCGTGCCGCGGGCCGACCGCGACCGGCCCGGTCCGGACTCGACCGACGCGGCCGGGATCTTGGACTACTGGGTCGACCTGATGGGGATCCACCCGGACGAGTTCGACGACGGCGTCGTTCAGCGCGAGCTGACCCGGGCCGAGTTCCGCGGCCCCGAGGCGTCGGCCACGCTCACGTCGACCGGGATCGAGTCCAGCTACGACGCGTTCGGCTACACCTTTCACCGAGCGCGCTTCGACGACTGGCTCCGCGACCGCGCCGAGGACGCCGGCGCGGAGTACCGGGTCGGGACCGCGGTCCGTGGAGTCGAGACCGACCGGTCCGCGGCACCCGGCGACGACGATCCGCGTCACGTCGTCGAACTCGCGGCCGGCGAGCCGGTCGGTGCCGACTTCGTCGTGCTCGCCGACGGTCCGCAACGCACCGTGACGAACCGCGTCTTAGACGAGTACCTGCCCGCGGACGCGCCCGCGTCGGAGCGGCTCGCCTCTCGAACCGCCAACCACATCGCGTATCAGGAGTACCGCCGCGTCCCCGAGGCCGTGTTCGAGGACGTGAACGACGCGATCGTCTTCTGGTGGGGCGTAATGCCCGGCGAGACCGCGTACCCGTGGATCTTCCCGAACGAGGACCGGGTCTGTCGGATCGGACTGACGATGCCGATCGGCCTCGACATCGACGACTTCGACCGCGACGCGTACGCGCTGCTCGACGCGACCGACGAGTCGATACCGCGGGGCAGCGAGTACGTGCGTCGGCTCTTAGAGTGGCAGTACGGCGACGAGTACGACGTCGAGACTGACTTCCCGATCGTCGAGGACGCCGGCAAGCGGGACGGTACGGAGACGTACCCGATATCCTCGACGCGCCCGGTGGACTCGCCGGTCGGCGTCGGGATCGCGGTCGCCGGCGGCGCGATGGGAACCACCTCGGCGTTCCACGAGGGCGGCGACCACGTCGCGGTCCGGACCGGCGCGATCGCGGGGGCGCTCGCCGCCGAGGGCGACATGGCGTCGTACAACCGCCGGTGGAAGGAAGCCATCGGCGACGAGCTCGTTCGCAACGCGACGATGGCCGACATGGTCGCCGACTACGACCCCGCGGACTGGGACCGGATCATCGGTGCGGCCGACGCGATGCTCGCCGCGGAGGCCGGCGACGGCCTGCTCGCACAGCCGTACCGGTCCGGCTTGGAGTCGGCGAAGCTGCTGCTCGGCTACAAGCGGCACAAGCGTCGGGTGACGCGGGATTACGTCGGCATCGAGGAGCGCGAGTACGTGTACTGACGCCGGACCGCGGCTCCGTCGACGGGCCGGCGCAATCGGTCGGCTACCGAATGACCGGCGCGGACAGCTCTCGGGGCTCCGTCGAGACCCCGTCGACGTCGACCGGCGTCACCTCGTGAGTCGGCCACCGCCCCGTCTTCGTCAGCGTCTCGGTCAGGTCGGCGGACACGAGGTGGGTGTCCTCGCTTTTCGCCCCCCGAACGGTCGGGTTCCACGCGTAGCCCATCGGCTGCCGGACCGGCGCGTCGC
>Ga0207414_1001130_pt1 | contig 10244 bp, 9 predicted proteins | sample PonA231FremontCA_2_FD_187269 | JGI IMG/M metagenome (GOLD analysis project Ga0207414, IMG submission 187269) | Marine sediment microbial community from Fremont, CA, USA - Pond A23 Sediment 1 (SPAdes) | ecosystem: Environmental > Aquatic > Marine > Unclassified | place: USA: Fremont, California... | reverse complement strand
GTCCTCGCGCGATCGCGCGCTGCAACTCTCGGCCCGGATCAACGGCGCCGGCAACCGGCTCGGCAATCTTGCCGATGCCGAGGCGTTGGCGGAATATCCCGTTACCCTTGTCGATGTGTCCGAGTTCACGACCCTGGCAAATGCCGGACATTTCACTCTGGGCACATCGCCGGTCCTGATTTCCCTGCTCAGCCAAAGCGGCCAGTTGCGCCGCACCTTCCAGAGGGATCGCGCCGCGCAGGCCGGGTTGCTGCCCGGCACGGCGATCACCGTCAAGAACGCGACACAGCTCATTCTTTCGCCGCATCTTATCCTGCAGGACCAGTAGCACCCCGGTTCCGCCAGAACGATTGTGCCTTGCCGCTGGGCGTGATCCGCGCGACACCTGCATGCATGCGTAAAGGCGGCTTTCTTGTCGAAAATGCCCGCTGGCTGGGGGCGGGGGCCTTGCTGGCCTTTCTGTCCAGTTTCGGACAGACCTATTTCATCTCGATCTTCGCGGGTGAAATTCGCGCCGCCTACGGGCTCAGCCATGGGCAATGGGGCGGCATCTACACCCTGGGAACCACGGCATCGGCGATCGTGATGATATGGGCGGGCGGGCTCACGGACCTGTTGCGCGTGCGCGCGCTGGGCGCCGCCGTTCTGATGCTGTTGGCATTGGCTTGCCTGCTGATGGCATCGGCCCCGGCGGTATGGATGCTTCCCTTTGCCATATTCGCGCTGCGCTTCACCGGGCAGGGCATGACCAGTCACATCGCCATGGTCGCCATGTCACGGTGGTTCATCGCCACGCGCGGCAGGGCTCTATCGATAGCCACGCTTGGCGGTGCCGCGGGCGAGGCGTTACTGCCGCTGACTTTCGTCGCGCTGATGGCCAGCTATGATTGGCGGATGCTGTGGGGCGTCGCGGCGGTTATCGCGCTGCTGGGCATTCCGGCCCTGATCGGTCTGCTGACGCGCGAACGCACGCCGCAGTCCTGGGCAAAATCCGATCAGACCGTTGGCATGGAAGGCCGTAACTGGACCCGCAATCAGGCATTTCGCCATTGGTTGTTCTGGTTCATGGTGCCCGCACTTCTGGGTCCAGCGGCCTTCAACACCGCGTTCTTCTTCCACCAGGTGCATTTCGCCGCGATCAAGGGCTGGCCCCACGTTGACCTCGTGGCATTGTTTCCGCTCTACATCGGGCTTGTCATCGGCGCCATGATCACCGCCGGCTGGTTGTTGGACAAGCTTGGTACCGCGCGCCTCATCCCGTGGTTCCAGATCCCCATGATCGTGGCCTTCTCCATCTTCGCGCACACCGGAACGCCGTCGTTCGCCTTTGTCGGGCTGGTCTTCCTGGCGCTGACGACCGGCGCCAACTCGGTGTTGCCAAACGCCTTCTGGGCGGAATTTTTCGGCACCAGGAATCTTGGCGCGATCAAGGCGATGGCGGCCGCCGTCATGGTGTTCGGGACTGCTATGGGGCCGGGCATAACCGGCGCGCTGATCGATCTGGGTATCGGCCTGGAGGCGCAATATCAGATCATCGCGCTCTATTTCATCGGCACCACGGTGCTGATGAAGGTCGGCATAACGCGCGCGCGTCCCCTGCTGCCTGGCCGGGCCTGAACACTACGTGTCCGGAGGCCGATTTCATGTCGAACAGCCCTGCCAACGTGAAAGCCGCAAACGAGAAAACGTGGCAGCGACCCTGCTTTCCAGAAGAAGAAGTGGTGCCGGTGATAGGACTCGAACCTACGACCCCATCATTACGAATGACGTGCTCTACCAGCTGAGCTACACCGGCCCGTGAGGCGGGGCTATAGCACCCGGTCCCAAAATGGGAAAGCCCTATTTTTCGTCGCGGTCCCACTGCGTTTCTTCGGCTGCGGGCGGGACTAATTCGGCCTCGGAAACCTCGGCTTCGGCGGTATTCTCGTCCCACTCGTCCCCCCGCTGCGGGCTCACGATAAGTGGCAGCATCTCGGTCCCGGTGGGCGACACCACGCCCGGCGCCGGCGGGGTGGTCCAGCTCAGCGTATCGAAGCTGTCGCAATTCTCGCAGACCGGCACCCACTCGCGGTGTATGTTGTGGCACTTGTCGCACACCCACTGAGGCCCGCGCGGCGCGGCCAGGGCGCGCGTCAGCCACCCTTCGACCACCGCGTCGCTGGCGCCTTCACCGCGCTCGATCGCCGCCATGATGGTCAGCACCCGCGCATCCGGCGCATCTTCGGGCAAATCACCCAGTGCGCGGCGCGCAGCCGGGAAATCCTCTGCCGCGATATACAGCTCGGCTTGCAACAGCTTGCTTTCGCGGTGCTCAGGGTTGGCCTTGATCAGCGTCGCGAACCGCTTGAGCCGCGCCTCGGGCGTCTCGTCGGGCTCCATCTCGGCAAATGCCTTCGCCAGGTCCGGATGCGGATGCACCGACCACGCCTTTTTCAGAACCCGTGTCGCCAGCCGCGCCTTGCCCTTCTCGACATGGCTGCGCGCCGCTAGGCTGGCCGCCGGCACCAGGTCCGGCGACAGGTGGTTGGCCTCGATCGCAGCCTCCCGTGCCGCGATCGACTTGCCCTCGTCCATTACGTCTCGGGCCTCCGACAAGGCCAGAACCGCATCGCGACGCTTGTGAACGTCGCGCGGCAGCGCGCCGCTCTTGAGCTTGGCGCCCAGCGTCTCGCGCGCACCTTTCCAGTCGTGCTTTTCCGCCTGCAGCTTTAGCAGAATATCCTGCGTCTCGCTGTGACGCCGCTTGATCGCGAACGCCTTTTGCGCAAGCTTCAGCGCCGTGTCGGTGTCGCCCGAGGCCAGCTTCTGCTTCATGATGCCCCGCACCCCAACGAACCGGGTGCTGTCACTGGCCAGCAGGCGCTTGTACACCTGCTCGGCCTTCTTGTGATCGCCCGACAACTCGGCGGCCTGCGCCGTCAGCAGGTTGGTCAGTTCAGGCTTGCGCAGGAATTTCTCGGCCTTGGCGGCCTTGGCCATAGCCACCCGCCCCTCGCCCGAGGCCAGCGCCAGCAGGCCCTCCGACAGCGCCTGAAAGCCCTTGCGTTCACGGTTTCGATCGAAATAGCGCGAGATAGCGGTTTCATCGCCGTTAATGAACCGCAAAACGGCGACCACAAGCGCCGCCAACCGCAGAAACAGCCACACCGCCAGCACCAGCAGCACCAGCGCGATAACCGAGTTCAGTGGCGTCAGGTTGACCTCGAACCCTGCAAAGGCGACGCGTACGCCCCCCTCCAGATCCAGAAGATAAGCCGCACCGGTCGCGCCCGCGGCCACGAGTATGACGAAAACGACGATTTTAATGAGCGACCAAAGCATGATGGCAATCCTCAGTTCGAGTTCAGCGTTTGCGCCAACGCTTCGGCGGCGGAGGTGGCGTTACGCCGCCTCGTCGCATCGCTGATCCAGGCCGACAAGACCACGCGCGCCTCTTCCGGCAGTTGCTCGACCTCGGCCAGTGTATCGGTCAGGCGACCATCGCGCAGGGCGGCTTCGGCCCGCGACAACACGGCGTCGGGATCATTGCCCTCGCGGGGCTCCAGGGAGCGCAGGCCCAACTGCGCCCGAAGGAACCCCATCACGTCATTCGTCGCCTCGCCCGATGCCTGCCGCGCCTCGGCCAATGCCTCGCGCGCCAGGTCGGGGAACTTCTCTTGAAGGCTCGACAATGTCTCGACCCCGTCGGCAGCCACCGTTTCCAGATCATCAGGCACCTCAACACCGGCATCCCGCAAATCGTCAACCGCCGCCGTAAAACCTGTGCCGGAATCCAACGCGGCCCCGATCCGGCTCAGCGCGGCGCGCGTCATTGCCTCCTGCGCGCCCAGTTCGGCTTCGGCTTGTTGTTCTTGAGCGCTCGACGCTAGCTTCTCGATCTCTGCGCGCTGCGCGGCCAGGGCCTCGCGCAGCGCGGCCAACTCCTGCGCAAAGGCCGCGTTCGCCTGATCGTCGGACGCGCCCCCTTCGGCTGGTCTGACGGACAGTTCAGCGAGTCGATCGGACGTTTCCGACAATTGTGACTCCAGCGTACTCACCGTTTGCGAAATGCTATCGAAACGTCCGGCGTTCTCCTGTGCGGTGGCTTCTACCTGCGCGATCCGGTCTGAATAGCCTTGCGTGTCAGAAACACTATCTTGCAGTTGCGAAACGGTTTCTTGCTGCTGCTCAAGGTCCGCACGGATGTCGACAAGACGCGGATCGGAGATCAGGTAACGCCCCGCGCCGAATCCGGCCGCTGCAGCCACAATACCGCCAAGAATCAAGGCAACGACCACATTACGCCCACGCGGTACACCGCTGTGTTGCGATTCAGATACCGTTGCGTTCGGGTGCGCGTCGTCGTCTTTCGGCGCAACGGAGGCATCCCCGTCCTCTTGGTGATTCGACGTTGGCTCGTCCGGCGCTTCGGTGTCGTGCGGCACCTCGTCGTTAGGGTCGCTGTTTTCATCCTCCGCAGAGGTTTCAGCAGTATCCTCTTGATCTTGAAGGTCTTTCGTCTCTTCCGATGTCTCGCCCTTATCCGCATCCAGCGTGGTCGGGTCGGTGGTCTCACCAGTTTCCGAGTCTCTCTTTTCCGAGGTCGGTTGCTTTTCTGTCACCAGCGGCCACCCTTTCGAATCTCAAATCGATCAAAACATTTATCCCGACCTTACTGTGCGGGTCCGCGACCCTCAAGATCATCGGCTGCGGCCAACAGCCCATTGATCGCATCCAACATGCATTCCATGGTCGGCCGCTCTGCCACGACGAGCCGTGCCACGTTCACCGTCACGGCATCGCCGACATGGTCGCTCATCGCTGCCACCATGAGCGGGGCTGTTCCTTGATGCTGCGAACAGAAAATCTCGGCCGTGCGCGGCGAAAAAAGAGGCACGATAACAGGGTCTTGGCCTTCCAGAAGGGTTCGTGCCTGCGATGTAAGGGGCTGTGCTGCCTGCGTGTATAACACCGCCTCGCCCGTGGGGCATCCCGCCGCAGACAGCCGCTGCGCCACCGCGCCGCGTGCATGTCGCCCCCTCAGATGTAGCAAGGGGCCCTCCGGCGCATCGGCCAAAATTCGCCGGATAAGCGCCTCGGCATCCCCTTCTGCCGATATCGCATCCAATCCTGCCTCCCGCGCAGCCCCTGCGGTGGCATCCCCGACAGCATATACAGGCAGATGGACATCAGGGCACAGGTTAACAAACGCCTGAACCGCCGTCGCGGAGGTGAAGATCAGCCCCCTGATCCCGGAAAGATCCGGAACGCGCATCTCGAACTCGGGCTCGATCAAGGGCGAAATGCAAACATCGACTCCCTTGTGATGCCAATAGCCAACCAATCGCCCCGCCGCACCCATCGGTCTGGTAAGAAGGATTGTTGCTTGCATTCTGGAACCGGGATTGTCTGTGCACCGTGCCGGTGGTAGCTGCTGCGTTGCAAACTTGCAACTTTCTCGAGTTGGGAGATCGATGAAAAACAACCTGACAATTCTGGCGCTGGAAAGCAGCTGCGACGATACGGCCGCCGCCGTTCTGAGACAATCTGACGGTGCTCCCGCACAAATCCTGTCTTCGGTTGTTCTCGACCAGACAGAGCTACATGCTGCATTCGGCGGCGTGGTGCCCGAGATCGCCGCGCGCGCGCATGCGGAAAAGGTTGATATCTGTGCGAAACTGGCTCTAACCCAAGCCAATGTGGGTCTCAAGGATTTGGACGCCGTTGCCGTTACAGCCGGCCCCGGCCTTATCGGTGGTGTCTTGTCGGGCGTCATGTGCGCGCGCGGAATCGCGGCTGGCGCCGGGCTGCCGCTGATTGGCGTGAACCATCTGGCCGGGCATGCCCTGACGCCGCGCCTGACTGATAACGTCGGCTATCCATACCTGATGCTTCTGGTGTCAGGTGGCCACTGCCAGTTCCTGATCGTGCGTGGTCCTGATGAGTTCATCCGCCTGGGGGGCACCATTGACGACGCCCCCGGCGAGGCATTCGACAAGGCCGCACGCCTTCTGGGTTTGCCGCAACCTGGCGGCCCCTCGGTGCAGAAGGCGGCAGAGGTCGGCGATCCGGCCCGCTTTGCCTTTCCGCGCCCCATGTTGAACAAACCGGGCTGTGACATGTCATTCTCTGGGTTGAAAACCGCACTGCTACGAGCCCGTGACGATATCATCACACGGAAATCGGGCCTGACACGTCAGGATCAGGCAGATCTGTGCGCCAGTTTTCAGGCAGCGGTCACCGATGTTCTGCGCGAGAAAAGCCGCCGCGCGATTGCCGTCTACCTGGACGAGAAGCCAGCAGACCCCCTGATCGCGGTGGCGGGCGGCGTTGCCGCCAACAGCTCCGTCCGTAATGCGCTGGAGCAAGTGGCGCTGGAAAGTTGCTGCGCATTTCTTGCGCCCCCGCTGTCGCTGTGCACTGACAATGCTGCCATGATCGCATATTGTGCGCTGGAACAGTATCGAAACGGCGATCGTGGGGGCGAGGAACTGATTGCGCGTCCGCGCTGGCCGCTGGATCGCCTCAGCCCTTCCATGCTTGGCGGGGGCCGCAAGGGAGCGAAGGCATGATTACCATCGCGGGGACTGGTGCTTTTGGTACGGCGCTGGCGATTTCCCTCGCCTCCGACGGCACGCCGGTATTCCTCTGGGGGCGCGATGCCGAGCAAACACAGAGCATGCAAATCATGCGCAGCAATGCGCGCCATCTCCCGGATACAAGACTTCCTGACTCCGTCGTGGTTTCATCCGATTTCGATACTATTCCGGCCCTTTCGCCGGTTTTGTTATCCGTTCCCATGCAACAACTGAGATCGGTGGTCAGTCGTCACCAGAAGACATTGCGCGACCATCCCCTGATCGCATGCTGCAAGGGGATAGAGCTCGAGACCGGCAAGAGCGCGCCAGGCGTCCTCGCGGACATCTTGCCAGATGCAACCCGTGCAATTCTGACCGGTCCCAGCTTTGCCGCCGACATCGCGCACGGGCTGCCGACGGCGCTCACGCTGGCATCCGACGACAAGGGTGAAGGGCGCGCTCTTCAACAGGCTCTAACCAGGCCAAACCTGCGCATATACAGGTCAGGCGACACAACCGGCGCGGCGCTGGGGGGCGCGTTGAAAAACGTTATGGCGATCGCCGCCGGCGCCGTTGTGGGCGCCGGACTTGGCGAAAGCGCGCGTGCCGCCCTGATGACCCGTGGCTACGCGGAAATGCAGCGCATGGCGATAGCACTCGGCGCGCAGCCCGATACGCTGGCCGGCCTGTCTGGGTTCGGCGATCTGGTGCTCACATGCACCTCGGACAAGTCCCGGAACATGCGGTATGGCTACGCTTTGGGTCGAAACGAGTCCTTCGACCAAACGGCCACTGTCGAAGGCGTCGCAACCGCCCGGGCCGTGGACGCGCGCGCCAAGGAGCTTGGGATCGACATGCCGATAACTGCCGCGGTCGTGACGATGCTTGATGGCACGCTAAAGCTGCCGGAAGTGATGGAAATGCTGTTGGCGCGGCCACTCAAGGAGGAATGAATGCTGTTTGCCCTTATCGCCCATGACAAGCCGGGCTCGCTGGAAATCCGCAAGGCCAACCGGGATGCCCACCTTGCCTATATCCAATCTTCTGGCGGCGTTGACCAGGCGGGGCCACTTCTTGATGATCGGGGTCGGATGATCGGATCACTGATCATACTGGACGTGGGCGACATGGCGGCGGCACAGGAATGGGCCGAAAACGATCCCTACGCCAAGGCCGGGTTGTTCGGGAACGTGCGGGTGATTCCGTGGAAAAGGGTAATCGGCTGATGCGGCACTGGTTGTTCAAATCCGAACCCTCCACGTGGAGTTGGGAAAACCAGCTTGCCAAGGGCGGTGAAGGACAGGAATGGGACGGCGTGCGCAATTATCAGGCCCGAAACTTCATGCGCGAAATGAGGATCGGGGATCGGGGATTCTTCTATCATTCCCAGAAAGAAAAGGCGATCGTCGGCGTCGTGGAAGTCATGGCGGAGGCGCATCCGGATAGTACGACAGACGATTCCAGATGGGACTGCGTGGATATTCGCGCGGTACGAAGCGTCGAACAGCCCGTAACGCTGGACATGATCAAGGCTGACGGCCGCCTCGATGACATGGTGTTGTTGCGCAATCCACGCCTTTCAGTGCAGCCGGTCAGCGAAAATGAGTGGAAAATCATCTCTGATCTGGCTGGGATCGAAGCGGACTGACCACGCAGCGGCGAAAAGCCATGTAAAAACGGAGGGTGCTGACCCAAGCCAGCACCCTCCGCCACCCCACGTGCTCCCTACGCACCACACGTGATCTCTTGGAATTAGGTCCTGGCCGTCCTGGCCATGACAAAAGCATAGGCGCTCCTTGACGCCATGCAAAATGCTAAGTCCCTAAAGGTTTTCTCAAAAACGACCGATCATACTCAACCGAAAACCGCCTCGCGCCTGAAATGCCTGGTCAGCATGTAATAGACTACCGCGCGGTACTTTCTCTGGTCCGTCCGCCCATAAGTGGCAATGATCGCCTCTATCGCGTCCCGCAATTCCGGGGTGTCGGACAAACCAAGCTTCTTGACCAGGAAATTGCGCTTGATGGTGTCGATCTCCGTCGGATCTGAGGCGGTCACGAACGCCGCATCGCTGCCGTATATTGCAGGACCGCAGCCGATGGTCACCTTGGTCAGAAGGTCCATGAGCGGCTCGATACCGCACTTTGTTCGCAGCTCTTCCGCATAAAGCGCGACCAGATCGTCTCGCTTGCCCATGGCAACTACCCTTTGACCGGATCTTCACAACCGTTTGCCGAAGATTGCTAAGAAACCCTACCGTCTCGAGACAGCGTTGAACAGGGAATGAGGGCACGTTTGCACGCGCCCTATATTGATTTTAGCAGAAATCCCTCAATACCTGTAGTGTTCTGGTTTGAAGGGGCCTTGTGGCTTGACGCCTATGTACTCGGCCTGTTCGGGGCTCATTTCGGTGAGGTTGACGCCGATCTTTTCGAGGTGCAGGCGGGCGACCTTCTCGTCGAGGTGCTTGGGCAGGATGTAGACCTCGTTGCCGTACTGCTCGCCCTTGGTCCACAGCTCGATCTGCGCCAGCACCTGGTTGGTGAACGACGCGCTCATCACGAAGCTGGGGTGCCCGGTGGCGTTGCCCAGGTTCAGAAGCCGGCCCTCGCTCAGCAGGATGATCCGGTTGCCCGAGGGCATCTCGATCATGTCCACCTGCTCCTTGATGTTGGTCCACTTGTGGTTCTTCAGGCTCGCGACCTGGATCTCGTTGTCGAAGTGGCCGATGTTGCCGACGATCGCCATGTCCTTCATCGCGCGCATGTGCTCGATCCGGATCACGTCCTTGTTGCCCGTCGTCGTGATGAAGATGTCAGCCTGATCGATCACGTCCTCGAGGCGCACCACCTCGAAACCGTCCATCGCGGCCTGAAGCGCGCAGATCGGGTCGACCTCGGTCACCTTCACGCGGGCGCCGGCCCCCTCCAGCGACGCCGCTGACCCCTTGCCAACATCGCCATAGCCGCACACGACCGCGACCTTGCCGGCCATCATCGTGTCGGTCGCGCGTCGGATGCCGTCCACAAGGCTTTCCTTGCAGCCGTACTTGTTGTCGAACTTCGACTTCGTCACGCTGTCGTTCACGTTGATCGCCGGAAACGGAAGGTGGCCCTTCTCCATCATCTGGTAAAGACGGTGAACGCCCGTCGTCGTCTCCTCGCTCACGCCCTTGATCGCGTGGCGCTGCTTGGTGAACCAGCCCGGGCTCGCCGCCATGCGCTTGCGGATCTGCGCGAAAAGCGCCTCTTCCTCCTCGCTTGTCGGCGTCGAGATCAGCTCCTCCTCGCCCTCTTCGACCCGGGCCCCGAGCAAAACGTACATCGTCGCGTCGCCGCCATCATCAAGGATCATGTTCGCCGTGCCGTCCGCAAAGTGGAAAATACGGTCGCAGTAATCCCAGTACTCCTCAAGCGACTCGCCCTTGATCGCGAAAACGGGCGTGCCGCCCTCCGCAATCGCCGCCGCCGCGTGGTCCTGCGTCGAGAAAATGTTGCACGACGCCCAGCGAACATCCGCCCCGAGCGCAACAAGCGTCTCGATCAGCACCGCCGTCTGGATCGTCATGTGCAACGACCCGGCAATCCGAGCCCCCTTCAAAGGCTGCGAAGGCCCGAACTCCTCACGAAGCGACATCAAGCCGGGCATCTCCGTCTCCGCAATCGCAAGCTCCTTGCGACCATAGCC
>Ga0207414_1001129_pt1 | contig 10254 bp, 11 predicted proteins | sample PonA231FremontCA_2_FD_187269 | JGI IMG/M metagenome (GOLD analysis project Ga0207414, IMG submission 187269) | Marine sediment microbial community from Fremont, CA, USA - Pond A23 Sediment 1 (SPAdes) | ecosystem: Environmental > Aquatic > Marine > Unclassified | place: USA: Fremont, California... | reverse complement strand
TAATCCATTGACAGGTGAGAACGGAGCAGCTTACGTTTTTGGTCCGCAAAAGGGAGCAAAAAAAGAAGAGATATCCTTTTTTGATGACAATCTCAAACATCTTTCTCAATTATTGACAAAAGCTACGGGTTTTGCTGATGAATGTACACCCGGTACAGGTGCTGCCGGCGGTCTGCCTGCATGTATTAAAGCATTTGCAGAAGCTTCACTGGAAAGCGGTTTTGGTATGATATCGGAACTTGTAAACCTTGAAGCCAAAATTGAACAAAGTGATCTGGTTATAACGGGAGAAGGAAAACTTGATTCCCAGACTCAATATGGAAAAACGCCATGGGGAGTCGCTCAGTTGGTTTCCAAATATAACAAAACGTTAATAGCTGTCGGAGGAACGATTACTGAAGGTAGCAATATCCTCTACCATCAAGGCTTCGATTTGATACTTCCCATTCTTAATCAGCCAATGAGTTTAAACGAAGCATTAAACAGTGCTCCTGAATTATTGCGGCAAACAGGCAAAAGAATAGGGAGAATAATACTGTTGAAGCTTTAAACCCGAAACGCTTCATCCTGCCACTTTCGAGTGCCTTTGGCTTTTTGCCTTTTGCCATTGGCGGAGAATTTCCCAATATTCCTTGCTGCTTACCGCTTACCGCCTTCTGCCTACTAATTTATTCCAGTCAAGTTTTTTAACAATTTTTTAGATTTTGTATAAGACATTGATTTTTTATATTTTTGGCTTCTTGTAAAATAGATTACGCTCTTTCAGAGCTTAATGGAGTGTTTTTTTCTTCATAGGGTTTCGCTTTGCTTCACCCTATGTTATTGCTTCCGGGGCTTTGCCCCTTCGCCATGTCGCCGCGTTGTTTCTTGCTTATTCCTTCTTTGCTCTTTTGGCCTCGCGGCTCAATCTTTGTCCCACCTGAAACTCTCAAACAGAAACATTTTAGTTCCTTTCACCTTTCCGCTCCATCTCTGGTTCGTTTCTTTATTGCTCCCTTCTGGCAACGTCCGTTTGTGCTCCTTTTGAAAATTAATATCCGCTCTTAGCTGAAAATGGATGAAAAAACCAAACCACGGAACCTTGACAATTGCCCAACAGTAGAACAATGAAACAATGGGACAATTTATTTAATTTCCAACCACCATTCCTTTAATCTAAGTCCGATCTTATCAGGATGATCTTCTTGCAGAAAATGCAGTCCGTAGCCAACAGAAAATGCAGTCAGGTTTTTGAAATGTTTTTTTGCCCATTTCACTTCTTTTTTCCTGATCATTGCTCCGGGTTCTCCGTATATTAAGAGTTTAGGCAGATTTGAGTTTTTAAGAAAATCACTATACTCCTTTACAATCTGGTAAGTATCTTTTGGTCTCCCATTTATCGGTATTTCTCCTGGCCACATTAGCATTGGTTTCCTGTGTGATCGCTTTTTGAAAGGAGCTTTATAAATTTGCATTTCAGATTTTGTTAGTTTTCTTATAACTAAATCCGGCAAAAAATCATTTAGAAATGCATTTCGCCAATATATCATGGCTTCTCCAATTCCGGGGGTTCTTAAAAGCCGAAAGCCCAAACGGTAATTCCATTTAAGATCTTTCCATTTCCATGGTTTTATGATAGACTCCATGAACGCTATTGATTTTACGTTTTCAGGATGGTTCATTGCGTAGTAAAACCCAATAGCAGAACCCCAGTCATGCAATACAAGTGTAATATTCGTCAGTTTCATATTTTTTATGAACTCCACGATATACCTGTAATGGTCAATAAATTTATAGTCGATGTTTGGCTTTCCGGAATTTCCCATTCCTGTCAGATCAGGTGCAAGACATCTCCCTTCTTCCATAAGGTAGGGAATGATGTTACGCCAGATATATGAAGAGGTTGGATTTCCATGAAGAAAAAGAATAGGATCGCCAGAACCCTCCTCAATATAATGTATATATGAATTTCTTACCTTGATGAATTTAGCGTTCATCGTTTTGTTTTCTGTATTCAACTTTATGAGCGAAAATCGCTCAATTTGGGTTTTAGAAACCTGTTAAACTCTATAAATTTTTAACAAGGTAATTCCACTGTGGAATTTAAAAATATTTATTGGCTTTTGCGGATTCATGAGCATATCAGTTCCTCCTGTTTTTTGATATTGCCTGTAATTCCTATAATGTTCTTTGCCGGCAAACCTTTCTACAATACGAACAATTGATCTAATGTACCAGGGAGCCTCTTTTTCCTGGTTGTAATCCAGAATAATAAGCAATCCATTGGGTTTCAAAACACGTCTTGCTTCTTCAATAATTTTTTTTGCCGTATCGATTGATTTTTCATGTAAAGCAAAGCCAATTATTCCTGTATCAAAAGTATTCTTTTCAAAGTTTAGCGCTGCGGCGTCCTGATTTTTACACTTTCCTTTAATTGATCCCTTTTCAGCTTGTTTTAACATAGAAGCAGAAATATCGACCCCGGATATGTTTCTATAGCCTTTTTTGTGCAGGTATTTTAGTTGGTTTCCTGTTCCACAGCAAATATCTATAATGCTTTCAGTTTTGTTTTGATCAATGATCTTTGTGATTCTTTTTCTTATTTTATGAATAGCTGAATGCAGGATAAAATCATACAACCAGGCAAATCTTTTGTATTCATCCATAAATTATTTTCAAAAATTGTTTTTTTTCTTTATATTATAGGACGAAATTTAATTATAGTTTGTTTAAAAATGAATTTTGTGGTAATTTGATAATTTATAAAAGGATTATAAATATATGATATACAGAGAACTTGGTCAAAGCGGAATAAGGCTGTCAGCCATTGTATTTGGCGCATGGCCTATCGGAGGTTTCATGTGGGGCGGCAGTGATGAGAAAAAAGCCGTGCAGGCAATTCAAAAAGGTTATGAATTAGGAATGACAACAATTGATACTGCTCCTATTTATGGGATGGGTTTGAGTGAAGAATTAGTTGGAAAGGCAATTAAAGGGAAGAGAGGCCAATTTCAAATTCTGACCAAATTTAGCATGCATTGGCAGGAATCCGGCTCTCAGGATACATTTCGTTCTGATCTGAAGATGAGGAGACTTTTTGATAATGTATATTTAAAGGCCGATAAAAATAGCATCATTAAGGAATGTGAAGATAGTCTGCGCAGGCTGGGAACAGATTATATTGATTATTACCAGCAGCATTGGCCAGTTGACGACACACCTGTTGAAGAAACAATGGAAGCCCTTGACCGGTTAAAAGACCAGGGTAAAATAAGAGCCGGTGGAGTGTGTAATTATTCATTAGAACAGATGAAAGAAGCAGAAAAAACTTTTCCTATAGAAGCCAATCAGTTGCCTTATAGCATGGTTAAGAGGGATATTGAAAAGGATATTATTCCCTATGCACAGGAAAATAACAAAAGTATTTTAGCCTATAGCCCCTTACAGCGTGGTTTATTGTCGGGCAAATTCAACCCGGATACCCCACTGGGAGAAGGAGATAACAGAAAAGATTCCCCATATTTCACCACTCATAATATTCAAAAGGTGAATCATTTTTTAAGCAAAATCAGACCAATTGCAGAAGAATTTAATATATCGCTCGTTCAGCTGGTTTTAAGCTGGACTATACATCAACCGGGCATTACGGTGGCTTTAGCAGGAGCCCGTACTGCCGAACAGGTTGAGGAAAATGCACGCGCTGCCGATATAGAATTGAGCAGTAGTCAAATAAGGACGATTAATGAACACTTGAATGATCTTGAGCTCATTTAGAGTGTTCATGAGTTTGCGTTGTAGTTTGTTTTTTTATTTGTCTGAATCGAACAAATAAAATGTGTGGGTATTTGCATGATTACATAAATTGCCTGCTAAACTGATAAAATCATTGTCTTTCATTCTTTTAATCATGCAATTAACCTGAATTAATTTACCTTTTTTACTTTTTTTTAGAGCGAACAAATGGAGAAAATTAATTATTGTTATAGGCAATTATGAGAACTTTCATATATAGCCTTTTGCAAGGATTTTTTTGATTTATACGTAATATTATTATTTGTTTGCTTTCTATTAATGATCCTTTCCATTGTTGACTTAAAGAAAAAGTCCGGAAACAATTTTTTGATATTCTGTCATTACCACTAAAATGAATATAAAAGCGCACCACGTATATTGATATTATAGTAATTATAAACAAATAACTTAATTTAATCTATGAAAAACTTCTCATTAGCATTTAAGATTGTATTAATTGGGCTTTTTACTTTAGGGGTTTCAAATCCTCTTTTTGCCCAGGATGAAGAGTCAGACGATTCAAAAAGCAGTTTCCCGTTGAGTTATGGGTTTAAGGCAGGAACAAACTTCCATAGTTTAACTGACCAGCAGCCCCATACTGGAGGGAAAGTTGGATTTTCTGCTGGTGCTTTCGCCACATATCCAATTTCTGACCTGTTTTCTGTACAGATGGATATTGCTTATTTTCAGCAGGGCGGAACATACGTTAAGTTTATTGATGAAACCAGATACGGAGCACCTGAGAATTTTTATACAAAGCATGTAAAGGATGCTTCTGTTACACTGCATAATGTGTATGTTCCGCTTCAGGCGAAATTTTCAATGTTTGACAAAGCTTATTTACCCGATTTGTTAGTTGGTCCCTATATGGATGTCAATGTGTCGGCAACCGAAAATTATGAAAAGACAGGTCAGATTAACGACCAGTATGTAACCACTAACGGAGCAGATATTGTTACCGACCAGTACAAGATGTTTCAGTTCGGAGCCACCGCGGGATTAAATTTTAATATTCCTACAAGTAAGGATTTTAGTTTTTTGTTCGAAATCTCCTATAAATACGGTATATTCCCTGTTAAGGAAAGTTACAGTTACATAGATTTTTATGGTGTAAATGAGGACATAAACAGTAATGCGCTATCCGTAAGTGTTGGTTTAAAATTTTAGAATTATCAAAATAAATAAAAGATTTATTAATCATTAAAATGAATATTTAGCTATGAAAAAGATCAGATTTAAATTATTATTATCGTTAGCAATGCTTGCAGGATTTTTTACTGCATGTGAAGACGAGTTTTCCGAAAAGGATGCCCTCGATGCACAGCAATCTATAGATTTGTCTGTATTTGTTGTTGATGGGTATAGCAATACAGGACTAGAGGATGCCTCTGTTAGTTTAATTAAAGATGGTAATGAGACAACCATCCAAACCAATTCTCTGGGTGTTGCTTCCTTCAGCAGTGTTAAAATTGGAAGCAATATGCCTGTACATGTTAAAAAGGAAGGTTATACATCTGTCCGAAAAATGGTTGAAATTAGCGGTATAGATTATAGGCAAAGCAGTTATTCAGTTTATGTTCCTGTGCTTTCTCTGGATTCTAATACCGCGACGATTAAAGGGGGCCTTGATATTCAAACCGATCTTACAAACTTGAGTATGGAAGTTCCCCCGGAAGGAACAGAAGTTTTAGCATATGTTTCAATTGAAGATATACCAGTATTTAAGGTTGCCCCTTCATCCAGCTCTTCACAGCCTGTTGAATTAACAGCTACAACCGATGCAGAAGGGAAGTTTGAATTTATTGTTCCTTCAAAAAATATGAGTGGAGTTCGGGTGCAAATTAAATACCCTACATTGACATTAGATCAGACTATTGCAAAAAACAAAGACGAAGGGCAACCTGACTTTCCTGAAACTGAGCCAGGTATTGTGAACATTCCAACTGTTTTTAATCCATCTGGTAATGCTGAAGACATACCTGAAGTTTCCCCAGTATATGCCACTGTTCCTGCTCCTTCTGGCGATGGTAAAAGAGCAGTTATATCAAATGTAGATATTAATAGTCTTGGGGAAGTATGGGATATCGATTTTTCAGATAATGGCAGTGGTTATACTGCAGACAGTGTCGATGTTACTGTAAAATCTCTTTTTGGTGGCTCAGGAGCAAATATAAGGATAGATGTTTCAGGAGGTTCTCTTTATGATTCTGGCATAAACTATAAATCAGTGGGTTCCGGATACCCTGTTTTTGATAATGCTAATCGTGGTTCTCAACAATCTCCTGATTTCACTACAATGATAAATAACTTAAAATCCGATGAAATAAGGGTTATTGCAGGACATTATGGATCTGGTACTTATAGAGAACAAGAAATAGAATAATTTTTTTGGAATAAAAGCCAATTAATTTTTAGGATTGCTTTGTATTTACTTTTCTTGAAATGTTAAAATTATTCTTTGATTAAAGAAAGGAATTATATGAATAGGATTATATATTTATCATTATTACTGCTCACCATGGGTTTATTGTTTTCTTCATGTGAAAAGGATGACATGAATGAAGATGAACTTTTGAAGAAAATCCAGGAGACAGATCTTAACTTATCTGTTGTCGAGAGTTCAAGAGGTAGGTCTGTTGGTGGAGCGCAGGTTAGATTAACCAATAATGGAGAAGTGTTAACTGCTGAGACAGATTCTTCAGGAATAGCTGTTTTTTCTGATGTTTCAGTAGGTGAAGCTAAGTTACATATTACCAAAGAGGGGTATTTTGAGTATCATAAACAAATTACCATTGAAACAAATGGGCGTGAAGCTTCAGCTGGTTATATTGCTGAAGTTTACTCGAAAGATGAAGTAGCCCGTATTGTTGGTAATGTGAAAATACAAACGGACTTGACAACAGACTCGGCTGAACATCCTGAAGGAATTACTATTACTGCTTTTAATACAGATGATAACCCTTTGGCTACTGCAAAAACAGATGCGGATGGTGATTTTGATCTTTTAGTTCCCACTGATGCCTCAGGTAGAAGTATTTGGGTGAAGTTCCCTGAACTGGAGTACGATCAAAAGATTGCTGTGCGATTGAATGACACAACTGTTGTAGGAAAAACTGCGGTAGGTACGATTTTTAAACCTTATGCAGAAGCAGAGGAAGTAGAAAGTACCAGTAATATTAAAATTGACATTCCACCAACGGATAATACGTGGAATGAACAATATTTGAAGCAGGCTTATATTGAATCAATAGAGGTTGATACTGTGAACGGTATTATACAAGATATTAAAATAGGTTATCCCGGTCGCGGATATGAAACAGGTGTTTGGTATTATATGACGATTACTTCAACTGTAGGTACAGGTGCACAAGCTAGGGTTAAAAGCATAACTTCTGACAATACACCTTATTATTTGCCTCTTGAGCCTAATAATGTTGATATTTCTGATAATGGAAGTGGTTACACTACTTTTAAGCCTAACCAGAATGTTTACACACAGTCTCCTATAGGTTTTATTTGGGATGATAATACTTGGTATTATAATGCAAGACTTACTAATACGAATTGGGTAGAAGCAGGTGAAATTTACCGGATTAATGCAAATTACGGAACAGGAACAGATATTGGAGATATCCAGTAGAAAAGGTTAGAAATCATATAAGTTACCTGTTTAAATTAAATGGGCTGTCTGAAGAATTATCTTTTGACAGCCCTTTTTTTGGGAGCTTCAGAAGCTTTACGACATTTTAGATTATTTTTATAATTTCACAAGTTATTGATTTACAATAGGAGGATCAGGAGTACTGAAGTTAAATAATTTGAAAGAAAAAAGAAAAAGGTTTTGAATTATTATTCTCTTCCTCCCCGCTGCCCTTTATTTCCCTAAAGGGAGCCCTCCCACCTAAGCTTCTGCATTTTCTTCGCTTTTCCGGTCCAAGCGGACGCTTGAACCAGTGCCGGTTGTTGTTGAGAAATGCCGTAGGCATGACAGCTATGTATGCCCGGATGTCAATCCGGGTAAAAAAATGAACAAGTAAGCCGAGGAATCCCGTTGGGATGGAATATATTTGTGTCGGTGGTGACAATAAAGTATCATCCCGTCCCTTTGTGTCAGGTTCCGGTTCAGCTAACAAGGGATTCCGATCTTGCTTGCAATTTGAAGGAATCGGTGGTTTCTTGTTCTTTCTTTTTAGCTGAAAGTTTCCTGGCTTACTTGAAAGATCGGAACCCATCGCATCACAAAACCCCTAATCCATATTATTGACAGAAGACCTATGCCTATTCCTTACTGGCGTAAGGTCCGCTTGTGCCCGTTTCTAAACACAAACACTTGGCGGTTTCCTATACCGGCTTGAATAATTGTTCTCTTCCTCCCCGCAGCCCTTTAGCTAAAGGGCTGAGTTGCTGAAAATCAGGACTCGCTTGGGTCAGGGGCAAAGCTTGTTTTTCAGTTTTCGTTTTTCAAGAACTTTTTGGACAGCCTTCGCTTCGGGGTTACTGTTTTTAACTCTTAGCCTCAAATCCAATATGATAACCGCTAAATTTTACTGATTCTGATCTTTGCAAAGCCTAAAGCCTACATCTTCTTTGCTGTAGCCGGGTAAAATTTTATTCCTGACTGAAACTCTGCATTTATTGGCTTCTTCTTTAAAACTTCCGCCTCTTATTACACGATGATTACTATAATCTGGTCCGGCAGGATTGTCTGATGGGCTTTTTTCATAGTAGTTTTGTTGGTACCAATCATTGCAATATTCCCATACATTTCCACTCATATCATGGATTCCCAATAAATTTGGATTCTTTTTGCCAACCGGTAAGGCTCCTTCGCGGTATGTAAATTTTTTATTTTTTTCTGAAGTATAATAATTCTGTTTAAACCAGCCGACTTTCCTCAATGTATCGTTGCCGCTGTAAATGTAATTGTTTTCAGTATTTCCGCCTCTTGCTGCATATTCCCATTCTGCCTCTGTGGGCAACCTTCCGTCGGCCCAATGGCAGAATGCTTTTGCTCCATACCATGTCACCTCCACCACCGGATGGCTCTTTTTATCACTTTTTACGATAAACTTATTATTTTGGTAGTTGATATCACATTTATCGTCCCCAATATCAATGTACTCATAACCATAATAGCTTCCACCAGGGTTTGCTTCAATGTCATTTAAAAATTCACAAAATTGACCATTTGTAATTTCATATTTGCTGAGACGAAAATCATTCACTTTAACCTGATGCACCGGGTTTTCGTCTTCACTGCATTGATATTGTTTGCTGGTACAACCCATTTGAAATGTTCCGCCTTTTATTGTGACCATATCAATGGGGTTATTTTGTTGTGCAAAGGCTGTATTTAATATTAATGGTAGTAATACGAGGGTGAACAAAGTTTTGTACATAAATTGTTTATTTCTGAGTTGTCTGGAACAAATATATAAATATTGAACATGAGTGTAGTGATAATTTATCAGGGAAAATCAAACGTTAATCAAAAACTGTGATTATGTCGGTGAATACTTGCGGATTTTGGTAAATACAGGAATTACTTCTATGTACATAAACGATGCAATGATTTTATCTACAGGTTTTTAATGTTTAAATAGTTGTTCTATTGTTGAATAAGGCTGAGGCTAAGGCTAAGAAGGCATAGACCTGAGAGTTCAAAAGGGACAGTTGTGACAATAAAGGAAAAATCAGACATTTTCCTTTCATCGTGATTGTTTGCTAAAACCCAATGTATATAAACGATAGGAAAAAACTTCCTTTTGGAGGGGCTTTAATCCTGCATAATGTTTTCCGGAATGTCGGGGTATAAGTTGGCGGTAAAAAACAAAGAAGGCAGAAAATGAATCTTTTCTGCCTTCCCGGGTATTTTTTAAATTTTCTAATTTTCTAAGCTTCAATAATTTCTTTGTATTTTGAAGCGTCCAGAAGATCATCAATTTCCGATTTGTCTGAAAGTTTAACTTTTATAAGCCAACCTTCACCGTATGGGTCTTTGTTTGCGATTTCAGGAGAATCTTCAAGTTTCGGGTTTACTTCAATAACTTCCCCTGAAACGGGCATAAAAATGTCAGAAACTGTTTTTACTGCTTCTACAGTACCGAAAACTTCTTCTTTCTCAAGATTTTCGCCTTCAGTTTCAATTTCTACAAACACAATATCTCCCAATTCACCTTGGGCATAGTCGGTGATACCTACAGTTACAGTATCTCCATCAACTTTGATCCATTCGTGATCTTTCGTATACTTTAAATTTTCAGGGATGTTCATAATTTTATTTTTTTTTAATAGAACTTAATCAGCTCAAAATTACAAATATTTTTTTCTCTAACCAATTTATTCTGCAAGAGTAAACCTTAAACTAAATCCGAAATTTGTGTTTGAAGTTGGGAAGGAGCGGGATATTTTCGGCTCGTTGACATTTCTGTCATAAAACACTCTTACATTGAAACGATTGCTTAATGCGTAATCTGCTGAAGC
>Ga0207414_1001128_pt1 | contig 10259 bp, 10 predicted proteins | sample PonA231FremontCA_2_FD_187269 | JGI IMG/M metagenome (GOLD analysis project Ga0207414, IMG submission 187269) | Marine sediment microbial community from Fremont, CA, USA - Pond A23 Sediment 1 (SPAdes) | ecosystem: Environmental > Aquatic > Marine > Unclassified | place: USA: Fremont, California... | reverse complement strand
AATTCGCATTCATCCCGGAGACACGTTCCCTGTCGAGCCGATGCAGCGTCGGTGCCGAGACGCCACTGCCCGGCAGTAGCACCACGTCCCCGAAGGCGACATGCAACAGGCTGCGAGCCATCTTGTAGGCACCCTGTTGGGCCAGCACTTCGACCGGGTCGGCGTTGGCCCTGACCAGCCGCAAGACTGGTGCCAGCTGGCCCTCCCCCTCGAGGCCCACGTCGATCCGCACTTGGCCCTCAGCGCCACTGGTCGTGCGACTCAGGCCGGTCCAGCCGTGCTTGAGCCGCAGGGTCTGTAACTCGACCACCTGGTGGGCAGCAGGCTGGCGCGCCTTGTTCAGCAAGGTGGCCGTCACGCGCAGCTTGATCGTCATGATGGCCCCCCGGTCAGTATCACTCGGCCAATGGCGCCACGGGCTTCCACCTGCACCACCAGCTTTCGGCTGCCAAGCGGGGCGACATCGATGACAAGTTCGGCCCTGCCATTGGCATCGGTGGTCAGTCGCTGTGTTTTCAGCAGTCCCAACCGCTCCTTGCTGGTGGGCCGAGGCTCCTTGAGCCGCTCAGTCATGTCGCCGTCTACCTGCAGCGATACCGGCACGCTGGCCAGGCGCTCGGCCGCCGTATTGCTCAGCCGAACGATCAGCCGGCGCTTGCCGGGCGCTCCCTTGACGTCATGCAGTTCCAGGTCGAGCAGCGTTTCCGGCTGCCCTCCCTGTACCGGCACCGAGGCCAGCCGCCCAGAAATCGAGGAACTGATGCGCAGCTCGCGTTCGCTTTCGTCGGACGCTCGACGCGTCTTCGGCAAAAGCCTCATGCGCGCCGGCTGGCGTGCATCCGCTTGCGTCTCCTCGGCGAACTCCACCTCGAAGGTGAAGTCCAGATGGGGAATGCTGAAGCCATGTCCGGCATCGCTGACGCGCGCCGACTCCATCAATGTCGTTTGCGCATCGTCCAGGGCATCGGCCAGCCCCAGCAGCATATCCCTGACCGAATCGGTCACCACCTGCCCGCCCTTGCTCATTGTCCTTCCTCCTCAGACCTGCGTTGCTGGCGCGCCCTGGCCAGACGCCGATCATCCGCTTGCTGCTGCTCTTGCTCGAGGTGCCGACGCGCCAGCGCCAATTCACGTGCCTTGTCGGCACGCTGGTCGAGATCGCCGCACCCTCCCTCAACGACGGACAGGCGGCGCTCCCGTTGCACGTCGTAGGCATCGGAAAGCGCGTTGGACAGACGGCGGACGGCGTGGAACGCGCCTTCGCTCGGCGAGGCCAGGCGCTGTCGCAGGTGATCGCTTCGCAGTTCGGGCTCTTTCAGGGCACGCTGTGCCGTGCGCAGCGCGGGGGTGTCCTGGTCATGTTCCGCCCGCAGCGCCTGGGATAACCGCGCTACCGCTTCAGGCGGCTCGTCGGTGCTCTCCTGTCCGGTGTGCAGCAGGCCGTCACGCGCCCTGGACCAGGCGTCGTCGGCGCGGCGCCGCTCGGCCAGAGACGTGATAGGAAACCGCGGGTCCCCGTGATCCTCCGGTTCCACGCCGCCATGCGTCAGCCGATGCATCTTTCGCTCCATCGCATCACGCTCACGCTGAAGCGCCAGCAGAGACTCGGGGAGCGGCGCCGGAGACGGTGACGACGTTGCCGCGTCCTGACGCTCCTCCTCCAGCAGCGAAGACCAGCTGTTGCGCGGCATGTCCCTACTCCGTCTCGCTCTCGCTGTTGAGCATGGCGCGGATGCGCTCCTCGAGAATGGCAGGTGCCGGCACCGTGACCAGCTTGGTGCGCATCAGCGAACTGCCCTCCGCGCTGTATTGATACTTGCTCGAGAAACTGGCCGAGACGGTCGAGACCTTCATCTTGGCGCTCGCCGACAGAAACCCCACCTTTCCACTCGCCGAGGCATTGACCGTGGTACTGCTGCGTTTGCGCTCGCTTTCGGTGGCCATGGATATCGACATCTTGACCTCGATGAGCGTGTCCACGAACTGATAGAAGGTCGGTGTGAAACCCAGTTCCAGCAGCGAATAGCCGCTCGGACTCTCATCACCGATCTTGACCAGGTTGGGGCGCTCGCTGGAGGCCGTGCCCTCTTCTTCCTCTTCAGGCGCATAGCCCGCCATCAAGCGCGCGATCTTCAACGACGTGAGGTCGAGTTCGTACTGCGCCTCGGCAATCCCCACTCCCATCGACTTGACCATTTCCGGAAACGGCACATTGAGCAGGTCCTGTCCGACAGCCATCACGTTTCTCCTTCAGGCGTGGGAAAGAGCGATTCCATGCGGCGCCGTCTCGCCTCTTCCTCGACCTCCATGAAGCCGCGGATGCGTTCCGTCAGCACCGCCGGCGGCGGCACGGGGACCATCTTGGTACGCAGAAGGCTCGCCCCCTCGGCGCTGTAGCTGTACTTCTGGGAGTAGGTGGCATCCACCTGCGTCGTCTGCACCGAGCTATTGCTGCGGTAGGTCTTGGACTTCTTGATGCCCGGTGGCCAACTCAGGCCCACCCGCGTGCTGCGCCCCGAGCTGCTCTGCCGGTCACGACTGGCATTGGAGGTGGTTCGCTCGTAGGCGCGTTCGCGCGTCATCCGAATGGCGATCTTCACCTCGATGATGGTGTCCACGAACTGGTAGAACGTGGGGGTGAATCCGAGCTCCATCATCGAGAGGCGGGTCGGCACCCGGATCACCTTCTCGGCCAGCTTCTCACCGCCGACTTGAGTATCCAGCGCATTCGATATGTCGGCCTTGGAGGTGTCACTGGTAATCCCCTTGAGGGCCCCCAGAGGATCCGGCTCGGCTTCCGTCTTTTGCGCCTTGACCATCTCCTCGATGATCTGCAGCACCACTTCCTTGAGTCGGATCGAGTCCTCGTCGAGCATGCCGGTGAGCGAGTCATCGAAAATCGCGAAATAGAGGGCCTGCTCGACGGTCATGTATTCGTAGCCGAAGAACACCCGGCTATCGTCGAAGGTCTGGTTTCCCTGGCTGTCGATCACCGACTGCAGGCCGCCCATCATCTCGGCCGTGCGCATCGAGCTCTGGTCGAGCTGATACTGGCTGTCCGCAATGGCGAAGGCCATGTCGCGAATCATGTCCCCCATCGGAACATCGAGAAGGTCCTGTCCAATGCTCATGGTCGTTCTCCTTCTGGTTTTCTTGTGGAACGCTGGGGCTGGCTCACTCGCTATCGGGGTTACGCTGCTGGCGCAAGATGGCCATGAACTGCTCGGGAGGTGGCAGCGACACCAGCCGGGCGGCGATGGACGACATGCCGGAGGCTTCCATGGCGTACTTCCTGGCGTAGCTGACCGACACCGTGGCTGCCGCCATGTAGACACCGGCATTGACCCCCCCGGTGACGGATGCCCCGACCGAGGTATCGGTCGATTCGCTGACGGTGAAACTGAGTCGCGCCTCGACGGTGGCCTCGGTATAGGCATAGAAGCTCGGCGTGAAACCCAGCGCGAGCAGGTTGTACGTCTCGCTGCCGATCTCCACCTCCGTCTCTCCCATCACCTTGGCCATTTCGACCGCGTTGCGATCGAGGGCGAACTGCCCTTCGGCGATCGCCATGCCGAGACGTTCGACGATCTGCGGCAAGGGCGCCGTGACCAGCGCACGCGTCGTCTGGGTCCCGGCACTCATGAGCGACGCTCCCGCTGCAGGGCTTGAATCGCCTCGACGAACAGTTCGGGCGCCGGCACGGAGGCCAGCCGGGCGGAAATCTGGCTATTGCCGGTCACCGCCATGTTGAACTGCCGAGACTCCCGCTTGTCGACGCTGACGCCAATCGCCACGGCCGTGCTGGATCCCTCGCGGCTCTCCACCTGGCGAGAGCGCGAACGCGAGAACTGCTCGGTCACGGTCAGACCCTCGCTGCCTGTGAGTTCGATCTGCTCGCTCGTGACGGAAAACAGCTTGACCTCATACGTATCGCTGGCGCGCATCACCTCGACCACATGCCCCAGCCGATTGGCGCGCAAGGCCCCGGTGACGTTGATATCGGCCGCCAGGTGATGCGCATAGGCGTCGGGGGTATTCTGCTCGAGCCCGTTGACGGCGGTGCCGACGAGGCTGAAGTCCTGTCCCTCCACCGACACCTTGAATGCGGAGAGATCGGGTGAAACCGGTTGCCAAAGGAACACGAAGCCATTGCCGTCATCGCCGCCCCGAAGATCGGGGGCGGCGCCATCCAGCAACGTACCGCCTTCACTGCGCAGGGAGAGCCAGTAATAGTCGCGCTCAGGGGTCGTGATCCAGGTCGTGCGCCAGTCCTGATTCGCGGACCCGTCATCCTGGCCGGCTTGCGCCGCTCGCTGCTCGCCCTGGCTGTCCTGCAGATCGATCTGGCTCTCGCTGACGCCGTTGGCGAGCAGAAACTGCTTCACGAACTCTCCCCGCTCGCGTCCAAGCGCGAGATTCTTGGCGGCGGATCCCTGCCGGTCGGTCATGCCTTCCAGCCGGAGTTGAGTCCCCATGGCCGCAAAGCCGCGCGCCAGCGTGGTGAGTGCGCGCCGATCCTCCTCGCTGCGAAACTCCGCCTTGCCGGTATCGAAGTAGACGCCGAAACTCGGCTCTCCCGCCTGATGAGGCGCGTGCAGTTTCGTGGTGAAACCGCCCGCCGCATCGACCTGCGCCTTGACGTGCTCGGCATAAGCGGCAAGATCGCCCTGAACGCTGGTCGAGATCGTCGTGCCGGTATTCAGCACATAGTCGGTGGCATCGTTGTTGCGAATGGCGACCAGTCCATTGGCTGTCGTTGTGAACGTAAACGCCACCGAGCGCGACGTGGTCACGACCTGACTGCCCGGCGCATCGCTGCTGATGTTCAGCGACGAGGCAGGCGGCGAGTAGACCAGCGCCTCGACGTCCTGGCGCTGCGTCAACTGCTCGCGCAGGCTGCCGAGCCGGATGCGAGGCGCCTGCCCGGCGGGCACCACCTGAGTGCCGTTCACCGTGAGCGTGCCGGTGGCATCGGCCCGGTACTCGAGCCGTGCCTGGCGAGTCTCGACCCGCGTGCCGCTCGTGCTTTCCGATTCCGCCACCGACGACGAGGTACTCGTCTGGCGGGTATCGCCCACCCCGACGCTGGCCGAGAAACCGAACTCGTCACGCTTGCCCACTTCGAGGCGCAGCTGCAGCGCTACCGATACGTCGGCATGCTGGTAGTGATAGAACGCCGGCATCAGGCCCAGCTCGAGCAGCGAGCGTTCGCCGAGGTCGTCGCGAATGTCGGTAAACGCCTGCATCTGGCGAACCGAATTGTCATCCAGTGCGCTCTGTGCCTTGGCGATGCCCAGGCCGAGTTCCTTGATGAACTCGGCGACGCTGGCATCCGCAAGTACCTCACCGGGTGTCATCCCGTCATAGTTGGCCATCTCATGTCACCTCCCGTCTGGAGAACCCTGGCGGTAGCGCCGCCTCGCGCGCCAGGTCCGACCTCACCTGATCTCGGCGCACGGTGTAGTAGCCATGGCGCGTCAGGGCATCGGTCAAGGTCTGTGCAGTGATCGTCAGTGCCCTGGCCCGCCAGTCCTGCAGTTGCTCGGCCAGCGCCAGCTGGGCGGGGCGCGCCAGCTCGCGGGCCAGTGACAGCTGGCGATCGGCCTCCTCGCCACGCTCGAGAAACAGCAGGAGAATCGCGCGCCGCAGGCTCAAGGTGGCATGGTCCTGACGTTGCAGGGTGGTCAGGAAGGCATGCGCCTCGAGCTCTGCGCAGGCGGCCTCGACCAGGGCGAGCGCGTCGGCATGCCGCCCCTTGCGTTCGAGGCTCTCGAGAATGCAGTCGGTGTAATGCCGCGCGAAGGGTGTCGGTGCGGCCACCTCTCCCGCCATGCGCAGCGCCAGGCGATAAAGCTCGAGGGCACGGCCATGGTCGCCGGCCAGAGCAGCCAGCTTGCCTTTCTCCGCGATCGCCAGATGCCGAAGGTGCAGCGAACCGCGGTCGAAGGGCGTTGCCGTCATGTCACCTCTCCCGACGTGGTAACCGCATCGACGAAGCGGGTACGCGCCCCGACTGCTGCCAACTCATGGGTCAGCACCCTGGCCTCGAGGTCCGAGAGATCCGCCACGATGAGCGAGGGAATCCGCACCGTCTGGGACAACCCAAAACGGGCCAGCACGGCCTTCAACTGCCCTGCGTCCCGGGCGACCAGCAGTTCGATGCCGGCACGTCCAAATCCGCTCGGCTCGATGTCGATCGAAAGTCCCAGCGACCGGCCCTCGTCCAGACATTGACGCGCGTAAGCCGCCTCGCAGATCTCGGCCAGGGCAAGGGGAGGATGGGCGAGAACGCGAGGCGCCACGTTCGGCGGAATGCCGAAGCGCTCCTCGAGCCAGACAAGGACGTCGCCAGCAGGTGCTGCCTGGGCGCTCAGCACCAGGTCCCAGCGCATCAGCGCACGGCTGACCAGCCGGATGCCGCTCTCCCGGCCAAGGGAGGCCCAGATCGAACGGGCTTCGGCGTACGACAGGGACAGTGGGATCCAGCCCGGACGCACCGGTTGTTTCCTCTCGCGCAGTCGCGCCTGCAGCCAGGGTGGTACGCTGGCGACTGATGCGACATGAAGATCGAAAGGTCCGACATCACTGGGCGCCCGGATGACCTGGACGTCCTTGCCGAGTCGCCGGGAGAGGCTCTCGACCGCCGCAACCCCGACGCCACCAAGCACCACGCCGGGCGGTGATGCCAACAACCCGAAGGCGCGCTGTGTGGATACCCCGAGGAAGGCACCAAGTGACTCGGTCACGGCCGAGACTCGTGCGGCATCCTGCACCTGAACCGCCACGTCGAGGAGGACCTCGTCCGGCAGCACTTGACCGTGTGGGGCGACATGAGACTCCAGACCCAGAGAGGCAAGCAGGCGGTCGAGAGCCGTGGCGGTCTCGGTGTCGAGATCGTCGACGAGCACCGTCGGGGCGCGAAAGATGGCTTCCGCCACCTCGGAAACGGGCCGGGCAAGGCCGTCGGCAACGGCGCGAAGCGTCGACGGGATCGCGTCACCAGGCGACGTGACGACGACCTGGTAACGGGCATGAGGGACGGCCGAGCTGCGTGTCACCTCCTACTCCTTCCACGGACGCACCGTGGCGATGGGGATAGAACGCCTCGGGGAGGCTCGTGCCGGACGACGTGATCGGCGAGGCGCTGAATCAGCAAGTCATGTCTTGAAGCGTAGTCAGGCGCCGGGGGCCGTCAAACTCAGGAACGGCGTTCCGTCGCATTCGCGGGATCCGCCCGTTCAGACCAGCCCGGCACGCCCTCGCGGATCCGCCGCGAGAAGTCGTCGGCGCGATCCGCCTCCCGGGCGCGTTGAGTGATATCTCCCAGCCGGTGAAGCTCGTGAAGGGAGTAGCCGGGAACCAGACCGCCATGATCGTGAATGTAGCCCGGCAACAGGCCGCTGAGCAGCAGACGGTGATCCATCGGCAATCCCTCGATGATCCGCCGCATCATGGCGAATACCAGGGTGGTGCAGTTGGCGGTGATGGTGTGATAGAAGCGCGGCTCGCGCGCCAGATCGTTGGCGGCACCCACCAGGGCCAGCAGCAGGTCGCGACGCGCCTCGTGAGAGAGCGTGATGTGGTAGAGCGTTACGCGCTCACCCCGCAGGTTGCTGCGAAGGCGCACGGCGTCGCGCTCGTCGGCGGCAATGATGGCCAGCTCGTACTGTTTGAAGAAACCGCCCATCTCCGAGAACCGTTCGTGGCGCTCGCGCCGTACCTCCACCGAAAAGGTCACGAAATCAGTGTCGGACGCCTCGCCACCGGAAAAGCCGAACGACACGAGCACGTGGGCAATACCCGGCCGACCCCAGCGAGAGACAAACAGATCGACCGCGTTGAGGCATTGCAGGTCGTAGACCCGGCGCTCCCAGCCGCCACTGGCGTCATGCGGTGTGTGCCAGTCGAAGTGGCGAACGTGGTGGAGGACAAGCCGATGCCCCTCGACGTCTCCCATCGCCAGATAGGCGACGTCATCGGCCCAGTCCAGATCCGCGGCCGGCTGCAGACGCCGCCACCACGCCAGCAGCGCCATCATCTGCACCGTCATGGCGGCCAGTGGCCCGAATCGCGCGCCCTGCCAGGCCAGCCACAGCCAGAGGCCCCCGGACAGCAGCCAGCACCCCACCGCCATCCAGCGTCCGAGTGGTGCAATCGGTGCGCGATGTCCCAGGGCCAGTGCTCCCCAGAGCGTGGCGAGCAGCAGTGCCAGGCGCAGGATGCCATCCAGCAGCGCCATCATCGTCGTCCTTGCATGCGGATAAACGCCATGCTGCCAGGACCGACCGCGCGGGATGTCACCCTGAACGGCCGCTGGCTCAGACGGCCGTCAGCCAGCCGGCAAAGCCCTGCAGCTCATCGTCGAGTGCACCCCGTGTGACCCGGTGATAGAGGCGCTGCAGCCGGGCGGTCAACGACGACTCGGCGATGGGATTGTCCGGCGTGGGCGCCCCTGCACGGGCGCCGATGTGCCGACCGTCGAGCTCGCGCAATGGCAACAGCTCGGCCGCCGTACCGGTGACGAAGGCTTCATCGGCGGTATAGAGCTCGTCGCGGGTGATGCGCCGCTCGCGCACCTCCACGCCCAGCACCTCGCGCGCCAGACGAATGACGCTGTCGCGGGTGATGCCCTGCAGACAGGAGGTCACTTCCGGCGTATGCAGGACGCCGTCGCGCAGCAGGAAGACATTGGCCGCCGACGCCTCCGCGACGTAGCCCTCGGGGTCGAGCATGATCGTCTCGTCGAAGCCGGCCTTCACGGCTGTATTCAGCGCCAGCATGGCGTTGACGTAGTGGCCATTGGTCTTGGCCCGGCACAGGCTGATGTTCACATGGTGACGCGCCCAGGACGAGGTCAGGGCTCGCAGGCCAATCGACGCCGCCTGTGGCGAAATGTAATCGCCCAGATCCCAGGCAGCGACCATCACATGAACGGTCAGCCCCTTTGCTCTGAGCCCCAGGCCCTCGGCGCCGAAATAGACCGTCGGCTTGAGATAGGCGCTGGTCAGGCCGTTGCGGGGCAGACACTCCCGCTGGGCCTGGATCAGTGCCGCCTCGTCGAAGGGCAGTGGCATGTCCAGGGCATGAGCGCTATCCAGCAGCCGGCGCGTGTGCTCTGCCGCCCGAAACAGGTGCGTACCCTCCGTACCCTCGTAGGCCCGCACTCCCTCGAAACAGCCCATGCCATAGTGCAGGGTATGCGTCAGCATGTGCGTGCGGGCGTCGCGCCAGGGCAGCCACTCCCCGTCGTGCCAGATCCAGCCATCGCGATCGTAAAGGGGTGTCATCGGTATGCATTCCTTGTCGTCGAAAACGGACGTCGAAAGCGTCCGTCAGAGCCAGCCGGCCGCGGCCCATGCCGCACGCCAGCCGTCGATCAGCTCGCGCTGATGGGGTTGCAGGGCCTGGTAGGCCCAGGCGGCGATCTCCGCGTCCTGGGGGTCGGTCACCGCGATGTCGCTGCCGGCGAGACTCTGGATCACGGCGTGGCCGCACAGCGGGACATAGCCTTCCGAATAGCCCCCTTCGTGGACCATCACCAGCCGCCCCCGGCAGCAGCGCTCGGCCAACGCGCGAACCTGATGGGTCATGCGAGCGAAAGACGAGCTGTTGAGCAGCATCTTGCCCAGCGGATCCTTGGCGCAGGCGTCATAGCCACAGGCCACCACAATGAGTTCGGGGCCGAACGCCTCGATTGCCGGCAACACGAGCTCGCTCATGGCGTGGTCGTAAGCGCCCAGGCCACAGCCGGGCGGCAGCGGCAGGTTGAGACAGGCGCCCTTGCCTTCCCCCTCGCCCTGCTCCTCGAACGCGCCGGTGTCCAGGGGGTAGTTGCCCGCCTGATGCATCGAGACCGTCAATACCTCGGGGTCCGAGTAGAAGGCGGCCTGCTGGCCGTTGCCGTGATGCACGTCCCAGTCGAGGATCGCCACGCGCCCCAGTTGGCCAAGGGCCCGCGCCCGCATCACGGCGACCGGGATATTGCCCAGCAGGCAGAAGCCGCGTCCGTAATCGGCCTCGGCGTGATGCCCCGGAGGACGGCAAAGCGCATAGGCACGCGCCAGTTCCCCAGACGCCACGGCCTCTACCGCGGCGATGGCCAGCCCCGCCGAGTGCCGAGCAGCGGCCAGGCTGCCCGGCATATAGGGGGCACAGTCACCACCGTCTCCACCAAGCGCCCGATCACCGGCCTCCAGTGCCGCCAGGTAGCGGGCAGAATGGAAGCGTTCGAGATCCTCGCGGCGGGCCGAGGGAGGCTT
>Ga0207414_1001126_pt1 | contig 10269 bp, 10 predicted proteins | sample PonA231FremontCA_2_FD_187269 | JGI IMG/M metagenome (GOLD analysis project Ga0207414, IMG submission 187269) | Marine sediment microbial community from Fremont, CA, USA - Pond A23 Sediment 1 (SPAdes) | ecosystem: Environmental > Aquatic > Marine > Unclassified | place: USA: Fremont, California... | reverse complement strand
TTGCCCTGGGGAGGAATCGGCTGGTTTTTGTCCAGCAGTCAATCGAGCAGGATTCCTCTATTTTTACCAGAATGCGAAATCAACGTTTAGATTGCCTAAATGCTTTCTCAAGGATTATCTCCTCGATTGACTGCTGGGTCTTTTTTTGTAAAAGGCCGAAAAAAACTGCTAAAAGGGCTTTTCTACAAGCCCCGTAACTTGGTGCGGGGTTCTTGACTTCCGTTGAAGAAACTTAATTACCCCACCCAGTGGGTGATGACTAAAAGGTTAATCCAAATTACTCTCCCATAACTTTAAACCAGCACTCAGATGTCCAGCACTTAGTTGAGTTAGATTGCCTGGATCACAGTTTCATGCTTTAAAAACTCAGGGCAACCTATGCTAATACAGTTACCTATTCCTCACCCAGTTACAATCCTCAACTAAGTGCTGGAGGACCCGTTTTCGCTTTTCAAATACCTTTTGCGGAGTAAATCATTCTTTCCAGCTGATCCAGCAAAACCGCTCAACTCAGGTTACGGTTATTCATTTTATTGATTAAAAATAGTTTTTGATCTATAATGATACTAGATTACTTTAATATTGAAGGAGGTAAATATGGACATAAACAAGAAATTAAAATGTATCAATATGATGGAGTATGTTGGGAACTGGGGCGAATGGAGGAATAACTTGAGTCAAGCAGTCAAAGCAGGCAAAAAAGCAGGTATGTCCAGCGAGCAAATTGAAAAACTCGCAACTCAGATTGGCGATTTTCTTTCCGAAAACGTCTGTCCGGAAACCCCGGAAGAAGAACTATTAAAGGAAATGTGGAATACAGCGTCGCCCGAAGAAAGACAGACAATCGCTGGCCTACTCGTAAAGATGTCCGAAGAATATTCCGGCTCCTAAAAGACCAAATAAAAATAATTTAGTCGGAAGCGCGGCTGAAATCTATGAAATTTGGCCGTGCTTCTTGTATTAGATCTTAAAGGGGGATAAATGAAAACTTCAATTGTCTGGGGAGGTTCAGGTGGTATTGGGTCGGCAATAGTAAAAGAATTGAACGAAAACGGATTTAAGGTCGTATCTATACCTCGAACCAAAAAAGATCTTGCTGACTCCGTGGAAGAAGTAGAATGTTCGGATGTAGGCAAACCCGGGGAGGTCGCCAGAGCAGCAGAAAAGGCCAGCCGGATCGTAGATGAATTTAGCCTCTGGGTTTACGCCATTGGGGACATTACTTCTGTTAATATTACTGATATGGAGCCCGAAGCCTGGCAAAGAATTACTGACGCCAACCTTAAAGGGGCATATCTAGCTGCCAAACATAGTATTCCTTTGCTCGCTGAAGATGCCCACATAGTTTTCATAGGAGCCGTGACTGAACGAACTCAGTTACCCGGCTTATCTGCCTACGTTTCCGCCAAAGCAGGAATTGAGTCCTTCGCTCAAGTTCTTCGAAAGGAGGAACGGAACCTAGACGTATCCGTACTTCGCCCAAAAGCCGTCGACACAAAATTCTGGGAGAAAGTGCCATTTGATTTACCCCACGGGGCAAGCAAACCGGATGAAGTAGCCAGACGGGTTCTGGATGTCTATGAGAAAGGAGAAACGGGCAAAGTAGACCTTTAGAAAACTTCAGAGTCCCACAAAGACCAAATCTCCATTGAGTTCCGCCGGCAAAGCGGAAACTGGTCTACTACATTAATCCTTCCCAGAAATTTTTCCTTATTAAACTTTAGTGCTCCGAGCTAATGCGGTAAGAAACAAACGGGGTGTTTCGAGGCAAGCCTTCCACATTTTTACTTTTCCTCTGAGGATATTTTTTTGAAACATCTCAAGCTTTCGCCCTGTTTAATGGTGAATTTTCGCTTAATCGAACCCTCGAGTTATCACAATCCAAAGGCCAACCCTGTACACGAGCTTACCCCTTGTTAAAATAAATTTTTAATGTTAAAATAATCGCCGTTTAACTTTTATTTTGTTCAGTTTATCGTCAAATTTTACAAAAAGGTGAAATATATGTGTGGTATAGTTGGAATTATACCTAACGAGTCGAAGAAAGTTGGCGGTGAATTGATTGAAATGCTCAATTCACTCCAGCACCGAGGTACCGATTCCGCCGGCGTGGCCGTTTACCGGGAAGAATTTGATCGAGAAGATACTTACAGGCTGGTCGCGGAAGTCACGGACAAGCCCGGCTCATTTGGCGGACTTGGAAACGCGATAGGCGAGGCTGGTGGCGACATCAGAAATATATCCTTCCGCCCTTCCCCCCATGGCGAGAAGGGCTTAAATATATGTACGCTTCGCGTCCCGGGCGAGAAAGAACTAAATCAGGTGATCAAAAAGATCAACTCCAGCGAAGTAGCAAACGTTTACAGTTATGGCAAATCAGTTCAGGTCATCAAGGACCTCGGGCTGGTCGATGACCTCGAGGAAGGTTATGAAATTTCTAGCATGACGGGCACGCACGCCATCGGACACGTTCGCTTTTCGACGGAATCCGGGGTCGATAGAAAACACGCCCACCCATTCCATACTGAGGACCTTCCGGACATGTCCGTAGTCCACAACGGCCAGATCACAAACCACTACAAAGTCCGCGGTGAACTTGAGAGAAAGGGCTTTGCTTTTTCCTCGGGAAACGACTCCGAAGTAATCGTCTACTTTATCGCGGATCAGCTCCGGCAGGGAAAATCTCTTCAGGATTCTCTTAAAGCATCCGTGGAACACCTCGACGGGCCATTCTCATACCTGGTGGCAACTTCCGACGGGGTTGGAGTTGCCAGGGACAAACTGGGTCTGCGCCCTATGGCCTGGGTGGAAGGCGAAGGTGGCAAGTACGTGGCTTCCGAGGAGGTAGCATTGCTGGATACCTGCCGCAGTTCGGAGATAGAGTACTTCAAACCGGGAGAGGTTCGGGTGTTCGAACATGCAAAAAACTAACCGGGAGTCACTCGACGTAAAGAAACTGGGCAGCAGGGGTGCAAACGACAGGCTGAAATCCCCCGAACTAACTGCAGAAACGGTTGAGCTAACGAACCCCGGCTCCAGTCACTTCCTGGCTGCTGGACTCCGAAAAGAACTTGACTTAACCATCAAAGGTTCCACCGGTTACTACCTGGGAACCTGTATGGATGGACCGAACATTACCGTCGAAGGTAACGCTGGATGGTATCCCGGCGATAACCTAACTTCCGGTTCGATTCGAATCGAGGGGAGTGCAGGTGACGGAGCTGGCCAGGGTCTATACGGCGGTAAGGTCGTGGTAACGGGTAACTGTGGCAGCAGAACCGGCCAATTAATGAAAAACGGAACGGTTATCGTTGGAGGAGATTCCGGTTTTATGACGGGACTTTACGCTTTTGGAGGTCGGATAATTGTCCTGGGTGATGCGGGTGAAAAAGCGGGAGAGTCGGTCCTTGGCGGCACGATCTACGTCCAGGGCGCCGTTGCCTCCCTCGGCCAGGGTGCAACCATCAAGGAGACAGGAACCGAGGAACTCGAGCAATTAAATAATCTGGTTAGAGAACAAAAACTGGAACCTGCCGACTCTTTCAAGAAAATAATTCCGGCCGACCGTTAACTTATCGTGACTCTATAATTCAGAGGAAGTGTAATAAAAATGTACGAGATAGATTCAAAATGTATTAGCTGTGGAAAATGTGAAACGACCTGCCCCGTCGACGCAATTACCATGGTCGAACCAGCTAGCGCGGGCGACCCGGAGCCAAAAATAGACATGAACGCCTGCACTTACTGCGGCGCCTGCGCGAAAAACTGTCCGGTCGACGCGATAACGATAGAAAAGTCCACACCTTCAAATACCTGGCCCGAAGACGAAATCGCGGAAATAGCCGAAAAGGCAGAAACAGGAAGCGTAAGGGTTCGAGGTACGAGCGCACGCCGGGAACTACCGGATTTCGACGATTTGACAGTCAGGAACGCCCAGGTATCTCGACCACCGATAGACCACTACAGGGAGCCCTGCGAGACGAAAGTGAATTTGGGTTCCAGGCACGCCGAAAAACCGCTCGAGCTTGAGATCCCCATCTATATAGGTGCAATGTCGTTTGGTGCACTGTCAAAGAGCGCAAAAGAAGCCCTGGCCCGCGGGGCAAAAGAAGCGGGGAGCGCAGTCGATACCGGTGAGGGTGGAATGCTACCGGAAGAAAGGGAAATTTCCGATAAGCTGGTAGTCCAGTACGCATCGGGTCGCTTCGGTGTCTCGGCCGAGTACCTCCAATCGGCCGACGCGATAGAGTTAAAAATAGGACAGGGTGCAAAAGCCGGTCAGGGTGGGATGCTCATGGGGGACAAAGTATCACAGGAAATATCGGAAGTGCGCGGGACACCAGAAAACACTGACCTTATTTCGCCAGCCAGACATATGGATATAGTTGGTCCGGAGGATCTTAAGATGAAAATTCGTCAATTAAGGGAGATAGTCGACTGGGAAGTGCCAATTATCGTAAAATTTGCTGCCGGCCGGGTTGAAGAGGACGTAAAAATTGCGGCCAAGGCTGGTGCGGATGCCGTTCTGGTTGATGGCATGCAGGGTGGTACTGGAGCTGCTCCAAATCCGACCCTGGAAAACGCCGGGATTCCGACGCTGGCAGCAACCTCTGCAGCTCATGCGGCCCTGGTGGATATCGGGCTCAGAGAAGAAGTGGACTTGATCATATCTGGAGGCATTACAAGCGGATCCGACATTGCAAAAGCCCTCGCCCTGGGGGCAGACGCAGTTTCGATCTCCACTGCTGCTCTTGTCGCCCTCGGTTGCCAGGTCTGCGGTCTCTGCAACACTGGAAGGTGTCCTTACGGTATCACAACGCATATCCCTGAGCTTGAGGAAAATCTGGATGTCCAGAAAAGGGGCCATTCAGTGGAGAACTTGCTGGACGTTTTTACCGAAGAAGCAGCCATGCTGGCCATGCTTGCAGGTAAAACGTCCCTCTTTAGCCTGGAACGTCAGGACTTAAGGGCATTAACAAAGGAGGCAAGTGAGATGGCCGGCGTTCCCCTTGCCGGCAGTTCAGAATGACTTAGCCGGAGAGGGCCTTAAAGCTACTAGGGAACTGTCGGAAGAATAGGGTACGTAGGATACAGGCTGGTGTCCGAATATGATGATAGAAAGAACGAATTGAGCGATAAGTTATACGAGTTGTTCCAAAAAGTTAATTATTTCCCCCCTACCATAAAACTCAATAACTACTGCCTATTCAATACGCATTTTTTTGGGCTTAAGCCCAAAAAAATTGCAAATCAAGTTTCAATCCCTATAATAAATTGATTGTTATTTGAATCACTAATTTGGAGTGGATTTTTGTTAAAAGGTTTACTTCTTTAGCTCCTGGTAAATATTATCGGGGCAAAGGCCAATAAATTTTTTATCTTCCCCAATTTGAGCAAGGATATTCATGGAAAGAGAGCAGATAAGGAGAACGATAGAGGAAAGAATTGTTTTCCTCGATTACAAACCCGGCGAGCGGCTAAAAGAGGACAGGCTCTGCGAGGAATTCGATATCGGTAGAACCCCGCTCAGGGAAACGCTAATCGAACTGGAAAACAAGGGACTGGTCCGTATGATCCCGAGAAAAGGGATCTATGCATCCTACGTAAGCCTGCAAGAGCTGAGAAACGCTTACGAAGTAAGGAGCTTTCTGATCAGGCTTTCCGGAAAGAAGGCAGCGAGAAACATTAAAATAAGCGAGTTAAAAAAACTAAGAGAATTAATTGGGTTGATGGAAAGAGAAACTAAACCAAAGGAATTAATCAAGCTCGATTTCCGGGCCCACGAGTTGGTCAACCAGGCATCCGATAACGAGGTCCTTGCACAAATATTGCGGGAGTTACGGCAACAGACTATGAGGGGCTGGGCTGCCCCTAGTTTCCAGGGTGGAATGCAGAGTTTCGCCGAGGAATACTCCCGCCTGGTCGATGCGCTTCGCAAAGGAGAAGAAAAGAGAAGCGGAGATATCCTGGCTGAACACCTGGAAAATTTTCATAGCAGAATAAGCGACAGGTTTATTAGTACCGAACACGGTAAAAGGAGAATATAGTTTCTTATAGTTAGTTACAGCATTACATCAACATAAATACATCAATTATTACTTTCAAAAAGACAAAATTCTGGAGGGGGAATTTCATGTCGACAGAAAACCTTGAGAAAATCTTTGAACCCGAATCAATTGCCGTAATCGGTGCAAGCGAAAAGTCCGGTTCCGTCGGGGCTGACCTCATGGATAACATTCTGGATGGCTATGAAGGCAGCATCTACCCCGTTAATCCCAACAGGGATAGCGTTATGGGGCTGGATAGTTGTTCCAGCGTAGGAGAAATTGGCCAAAAAGTAGATTTAGGGGTCGTCGCTACACCCGCAAGCACCGTTCCGGGAATAGTGAAGGAAATAGGTGACGCCGGTGTAGATGCAGCGATCGTAATTTCAGCCGGTTTCAGCGAAGCCGATGCGGAAGGAGAAGAACTCGAAAAAGAGCTAAAACGGGTTAGTACCGAGTACGGAGTAAGAATAGTCGGCCCGAACTGTATCGGAGTAATCCGACCAAGCTCGAATTTAAGCGCGAGTTTTTTAAGAAAACAGCCCAGCCAGGGGGACGTTGCTTTTATTTCCCAGAGTGGCGCCATGGGATCCGGAATCCTCGACTGGGCCGAAGATGCCCACGTGGGTTTCAGTAGTTTCGTCTCCGTCGGTAACATGATAGACGTCGATTTCGCGGACCTAATTGATTACTTCGGTCAGGACCCTGAAACGGAAAGCATAATAACCTACATGGAAACCGTCTCGGATGCCGAAAAGTTCATGAGCGCGGCGAGCAGCTTTGCCCGCAAGAAACCGATAATTGTCACTAAGTCGGGCAGGTACTCCAAAAGCGCGGAAGCCGTCGCTTCTCATACGGGTTCGCTTGCCGGCGAGGATACAGTATATAACGCTGCTTTTAAGCGCGCTGGCGTTACGAGGGTTGACAACGTCAGTGAGGTTTTCGGTTGTTCCGAAGTTCTTGCAAAACAGAACTTGCCAGAGGGTCCCAACCTGGCCGTGGTAACCAATGCGGGCGGCCCCGGTATAATGGCAACTGATGCAGTATTTGATTGGAACGTCGACATGGCGAATTTGAGCGAGGAGACCGTCTCGAAGTTAGGGGAAGTCCTCCCTGGCGCTGCCAGCACGAGTAACCCCGTCGACGTCCTGGGGGACGCTGGTACGGAACGGTATCGCAAAGCGGGAGAAATATGCTTGTCTGATTCAAATGTGGACGGTATTATGGTGATCTATACCCCGCAGGGAGGAGCCAGTGCTGCCGATGCTGCAAAAGCCATATCTCAGTTATCGGAAGACGCCGACAAGCCAATCGTAACCTCCTGGATCGGCGGAGAAGAAGTCGAAGGGGGACGACAGATTCTAAGAAAAGGAAACGTCCCGACCAGACCGACGCCGGAACAGGCCATTGGTGCTTACGCCTACTTGTATCAGTACTCGAAAAATCTGGAATTACTCTACGAGACACCGGAAGAACTGGATGTTGACGATTCTCGCTCAACTAACCACCTCAAGTCTACTCTGAAGGAAGTTAGTGAATCTAACCGTTCTACCTTAACCGAATTCGAATCCAAAAAATTTCTTGAAAACTACGACATCCCTGTATCGAAAACTAGGGTCGCTGAAACTCAGGACGAAGCCGCTTCGCTGGCATCCGAAATGGGTTATCCGGTTGTCCTAAAGATCCACTCGCCGCAAATTACCCATAAAACCGACGTAGGTGGGGTAGAGCTGAACCTCTGTTCAGAAGAGGAGGTAAAGGGAGCCTTTTCTCGAATAGTCAACCGAGCCGAGGAAGCAAAACCGGAAGCAGGTATAGAAGGGGTAACAGTCCAGAAGATGTACGAGGACGTTGATTACGAACTACTTCTCGGCTCCAACAAGGATCCGATATTTGGTTCCGTCATCATGTTTGGGAGAGGTGGAACTGGTGTAGAACTGTACGAGGATACCGTCGCCGGCTTTCCTCCGTTGAACCAGGTGCTCGCTCACCGGATGATGGAAGAAACGAAGATTTACCAGCTCCTTCAGGGCTATAGAGGCGGCGATGGGGTGGACATGAATGAACTGGAGAAGAACCTGGTTCGATTTTCCCAGATGATCATTGACTTTCCCGAAATAAAGGAAATCGACATAAATCCGCTGGCCGTAATAGATGGAAACATGAAGGCACTGGATGCGAGGATAATAGTGGACTCGGAAGTCGCAAAAACCGGCCCAGAGGAGCAGCACCAACACCTGGCAATTGAACCTTATCCGGCTCAATATTCAGAAGACTGGACGCTCAAGGACGGTCGGTCCGTCACTCTGCGCCCGATCAAACCGGAAGACGAGCCAAAGGAATTCGAACTGTTTGACTCCTTCTCCGAGGAGACATGGAGAAAACGTTTCTTTGGACCGCGTTACGAAGTAACCCACGAGGACATGATCCAGTATACAAACATCGACTACCGCCGGGAGATCGCAATGGTGGGAATGCTCGAGGAAGACGGTCAGGAGAAGATGATCGGCGTTGGCAGGTTGGTTATCGGGCCGACAAAAGACACTGGTCATTACGCCGTTGTGGTCGGTGACCCCTGGCAGGGACTCGGTCTTGGCGAGAAGTTGACTGATTCAGTAATCGGAATAGCCAGAGATAAAGGCCTGGAGACCATAGAGACTCCCGTCGCACGGGATGCCGATGCGATGTTACACCTATGTGAAAAAATGGGTTTTGAAGAGAAAGAGGGGTATGAGGAAAAGGTGGAGATGAAACTGGATCTGGACTAGATTACGATACCTTCCAACAGGAGTGCCGGAAAATTGCCGGCACTCCTGTTCTTAACTTCGCTTTTCCCTGTACATTTTCATATCGGCCTCGTTTAGAGCTTTCTCCGCATCTCTATCCTGTTCAGGGCTCCAGTGGGAAACGCCCATAGCCAGAGTCAGGGGAAAATCCAGCAGGTCGCTATTTTCGTTCCAGTCTGAAAGCTCGTCATTAATTCTACTCACGACATCGGAGACTTCCCCCTTTGTCTCGGGCATCATGACCAGAAATTCGTCACCGCCGTACCTTACCACGGTATCGGCATCTCGAACGTTTTTCTTTAGTAATTTTGCGACCCCAACCAATACCTTATCCCCGATTTGATGCGAGTAGCTATCGTTTATTTCCTTAAAACGATCGACATCAATCATTATGAACGCAATCGTATTATCGTACCTTTTACACTTTTCTACTTCCTTTTCAAGTGTCTCGCTAAAATATCTCCTGTTATACAGGTCAGTCAGCGGGTCCCGAACGGCCTGCTTTCTCAGTTTTTCCTGAAGCCTCACTCGTTCAAGTTCCTCCCTCATGTGACCTGCCAGTATTTCAGTCAGCTCTACGTCCTGTTCGTCAAAGCTCCCCACTTCTTTTGAGATCACCTGCATTACTCCAATATCGCCAATTGGTACGCTGATGAAAGCTCTGAATTCCTCGTTCGTCGGCTTTGCTTCAGGATGTTCCACGATATTATCTCCCCAGATCGTCTCACCTGTCTCCATTGTATTACCTGCGACCCCATCACCGTAGAGATTAGGAATTCGGCCTGTTCCGAAATCGGGGTCTCCCGGTTTTTATTTTTTAAAAACGGAAACCCACTTGGCTTCAAGAGGTTGGTTCCAGAAAAGAAGATTAGAAAAAATCAGAGGGGAAGGTTTTCCTTTAAGCTGGACGGAAAACCTGACCGGTTGGTCTTAAGTGGCAGTACTTCCGGGGATGAATTCACCTATAGGATTGGGTTAAACTGGGGAGAGAACGTACGTGAGACGAGCTGCGGTAGAATTACCGTAACCGTACCGTACAAAGGAGGGGTAAAGTACCCGGTAGCACGATTTAGCTGGCATCCTGGGGAACCCAAAACCGGCGGCGAAGTTACGCTAAACGCTGGTAACTCCGTCGGTGATATCCAGTATTACGGGTGGAACTTCGACGGCGACGGAAAAGTGGACCAGTGGACCCAGGAGCCAATTACACGTCACAGCTGGAACAAACCGGGCAAGTACGAAGTCTCTCTTAAAGTAGAACGGGATCCGGCAGGAGTGAAGACAAGACCCATACACTGAAGGCAATTTCTTCAGGACCAGAACCGACCGAGCTACCTTCAGTCACCAGCTTAAACTGCAAAGAAGACGCCTATTTCTCGGTCAAAAAAACCAGCGAATACCTTGACTCAACTAAGAGCCCCCCTCATGAAAAATGCTGG
>Ga0207414_1001125_pt1 | contig 10269 bp, 9 predicted proteins | sample PonA231FremontCA_2_FD_187269 | JGI IMG/M metagenome (GOLD analysis project Ga0207414, IMG submission 187269) | Marine sediment microbial community from Fremont, CA, USA - Pond A23 Sediment 1 (SPAdes) | ecosystem: Environmental > Aquatic > Marine > Unclassified | place: USA: Fremont, California... | reverse complement strand
CAAGCGCCCTCGACGAGCCGTTCGAGCTGCGCCGGCGGCACCGCACCGCGGGCGGCGTGGCCGTCGAACGCGAACGTCGGCACCCCGGTGACCCCTCGCTGTCGCGCCGCGTCGAACAGCTCCGCCACGCGCTCGCGGAGGTCCGCGTCGCCGAGCGCGGCGTCGACGACGGCAGCGTCGAGCCCGTCGACGTCGCTCGCGATGTCGACGAGCACCTCGCGGTCGCCGATGTCGAGCCCGTCCTGCCACAGCGCCGCGAACACCGCGTCGTCGAAGGCGGGCCACGACTCGGGGGCGGTCTCTTTCACGTGAACGGAGACGACCTGCGCGGGCAGCGAGTCGACATCGGTCGCGATCTCCTGGGCCATCTCGACGCCGTACTGCTCTTGGAGCCGACGGACGTTCTCGCGGGCCTCCGCGTAGTAGTCGTCGCCTTTCCCGTCGTCTGCCTCGCGGTCGATGCTGCCGTCCGGGGTCCGCTTGCCCGCCCGGAGGTCGAACGGGTGCCAGTCGACCGCGAGCGGCTCCTCGCGGGTCGCCTGGTACTCGGCGAGCGACCGTCGTCCGAGGTAACAGAACGGACAGACGTAGTCGGAGTAGACGGTGATCGAGCCGGGGGCGTCGGGGTTGCCGAGGGAGTCGGGCGCAGTGGACACGTTCCGGGTACGTCGCGTAGTCACAAAGGCCGTTCGACGACGGTAACGCGGAACAGCGGCCGACCGCCATCGATTAGTGCCACCGACTACTACCGCGAGGTTATGAGAGATTACGACCCGGTCAGCCCGCCCGTGGCGCTGACGATCGCCGGCAGCGACAGCGGCGGCGGGGCAGGTGTTCAGGCCGACCTGAAGTCGATGACCGCACACGGCGTCTTCGGGACCGCGGTGGTGACCGCGACGACCGCCCAGAACACTCGCGGCGTCAAGGCCGTCGAGCCGGTGCCCGCCGACCACGTCGCGAGCCAGTACGGGGCGGTCGCCGAGGACTTCGACGTCGTCGCCGCGAAGACGGGAATGTTGGCGACCGCGGAGATCGTCGAGACCGTGACGGAGTCGGTCGCGGGCGCCGGCGTCCCGCTCGTCGTCGACCCGGTGATGGTCGCCGCGACGGGCGACCGGCTGCTCTCACCGGCGGCCGAGGAGGCGTACGACGACCTGATCGCCGCGTCGACGCTCGTCACGCCGAACGCCGACGAGGCGACGGTCCTGACGGGCGAGCCGGTCGAGACGCCGGCCGACGCCGAGCGCGCCGGCCGCGAGCTCGTCGCTCGCGGCGCAGACGCGGCACTGGTGAAGGGCGGACACCTGACCGTCGACGACGAGTCCGTCGTCGACACGCTGGTTCGGACCGACGGGGCCGGCGACGCCGTCGTCGACCGCGTCGAGAGTCCGCGGATCGACACCGACGCGACCCACGGGTCCGGCTGCGTGCTGTCGAGCGCGGTCACAGCCCGGCTGGCGCGGGGCGAGCCGCTCCGAGCGGCGGTCGAGACGGCCGTCACGGAGATGACGGAGGCGGTTCGGCGCGGGTACGATGTCGGAGCGGGTCCGGGTGCGGTGAATCCGACGATGCTGGGCGACGAGTGAGACGGCGACGCCGGTCGCTCGGCGAGTCCCGCTTGCACGGGGCCGGGAGCGCCCGCGGACGCGACTCCGCACGACGTCCCCGCGGGGGCCGCCCTAATCGCTTGAGTCCGCGTCGGCCGGCGTCTCGGGAACGATCACCCGTCGACCCTTGTGGTCGTGGACCGCGGCCTCGACTCCGTAGACCGAGCGAATCGTCTCGGGGGTGAGCACGTCGGGCGCGCCCGCGGCGCGGATCGCTCCGTCGGAGAGCAACGCAACCCGGTCGCAGTACCGGGCCGCGAGGTTCAGGTCGTGGATCGCGATCAGACCGGCGACGCCGTCCGCCCGGACGTGTTTCCCGATGAGCGACATCACCTCCAGGCGGTGTCGTAAGTCGAGCGCGCTTGTCGGTTCGTCGAGCAGCAGCGCCGACGGATCGCCGACGAGCGCCCGCCCGAGGCGGACTGTCTGCCGTTGACCGCCCGAGAGGTCGCCCACGTTACGCGTCGCGAGCGCCTCGAGACCCAGGCGGTCGATCGTTCGGGTAACGGCGTCGCGGTCGGCGTCGCTCGGCGACCACCCGCCGTGGGGACGCCGTCCCTGGAGGATCGTCTCGAAGACCGACGCCGGGAACGCCCCCGGCTCGGACTGGGGAACGTACCCGATCCGGCGGGCGCGTTCGTCGGCCGCGAGGTCGTCGACCCGGTCGCCGTCGAGTGAGACGGTTCCGCCGTCGGGGGAGCGCAGCCGGGCACAGCACTGTAGAATCGTGCTCTTGCCCGACCCGTTCGGTCCCAACAGCCCCAGCAGTTCGCCCGATTCGACCGTGAGGTCGACGCCGTCGAGGACAGGTTCGTCGCCGTACGCGAACGTCAGGTCGCGGATCTCGATCGTCACCAGTACTCCCTCCCTTCGGTAACGAGGTACAGGAAAAGCGGCGCGCCGAGAAGCGACGTCAGGACGCCGACGGGCAAGACGATCGGGGAGAGCACCGTTCGCGCGACCGTGTCGGCGACCACCAGCAGCGTCGCGCCGACGACGACCGACGCCGGCAGCAGGTACCGCTCGGTGCCGCCGATAACCAGTCGAACGACGTGCGGAGCGACGAGTCCGACGAACCCGATGACGCCGACGAACGAGATGATAAGCGCCGTCACGAACGACGCGACCGCCATCCCGCGGACCCTGACCGACTCGACGCTCACGCCGAGGCTCTTGGCGGTCGCGGTCCCCGCGTCAAGGGCGTCGTAGTCCCACCCGTGCCGGAGGAAGTAGCCCGTCGCCGCGGACACGACGACGAGCATGACGACGACCTGCGGCCAGCCGACCCGACCGATGTCGCCGAACGTCCAGTAAACGATTGCCGCAACCTCGGTGTCGCTCGCGAAGTACTGCAGAAGCGTCAGTCCGGCCTGAAACAGCGACCCGAGTGCGACGCCGGTGAGAATCATCGTCTCGGGCGTCGCGCGTCGGTACGTCACGAGCGCGAGGATCATACCCGTCGAGAACATCCCGGCGAGAAACGCCGCGACCGGTGTCAGCGACGTAGCGAGCGGTCCGCCGGAGGTGCCGACGCCGGTCAGGAGGACCGACAGCGCGGCACCGAACGCGGCCGCCTGCGAGATCCCGAGCGTGTACGGCGCTCCGAGCGGGTTCCGAAGGACCGTCTGCATCGCCGCGCCGGCGACCGCGAGCCCGCCGCCGGCGGCGATGGCCCCGAGCGCTCGCGGGAGTCGATTCTGCCAGACGATACTGCGGTGGAGATCGGACCCGCCGCCGAGCGCCGCGGCGAACAGATCGGGGAGCGGAACCGAGACAGACCCGATCGCGAGAGCGGCCACCGTTGCGAGCGCGAGCAACACGCCGGCGACGACGAGAAATCCGACCCGTCGACGGTCGCGCTCGCGGACCGCCGCAGCGGTCGTCTCGGTCATGCGAGTCCGACGCGTTCGAAGGCGTCGTACTCGTCGGTGAGACGGCCGAAGAGCGGTTCACCGAGCAGCGTCTCGAAGATGGCTTCGGTTCGAGACCGGAGCGAAACGTCGGCGAAGCGGTCGGGGTACAGGCGCGTTCCGACGAAGTACGCGTTGGCAAGGATCGAGCCGTAGTTGTGGTGGTAACTCGATCGCGGAAGGACGGTGTACGTCTCGTCGGTCGCGAGCGCCGCGATCGACTCGTACTCGGGGTTTTTCCCGACGTCTTCGCGGGCCCTCGCGAGGTTGGCCCCACTGAGAACGATGGTCTCGGGGTCCCAGACGAGCAGCTGTTCGGTGCTGACCTGCACCGAGTCGGCGTCGGTGCCGACGTCGCCGGCGACGTTTTCGACGCCGGTCCAACGGAACGGTGCGAACTCGGGACCGGTCGTGAGAAGGCCGTGTGCGCCCTTGTAGTTGACCGCGCCGGCGTACGCACGCTTCCGGTCGGACGCGGGGATGTCACGCGTCCGGGCGTCGAGGTCGCGGACCGTCTCCTCGATGAACTCGACGATCGCCTCGGCGCGTGACCGTTCGTCGAACACGTCACCGAGCAGCTCCCACGTGGCGAACATCGTCTCCTGGGCGGGACGGTCGGCGATGGGCACGATTCGGAGGCCGAGAACGGGCGTTTCGGTCCGGGACTGCAGCGTCTTCGCCCGAGATGGCTCACCGTAGTAGAGGATCACGTCGGGGTCGGCGGCGAGGATCTGCTCGGCGTTGCCGCCGGCGTTCGGACCCGCGGACCCGACGGACCGCAGCTCCTGGAGTCCGGGGTTCGCCAGGTTGTACGGGGCCGTCCGAACGGACTCGTCTTCCGTCTCGACGCCGACGACCCGGTCGGTCGCGCCGAGGTACGCGACCTGTCGGAGCGCTCCGGGCCCGACGGCGACGACGCGCTCGACGGTGCTCGGGACGGCGACCGTCCGGCCGAAGCCGTCCGTGAGCTCGCGAGTCGGGCCGTTCGTCGAGTCGCTCGTCGTGGCGAAGCCGACGCAACCGGCCAGTCCGGCGGCCGACCCCGGCCCGAGCGCGGCGAGCACGTCGCGGCGATCCATCGGAGGGTGATCTCGGCCGCCGAAATAATACGATTTCGATCGCGAGTAATACTGCTGCGGAACAGGACGCGAGCGGAGCCGGTGACGCTCCGACGGCGTTCCCGATGCGTTTTGTATGCTAGAGACGTGACCGATCGATATGAGCGGAGCTTCGAGCGAGAAGGTTGCGGTCGTCGGTGCGGGCTTCGGCGGGCTGTCGGCGGCCGCGCACCTCGCCGGCGACGGCGCCGACGTGACGGTTTACGAGAAGGGCGACAACGTCGGCGGGGTCGCCGGCCGGATCGTCGAGGACGGCTTTCGGTTCGACACCGGCCCGTCGTGGTACCTGATGCCCGAGCTGTTCGAGCGATTCTTCGAGCGGTTCGGCCACGAGGCCGCCGACTTCTACGACCTCGAACGACTCGACCCGAACTACCAGGTCTTCTGGAAAGACGGCGACGAGGCCGCGGTCCCGGCGGACTCAGAGCAGGCGATGGAGCTGTTCGAGACGTACGAAGCGGGCGCGGGCGAGACGCTCGAACGCTACCTCGACGACGCGAAACACTCCTACGAGGTCGGGATGGACGAGGTAGTGATCCCCGACCGGACGGACGTCACGGACTACCTCGACCCGTCGATGGCGTGGGCGGCCCGGGGGCTCGGACTCGATCTCATCCGCACGATGGACAGTCACGCAGAGAAGTACTTCGACCACCCGAAGCTGCGTCAGCTCGTCGAGTACACGCTCGTGTTCCTCGGCGGGTCGCCGTACAACACGCCGGCGCTGTACTCGCTGATGAGCCACGTCGACTACAATCTCGGCGTCTACTACCCGCACGGCGGTATCGCCGCCGTCGTCGACGGCGTCCGGGCGGTCGTCGAAGAGCAGGGGGCGACGATCCGCACCGGCACGCCGGTCACGCGCATCGAGCCGGGCGTCGACGGGCTCACCGTCGACACCGACGCCGGCAGCGCCGTCCACGACCGCGTCGTGGTCAACGCGCCGCCGGCCCACGCCGAGCGGGACCTGCTGCCCGACGGGGCCGTCGGCCGGTCGCCCGACCACTGGGAGGAACAGACGTACGCGCCGTCGGCGTACATGCTGTATCTCGGGGTCGAGGGCGACCTCTCGGAGCTCGAACACCACACGCTCGTGCTCCCGACCGACTGGGAGCCGTACTTCGACTCGCTGTTCGAGGATCCCGCGTGGCCGGACGACCCGTCGTACTACGTCAACGTCCCGTCGTTGACCGACCCGACCGTGGCGCCGGACGGACACGAGGCGGTCGTCGTGCTCGTGCCGCTCGCGCCGGGACTCGACGACCCGGCGGAGAACCGCGTCGCGTTTCGCGAGCAGATCTTTCAGGGGATCGCCGACTACGCCGGCGTCGAGCTCCGCGACCGGATCGTCTTCGAGCGAGAGCGGTCCGTCTCCGATTTCGCGCAGTGGTTCAACAAGCCGCGGGGCAGCGCGCTCGGTATCGCGCACACGCTCCGGCAGACCGGTCCCCTTCGGACGGACCACAGAGCGCCCGGCGTCGACGGCCTCTACTACGTCGGGAGCAACACGAACCCCGGAATCGGCGTACCGATGTGCCTGTTGAGCGGCGAGCACGTCGCCGATGCCGTCCGCGAGGACGTCGCCGGCGACGAGGGGGCGCTCTCGCGGGTGCTGCCGTAGCGCCGGGACGGAGCCGCGACCCGCGTCGTCGGCCGTCGGGTCGGGGAGACGACTCAGCCGAGTCCGCGAACGATTCCGACGACGAGCAGGAGCAGGAACGCCGCCGCGAGTAGCACCAGCGCGGTGGCCTTCGCGCCGAGGAGCGTGCACCCGGAGCCCCACCGCGGGGGTCGCCGCAGCGAGTCTCGCGGACAGAACGAGCGAGGCACGGTCACGCTCCTGACTCGTCGGACCCCGAGTCGGACCCAGAGTCGGAATCAGATCCAGAGTCGGAATCGCTGGAGTCGGACTCGGAACCAGAGTCGGAATCAGACTCGGAATCGGAGTCGGACTCAGACTCGGAATCGCTGGATTCAGAGCCGGACTCAGACTCGGAATCGCTGGACTCAGGGCCGGACTCAGGCTCGGAATCGCTGGAGTCGGACTCGGAGTCGGAGTCGGAGTTAGACTCAGAATCGCTGGAGTCGGACTCGGAGTCGGAGTCGGAGTTAGACTCAGAATCGCTGGAGTCGGACTCGGAGTCGTCGACACCGGAGTCCGACTCGTCTTCGGATCCGTCCGTGTCAGACTCCCCAGCGTCGGGAGCGTCGGGCTCGGACTCGTCCGTGTCGGGCTTTCCGTCGTCGGGATCGGGCGTCGGCGGACTGCGGTCGCCGTCAAACGCCGGGGCGTTCGCGCTCCGTTTGAACTCCGAACCGCCGCCCGGCCCGTCAGTCGCGTTCGCGTCGGCGGTCAGTTCGGGCTCCGTGGAGAACTCGTCGACCGTCTCGAACGTCCCGGTCGCGGTCGCGGTCGCGCTGAGTACCGCGAGCGAGTACCCGCCGCCGAAGGCGGCACTCCACACCAGCAACACCGCGACGACCACCACGACAGCGGACCGAGGCACAGACATCAGTCCACCTCCCCGGCGCCGTCGGCCGCAAGCGGCGGGTCGTCCGACGAGTCGTGGCTGTCGGCCCCGTCGCTCGCGGTCGTATCCGCGTCGGTCGTGTCGGCGGCGTCGGCGGAGGGGCCGACGCGGGCGAAGAATCCCGTCGCCGAGAGCCACATCGCGAGCGCGGCGAGAGACAGGCCAGCCGTCGCGACGGCGACGGTGACGGCGAGCGCGGTGCGGAACTGGAGGGCGACGTACGCGCTGTACGGCGCGAACGCCGCCAACACGACGCCGGCACCGACCACGGTGTCGACCGTGACGCCGGTCGGCTCAGAGCCCGTCGGGGCGGTCTGTGCGGTCGACGCGGCCGCGTCGGTCTCGTCCGTCGCCGCCGGAGCGGGCTCGGCGCCGTTCGGGGGAACCCCCTCGCGGGTCCGCGCGAACGACCAGAGTTCGGAGAGCAACAGCAGTCCGAACGGGACCACAACGAGCGCGGCGAATCCGAGCGGCGAGTTGGTGAACTGGATCACGTACCCGATGTACGGGATCGTGACCGCGACCGCGCCGAGAACGCTCTCGCCCGGAACGAGCGCGGCGTCCGGCCCGTCGTTGGCGTCGCCCTGCGTCTCGAAGGCGACGCCGTTCGGACCGTCCACCACGTCAACGACGCGATGGGTCACCGGGACCTCGTTGCCGCCGCGGACGAAGGTGATCACGTCGCCGCCGGCGATCGCCGACGGGTCGCGCTCGTCGACGATCACGACGTCGCCCGGCGCGATCGCCGGCGTCATGCTCGCGGTGAGTACGACGAAGCTGTGTTCCGCGCCGACGACTCCCGGTACCGCATACACCACGAATGGCGCGACGAGGGCGATAAGCAGGACGATCCCGAGTCCGTTTGCGATGTGTTTGAGTGATGGGTTCATTACAGGTCATCTCCGTCCGCCTTTGGCGGTCGGCTTCCGGAGTTCGAGCGCTTCTCCGCTGCCGTCTCGCTCCGATTGTGCCCGCGGTCGGGGGCGGTCCCTCGCCCGTCGTTCTGGTCCGGCGTTCCCGTCTCGTTCCGTCCGCCGGCTTCGCCGTTCTCCTCCGCGTCGGACGCGTCATCCTCGGCATCCCGGTCGTCGGGCACGGAGACAGGGTTACAGAGCGGATCACCGGTCGTGGTCGTTCCGCCGACGAGCTCGAACTCCCCGAACACCATGCCGGGTTCGAGCCGCTCCGAGCAGCTCGTGTGGACCTTCACGCCGTCGCGGTCCACGGGCGCTTTTCCTCTCCCCGGGCCGTCGGAACGGGCCTCGCTCGCGCCGTCGGTGAGGTAGAGGTTCCGAGCGAGCCGGCTGCCCGCGACCGCCGCGGTGATTGTAAACGACTGGCCGGGAGCGACCGCGGGGGAGCTGAACACCTCCCGTCCGCTCCGCGCGTCGTTCCCCCCTTGCGCGACGACGGTCACGGCCGTCGGCTCCGCGCCGCGGTATCTGAACGTGAGCGAGCCGATCTTCGTTCCGTTGTCGTCCACACAGACCGCACAGCTCCGTCGCTCGACGCCGAGGCAGTCGAGTCCCGCGAATGGGTTCGACGCGGCCGCCTCGGAGACGTGTCGACACTGCTCGGCACCGAATTGAACGTCGAACGACGTTGACGCACCGGCGACGTCGTCGGGAGTCTCGACGGGGAGATCCCAGTCGAGAGCGACGGCGATCGGACCGTCGGCCGGATCGAGGCACGCGTCGCCGTCGCGGTCGTCGAGGCGAAGCCCGCCCCGCTCGACGATCTCCCGGCGGAGGTCGGACAGCGAGCCGGTGACGCTGAGATCGCGCACGGAGAGGGTCGCCTCGATGGCGTCGCCGAGCGGATCGGTGGCGGGCGGGCAGTCGTTCGCCCCGAGCCAGAGCCGCGCCGGGTTCGTCTGGACGGCGACCGAGAGGACGATCCGGCCGCTGTCTCCCCGGTCGATGTCGTCGAACGCGAAGCTCGCGCGCCCGTCGTCGCTCGCGACGCAGCCGCGGCACGAGCCGTCGAAAGAGAGCTCGATCTCGACCGCACCCGCGACGAACGTGTTGTCTCGGAACGTCTCGCGGTCCGAGAGGTACGCGGCGGTCCCGGCGCCGCTCGCCATTCCGACCGCGCCGAGGCCGCCGAGCCCGGCGAGCAGCCGGCGACGGCTCAGTCCGACCGTCGGGCCGCGCGAATCGGCAGCGCCGCGGCCGTCGGCGTCATCGCGTCGGTCGGCGGTCATGCCGACTCCCCCGCGTCAAACGGGTTCGTGGCGTCCGCACCGCACGGGTCGACACCGAACGTGACGTCGAAGTCGACGCTGCCGCCCTTACCGGCGTTGCCGTCGCCGACCGGGAACGCCCAGTCGATCACCAGACAGCGCCGATCGCTCGGCGTGAGGCAGTCTCCCTCGAAGGGTCCGGGATCGATGCGGACCCCGTCGGCGAGGTCGGCGTCGGTCAGGTCGGCGAATCTCCCCGAGAAGATCAGCGTGCCGAACCCCGAGAAGGGACCGTCCGCGCCTTCACAGCCGCCGACTCCGAGCAGCCCGTCGTCGTACCGAACGGTCACGCGGAGCCGGTCTGCGAGCGCTTGACTCGCCGGGTCGGTCCCGATATGTGGAGCCAAGCGCATCCACGCGCGGAGCCCCTCCTCGACGTCGTCTTCGACCCGTAGCCCGACGCTCGCGGCCCCTTCGTCTCCGGGGAGCACGTCATCGAGGTCGACGAGGCGGACGCCGGTGACGCCGTCGACGAAGTCGGCCGGGTCCGTCGGCCCGTCGACGACCACCGTCTCCGTCCCGGAGCCGTTGTACGTCGCCTGCCAGCCGACGAGCAGGCGGCGGCCGTCCGTCTGGGCGTACGTGTAGTCCACGTAGTCGCTCCAGCTCCCCGTCGACCGGCCACGGGCCAGCCCGGTGGCCGCGAAGCCGACGGCTCCGATACCCAGGAGCGCCCGTCGCCGCGTCAGTGGTGTGTCTTTCGTTGTCATTGTGGTGTGTCGTCGGCTCCGGACGGCCGCTCGTCTACTGTGCGTAACGCCACCGGCGGACCTATGTATGCGTGTCATACCCGACCGAGCCGGCTCGCGTCAGGTCGGGCAGCAGCCGCCTACCGCGACGGCAGGGCCGGCCTGCCGTCGC
>Ga0207414_1001124_pt1 | contig 10289 bp, 9 predicted proteins | sample PonA231FremontCA_2_FD_187269 | JGI IMG/M metagenome (GOLD analysis project Ga0207414, IMG submission 187269) | Marine sediment microbial community from Fremont, CA, USA - Pond A23 Sediment 1 (SPAdes) | ecosystem: Environmental > Aquatic > Marine > Unclassified | place: USA: Fremont, California... | reverse complement strand
TTACAAAATTTTTTAAGCGAGAGGTTTCCAGACGGAAAGGTGGTTGAGAAGACATATGGTGGTAATCCGGTGGAGGGTCCAAAGGACTCCGTTGTGAGTGACAATGTTATGCTTGTCGGCGATGCTGCTCGCCATGTAGATCCTTTCACCGGTGGAGGACTTTCTAATGCTCTGAGAGGAGGGGAGTTTGCGGCAGAAGTTGCTTCAAAGGCGGTAAGTGAGTCAAAGTTTGATCGGGATTTCTTGAGTCAATATGATGGCCTTTGGAAAGAGAGGTTTGGGGAGGATCTTGAGAGAAATAAAAAATTGCAAGAGAAATTTTTGAGCATGGAGGATGATGATTTAAATTCCCTCGCTGATAGTTTGCCGGACGGGAATTTGCAGGAGATAAGTTTGAAAAAATTGGCTTTTAGCTTGATTAAAAGCAATCCCAAACTCTTGTGGGATTTGAAGGATTTCATTTAATTTGAAACTATTGGACTTCTTTTTTAGGAAATTGTTTTTAACGGGCAGTTCAAAGATTCTTAAAGAGGTAATAGATTGGACGAAGGTATAGAAGCGATAACTATTGGTGAGGTCTTAGCGGAGTTTTACGGCAAAGAGATAGACAAACCGTTATATGAAGATGGAGATTTTAACGGACCGTTTCCTGCGGGCGCTCCTGCTATTTTTGCTGATACAATCGCAAAGATTGGAGGTTCTGTAGGGTTCGTAGGCGTGGTGGGAGCGGATGATTTTGGTAAAGTAGTCATTGACAAATTTTTGGATGATGGGGTTGATATTTCTTATCTAAGAAAGTCCGAAGAGTATACTACAGGCACATCATTTGTAACATATTTCAGCGACGGCAGTAGAGACTTTTTATTTCATTTAGGGAATGCGGCTTCGGGACAACTTTCATCTCAAGATATATCTGAAGATTATATCTCAAAGGCAGATTTTTTGCATATAACAGGTTCCACTATAGCGATGAACCAGGCGTGCAGAGAAACTGCTTATGAAGCTGTTAAAATTGCAAAGGAGAACGGTTTGAAAGTAACCTATGATCCAAATCTTCGTCCGGAATTGTTGAAACAAAAATCCCCTCTGGAAGTTAGTGAGCCTATTCTGGAAAATTGTGATTTTTTACTTCCTAACGAGTCGGAACTCGAAATGCTCAGCAGGAGGGGGGATAATTTAGTCGAAAAGGCTAGGGAGTTTTTTGAATATTCTATCGATACAGTAGTTGTGAAGAGAGGTAAAAATGGAGCGGTTGTGGTGGAGCAAGGCAATGACTTTGATGTTTCCCCTTATTCGATAGAGGAGGTTGACCCTACAGGGGCTGGAGATTCTTTCGATGCCGGATTTGTTCACAGCCTTATTGAGGGTAAGGATTTGGAGGAGGCTACGAGATTTGCCAACGCTACGGGTGCATTAGCCGTAACTTCAAGAGGAGGAATGGCAGGTATAAAAAGTAAAGAAGAAATTTTGAGTTTGATGGAGAGGTAGAATTTCGAAATATTTGTTTAATTTTGTTCAAATTTTGAAAGGTTAATAAAGAAAGATGCATTAATAGAGGACCAAGATATCATGGTAATAACGGAAGATGAGTGGGAAGAGGCAAATCAGAGAGCTTTAGACCTTTTAGATAAAGCAGGAATTGTTTTGACAGACGATGAAAAGGAGAACATGGAAATTGTCGATTATGGCTTAGATAATTTGGAAGAAATAGGAACCGAAATTATAGTTTATGTAAATAATGATAAATATTGTGCGAAAGAGCTTGTTCTTTTCCCCGGTCAAATTTGTCCAGAGCATAGGCACCCTCCTCTAGACGATTATGAAGGTAAGCAGGAGACTTTCCGAGTCCGTTGGGGAAAGGTTTATCTCTATGTTCCCGGCGAAGAAACTGAGGATCCTGGCACAAGACCTCCAGAGGATAGAGCGGAACACTTTACTGTGAGAAATGAGCTCGTACTTGAACCTGGAGACCAGTATACACTCCCTCCGAATACGAAGCACTGGTTTAAAGCCGGTGAAAATGGTGCGGTTATATCAGAGTTCTCTTCTTCTAGCTTGGATGAAGAAGATATTTTCACAGATCCGGAAATTAATAGAATTCCAGAAGTGGAATAATCGAGAAACACTCTTTTCTATCACCTTTTGTTGTTAGACTTTTAAACTGGCGAGTAAATGATATAAGTCCTCTACCATTAACCGATAATAGTTTACGAGAATTTTAAGGAGAAATTTAGAATTCTCTAAATTGTGTGATTGGATATGGATTTAACATGGGAAACTGAAGAGGATTTGGGTAATCCATTCACTATTTCTTCTTCAAGGTTTTTCGCTTCAGCTAATCAGGATGGCTCATTCGGAGGAAATTGTGGATTTTGGCTCCCACCGATTAGAGTTCTTGATAAATTAAGATTCTATCATGGGGGAGAGGCATTGCAGACAGATACTATTTCTATTGATCCAGGAGTTGTCCAACTGTCAGGTAAGGTTGATGGCAAGAGTTGGAATCAAACCTATTTTTGTCCAATAGAAGAAGCAGCATGTGTTGTCCAGTTCGAATCGGATTTGGATTCTGTGAGTATAGAATTGGAATCTAAATATCTGAAAGCTAGTTCTCCGTTAAGAACCGAAAAAGGAGTAACTTCTTGGAATCATGAAGACAAGGTGATTCAGGTTGAAAATGAAGAAGAAGGTTATTATACGACTATTTTAAGTGATACTTCTATTGATTTTGACGAGAATGATAAGAAAATCAATTTGGGTTCTGATGACGTTGCCTTTGTGGTTTCAGGATCTTTAGAATCAAAAAGCGAAGCTGAAGAGATTGCTAGAGAGTTAATGAGTTCTCAAGAAGATATTTTGGAGGAAAAAAAGGAATTCATAGAAGAGAATCTTCATGAAATAGCCAATTTCGATTCTCCCGACGAAAAGTTGAACAAGTCCTTTTCCTGGGCGAAGTTTGCTATGGAGAAACTTTACCATGAAGGTGAAGTCGGCGGCGGATATTTTGCAGGTCTGCCAGCATTTCCCAACTTCTTTGGTAGGGATACCGTTTGGTCCGTTCTAGGTTTGAACTCATCGGGGCGTTTTGAAAACGTTCGGGAATCGTTGGAAACTTTAGGTAAAGTACAGTCAGAAGAAAAAGGTCGTTGTAAACTGGAAGGAGAGATACCTCATGAGTTCTCGCTTGATGGTGAGAGGGTTCACTATAACAGTTCGGACGGGTCACTTCTCTGGGTTAAGGGCGTTCATGATTATTTGAAGTGGTCCGGTGATGAAGATTTTCTATCTGAAAATTATGAAAAGATAAAGAAAGCGATTAAATGGGCTTTTGAGAAGGATGAAAACGGAGATTTGTTTGTAGAGAACTGGATGGAACTTTTTTCTGACTCCGTACTTTTCTTGATAGACACGAGTTGGATGGATACCACGATAAGGTGGAAGGCTGCGGTCGATATTCAAGGGATATTCCATGAGGCTTTGACCTGTGGAGCGGAATTAGCTGATCGGATGGATGATGATGAATTTGCTCAGACATGTAGAGACACTGCTGATAAACTTAAGAAGAAAATAAATGAGGTCTATTGGAACGAAGATGAGGATTATTTCTATGACAAGAAAGGTTTGCTAAAAATGGGGGGTTCCACCACTAGCAATCCGATAATTTTGGCTCTTTTCGATGTTGCTGACGAAGAGAAGAAAGAGAAAGTTCTCGAAAAGATAGGTTCGGAGGAATTTACTACAGATTGGGGTGTTAGAAGCGTGAGCGAGGATGATTTCTTATACATCCCTGGAGGGTGGGGGATACTATCTTACCATAATGGAAAGGTTTGGCCATTAATCACAGGTTGGTGTTGTGCTGCCGAATATAAGACCCATAAACCAGAGATAGCGAAAAAGCAGTTAGATTCTTTCAAGAAGCTGACTGAGATAGGTTCTCCTGGAGTATTACCTGAAACGGTTCGTGGAGATAAGTTAGAACCAGCTGACTGTTATCATCAGGCTTGGTCTTCTGCCATGTTAGTTTATGATGTTGTGAGCGGCCTTTTGGGAATTGAACCTGATTCTTTCAATAATAAGGTTAAGATAGAACCTCATCTTCCTGATGATTGGGACTATGCCAGTTTAGATAATTTGTTGATTGGGGATAATTCTGTCGATTTGTCTTTTTCTAAGAGGGATGACGGTTGGGAAGTCGTGTTAAGATCTGAGGAACCGATAGAGGTTAATTTAAGCATGCCGGGAGAATTTGAATCGGTTGAAAAAGACGGTAATGAACTGTCCGTTACTAAAGAGGAAAATTCTGGCTGTATCCATACTAGGGTTGATTTAGAGATTGATGGTGAATCGGAACTGATTTTCTCTTGAACTATTTTTTGGGCAGAGAGATACTTATTTCGAGAAAATAAATTCGTTTAACTATTTCAGTATAGCTATTCATATTGAACATGTTAGGGAGGTGATTTTTCTGGATATTATTTTGGATGTAAAGACTAGAGAAGAGTATTACAAGAATCATATCGAAGGAGCTCTCAATATTCCTGTTTGGGACCTTAAATTTTATCTCGATTTTCTTGAGGATAAGAGCGTGAAAGTTTATTGTGGTCCTAGAGGTAAAAGGTCGGAAATGGCTGTAGATTTTCTTCAAGAAAATGGAATAGATGCTGAAGAAATTCCTCCATCTGATTTAGATGATTACGAGATGGTTGGAGATCCTATGATTTGTGCGATAAATTATCTCTCTGTAAAACCCGGTCATGAAGAAGAGTTTGAAGAGAAAGTCGAAAATTTGTGCACTAAAACTATGGATAAGAAAGGTTTTATAGGTACTAAAGTTTTCAGAGCTACGAATATTTCTTATGGAGGAGCTATGTTAGAAGGTGAGTACGAAGAAATTGAAATTGAGCCCACTAAGTATGTGATGTTGACTTATTGGGACAGTAGAGAGAACCATGAAGAGTTCCACAAACTGCCAGAGATTATGGAAGGTTTCAAAGAAATAATGCCACATGTCGCTATAACTCCATACGAGGAGTTTGCTGAGATAGTCCATTAAAAGAATTCGAAAAAATAGACGAATACCAGATATATCGTTATTATTGGTAGGATAATCGCCCATGGATTGATTCCCAACGCTTGGGGGATTGTCTCCCACTCTTTTTCTTTTTTCTGCAATGTTTGTGATATTGAAGGATAGATTCTTGAAAATATTAAGGATCCTAATATCATGCCTATTATCCCGAAAAGCGCGTCAATTGAACCTGTTCCGAGCGCGCCTGCTCCGGTACCAGGACAGTATCCCAAAAATGCAAATCCTACGCCAAAAATCAAACCGCCTAATACTATCCCTTTCAGATAGAATGGTTTCGGGTGCAATTTGATTTTTTTGAATTTTTTTAGGAGATACGCTCCTATCATGCCGGTTATGACTGCAGTAATCATTATTTTGATTATCGTGAAATCCCTCAGCAAGAGTTGATTTATTATTACGTTGTAGTTCGTCGCTCCTCCCTTTTGAAGTAGGAAGCCGAAGAAAATGCCGATTAATAGGCCTAGAAGTAGTTGTGCTTTTTTCTTTTCATGAAGCTTTTTGAACAAGTTATAGACCTCCTAAGAGTTGAAATAGAGAGATCGAAGTAATTATTCCCCCTATGAAAAATAGGGCTAGAGCTAGCCAGCTACCGACGGATAGTTGAAGAGAACCGCTTATTCCGTGGCCGCTCGTACAACCTCCGGCTAACCGAGATCCGAAGCCTATCAGAGTTCCACCTATAATCGCTGATATTAATCTCAAGAATATATTGTTTCCAAATGTTTGTGACCAGATAGCGGGTATAATCTCTATTTCGAATTGTCCGGAAAGTGCTGCGGAGAGAGAAGAGCCTATGATTATACCGATTACGAGCATCCACTCCCAATCTATTTTTGGTTCGAATTTTTGGAAGTATTTTCTTTCTTTTATTTGTTTACCCCTCAGGAATTTTTCAATCATGCCGCCAGTTCTCACATAGGCTGTTGAACAACCGATTGCTTTATTTGAAAGAAGGAGACTTATCCAACTCAATATGCCTATACCGATGCCTACTAGATAGGGGGACCATGTTTTTAGAAATAACCAGTTCATTGTGTAAGGTCCTTTTTACCCATTTAGTTAAACCTATCAGATATTGGAAGAAATAATTTGAGTTTGACTCGATTCATACCCATTTTAGTCCTAAGTTTTTTGAGGTGTTTGTAGTTTTTCCGATTCGGGAAGGCTTTTCACTTTCTGATTTCGTATCTGCGAGCTCTCGATGATTTTCGCACCACCACATTCCGTGAATAAGATAAGTGGCTTCCTTTCCGCAAATACAGCATTTTCCCAAACTTGACACCTTTTTCGCGCTTGTTTGTACTATCAAAGGACATTAAAAAGCTTTGGATTTATATGCTGAAAGTCCAATTTATTGGTCTTATTACGTCTTTTAAGCCTTAAAATGGCTTTATAACTTGCTAGAGAAAAATTTATCACCTTACATGATCGAGCTAATCTTTCAACTTTAACTGTGGTATGTGGGGTTGAAAGATGGTGGGTCTAGTTCTTTCCGATGTTTTCTTTATAGAAAGATTATTAGATTTTTCTGAAAGTTGTATTAAATGGTCTTTGGGTGAAATAAAATGAGTAGGAAAGGTCTTGTAAAATTAATAGCTACAGTTGTTTTGGTTTTTGCCATAGCTTTGAGTTTTTTCTTTGTTTTGAGACCTTATGAGATGAAAGTGACAGATGTTAATTTAGGGCTTGGTGTGGAAGGTAACGAGTTGGAAAAATTGACTGATACTTTCTATGAAAATCAGTATGTTTCTCTTACGGGGTACTTGTCAAATCCGCAGGATAATATTGAATTGTATCTAGAGTGTTATGACAGCGATAATCAATTCGTGGAACCTAACGATATGACTGACGAGACTCTCACTGAAGAGGACCTCTTTACGGAGAAGTTTGTTTTCAGTTATTTTCCTAAAGAAAACAAGTGGACAGTTGATAACTATAGGATGAAAGTGATTTTGAATAATAAGATAGTGGAAGTCAAAGAATTTGAAGTAGTAAGGTCTGCATAGTACCCTGAGCTTATCCCTAATTTTGTCTTAGGAAGATAATATTTTGTTAAGAGAACTCTGCAAAAATTCGCCTGACGCTAGTTTTGTTTTCCTTGCAAAGTAATTTTAAAGAAATTATAAGTAATGTCTATGAACAATTTAGGAGGTGATTCTGTGAAAATTGGAATTATAGCTGATACTCATGACAATCTTTCTGCGGCGGAAAAGGCCGTGAACTTTTTCAACAATAGAGATGTGGATCATGTTCTTCATGCGGGAGATTTAATTTCTCCTTTCGTGGTTGAAAAATTCTCAAAGCTAGAAGCTGATTTTCATTATGTTTGGGGAAATAATGATGGGTCGCGAATTCATATAAATTCGAAATTGGAAGAGATGGGAGCTGATTCTGGAAAAGAATTCGAATCTCTTGAGCTAGACGCGATTAAAATAGCCCTTCTTCATGGTACTGAGGAGGATATCGTCGAATCTTTGGCAAAGGACTCCGAATTTGATTTAGTGGTTAGAGGACATACACATGAAACGGAAATTAGAGAAGATCCACACCTGATTAATCCCGGTCCAGCTTCGGGATATTTAGCGGAGGAAAAGACTGTGGCCATTTTTGACACGGAAAAGATGAAAGGTGATATCTTTGAAATCTGAAAACCTTTTTCAGGCGAAAAAAGGAAATGAGTTTGCGTTTTAGTGATAAACGTTATTGAGGCGTTCAAAAATGTCCGAGAAGCTTTATTTTATAGGATTGCCGGAAAATTCCAGACCAGGCGATATATTAGGAGCTATAGCCAACGAAGCAGGCGTTGATGGTGGCAAAGTTGGCGATATAGATATTAAAGGCTCTACAGCTATCGTTGAGGTGGAGGCTGGAGCTTCAACTCCTATTTTAGAGGATTTGGAAGAAATTTCCGGAAATCAAGTTAATATTACTAAAACGAGCGAAGATAATTATATATCTCACTTTTTTGAATTGGCAAGATTGGTTGAGATTGAAAGAGAAGAGGAGATGGAACGTCATGAAAGAGAGATTAGAAATGTTTCGGGGAGGGAGAGAGAAGAGAAAGGGAGAGCGATTTTACATCTGAAAGGTAGGGATGAAGGAAAAGGATTTGGCGGTAAGATTTTGATAAAATTTCTCAGGCAGAGAAAGGGCGAAACTTTACCGGACACAGAGATAAGCGTGGGTGATTTAGTGATGCTTTCGAAAAATAATCCTCTTAGAGAAGATAATCCTACTGGTACGGTTTCTAAAAAGACAAAATATTCAATTACAGTTGCTTTTGATAGTAAACCTCCAGGATTTTTGAAAGATAAGGGGCTTCGATGTGATTTGTATGTGAACGATATAACCTACCAAAGACAGTTAGAGGCTCTTAAAGAGATCATTTCTCAAAAAGAAGGTCGGTTGAGAAGTTTAGCTAGAAAATCTTTAGAGGAAGAAGATTTAGAGTTTGAATCATCGGATGGGGATTTAGAATTTTTCGATGAAAATTTGAATTCTTCTCAGAAAGACGCTGTGAAGAGAGCATTAACGGCAGAGGATTATTTCCTCATCCATGGACCGCCTGGTACGGGGAAAACAATTACTTGTGTTGAAGTTGCAAGGCAGTTGGTAAAAGATAAGGGCGAAGATGTTCTCTGTACGGCGGATTCTAACACTGCAGTGGATAATTTGGTCGAATGGTTAGCTGAAGCAGGTGAAAAAGTAGTGAGGGTTGGCCATCCTGCGAGAGTTACTCCGACTTTAAGGAGTCATACTTTGGATGAGATAGTTCAGCAGAATGAAAAATATGAGAGGAGTCAAGAGCTTCGTGATAAAGCTGAAAGTTTGATGGATAAACAGGACGATTTAACTCATCCAAGTGGGCGATGGAGGAGAGGGATGAGCGATGAGAAGATCAAGTCTTTGGCCGAGGAGGGAAGGGGTTCTAGAGGCGTTCCCTCGTCGAAGATTGAGGAGATGGCTTCCTGGCTTGACATCCAGGAGAGAGTGGATGAGATATTTTCCGAAATAAAAAAACTGGAAGATGAGGCTGTTAATGAGATTTTGGATTGGGCGGATATAGTCTGTGCTACAAATTCGGGTTGTGGTTCTGAATTGTTGTCTGGTAGAGATTTTGATACAGTAATAATCGATGAGGCTACTCAGTCGACCGAGCCGAGCTGTTGGGTTCCAATCACTCTGGCGGAAAGAGTGATAATGGCCGGGGATCATAAGCAATTACCTCCTACAGTTTTGAGTGAAGAGGCAGAAGGTCTGAATCGGACTCTATTTCCCTCGTTAATAGATAGACACGGTGAGGAAATTAGGGGTATTCTTGAGGTTCAGTACAGGATGCATGGGGACATAATGAGTTTTTCGAACCATCAATTTTACGATGGAGTGTTGAAAGCCGATGAGTCAGTAGTTAGTCATACCTTGGATGATTTGATAGACGGTGAAATTAGAGGGGAGAAAATAACTGAAAGAGCTTTGGATGCTGATAAGCCTATAGTTTTCCTAGATACTTCGAATGTGGATGCTCCGGAACGTAGTCGGAAAGGATCCACTTCAAAGGAGAATCCGAAAGAGGCGGAAATAGTCAAATCTTTAGCTCTGAAACTGCTCGATGCAGGACTGAAACCAGAGAATTTGGCGGTTATAACCCCTTATGATGATCAAGCTGGCTTAATCAATGGAAAACTTGATTATGAGGATTTAGAAGTGGACACAGTTGATGGTTTTCAAGGAAGAGAAAAAGAAGTTATTTTACTTTCATTGGTTAGGAGCAATGAAGGAGGCAATATTGGGTTTTTAGACGATGTGAGGAGATTGAACGTTTCTTTGACTAGGGCAAAGAGAAAAATTGTGATAATAGGCGATTCTTCGACTGTAAGTCATCATGACACCTATTCTGACCTTTATGATTATATTTCGGAAAATGGGAGAGTTTTGAAGTTTTGAAATGTTGTTTATATTTAGATTTTTTCTTCTGCCTTTCTCAAGAGTATCCAGCTTATTAAAAATAGGATAGATATTGTGAGATATGTTAGACCTTCTCTTAGAAAGGGGGTAGTGTATCCTACGAGGGTGGTTAAAGTTAAGGGGAGTGGTAAAGATTTGTCGTGAAGTTGTTTTTTCTTTGTGATTTTTTCCTCTCCGGTTTTTCTATCTGGCTAGTTTGAATCTGTTTACTCAAATTCTTTTATTCCTTCTTTTT
>Ga0207414_1001123_pt1 | contig 10291 bp, 7 predicted proteins | sample PonA231FremontCA_2_FD_187269 | JGI IMG/M metagenome (GOLD analysis project Ga0207414, IMG submission 187269) | Marine sediment microbial community from Fremont, CA, USA - Pond A23 Sediment 1 (SPAdes) | ecosystem: Environmental > Aquatic > Marine > Unclassified | place: USA: Fremont, California... | reverse complement strand
ACGACCGCCTCGTGGTCGTCGGGAGCCATCGTCGGATCGGTTCGCGATGGGACGTTGACATAATAGGCGGGGTCCTCGGGCCACGCAGGGTCGTCGAAGATCGCCTCGAAGTGGGCGTCCCAGTCGGTCGGCAACACGAGCGTGTGGTGTTCGAGCGGTTCCGCGTCGCCTTCGACGCCGAGATACAGGAGGAACGCCGAGGGGGCGTACGTCCGGTCACTCCAGTAGTCGGTGCCGTACTCCGTTCGATCCGCGGGAAGAAGGTCGCGCTCGACGTGGTAGGGGTTCGCGTTCGCGACGACCGCGTCGGCGCGCCCGCTCCCGGCGGCCGTCCGCACGCCGAATCCCTCGCCCCCGGGGTCGAGTGCGGTCACCTCACGACCGGTTTCGATCTCGACGCCGAGTTCGGTGGCGAGGTCCGCGATCCCGTCGATGACCGACGCGATGCCGCCCGTCGGGTGGTACACGCCGAGGTTGTAATCGACGTGGGACATGAGCGTGTAGATCGCCGGCGTGTTGTGAGGCGCACCGCCGAGGAAGACCAGCGTGTACTGCAGGAGTTGCTTGAGCTTGGGGTTCTCGAAGCGCTCGCCCACGTACTCGTTCATCGAATCCAAGAGCGTCACGCCACGGGCGGCTCGGAGCAGCCGGGGATCGAGACAGTCCCGCAGCCGGGAGCGATCCCGGTAGACGAACTCCTCGATGCCGACCTCGTAGGCGTGTTCGGCCCCCTCGAGATACGAACGGAACGCCTCGCCGCCCCCCGGCTCGTAGGCGTCGAAGAGGTCCGCGACCGCTTCGGGGTCGTCCGGCACGTCGACGCGGTCGCCGTCCTTCCAGAAGACGCGGTAATGCGGATCGAGTCGGGTAAGGTCGTAGTACGCCTCGGGGTCGCGGCCGAAGTGCCCGAAAAACCGCTCGAACGTATCGGGCATGAGATACCACGATGGCCCGGTATCGATCCGGAAGCCGTCGGTCTCGATCCGGCCGGCGACGCCACCGAGATTCTCGTGTCTCTCGAGGACGGTCACGTCGGCGCCGTCGGCGGCGAGATAGCAGGCGGCCGACAGACCGCCGAAACCGCCGCCAACGACCGTAACGTCGCGTCCCTCGAGCGGTCGCTCCTCCGAGCGGTGCGTCGAGTCGGTGGCGTGGGTCGATTCCATCATATCAAGGGGTGTACCAGATGCCGCGGTCGGTGTCCATCCAACCCCCGACGACGACGTGGGGGAGGGCGATGATACTGATGAAGACGCTGAAGAAGGCGACGCCGCTCACCGGAAGCGTTCCGCCCGACATCGGGTTCGGCGCGAGCGTCGCGATCAGAGCCGCAAGCCCGAACGTGGCGATGGCGCCGACGATGAAGGCGACGATCACCCGGTGGGGCGAGGGGATCGATTCGGGATCGGGATCGGGCAGAGCCGAGCGGACTGCCTCGGCGCGGGCGCTCTGTCGCAGCGAGTACCAAAGCGGAAAGTACAGTCCGACAGCGGCGACGACGGGCACGACGACGAAGTACGCGATCAAAAGCGTCGTCTCGGCGCCGTCGACGGCCCACGTCGTGAGCCCGTCCCGCCGGTGGAAGCCAAGGCCGAGGTGGGTGACGACGGCGGCAGCGAAGACAGCGCCCAAAGTGATCTTGAGATCACCGTAATACGGCGCGACGGCCTCGAACGCGCCGGGCTGGAAGATGTCGATCATGAACGTGCTGAACGCCGCGAAGTCGCCGGGCCACGCGTAAATCGGGACGATCATCACGGCCCCGCCGCGGACGAACGCTGCCAGCGCGCGCTGGGGCGTTGTCCGGAGGTGATCGGTCCCGACGAGCGTGTCGAGCACTCGGAGGCCGCCGTGACCGCCCTTCGCGACGGCGACGGAGATCGCAAGGGCGAGGCCGGCGACTGGCGAGTAAAAAAACAACGCGACGAACCCGGCGACCATCGCCAGGTACACCACGATATATCGGGCGCCGAAGGGAAGCCCCCGGTTTTTAAGATTGGACATGTGCTCGTATCCCCCGTACGGGAGGTTCAACGCGACCATCCCAAAGAGGTAGATTCCCGCCTGGGTCCGCATGTCGAGGGAGATGTTCGCCCATCGCGCAAGCAGGAACCACCCGACGAGGATTATAAGAGCGATGCGGGAGGCCGAGAGCAGCCATCGTTCCCGATCAGTTCGGAGGCGACTGAGGTGCATTTCGACCGTTGCCATACGACAAGATACGGCGTCGATGCCTCTCCATTCTCGGCCATAGTTGTGTGGGTATTTATACGATCGATCTCACTGCTCCGGGTCGAACGGGCTCGCCCCCTCGGTCCACTCCCATCCGGGCAGGCGGGTCTGAAACCCCGCTGCGAGGGCGGCGTCAAGGTCGTCAGCCCCGGCCGGGTCGTCGGGGCCGCCGTGGGTGTGGACGTCGGCGAAGTGAAACGTCGCCTCCGCGAGCAGGGCGAACGGCTCCCCGCCGGCGATCGTGGCGGCGAGTTTCCGACCGAGGAACTCGTCGACGACGAAGCCGGGGTAATCGCCCGGGCAATCGAGGTCGCGAAGCAACCCGCACAAGGCGGCGACGTTGACCGCGCGGTCGCCGTCGGCGAACACCGAATCGACCTCCGCTCGGTACTGTTCGACCGTGACGTGGGCGACCTCGACGCCGAACAACGGCCCCAACCGATCGCGGGTTTCATTTACCAGTTCGGGGATCGAATCGCGGGCGCTGAGCCGTTCGTGCTCCTCGGCGACGGTCGCCGGCGTGATCTTCATACGGTCCTTTGCGAAGGGTTTTATATTAGTAGTGGGTTAGCATCGGGTACGAGCGGGTTTTCCGGTACCTCCCGCGGCCGTTGTCCGACGACAGCCACCGCCGATCCGACTCAATCGATATCCAAATGACACTCCACACGTATGCAGTCGGCGAACCTGTCTGCGACCGACGAGCGAGACGCGGCGAGCGGCCGGAGCCCGATTCAAGGAATTTCTAACGCATGAGTGCAGTAGAGCGGAAACTCGACGATATCAAGGCGACGATCGTGAGCGAAGTGCCGAACGACATCTCCGTGTCCGACGTGAAGTACGAGGGGCCCGAGTTGGTCGTCTACACTCGCGATCCAAAAAAGTTCGCGAGCGACGGCGATCTGATCCGGCGACTCGCCTCGAAGCTCCGAAAGCGGATCACGGTCCGGCCGGATCCGAACGTCCTCGCGCGGCCCGCCGAGGCCCGCGAGCGGATTCTCGACGTGATCCCCGACGAGGCCGGTGTTTCGGATCTCGACTTCCACGCCGATACCGGCGAAGTCGTCATCGAGGCTCAAAAACCGGGGATGGTCATCGGCCGCCACGGGTCGACGCTCAGAGAGATCACCCAGAAGGTTGGCTGGACCCCCGAGGTCGTCCGGACGCCGCCGATCGAGTCCTCGACGGTCTCGAACGTCCGAAACTTCCTCAAACAGGAACGCGAGGAGCGCCGCGACATCCTCGAACGGATCGGCCGCCAGATCCACCGCGAGGAGATGTCCGACGACGAGTGGGTCCGGATCACGACGCTCGGGTGCTGCCGGGAGGTCGGTCGTGCCGCGTTCATTCTCAACACGCCCGAGACGCGCGTGCTCATCGACTGCGGTGACAAGCCCGGCGCGAAGGGCGAGGTCCCGTATCTGCAGGTGCCGGAGGCGCTCGGCGCGGGCGCCTCGAACATCGACGCGGTCGTGTTGACACACGCCCACCTCGATCACTCGGCGTTGGTACCACTTCTGTTCAAATACGGTTACGACGGTCCGATATACTGTACGGAGCCAACTCGGGATCTAATGGGGCTTTTGACCCTCGATTACCTCGATGTCGCCGCCAAGGAGGGTCGAACGCCGCCGTACGACTCCGCGCAGGTTCGCGAAGCGATCAAACACTGCATCCCGATCGAGTACGGCGACGTGACCGATATCGCGCCGGATCTAAAGCTTACATTCCACAACGCCGGCCACATTCTTGGCTCGGCGGTGTCGCATTTCCACGTCGGCGACGGCCTCTACAATGTCGCCTTCTCCGGGGACATCCACTACGACGATACCCGCCTGTTCAACGGTGCTGTCAACGACTTCCCGCGCGTCGAAACGCTCGTGATGGAGTCGACATACGGCGGGCGAAACGATTATCAGACCGATCAGGCCGACTCCGAAGAGAAACTCAAGGAGGTGATCCGCGAGACGACGACCGAGGGTGGCAAGGTCCTTATCCCCGCCTTCGCCGTCGGCCGCTCCCAAGAGATCATGCTCGTCCTCGAAGAGGCGATGCGGAAGGGCGAGATCCCGGAGGTCCCGGTCCACCTCGACGGGATGATCTGGGAAGCGACGGCGATCCACACCACCTATCCGGAGTACCTCCGGGACGACCTTCGCGACCGGATCTTCCACGACGACGAAAACCCGTTCCTCGCCGACCAGTTCAACCATATCGACGGCGGCGAGGACGAACGTCAAGAGGTTGCCGACGGCGGCCCCTGTATCGTCCTCTCGACGTCGGGGATGATCGAGGGTGGCCCGATCATGTCGTGGCTCACCCATATCGGTGCCGAGTCCGACTCCTCGCTCGTCTTCGTCGGCTATCAGGCCCAGGGAACGCTCGGCCGACGCATCCAGAACGGCTGGGACGAGATTCCGATGAACGATCGCTCGAACAGCCGTGGGACGCTCACACTGAACCTGAACATTAAAACGGTCGACGGATTCTCGGGGCACGCCGACCGCCAGGGTCTCATGAACTTCGTCCGGACAATGAACCCCCGCCCGGAGAAGGTCCTCTGCGTCCACGGCGACGAATCCTCTGTACAGGACCTCTCCTCGGCGCTGTATCACGACTTCAATATGCGGACGTTCGCGCCGAAGAACCTCGAGACGTTCCGGTTTAAGTAGTCGGACGCGCTCGGTGTGCATCGCTGGCCGGGGTGAATCCGCGACGGCCGCGTATGCTCAGATATCGCGTCCGCCCCCACCCGTGCTCGCGGCGGTCGTCGCATCGCGGTCAGGTGGCCGGCCGTCCGCCCAAAGCAACTCGAAGAGCTGTGATTTCGTCTTGTACAGCGTGTCGCTCGTGGTCGAAATGCCGACGTACCCATCGTCGTTGTCGGCGGCGAACGCGACGAGAACGTGGGAGTTGTCGTAGAGATATATCCGCCCTTCAACGTTATTGACACGTCGAATCCGCATTAGGTCGCTGGCACGGTCGTAGATCGCTGGCGGGATGGTACCGTCGTCGGAGACGATGGCTTGGATCGTGACCCCGGCCTCGGCCCGCCGGCTCAGTGCTTCGACGTGGTGGTTGAGGATGTGTTCGAAGCTTAACGGCGTCGTGATCATTCGAATCTCCGAATTAGCCGCGCCGGTGAGCTCTGCGAGTTTTTCGAGGATGTGATGGCGGTCGGAATACGTCCAACAGATTTCCGACTGCGCCCCTGGGTCCGGGGCGTCCGCGACGCTGTCGACGAACTGTTCGCCGATGCGCTTGATTTCGGCGAGTTCCGAGTCGTACTGACGCCGTTTGAATTCTCGAAAGCGTTCGAACGCGTCGTCGGGGGCAACCGGGCCGAATTTTTTTGGTCGCCCCGGCTGGATGTCGACGAATCCCTTGTCGGCCAAGGCATCGAGGGCGTCGTACACCCGCGGCTGTGGGACGTCAGCCCCGTCGGAAACCTCCTGTGCGGTCGAGACACCCTGCCGAAGCAGGCACGTATACGCACACGATTCATACTTCGACAGTCCGACCTCTTTGAGGTACATACGGGGTTCGCTTGCCATACGTTACCAATTATTTCGCAGATAAAAAGACCTTCTATTATCTTCGGCGTATTAGCATATAAACATCATATTTTTCTATGTTACCTAGTGTTTGTTCACTATTTAAGGTAATAAGTATCTGTTACACAGTTTACTACCCCACAGTTGTGGCCAGCTCATAACATACACTCGTCCATCTGTGTGCGCACAGATACCAAAATGAGCCGACGAAGCGAAGAAAAAAGATACGAGCGTGATGGAATGTCGAGTTCGATGAGAGAACCCATAGGTCAGGGTCAACCGGGGGCTCCCGCCGCTACAACGGAAGCCGAACTAAGCGGAGTGGAGTACACTGAACCGCGGCCAAATCGGATATCACGTCGTCGACTACCCACACTTGAGGTACAGCGATGATCGACCTCACATTACAGGTGGAGCCTGGGGTAATCGCCGAGGGCGTCAATCTCGTGTGGGTTTTTGTCGCGACGTTTCTCGTGTTCTTCATGCACGCCGGATTCGGGATGCTCGAGTCGGGCCAGGTCCGCTCGAAAAACGTCGCAAACCAGCTGACAAAGAACGTGCTTACGTGGGGTATCGGGGTGATCGCGTACTTTATTGTCGGTGCAGGCGTCTCAGTCGCGATTGCCGCGCTCACCAGCGGTAGCGAGATTTCAGGTGTCCTCGCGCATCTCAGCGCCGGATCGACCGGTTGGGCGAGTCTGTTGTTCGGCGCGGCCTTCTCGATGGTTGCCGCGTCGATCGTTTCCGGAGCTGTCGCCGAGCGAGCGCAACTCGGTGGATACCTCGTATTCACCGTCTTCGTCGGCGCTGTGATATACCCCGTCGCGACGGGGTTAACCTGGGGCGGCGGATTCCTCTCACAACTCGGGTTCGCTGATTTCGCCGGCGGCGCGATCGTCCACATGGTCGGCGGCGTCTGTGGGCTTGTCGCCGCCGCCGTCATCGGCCCTCGGGTCGGACGGTTCGACGACGACGGTAGCTCGAACGTCATTCCCGGCCACTCACTTCCGTACGCGGTGTTGGGAACGCTCATTCTCGCGTTCGGCTGGTACGGGTTCAATGTTGGAACAGCCGTCAGTGTCTTCGAAGTCAACGAGGCCGGTGAGCTGGCGCTCGCTGATTACGCTTACGCCGGCCGCGTTGCGATCAACACCGCGCTGGTGATGGGTGCCGGCAGCATCGGTGCCGCGCTCGTCGGCTACATCAGGCAGAACAAGGTCGATCCACTGATGACCGCTAACGGGCTTCTCGCTGGGCTTGTCAGCGTCTGTAGCATCGCTGCAGTCGCGAGTTGGCGCGGGACGCTCGTGGTTGGCTTCGTTGCCGGGGTGCAGGTCGTGTTGGTGTTCGATTTGCTCGAGCGGGTCGGGATCGACGACGTGTGTGCCGTGTTTCCGGTACATGGGTCTGCCGGCCTCCTCAGTGCTCTTGCGTATCCGTTTGTCAACACCACGTCGGCGTTCTCGATCACACAACTCGGGATCCAGGTCGCCGGCGTCGTCGTCTTGGCCGTCTGGGCGGCCGGCGCCACGCTCGCGATTTATAGCGTCTTGAACGCCCTCGGGTGGGCCAGAGTCGATCGCGAGGAGGAACTCGAGGGGTTGGACGCTGCCGAACACGGCATCGAAACGTACCCCGAGTTCGGCGGCAGTGTGATCGAAGATACCGACAGGCGATCCTCCCGGCCGAGTGGAACGCCCGTCGCCGATGGAAGTGGGGAGAGCGACGATGACTGACATAGAGATGATCGTCGCGTACATCCGCCCTGACAAGCTCTCGGCGGTCAAGCAGGGCCTCTCGGAGGCCGGTGCGCCGTCGTTGACCGTCTCAAACGTCTCCGGTCGCGGATCGCAGCCGACGAAAACTGGTCAGTGGCGCGGCGAGGAGTACAGCGTCGACCTCCACCAGAAAGTCAAACTCGAGTGCGTCGTTGCCGACATCCCTGCCGACGACGTTGTCGACGCCATCGCCGATTCGGCATACACTGGGGAGCCGGGCGACGGAAAGGTGTTCGTTTTGCCGGTCGAGTCTGCCCGGCAGATCCGGACAGGGGCCGAGGGGATCGACGCAGTGTAGCGATCGCCCTCGCCGGCCGTTCTCGAAGTGAGTCATTTGCGCGTCTCGTCCGGAAAGTGGGTGGCGCTTGAACAGCTATCCGATATAGGGGTTGATTTCAGTTTGTTTTTATACGACATCGCCGCATAGCGGTTTCGCCGGGGCGTTCGGGTGGGCGATACGGGGTGGACAATTCGATGTCGGTGATCACAAAGATGAGTGCTCGACGGTACTTCCGTATGCCATCTTGTTTGTATCCGGGAGTCGGACTACTACGGATCGGTTGTAAATAACTCACAATATCCGACCGATCAAACACATAACTATCGGCTCGTTCACCCGACGAAGTTCGTGAATCGAGCCGGGAAAACCATGAGTAAGCAGAAACAGACTCCGGTAGTTGACCACCCGCTTGAGCAGCTTACCGCCGAGGAAATCGAAACGGCCGTCGACATCTTCGAGGCGGAGTCGGAACTCGGTAGTGGCGTACAGTATCACAATGTGATGTTGAATGAGCCACCGAAATCCGCCACCAAGGCCTTCGAGCCCGGCGATCCGTTCGATCGGGAGGTGGATATCGTCGCGCGAAAGGACCGCGAGACGTACGAGGCGACGGTTTCGCTGACCGAGGAAGAACTCAAGACGTGTGAGCATATTCCCGACGTCGAACCGGGGTTGTTACCCGAGGAAATAGAAGGGGCACAGGAAGCGGTCAAGAACGACCCTGAGTGGCGGGAGGCCGCAAAAAAGCGCGGGGTTGAGGACTTCGACCTCGTCATGGTCGATCCGTGGGCCGCAAGCGGGTTCGAGCCCGAGGGACACGAGGGCGAACGGATCTGCCGGGCGATCTCATGGATCCGGTCGAGCCCGAACGATAACGGCCGTGCACGCCCCATCGAGGGGCTGTTTGCGTTCGTCAATGTCGACGAGATGGAAGTCGTCGAAATCGAGGACAACGGAGTTCCGGACCCGGATACCCCGCTCCCACCCGAGGACGCCGACTACCGGGCCGACCGAGTCGAGACGCGGGACGACTTCGAACACCTCGATGTCGTTCAGCCGGATGGCCCGAGCTGGGAGGTCGACGGGAACAAAGTCGAGTGGCTCGACTGGGAGATGCGGCTCGGGTGGAACCCGCGTGAGGGGCTCGTCTTCCACGAGGTTTCCTTTGAGGACGACGGGGAGTCCCGTCCGATACTCCACCGGGCATCGGCCTCCGAGATGGCGGTTCCGTACGGCGACCCCGATCCGAACCACTCCTGGAAGAACGCGTTCGATATCGGGGAGTACCACGTCGGCCGGATGGCCAACGAACTCACCGAGGGTTGTGACTGTCTCGGCCTCATGAGGTACTTCGATGTCGAGATGAACACCATCGAGGGCGAGTCCAAGACTCTCGAGAGCGGCATCTGCATGCACGAAGAGGACGATGGGGTGCTCTGGAAGCATACCGACGAGCGAAAACCGCACACGGAGGTCCGCCGTCGCCGCCGCCTCGTCATTTCGTTCATCGCGACGGTGTATAACTACGATTACGGCTTTTATTGGTACTTTTACCCCGATGGGAGCATCGAAGCCGAGGTCCGGCTGACCGGCATCGATTCGAACGGGGTCGTTCCGGTCGACGAGACGGCCGACGACACGCACGGCCAGTACGCCATCGTCGCCCCAGGAGTAAAGACGCCGATCCACCAGCACTTCTTCAACTTCCGGCTGGACTTCGATATCGACGGCAGCCCGATGCGGGCCTACGAAGTGCACAACGAACCGACGGGGAGCGAACGAAACCGGAAGAACGGATTCCGTGCGAAAGAGACCCTGCTGGAGCGCGAAAACGATGCCAGACAGGACATCGACCCAAACCGGGGTCGGTACTGGCGGATCGCGAGCAGCGAAACGGAGAACTCCTACGGGCGGAGTTGTGGGTACAAACTCGAACCCCACGACAACGTGACGGCACCGATGAAACCCAACTCAAGCGTCTTGGAGCGGGCAGGGTTCATTCAGAATCACTTCTGGGTGACACCACACGACGAGGACGAGCAGTTCGCCGCCGGGGACTACCCGATGGTAAACGACGACACCGTCGGCCTCAGCGAGTGGACCGAACAGGACCGCTCACTCGTCGACGAGGATCTCGTCGTCTGGTACACCCAGGGCGTCAACCACGTCACTAGAGCCGAAGACTGGCCGGTCCTCCCGGTCGAGATCGCGAGTTTCAGCCTCAAGCCGGAGGGATTCCTCGACAGCAATCCCTCGATATCGCTGCCGCCGGAGCCGTGTCACACTGATCACGACCTCACTAGCCCCGGCGACGACTGACACTACAGACCACGGCTGTTTTTGCGATGGTCGTTCAGCAGTTTTCGAGGCGGAGCCTCCGGCCTCAAGTCGTGCGGGACCGGAGGTCCCGCTGACCGTCCGAACGGACCTTGCGAGGCGGCTTCACC
>Ga0207414_1001122_pt1 | contig 10292 bp, 9 predicted proteins | sample PonA231FremontCA_2_FD_187269 | JGI IMG/M metagenome (GOLD analysis project Ga0207414, IMG submission 187269) | Marine sediment microbial community from Fremont, CA, USA - Pond A23 Sediment 1 (SPAdes) | ecosystem: Environmental > Aquatic > Marine > Unclassified | place: USA: Fremont, California... | reverse complement strand
AAACGGCCTGCAAATTAAAATCTCGGACATGAAATCTCAAACTGCGTCACGAACCGTCGAAAGTTGCCCGGAGTGACAGCGCGTATCCACGGCCTGAAGGCCGTGGTATTGCGCCTGTTCCACATATAAAGAGACGCCGAACCAGTCCGTACGTCCACACCCGCCTTCTCGAAGCCGATGATCACCCCCGCTCGATACGGCTCGCAATCCCACGGAGCCGGTCGGCCTCGCCGGGGGCCCCGCTCGCTTCCTCCTCGTTGGCGACGGTCCGGAGGGCCTGGACAATGTCGTTTTTCTCACGTGGCGTGACTTCGATGCTGAGTGTGCTCGGCGACATACACCATCGGGGTTGTTGTACCTCGGCGCTTCATGACTGTTGTGACCACTCCCCGTGGTCGCCGGCAGATTGATTCCTCTGCCGGACGACTACTGTCCAATGACTGACCACGACCTCCCGCGTCATACCTTTGATTCCGGGACTGACGGCGTCGAAATGCGGTGTCGCACCTGCGGGGCGCGGTTTTCCCGCCGCGACGCGGCGACGCCCGAGAAGGGTCGTCTCGCTTGCCACTCTTGTGGGGGCACAGATATCGAGCGGACTGCCGAGTAGCGCCGCCCGAGCGGCGTGTACGCTTTTGAGCGACGGAGTAAAACATGTGTACACATAACATGCGTCTATGGACGAGCCGATCAACGCCGGGTGTGCCGACTGCGGGGCGACGTTCCCGCGAGCGGCCGCCGAACAGTCGGACGGATCCGGCCTCCGATGCCCCGTCTGTGGCCACAGCGTCGTTCGCGGCGTCCCGTTCGAGCACGGCTCCCTCGGCGTGACCGACCCGAATACCCGATGTACGGACTGTGAGGCCACATTCCCCCACGCGGAGGCGAAGACGCCAACGAAAGGGGTGTTGGCGTGTCCCGTCTGCGGGTCAACCGGGACGCTGGAGCCGGCCGATTCCGACGCCGGACCGTCTCCTCCGTAGGGCTGTCCACGGCGGGAGATGTTACTGTCGGTGATCCGATCGCTCGACAACACAGTCTTCGAGGACGAGCAGGTCGAGCCCCGTTCGATCGAAGACGTCAAGCGCGTCGGCCGGCGTCGCGACGACCGGCGCGCCGGACTCGTTGAACGACGTGTTGAGCAACACCGGGACGCCGGTCCGTTCCGCGAACGCTTCCAGTAGCCGATGATATCGCGGATTGTCACCCCTCGTGACCGTCTGTGGGCGGGCCGTCCCGTCGCCCGGATGCCGTGCCGCCGGGATTTCTCCGTCCCGCTGGGGTGTGACGTCGACCGTCCGCATCATATGCGGCGCCGGCATCGGCCCATTGAAGTACCGAGTAGCCGACTCGGCGAGCACCGATGGGGCGAAAGGCCGCCAGGAAGCGCGTCCTTTCACGAAGCCGTTGACCCGGCCTCGGGCGTCGGAAGAGCGGGGATCGGCGAGAATGCTTCGGTTGCCGAGCGCCCGCGGTCCCATCTCGAGACGCCCTTGGAACCACCCTACGATCGCCCCCTCGGCGAGCGCGACCGCGGCGTACTCTACGGGGTCGTCGGGAACTGAATACTCGACGCCGTCACGGACAAGTAACCGCTTGATGACGTTCGGTTCGGCCGAGGGTCCCAGATACACTGTCGCGGGTAGGGATCGCGTTCCCATCGTAACCAGCGCCGCCCCGAGGGCAGCCCCAGCATCGTGGGCGACCGGCTGAACGAACAACTCGGAAACGGCCGGCGACTCCGCGAGCCGCTGGTTCAGCTTGCAATTGAGCGCTACGCCACCGGCCAGACAGACGCGATCGAGCCCCAGTTCGGCGCAGTACGTCTCACAGATGGCGACGACCGTTTCCTCGAGAAACGCCTGGACTGTTCGTGCGAGTGCCTTCTCACGGGCGCTGACCGACCGCCGCGACGACGCTCGGGGGGCACCGAACAGCCGTTCAAGACGGTCGATCGCCGTCGGGACGCCCGATCCGACCAGCGGCGTCACGTCGTAGTCGACCCCGCCGCGGACGGCGCCCCGGAATCGCTCCCCGATATCCGACCCGATCGCCCCGTACGGGGCGAGACCCATCATCTTCCCCTCGCCGCCAAACGGCTGGAAGCCGAGGTAGCCCGCTACTGCGGCGTAGAGGTAGCCGAGGCTGTTCGGTGCTTCGTATCGCCGGATCCGCTTGAGTGTCCCATCACCTCCGCGCCAGACGACCGTCGAGTCACGGCCTCCGCGCCCGTCGATCGTGAGGACCAGCGCCTCGTCGAACCCGGAGGGGACAAAGGCACTCGCTGCGTGGGACCGGTGATGATTCACCGAGTCGACCGGCGGAGCACGACCGACCGCCTCGACGATCGCCCGCTCGAGGCCGGCGCGGCGCCGCTTTGCGGCGACTGACCCGTTCTCTGCGCCGATCGGGACGTTCCAGGGGATGACGACCCGATCGATTGCCGACCCATCGATCCCGGCGTAGTCGAGACAGCTCCCGACTGCAGCCGTTGGAAACGTCTCGGGAGCGCGTTTCCGGTCGATCAGCCGCCCTTCCTCGATGGCGAAGGCGAGACCATCATCGGCGAAAAGCGCCGCTGCGGGGTCGTGGGTCCCGAAGCCCTCGATCGTCGGATTGATCGCTAAAACGTATGTCACTATTCGTGCGGACCGTGTGAATCGCCTCGGGGGCAAGTGGTTCGAGACGCGGAGCGTCTCGTCATCGCGGAAGACTTCGTCTTCCGTACGACCCCGAGGCTTCCTGTTTCTACGACGCGCTTTGCAGACACCTCTCGAACGTCATCGGTATCCGTAGGGAGCGCAGTCTCCACAGGCGTGTCTTCGGGCCATCCCAGCCCTAGTTCAGAAAAACCGCGTTTCAAGACATTCATCGCCGCGTTTGCATCCCTATCTGTCTCAAACCCACACGATGGACATGAGTGTTCACGAACCCAGATTGGTTTCGCCGTCTTCACGCCACACTTTGCGCACTCTTTCGTCGTTCCAGCGGGTTTGACCTGCACGACGTGACAACCGTACAGGTTGGCTTTGTAATCAAGCAGGGTGATGAACTGTCGCCACGCCGCATCTTGCTTGTTGCGAGCATTATGCGATTGTTCGAGCATTCCCTTCACGCCCAAATCCTCAACGAACACGGCGTCGTACTTGCGGACGAGCCACGTCGTAATCTTGTGCTGGTAGTCCAGCACCTTCCGCCGAATGTGGCGATTCACCTCCGCCACCTCACGACGTTGCTTCTCATAGTTGTTCGACCCCTCCTCTTTCCGCGACAACTTGCGTTGCTCGCGTTGGAGGCGTTCGCGCTCGTCTTCGAGGTCGATCCAATCCACGGTTTGGCCGTCGCTGGTGTGGATGTAGCTGAGGATGCCGAGGTCAATCCCAACGCTGTTACTCGCGTCCAGCGAGTCCACAGCGGGTTTCTCGGGCAGGTCTGCGTCGTCGGTTTCCAACCCGAAGGAGACGAACCACTCACCAGTCGTCTCTTTTTTCACCGTGACTTCTTTGATATCCGCTGCATCTGGTATTTCGCGGTGGTATCGGATTTTGATGTCACCGATTTTGGAGAGCCAGAGTGTCGCACGTCGGCCACTCGTGTTTTTGAGTTCGAAGCCAGACTGCGAAAACGTCATACTCTGGAACTCTCGCGGTGACTTCCACTTCAACTTCCCGACGTTTCGCCCGTTCTGTTTCTGCTTGGAGAGGCCGTCGAGGTTCTGGTAGAACCGTGTGACGGTTCGTTGCAGAGCCTTCGAGTTGACTTCCGAGAAGACAGGAAACTCATCTTTCCAGTCGGGAAGTCGGTAGTGGTGTTTGTACGCGGAACCGATATTGTCGGCGTCCACGTGTTCGTACTCGTACAGGGTGTAGTTGTACGCTTGGCGATGAATGTCGATGTGACGTTCCAGTTCACCGACTACCTGTTGTGTCGGGTATGCAGGGTAGCGGTGACTGTATTCCATCGCTGTCTCTCGGTTAGAGATGTGTCTACTTAATGGTTTGTCTCACGAGTTGTCGGATTCAACCCCGGGGTCAAGCCCCGGGGCATTCTCCTCGAACTGTGTAAAAAAACGTGTGTGGCGGTTGCCACATTACGCATCCATCGAGAAGACGACGAGCCGGTTGTCCCGCTGGCCGCGGCGGAGCCAGCCGGAACCGCCGACCTGGATCGCGATGTACTGCTTGTCCGTCTCGGAGTCGTGCCAGCTAATCGGACTCGAGGAGATCGGCGCGTCGCCCGTCGAGAACTCCCAGAGGCGATCGCCGGTTTCGCCGTCGTAGGCGACGAAATTGCCGTTTTGAGTGCCGGCGAACATAAGACCGGTCGCGGTGGACATCGTGCCGCCCCAGATGTAAACGTCACTGTCGATCCACTCGCGCCAGACACGCTTGCCCGTCGCCGGGTCGAACGCACAGATAGAGCTGATGTGACCGTTGTACTCGTCGGGCATCGCCTCGGTTTCGTCCTCGAGGATGCCCCCCCAGTACTTTCGGCCCGCCTCGAACTCCTCGAAGCGCCACCAGGCTTCCTGGGCGTTGTTGTGCATCTTGTAGTAGACGAGCCCGGTTTCGGGATTGTACGTCGCCGGGTGCCAATCGCAACCGCCCATCCCGCCGGGCATGAACGTGCCGCGCCGCCCATCGTCGATGTGCGGGATCATGCTGAACATGTTCAACTGCTGGACGCCCGGGTCGGATCGAGTGATGAGTCGACCGCTGTCGGCGTCCATCGAGTACACCCAGCCGGTCTTGCCCGCGTCGACCACGGTGTCGCGCGATTCGTCGCGGTGGGGGTACTCGAGGTCGCGGATGAGCATCCGCGGCGACGCCGTGTCGTAGTCCCACACGTCGTGAGCAGACTCCTGATGGAACCAGAGCCGCTCGCCGGTCTCGGCGTCCATGCACATCGTCCCACAGGTGTTGCGGTTCGGCCCTGGTCGAACCGAGCCGTCGAAGTCCGGTGCCGGGTTGCCGACCGGCATGTAGAGGACATCGCGCTCCTCGTCGTACGTCGCCGTCATCCAGTTCGTGCCGCCGGACTGGTTGATCGAATCGCCGACCCACTCCTCCTCGGGACAGGTTCGCGTCTGCCACTCGATCTCGCCGGAATCGACGTCGATTGCGCAGTGGAACCCACGGACGCCGTACTCGCCTCCGGCGGACCCGGTGTACAGCGTGCCGTCGTGGACGACCGGTGCCCAGGTCGCGGAGTAGCCGCGTTCGTGATCCTCGGTGGAACAGTACCACTCTTCTTCCCCGGAGTATCGGTCCAGGGCGACAACGCCCGAATCGAGCGTCGTCATGAACACTTTGTCCTCGTAGACGGCCGGGCCGCGGTTGTTATCGTCACAGCACAACACTACGTCCGAGGGCACGGCGTAGGTGTAACTCCACAGCACGTCGCCGTTTCGGGCGTCGAGAGCCTTGAGATGGTTCGGCCCGTTCGACTGGTACATGATCGTCGGGTCGCCGGGTACGACGACCGGCGAGCCCTCCATGCTCGACCCGGAGCCGACCTCGATGTCGTACTCGACCTGCAGATCACTGACGTTTTCTTTGTCCACGATGTCGGCCGTGGTGTAGCGATGCATCTCGTAGTTTCCACCGTAGATGAGCCACGACTCCGGGTTCTGGCCGGATTCGCTGAGCATCTCTTGGGTGACATCGAACTCTGGAATCCGGTCGATGTCGTGTTGGTGGGTGACTGACTCGTCGGGCGTGCCGAGTACTCGATATCCGTTGTCTGTTTCTCGAACGACGGTGTCTTGAGCGGCTTGAACCGCTTGGTCTTCCTCTATTGACATTAGGTGTCCCTCCTGTTGTTACCGCGCTTTCGGTTCTGCCCGCATCTCCTCCGTGATGTAGAAGACGTCGTGGCAGATATCCTGTTGTTTAACGATCATGATCGCCGCGCTGCCGGTCAGTGCGGCCATCAACTGTCCATCCGTGAGCGAGCGCTCACGTCCCTCGGTGGCTATCTCCCGCGCTGCGAGCGCGAGCAAGTACAGCCCGCCGAGCATTCCTTTGACATCCCAGTAGCCGTCGTCGAGTATCTCCTCGGTGAGGAGTACCTCTTTTTGCCACAGGTGGACGTCCAGGGTCTGTATCCAGAGCAACGATCCACCACTCGCCCGCTGGTGTAACGGCGGAACGTTCTCGACGTCGAACTCGTCGACGTCGTAGGGGATCTCGGCTGTCGGAACCCATCGCTCGAGCTGCGTATCGCTGTTTACGACGTTCGCAATCAACGCAAGCTGTTCGCCCTCGTCGAACCCGACCCGTTCAAGTTCGCGAGTGAGCGGCTCGGCCTCCAAGAGCCCGTGACCGGTATCTAGGATGTGCTTAGCGCTGAACCGCGGTGCGTTCCGATCGACGCTCTCGAAGAAGCCGATGTCGAGCAGGTGGTCGTACAGCCGCCAGCCTGGTTCGACGAGTTCCTCGTACAGGCGTTCCGGCTCCATGTCTCCGTCGGGAACACCCGCGTCCCGAACTTCCGGGAGCCGATTGATCTGCACCTCGAGATCAGCCAGTACGGCGTTAATGAGCTTTGTGTCGAGCGTCTCTTCGAGATCCTCTCGGATCACCGCCCCCATCGTGGCAAACTCGTCGCTGATCTCGGGGTCTACTGCCGATTGCAGCTCCGAGAGAGTCAGTCCATCGTCAACGGTCGCATCCTCGGCGCCGAGACGTTCGGCTAGCTGTTTCTGTTCATCCGTTTTTGATTGGGGCCTGGTAACATTGACCATCTCAACACCACTATCTTATACCTATGGATACCAGATATATTTTTCCTAAACTATAATGACAATTGCAGGACTACGCGTACCCCTCTCACAATCAATATCCTTCGTGATTTCAGGAGGTATTTCAAAAAAATAGTGTTTCTAAGCAGAACTGAATCCGTGCGATCGAACACCTCCACACCATCTCAGTATATAACTAAGCCTCTAGGATTCGCTGGCGTGTACGGTGGTGAACTAGTTTTTGAGGTGGAATGTCTGGGATCGCCCGTGTGTTTAATATCCTGCCTCCGTACGGTTGAGAACGGCCACATGGAACTCACCGTCGAGCCACTCACTGATCGCGATCCAGGGCAGGGGCTCAGCGCCGTTGGTCGTTCGACGCTCTCGGAGCTGGACATCGATAGCGGAGACTACATTATTCTCGAGGGACCGGACGGCGGCCGCGCAATCACCCAGGTCGCTCCGGCCGATAATATCGATGGTGGGACGATCCGGACGGACAAGCAACTTCGCCGGACCGCGGGGGTCGACGTTGGTGACACCGTGACCGCCGAGGCGACACCCGTCTCGCCCGCCGACAGTGTTACCATTGCTCTCCCCCCAGGGTTCGGTGCCGTCGAAAGACTGGATCTCCTGCTCCGCGAGCAACTCATCAGCCGCGCTGTCACCGTTGGGCAGGTCGTTCCGGTGACCCTCCGTTTCGGGGAGCGAAGCGAGCGGACTGAACGAACCGTTTCGGTCCGGATCACGGACACGACCCCGGACGAGGCGGTGCTCGTCCGGGACTGGACGCGTGTCTCCGTCGACCCGGAACCGGCCGAGGGGTTGACCGCCGATACGGCATTCGGCGGTCCGGTAGCGACGTCCTTCGAGGATATCGGCGGCCTCGACGCCGAACTCACGCAGGTTCGAGAAACCGTCGAGTTGCCTCTTTTGACCCCGGCTCTGTTCAACCGGCTGGGAATCGAGACGCCGAACGGCGTGTTGCTGTACGGCCCGCCGGGCACCGGCAAGACGTTGCTTCTTGAGGCGATGGCGAACGAGACTGCCATTCACATCGAGCGAATAAACGGCGCTGCCGTCGTGGCCGGGGGACACGGTGAGACGGAGTCACTACTGCGGGCGCGTTTCGAGGCTGCCAAAGCAAACCGTCCCGCGGTGCTCTTTGTGGACGACCTCGACGCGATCGCCGGGCGGACGGATCGAAATGCCGGCGGAACGGGAGCCGGAGCGCTAGCCTCCCTCGTCGACGAGTTCGGAGCCGACGGTCGACTCGTCGTGGTCGGAGCCTCCTCGGACCCGGAGTCGTTGGCCCCGGCGTTACGCCGTTCGGGCCGGTTTGACCGCGAGATCGAGATCGGCGTCCCGGATCGCGACGGGCGCGAGGAGATACTGCGGATCCACACACGCTGGATGCCGCTTTCGGAGGATGTTGACCTTGCGTCGCTCGCCGAACGAACCCACGGGTTCGTCGGCGCCGACCTGAAAACACTCACGCGGGAGGCCGCCCTCAACACGCTCCGACGGAACGGCATCCGCCCCGATGGGGAGCCCCCAGATTCCGCCGTGCTCGCGTCCCTCGCGGTCACGGCCGCGGACTTTGACGCGGCGCTCCGGGGCGTCACCCCCTCTGCGCTCCGCGAGGTGTTTGTCGAAGTACCGGACGCGACCTGGGACGACGTCGGTGGTCTCGAGGAGACGACGAGGCGACTCCGGGAGACGATTCAGTGGCCGCTGGAGCATCCCGACGCGTTCGACCGTGTCTCGCTGCAGCCGGCCAAAGGTGTGCTGTTGTACGGCCCGCCGGGCACCGGTAAGACGCTGCTCGCGAAGGTCGTCGCGAACGAGGCCGACAGCAACTTCATCTCGGTGAAGGGGCCGGAACTACTCGACAAGTATGTGGGCGAATCGGAGAAGGGCGTCCGTGACATCTTCGAGAAAGCGAAGACGAACGCCCCGGCGATTGTCTTTTTTGACGAAATCGACGCGATCGCGGCCGAACGCGGGGGTGCGAGCGGCGACTCGGGCGTTAGCGAGCGCGTTGTCTCCCAACTGTTGACAGAGCTCGACGGCCTTGAGGAACTGGAGAACGTCGTCGTGATCGCGACCACAAACCGGCCGGACTTGCTCGACGACGCGCTGTTGCGCCCCGGGCGTTTCGACCGCCACATCCACGTCGATACGCCCGACCAAGCCGCCCGCCGTCATATCCTCGAGGTGCATACCCGAGATCGACCGTTGGATCCGACCGTCGATCTCGGCGAGGTGGCCGCCGAAACCGACGGCTACGTCGGCGCGGATATCGAAGCCGTCTGCCGGGAAGCCGCCGCCGCCGCTGTCCGCGAGTTCGTCGACGGCGGCGGGACGGACCCAGACACCATCCAACTCACCGCCGCCCACTTCGAGACCGCCGTAGCTGAGGTCGATCGGGGGCGAACCGACGATACCGACCAGTTCTAGTGATCTGGCTTTGAGCCGGTCGGATCGGACAGTATGAAACGGTCAGAAATTGAGACCGGCATTCTCTTTCGTCCCGATGATCTCGTCCTCGTGGGCCGTTCTATCGCCCCTGAAGGGATCCGCTTCGGTGATATCGATGGCGATGATCCCGGCTCGAAAGAACCGCTCCGTCTCCGCGACCTCGTTCAGGAGTCTATTAACGGCCTGACGGTACATCTCTCGAATCCCCCATATCGAGAGGGCACGGATGTGGTCGCGATGAGTATGCCCGAGTGGCGTCCGCTCCCGCGTTGACTCGTAGACGAAACTGCGAGCCCCCTCGTTGGCAGCCAGCCGCTCACGGAGTAGGTACGTCTGTAGGTCCCAGTAGGCGTTCTCGTGAATCTCACAGCCCTCCCCTCGTTCCAGCGAGAATGCCGGGAAGACGACGCGACTGGCGTGCTCGGTAATCGTTGCTGCTTCGCGGCGGCCTCTCGCTGTACATCGTAGTGGAGGCAGCCCGGCTCGGCGTCTCCTACACGACGCTGCTCAAAATGATCGCGAATATCGCCGTGGATGTGGTCGGAGGAACAATCCCACTCGCAGGCGATCTCTTCGATGCGGTCTGTAAGGCCAACAAGCGCAACTTCGGACTGGCAGTAGACGATCTCACGACGGACCGCGACCGATCGACTCGGTCACCAAGCGAGCCAACCGTGATCGACGTCGAGTAACACGACACAGATGAATGAGTGCCCTTCCGCACCCGCACCGCACGTTGTCGGGCCGGTCCTCCCTGCGGTCGTCCCTCCTGCGGTCAGGCTTCCGTTGCGAGGGGCACGCCCCTCGGACGGCTGGGCGATCACGTGCCGTCCCCTCGGGGCGCTCGGGGACGGTTCCGGGCGGTCGGGCACGGCGCTCCTGTCGGTCGCGCCGTGCCGGACTGCCGGGCGGGCGTGATCGCCCGTTCCCGACCTTGGAGCTCTGGATCGGCCCCGTCTAAGCCGTATCTCTCACTTTCGACACCCACGTTCGACCCCGACACCATTTTGCCGTCTTGCGGTTTTGTGGAATGGTTGGCGTGAAAACATGTCCTGTGAATCGAGCTGAG
>Ga0207414_1001121_pt1 | contig 10300 bp, 8 predicted proteins | sample PonA231FremontCA_2_FD_187269 | JGI IMG/M metagenome (GOLD analysis project Ga0207414, IMG submission 187269) | Marine sediment microbial community from Fremont, CA, USA - Pond A23 Sediment 1 (SPAdes) | ecosystem: Environmental > Aquatic > Marine > Unclassified | place: USA: Fremont, California... | reverse complement strand
ATACCAGAAGTAGAAAATGTAGTTTTAGGCTTGAAAAATCTTATAAAAAATTATATAATAACGTCTGTAAGAATTAAAGAAGCTAATTTAATTGCCTATCCTGAATTACATGAATTTCAAAAACAAATAAAAAATAGAAAAATAAAAGATATTACAAGAAGAGGCAAATATATTTTAATCCATTTAGTAGAAGATAAAATTATGGTTATCCATTTGAGGATGACTGGGAAACTTCTGGTAAAATCAAGTGATGAAGCTCTGGAAAAACATACTCATATAATTTTTAAATTGAGTCAGAATACAGATCTTCGTTTTAATAATGTAAGAAAATTTGGTAGGATTTATTTAATTGATAGTGATAATTACGAGGCAGCAGGTGGCCTGTCTGAGCTTGGCCCTGAGCCTCTTGCTCCTGATTTTAGTTTTGAAAAATTCAAAGAATTATTTAAAGGCAGAACTGCTAAAATTAAATCTCTTCTTTTAAATCAAAAATTTATTGCAGGTTTAGGTAATATTTATACTGATGAAGTTCTTTATAGATCTGATGTTTATCCTAAAAAACATGCAGATAAACTTACTGAAAAAGAATTAAAAAAGATATATAATAATATCAGAAAAATATTAAAATTAGGTATAAAATATAATGGAACTACTTTTAGTGACTATGTAAATGCTTTTGGTGAAAAGGGCAGTTTTCAGGAAAAATTGCAGGTTTATCAAAAAGAAGGTGAAAAATGCCACAAATGTAAAGAAAGAATTACAAAAGATAAAGTTTCTGGTCGCTCTACTTATTATTGTCCTAATTGTCAAAAAAATGAATAATATATTTTAATCACTGTATATTGTGTCGAAGATAATAATAATATTAAAAAAACTTTAATTATCAGAAAAATTTCATTATTAAAATCATTTACTTACTTAAAGTAGACGGAGGATATTTATGATTATTGGATTGACTGGTGGTATTGCCGCTGGTAAAAGTACAGTTGCGAATATATTAGGAGATTTAGGGGCATATATTATAAGTGCTGATGAAATAGCACATAATATTTTGGAAAAAAACAAAAATGCTCAAAATGAAGTTATAAATGAATTTGGTGATTTTTTAGTTAAAAAAGATGGTAAAATAAATAGAAAAAAATTAGGTGAAATTGTTTTTTCAGATAAAGATTTGTTAGAAAAATTAGAAAATATTACTCATCCATATATTATTGAAAAAATCAAAAATGAAGTTGAGGAAAAAGATTCAAAAAAAGATATATTAGTTTTGGATGTACCGTTACTTTTCGAAACAGGGTTGGAAGATATAGTTGATATGACCCTGGTTGTGGTTTGTAATTATGAAACTCAGCTAAGAAGAATTGAGAAAAGAGATGGTTTAAGTAGAAAAGAAGCGAAAAAAAGAATAGCTTCTCAAATGAAAACTTCTAAGAAAGTAGAATTAGCTGATTATGTAATTCATAATGATGGAAGTAAGAAAGAATTAAAAAATAAAGTTTTAACTAAGTGGCAGAAAATGAATAATAATTTTTAAATTTTTTATAAATTTTAATTTAAAATAATTTTAAAAAATAGATAATAATTTTATATTTAGGGAGGATATTTACTTTTTCCCTAGAATAATAATTATAGGAAAATATAATATTTTGAAATTAGAAACATAATTAATTATTTTATCTAGGAGGTGGTAAAAAAAATAAGGGGAAATTATTTACCAGAAATATATTCAAAAGAGAAAATTTTTTAAAAAGAGAAAATTTTCTAAAGTATGAAGTAGAATTAGTAGAAAACTTGAGGAGGTAAATAAAATTAATATGAATAAAAGAATTTTTTCTGTTGTCCTAGCCCTTGTTCTTGTTGTAGCTGGATTTAGTGTTGCGGGTGCTCAAGATACGAATGTTAAAAACCCTAATACTATGACTTTTGTAACAATTGGTGACCAAAACACTATGGATCCACACTTTGCTTATGATACCGCTAGTTCTGAGGTTATTTTCAATGTAATGGAAGCATTAATCGCTTATGATCGTTCAAGTATTGAAGAATTTAAGCCAATGCTTTCCACAAAAGTTCCTTCTTTAGAGAATGGTTTAATTTCTGAAGATGGTACAGAATACTCTTTTATAATTAGAGAGGGAGTAGAATTTAGTAATGGTAATGAGTTAACTCCAGAAGATGTAAAGTATAGTTTAATGAGAGGTATGGTCCAAGATAGAACTGGTGGACCCATTTGGATGTTACTTGAGCCTTTCTTTGGAGTACAATCTTTAGATGCAGCAGCTAAAAAAGTAATAGATAATCCAGGAGAAGACTTCAAAGTTGAAAATATGACTGATGAACAGGCCAAAAAGTTATATGAAGCTATGGACAAGAAAATTGTTATTGATGGTAATAAGATAACTTTCAAACTTGATGCACCTTATCCACCATTCTTAACAATTCTTGCACATGGTAATAACGTTGGTATGATCATGGATAAAGAATGGGTAATAGAACAAGGGGGTTGGGACGACACTCCTGAAACAATAGTTGAGCATCATGACCCTAATAAAGAAGATGATCCACTATTCGATAAGTTATTAGGTACTGGACCATTTACTTTAGAAGAATGGGAAAATGGTGACCATGTAATCTTTAATAGAAATGATGACTATTGGAGAGAACCAGCAAACTTCGATACTGCTATCATTCAGAATGTTGATGAATGGAGTACTCGTAAGATGATGTTCTTACGTGGAGATGCTGATCTTGCTTTTGTTCCTAAGCAGTATAGATCTCAAATTATGGAAACTGGTAAAGTTGACATAGTTGAAAACTTACCACAACTTCAAAACACTACAATGATGTTTAATTGGGATATTAACATTAAAGCAAGTGACTTTGTTGGTAGTGGAAAATTAGATGGTGAAGGTATTCCAGCAGACTTCTTTACTGATGTTCACGTAAGAAGAGCATTCAGTCATGCATTTAATTATGATGCATTTATTAAAGAAGTAAGAATGGGAGAAGCTGTTCGCCTACGTGGACCAATAGTTAAACCACTTCAGGGTTATGATGAAGATTCTAAAGTAGCAAAGTTAGATCTAGAAAAAGCTAAAGAAGAATTTAAGAAAGCTTTTGATGGAGAACTTTGGGAAAAAGGATTTGAAATGACTCTTGTTTATAACACTGGTAACTCTGCACGTAAAGTTGCTGCAGATATGCTCAAGAGTTATCTTGAACAAATCAACCCTAAGTTTGATATAAAGGTACAGGGCCTACAATGGTCTTCTTATCTTGATGGATCAATTCAAGGTACTTTACCTGCATCATTTGGTGGTTGGTTAGCTGACTTCCCAGATGCACATAACTTTGCTCAACCTTTCCTTCATAGTGATGGTTACTATGCTGGTCAGCGTGGAGAAAATTACATGGAATGGGCTGAAGAATCTGGTTTAGATAAGTTAATTAATAAAGGGATAACAACTGTTGATCCTGATAAGCGTAAAGAAATCTATAAAGAAATCCAGAAAATAGCAGTAGATCAGGCTATTGACATCTGGTTAGACCAATCAATTGGTGTACACTTAGAACGTAAGTATCTTGAAGGTTATTATCCAAACCCAATGAGACCTGGAACTTACTTCTATATGTATGATAAGCCAGGCGGATATGAAACTCATCAAGTTGAAGGAGTTCTAGATAAGTAATTAATTAGCAAAATATTATTTTTCTAAAGAACAATATTGATTTATAAAGCCAGGGGAGCAAACCTCCCCTGGCCAATTTGTGAATACCTACAATACACTAATTTATTACTAAGTTGAAGTATAATTTCTGAAACATTGTTTGGATTTCCATTTTAAAATTAGAAAGGAGCTGTAATTTGGTGTGATTAATTATATAACTAGAAGACTAATAATTTTACCATTCATTGTATTTGGAGTCACAATACTTGTATTTGGTATGTTAATGATGTTAAGTCCATATCAAAGATTAAGTACCTATGTTAGTGACCCTAAACAAGTTAAAGGGCAAAATATGGATGCTATGGTAGAAAAGCATGGACTTAATGATCCATTTTATCAACAATATGGTCGTTGGATTAAGGGAATTATGAAAGGTGATTTTGGTTGGTCCGAGTCGGCAGGACAACCTGTTAGTAAAGCTATTATGTCGAGATTCCCGGCAACCTTAGAGTTGGTTTTATTTGCTATTGTTCCAGTGGTTCTTGGGGGGATTTGGTTAGGTGTGTTCTCGGCCGTTAAACACAATCAAGCTTGGGATCACATAATCAGAGTTTTAGCTACAGTAGGATGGTCTTTCCCAACATTTGTGTTTGCTTTATTAATGTTAATGATTTTTTATGGAGTTTTAGGTTGGTTACCACCTGGTAGGCTAACCCAAGCTGCAGCAGAAGTGGTTCGATCGGCTGAATTTGTACGTTATACTGGTTTGAATGTCGTTGATGCAATTTTAAATGGAAACTTTTATATTTTATGGGATTCCATTAGACATATTATTGCTCCAATAATAACATTATCTGTAATAAGATGGGCATATATTTTAAGAATTACTCGTTCTAGTATGTTAGAGACATTAGGAAAAGACTATATTCGTACTGCACGTTCTAAAGGTGTTGAAGAAAGTGTAGTAGTTAATAAACATGCTAGAAGAAATGCACTTATTCCTGTTGTTACAGTCGCTGGTCCTATGATTTTAGCAATGCTTGGAGGAGTAGTTTTAACAGAAACTATCTTTAATTATCGTGGAATTGGACAATTTGCAGCTCAAGCAGCACAACAACTTGATTATGCCGCAATATTAGGAGTAGCTATGTACTTTAGCTTCTTACTAATTCTGACAAATCTTATAGTGGATGTTTCTTATGCGGTCATAGATCCTAGAATTAGATTGGAGTGATATAAATGACATGGAAAGAACTACTAAAAAGATTATTTACTAATAAATTATCAGTTTTTGGGTTTGCTATTATTTTAATATTTGCGATTGTTGCTATTGCTGCTCCTTGGATTGCTCCACCAGCTGATCCAGATGATCCCTACTTGATCCCAAGAAGAGGATGGCAAACAAGACCAACAGCTCCCAGTGAGGATGCATTATTTGGAACAACTGAAGGTTCTTATGATATATTTTATGGCATGGTCTGGGGAACTAGAACTGCATTTAGAATCGGACTTACAGTTGTTTTCTTTGGTTCACTGCTTGGAGTAAGTATTGGTACGATTGCTGCTTTTTACGGTGGTAAAGTTGATGAAATATTAATGAGGGTAACGGATGTATTTATGTCTATACCGTTTCTAGTAGCTGCTATGGTACTTACAACTATTCTTGGACGTGGTTTAGGTAATGTAATGATAGCACTGATTACATTTGGTTGGATGGGTACGGCTCGTTTAACCAGATCGCAGGTTCTTGAGATTAAAAATGAAGAATTTGTGCAAGCTGCAGAAGCTTTAGGTGCAAATGACTTCCGTATAATTTTACGTCACGTTCTTATAAATAGTATTTATCCGGTATTAATTCAGGGATGTATGAGAATTGGATCTATGGTTATTACTGCTTCAGCTCTTAGTTTCCTCGGAGTTGGTGCACCTGAAGGATATGCAGATTGGGGACAGATGATTTCGTTTGCCCGAAATTGGATAGTTGGTACTAGTGGTAATCCATTAGAATTTTGGTATACTATTATTTTCCCAGGTACAGCTATTTTATTCTTTAGTTTAAGTTGGAATTTAATTGGTGACGCTTTCCGAGATATTTTAGATCCTAAGTTACAATAATTCAAACAAATAAGGGCAGGTGAAGATTTTGAGTAAAGAAAAGTTAATAGATGTAAGTGGTCTAAAGACACACTTTTTTACAGAAGAAGGTGTAGTAAAAGCAGTTGATGGAGTAGACTTTGAGATATATCCTGGAGAAACAATTGGTATAGTTGGAGAATCAGGATGTGGAAAAAGTGTAACATCTCTTTCAATAATGAGATTGGTAGAATCACCTCCAGGAAGAATAGTTGATGGGAGTATAATGTTTGATGGAGACGATATAGTTAATAAAAATCAAAAAGAGATGAGAAAGATCAGGGGTAATGATATATCAATGATATTTCAGGAGCCTATGACTTCTCTGAATCCAGTATATACAGTAGGTGACCAAATCTCAGAAGCAATAATCTTACACAAAGATGTTAATAAAAAAGAAGCTAGAAAACAGGCAATTGATATGTTAGCCAAAGTAGGTATTCCGCTACCAGAACAGAGAGTAGATGAATATCCTCACCAACTTTCTGGTGGAATGAGACAGAGAGTAATGATTGCTATGGCTTTATCCTGTGATCCAAAGCTTCTAATAGCAGATGAACCTACAACAGCATTAGATGTAACAATTCAGGCTCAAATTTTAGATCTAATGAATGATTTAAAGCAAAAATTTGGGATGGCAATAATGATGATAACTCATGACCTGGGAGTAATTGCAGAAGTTGCTGATAGAATAGCAGTTATGTATGCAGGTAAGGTTATGGAATATACTGATGCAGTAAGTTTATTTAAAGATCCAAAGCATCCATATACCTGGGGATTAATGCACTCAATTCCAAGATTAGATAAGAGTGTAGAGAAACTTTATGCTATACCAGGAATGGTTCCTAGTCCATTGGACTTCCCTGATGGATGTAAATATAATACTAGATGTGAACTTGCTGATGAGAAATGTAAAAAAGATGAGCCACCATTAGAAGAGGTCGAAGAAGGACATGAAGTAAGATGCTGGCATGTAGATGAATTAGAAAAATTAAAAGAAGAACAAGATAGTTTAGAAAAAGAAGATGAGCATGTATCATTATAAATTGTAAAAAAACCTGGAGGTGAATGATTTGGCAGCTCGAGAAAAATTATTAGAGTTAAAAAATGTTAAAAAATACTTTCCAGTAAAAGCTGGAGTATTCAGAAGAACAGTAGATCATGTTAAAGCTGTTGATGATATAAGTTTTCACATATTTAAAGGAGAAACATTGGGACTTGTAGGAGAGTCAGGATGTGGTAAATCAACTACAGGAAGAACAATCTTAAGACTCTTAGAAGCAACAGAAGGTGAAATATACTTTGAGGGAAAAAATCTTGTAGAATTAGATAAAAAAGAACTTAGAGAAATAAGAAAAGATATGCAGATAATATTTCAGGATCCATATGCTTCACTTAACCCAAGAATGACAGTTGCAGATATTGTAGGAGAACCTCTTGATATTCATAATTTAGCAGATAGTAAGCAAGAAAGAAATGAGAGAGTTCTTGAAATTTTAGATACTGTAGGACTTAGTGAAGATCATATGAAAAGATACCCTCACGAATTCTCTGGAGGACAAAGACAGAGAATAGGTGTTGCAAGAGCATTAGCTGTTGATCCAAAAATAATTATTGCAGATGAACCTGTATCAGCTCTGGATGTTTCCATTCAGGCCCAGGTAATAAACATGATGCAGGATTTACAGGATGATTTTGACTTAACTTATCTTTTTATTGCACATGATTTAAGTGTAGTAAAGCACATAAGTGATAGAATCGCTGTTATGTATTTAGGAAAATTAGTAGAGATTGCAGATAAGACTGAGTTATTTGAAAATACATTACATCCTTATACTCAGGCCTTATTGTCAGCTATCCCAATAGCAGATCCTACTTATGATAAAGAAAGAATTATCTTAGAAGGTGATGTACCAAGTCCAGTAGATCCACCATCAGGTTGTCGTTTTCACCCACGTTGTCCAAAGGCAATGGACGTTTGTAGTGAAAAAGAGCCTGAATTTAAAGATTATGGAGATGGACATTATGCTGCTTGCCATTTATTAGATTAATTTCAATTCATAACCCCTGAATTCTAAATTTAGAATTCAGGGGTTATTAATGTTATATATTATTTTAAAAGATTTATTCAATAATATAGTCAGAAAGTATTTTTGAAAATTTCTTTGGTATTTTTGCTTTTATAAAGATATTATCCTGAGAGTATTTTTCTTCTATGACTCTGCCTTTATTGTGAATTTTTTCAATCCACTGTCCTTTATTATAGGGCAAATTTAAATTAACTTCTACTAATTTTTTTCCTAAAACAGATTTTATTTTTTCTAAAAGTTCATTTTTCCCTTTGCCTTTTAGAGCAGAGATAGATAAGTGATTTGGATATTGTAATTCTAAACTTTTCAAATGATTTTTAGGGACTTTATCTATTTTGTTAAAAACAATTATTTTTTCTTTATCTTCAATATTCATATTTTTTAAAACTTGATTTGTAACTTTAATATGTTTTTCTGCTTGTGGATTACTAATATCAACAACATGTAGAATAAGATCAGCTTTTGTAACCTCTTCTAAAGTAGCTCTAAAAGATGCTACTAATTGATGAGGCAGACTATCTATAAATCCTACTGTATCGGTTAAGATAATTTCTCGTCCATCTGGGAGCTGCATGTTTCTTAAAGTAGAGTCTAGGGTAGCAAATAATTTATTAGCAACTTCATTATTTGAATTTGTTAATAGATTCATAAGAGTTGATTTACCTGCATTTGTATATCCTACTAAAGCTACAAGAGGATCAGTTCTTTCTTTTCTTTGGATTTCTCTATTTTGTTTTACTTTTTCTAATTTTTCTTTAAGATTATGAATTCTTTTACTAATTCTTCTTCTATCAGTTTCTAGCTTGCTTTCACCAGGACCTTTAGTACCTATACCACCTGCTAAACGTGAAAGTTCTTCACCTTTTCCAGTTAGTCTTGGTAACAAGTATTCTAGTTGGGCTTTTTCTACCTGTAATTTACTTTCTTTGGTATGAGCATGTTTTGAGAAAATATTTAAAATTAATTGAGTTCTATCAAGGACATTTATATTTAAATCTTCTTCTAAATTACGATGTTGAGCTGGAGTTAGTTCATGATTGAAAATAATTAGATTGGCTGAAGTCTGTTTAATAGCTCTTTTAATTTCTTTTAGCTTGCCAGTTCCGATATAATAGGCTGCATCAATTTTTTTTCTGCTGTGTAATAGTTTTCCTAGTACATTAATTTTAGCAGTTTTAGCTAATTTTTCTAGTTCCTCTACAGATTCTTTGATTTTACCTATTAAAATAGCTTTTCTTTTTTGTTGTTCTATTTGATAAAATTCATTATTTTTGCCGATAATTATCCCGTCAAAAAGATGACGGTTTTCACCTACCTTTCATTTAATAGTATTATACCATAAATGATAAGGGCTGGTAAAATAATTAATGTTGTGATATAATTACCAAGGAATTATTAAAATTATTTAAAATAATAAGGAGGATAATTAATGAAAGTAAAAGAACCTAAAGAAGTAGTAAAATCATTAACAAAAGCTGCAATTAATAAAAATAAAATTTCTATCTTAAATTGTTTGATTTTAGGTTTTTTAGCAGGTGCTTTTATCGGACTTGGTGGTTTAGTTGCTATTAGAGCGGTGGCAGCTTTACCAGTAGAAATTTGGGGAAGTATGGGAAGGTTAGTCTTAGCAGGTGTCTTTCCTGTAGGTCTTATGATGATAGTTTTTACTGGTTCAGAACTTGCAACCGGTAATATGTCCACCCAACCGCTTGCATGGTTAAATGATAAAATAAATTTAAAAGGTGTTTTTAAAAATTGGACTTTTGTTTTTATTGGTAATGTTATCGGTTCTTTGTTTGTTGCTTATTTTTTTGGAAAGATTACTGGTATTTTAGGAGCAGAACCTCAGGCATCTTACATAGTTAATTTAGCAAATAGTAAAGTTGATTTAAGTTGGGGTGAAGCTTTCTGGCGTGGAGTAGGCTGTAATTGGCTTGTTGGTATAGCTATTTGGATGTCGGCTGCTACTGATAATATGATTGGTAAAATAATGGCCATCTGGTGGCCGATTATGACTTTTGTTGCAATTGGTTTTGAACACAGTATTGCAAATTCATTTTTTGTACCAGCCGGAATATTTATAGGAAATAGTGCTGCTTATACTGGAACAGCTTTAAGTGTAAACTGGCAGTCATTTCTTGTAAAAAATCTTATTCCTGTAACTATTGGTAATATAGTTGGCGCAGTAGTATTTGTGTCATTGGCCAGTTGGTATATATATTCATATAACTCTTAAAAAATATAAATCAAAGATATTTTAAATAATGATTAAACGTAATAGAAATAAAAAGAGGAAGCCCGTATTTTACTGGCTTCCTCTTTAATTGTGTGTTTCGTAAATTACATTGATAGTAGGTGAAAGTCCTATCTGTGTTTTAAGCATGAGATAAGGTGGGTTGGATGCAGATA